>Ga0105047_10010941_pt1 | contig 14775 bp, 12 predicted proteins | sample MAT04_FD_78384 | JGI IMG/M metagenome (GOLD analysis project Ga0105047, IMG submission 78384) | Freshwater microbial communities from Lake Fryxell liftoff mats and glacier meltwater in Antarctica - MAT-04 (megahit assembly) | ecosystem: Environmental > Aquatic > Freshwater > Ice > Liftoff... | reverse complement strand
CTCGAGCGCGCTGGACAAAAATCCTTCTCCTACGTCAGCTCCCCGATCTTGGCGTGAAGCACTTTCAGATCGACCGTCGGCACCGCCTCGGCAACCGAGGCACCAGCATCGAAGACGCCAGCCGCGCCCTCCTGCAGCGGCACCTTCCAAGCCAAGATCTGGTGTGGGTGCACGTCGAAGAGCTTGGCCAGTTCAGCCAGCGTCTTCTCGCCCCTGAGCGCCGACAGTGCCACCTTCGCCTTGAAAGGAGGGCTGTGCGTCCGTCTCTTTCGCTTCGTCATCTTCGCTCCTGATCCGCGGCAACATTGCCGCTGTCAGGCAGAAAATCCACCGATTGGGCTGTCCGAATTTCCCAGGCCACCCCTATCCTCACGCGTCAGCTACAGAGTCCACTTGCCAAAATGACCCGCGGGGGCGAGACATAGAATGGCGGTGGTATTTGCTACGGATGTTCAATCCGCCCAGTTCAAACGGACGTTGGGGGAACACGGCGGATGAAGGACCTGGTGATCTTCGGCGCGGGCGACATCGCGGCGCTGGCCGGCTTCTACTTTACCGAAGATTCGCCGCGCCGCGTGGCTGCCTATACAGTTGATTCTGCCTATCGCCAGGGCGAGACCTTCATGGACCGTCCTTTGGTGGCGTTCGAGGAACTGACTGCCCTATACCCGCCTGACCGCCACGATTTTTTCGTGGCACTCAGCTATTCCAAACTGAACCGGTTGCGTGCCGAGAGATGCGAGGCGGGGCGTTCCATGGGCTACCAGCTAAGTAGCTATGTCTCCAGTCGCGCGACCGTCTTCTCCGATCTTTCGCATGGCGATAACTGCTTTATTCTCGAAGACAACACGATCCAGCCTTTTGCGCGGATAGGCCGCAACGTCACCCTCTGGAGCGGCAACCATATCGGGCATCACAGCGTCATCGAGGATGACGTGTTCATCGCGTCCCATGTTGTCGTCTCGGGTGGGGCTCGGATCGGTCGAGGATGCTTCATCGGCGTGAACGTCACACTACGCGACCATATCACCATAGGTCCACGGTGCGTGATCGGCGCGGGTGCGCTGCTGCTGGCCGACGTCGATGCCGAAGGCGTCTACATGGGCACGGCAACAGAGCGCGCCCGCGTGCCGTCAACCCGGCTGCGCGGCATCTGATGCAGCGCTGGCGGCCGCTCGGCCAAGTCTATGTGGCGGCGGGAGAGAGCCCCTGGCTCGCCAGCCATGCCAGTTACCCCACGCCGCTGTCGCTTCCGGGCGGAGGCTTGCGGGCCTTCTTTTCGCCCCGCGACGCCGGCGGGCGATCGACCATTCACTCGCTCGACCTCGCACTTGATGGCGAACATTGGGAGCGGGTGGGGCCAGTGGAAGGCCCCTGGCTGGAACCTGGCCCACGCGGGGCCTTCGACGATGCCGGCGTGTCCGTAGCCTGTGTTCGGGCAGGAGCGGATGGCGGCCTGGAATGCTGGTATCTGGGCTGGAGCCTCGGCGTCAGCGTGCCGTTCCGAACGGCGATCGGCCTTGCCTTCGCGGCGCCCGGCACCCGGCATTTCACCCGTTCTGCGCCCGTCCCACTGCTCGACCGCGCGGTGGAGGACCCCTTCGTGCTCGGCTACCCCTGGGCGCTGGATGTCGGCGCTGAGAAATGGGTTTGGTATGGCACCCATCTCTCCTGGGGCGAGGGCTGGCTGGAGATGGACCACGCGATCCGCCGCGCCGTGCGCGGGCCGGACGGGGTGTGGCGGCGTGACGCGGAGCCCGCGCTGCGGCCATCGGGTGGCGAGGAATTCGCCCTCTCCCGCCCGTCGATCCTCCGAGACGCGGCTGGTTGGCACATGTGGTATTGTCGTCGTTTCGCGGAGTATCGCCTTGGTTACGCCCATTCGCTCGACGGAATCGTCTGGACCCGCGCGGATGAGATGGTGGCCTTCCCGGAGGCACCTGGCTGGGAACAGGGCGTGCGCACCTACCCCGCCGTCTTTGATCATGGCAACCGCCGCTACATGCTCCACAATGGCTCAGGCTACGGGCGCACAGGCTTCGGCCTCGCCTTGCTGGAAGAAGATTGAACCCCGTCGGTGCTGGACCGGTCTGTGCGCAATGTCTATGGATATATCATGACGATGAAAATACCCTTCAATTGGCCAACCCTGGTCGGCGCAGAGTTCGAATATCTCCGCGAGGCACTTGACCGGGGCCGACTTTCCGGAAATGGCGACTTCTCCCGCCGATGCCACAGTCTGCTCCAGGCCCGCACAGGTGTGCATAAGGCGCTGCTGACGCATTCGGCTACCGCCGCGCTGGAGATGGCTGCGATCCTGGCCGAAATCGGGCCGGGGGACGAAGTCATCATGCCCTCCTTCACCTTTTGCAGCACGGCGAACGCCGTGGTGCTGCGTGGCGGCGTGCCGGTCTTCGTCGAAATCCGCCCCGACACGCTGAACATTGACGAGGCCGCGATCGAGGCAGCCATCACGCCCCGCACGCGGGCCATCTTCGTCGTGCATTATGCCGGCGTCGCCGCGCAGATGGACGCGATCATGGAAATCGCCGCCCGGCACGGGCTGCATGTCATCGAGGACGCCGCCCAGGCACTGCACGCGAATTTCCGAGGCCAGCCGCTGGGCAGCTTTGGGATGACCTCGGCCATTTCCTTCCACGAGACGAAGAACCTCATCTCGGGCGAGGGTGGCGCGTTACTGGTGACTGATCCCGACGTGGCCGAGCGCGCCGAGATCATCTGGGAGAAAGGCACCAATCGCGCGCAGTTTCAGCGCGGTGAAGTGGCCCGCTACACCTGGGTGGATATCGGCTCCTCCTTCCTGCCCAGTGAGCTGACCGCGGCCTTCCTCCTCGCCCAGCTTGAGGCCGGCGAGGATGTGACGTCCCGACGCCTCGCTGCATGGGAGCATTACCACGCCGCGCTGCAACCGCTGGAAGCGCGCGGCATCCTGCGTCGCCCGCGGGTCCCGCAGGAATGCGGTCACAATGGCCACATCTACTTTGTGCTCGCGGCACATGCTCAACAGCGCGATGCAGCACTTGCCAGACTCACCGCGGTCGGCGTGAACGCGGTGATGCATTATGTGCCGCTACACTCTTCGCCTGCCGGTCTGCGCTATGGCCGCGCCAATGGGCCGCTACCCCTGACCGACGACCTCTCGGCGCGCCTCATCCGCCTGCCGCTCCACCCGCGCATCACGCCCGAGGAACAAGCCGTGGTGGTTCACGCCCTGGGCGACGTGCTGGTCGCGGCCTGAAGCATGGCGCGCACCATTGTTGTTACCCAGTCCAATTACCTGCCCTGGCGGGGCTGGTTCGATATGCTGCGTCAGTGCGACGGGCTGGTTTTGCTCGACAGCGTGCAGTTCACCCGGCGCGACTGGCGCAACCGCAACCGCATCAAGACCGCGCAAGGCCCGGCCTGGCTGACCGTGCCGGTCGAGGTGAAGGGGCGGTATCATCAGGCGGTGGACGAAACGCGCATCCAGGCGCCCGGCTGGGCTGAGGCGCATTTGCGCAGCATCGCCCTGGCCTATGCGCGCGCCCCACATTTTTCCGAGGTTTTCCCCTGGCTGGAGCGAGAGATCCTGGCCGTCGGGCAGGAAGAACTGCTGAGCCGCGTAAATGAATCGTTAATTCGCGCGCTCTGCGCCCGCCTTGGCCTCACTCTGCCCATCACGCGCGACGGCGATTTGCTTCCGCGGTCTGACCTGCCAGAGATGGAATCGTCCGAACGCTTGGCGGCACTGACCCATGCGATGGGCGGAACCCGCTACATCTCCGGCCCTGCGGCCAAGGCCTATCTCGACCCCGAGCCTTTCACGCGGCGCGGCATTGAGGTCGCTTGGATGGATTATTCTGGCTACCCGGCCTATCCGCAGCTCTGGGGCGATTTTGAGCCGGCTGTCTCGGTCGTGGACCTACTGCTGAATGTCGGCGATGCGGCGTCGGGCCTCATTGGCCGGCCCGACTGAAGCACTCCGACTGAACCGAATGGGGCGGTGGCGCCTCAAACGCCACGCTTTGCCGCCTGCATACTCAGATATTCCTGTGCCGATCGAGGCTGGGGGTGCCCAAAGCCGAGCAACTGGCGCAGCGTTGGATCCTGCGTGAAGCCCTCGCCCAGAAAGGCGGGCAAGTCGATCTGCTGGCGCATCATCGCGATCGTGTAGACATGGTTCACCGCGCGACGATCACGCGCCGTCCGGTTCTGACCGCCGCCATGCCAGACCATGCAATCCAGCACCAGGAAGCTGCCGGCGGGGGCTGCGATCTGCCTGCGTTGGGCGCGCAGCACTGGCTCTGAGGGGAAAGCCTCCTCCTTGTGCGAGGCGGGGATCACCCAGGTGGCCCCATTCTCCTCGGTGAAAGGGTCGAGGCAGAACAGCGCGTTGAGGGCGAGCGGTCGCGTGCTCACGAAATGTTGGTAGGGTAGGTCCCGGTGAAAGGGGGATTGGCTGTAATGCTCGGCCCCGGCGGGGTTCACGATGCCGTTCTGCTGATTCAGGATGAAGCCCGGCCCGATCAGCCCCTCGCACAGCGCGAGGATGCGCGGGTTGCCAGCCAACGCCAGGAAGGCTGGGTCCTGCGCCAGTGGGCAGCGCAGCAAATCACTCTCGCTCACGCGGCGCCGCAGATCAGCCAGCGGCCCCACCGCATCGGCCGCCCGCACTGCCTCGAAACGCTCGGCCAGTTTGGCCAGTTCCTCCGGCGAAAGGCCAGAATCCACCACCGCATAACCCAGAAGGCGCAGCGTCTCTGCCGCCTCGGTGAGGGAATCCTTCGCCTCGTTGAAGATCCTCGCACCGTAGCGCGGTATTTTTTCCATGCTGCATTCCTTTCATATTGAATTCTATAGTCCCACTCTGCATCTGGCCAGACCGGATGACCTGGATTAAGCGGAGCTTTGCGCTCAGGGACCCCGCCGTGAAACTCTCGATTGTCGCCACGCTTTACCGCTCCGCCCGAGGGCTGCAGGAGTTCCACCAGCGATGCATGGCTGCCGCTGCGGCCACTACGGATGAGGTGGAGATGATTCTGGTGGATGACGGCTCGCCTGATGACAGCCTCGATGTCGCGCTTGCGCTGCAGGCAGATGATCCACGTGTCATCGTGGTCGAGCTCGCGCGGAACTTCGGCCACCACAAGGCCATGATGACCGGGTTGCAGCATGCGACGGGTGATCTCGTCTTTCTCTTGGACAGTGACCTGGAGGAACCGCCCGAAGCCCTCTCCCGCTTTCACGCGAAACTGGAGGGCGAGGGTTGGGACGTGGTCTTCGGTGTGCAGCGCGCGCGCCGCGGCGGGTTTTTCGAGCGCATCACCGGAAAGATCTTCTACCGCATCATCGAGTCGCTGTCGGATCGCAGCATCCCGCAAAACCTGCTGACGGCGCGGCTGATGCGCCGCGATTACGTGGATGCTTTGATTGCGCATCAGGATCGCAGCTTCCAGATGTCCGATCTGTGGGTGTTGACGGGCTTCCGCCAAGCTCCGATGGAGATGGAGAAGCTTGCACTTTCACCCACCACCTACTCCTTCGCCCGGCGCATCCGCATGGCGGTGGACCATGTGACGACCACTTCGACTCGGCTGCTCTACCTGATTTTTTACTGCGGCCTCGCGCTTTCCGGCACGGCGATGGCAGTAACGCTCGTTCTGTTTTTGCGCTTCCTGACGCACGGGGTGGCGATGGATGGCTGGACCTCGTTGTTCCTCTCCGTCTGGTTCTTCGGGGGGGTGATCGTACTGGTTCTCGGCATTCTCGGAATTTACATGGCCGCCCTGCTGGAGGAGGCAAAGCGGCGGCCCTACACACATCTGCGCCGCCTCCACAGGCCTTCCGCAATTGAAAAGGCGTCGCCATGAGTACCGACCACATCCTGGAGACCGTTGGCCGCTACTATGCGGGACGCTTGGCCGAGCACGGCCCGGGCCCACGCGGGGTGGACTGGAATGGCGAGGAGTCGCAACGCCTTCGCCATGCCCAGTTCCTGCGCCTGATCGAGGCCGAGCCCGAGGCAAGCGTGCTCGACCTCGGCTGCGGCTATGGGGATTTCCTCGATTTCCTGCGCGCGCGCGGCCATCGTGGTGCCTATGCAGGCTGGGATGTGGCGCCGGAAATGGTAGCCGCTGCGGCCGCCAAGCATGGCGAGGGCGCAGATCGCACCTGGAATGTGGGCGCCGTCCCAGACGCGCCCTGCGACTATGCTATTGCCTCGGGCGTGCTGAATGTGAAGGGCGACGTGGAGACCGCCGCCTGGGCCACCTATGTCGAGGGGGTTATCGATACACTCGCTGCCAGCGGGCAGCGCGGCTTTGGTTTCAACGTGCTCTCGCTCTCCTCAGATCCCGAGAAGCGGCGCTCACATCTCTTCTACGCCGACCCGGCCGGGCTGATGCGCCACTGCCTGGAGCGCTATGGCCGGCATGTGGCAGTGCTGCAGGATTACGGGCTCTGGGAGTTCACGGTTTTGGTAAGGCGAGGGTGAGGAAGGTCGGTTTGGATAGGGATCAACCAGCTCCCCCGGGACTGGCCCCGGCGGAGCACCTGCCTCACGACGGCAGGCGCTGGCAATGAGCGGTTGCAAAATCGAGCAGATCCGCATCGACCAATGGGAAGACTGGCGTCGGTAAGGCCGGGACGATATCGGCGCGAGGCCAACTCAGCCCGGAGGGTGTAGTAAAGCGCAGCTCCGCATCTCCGATCGAGCGTACCACCTGCAACAGCATCGGCAGCGCCGCCTCGAACAGGCGCCTGCCCAGCGTCGCCAGTGTGTCGTGATTCGTGACTGGCACCGCGGATTGCGTCAGGATCGGGCCCTGGTCCGTCGTGCCATCGACCAGATGCACCGTCGCGGCGGTCAGCCGCATCCCACTGGCCAGGGTGCGCTTGATCGACCCGAAGCCGGGGAACATCGGCAACAGCGACAGATGCAGATTAAAGATACGTCCATGCATCTGCTGGACCACCTCATCCGCTAAAAGCCGGTTGAACGTGAGCCCGAGCCACTCCGCGCGCTGCTCCGCCAGCAGCGTCACCAGGTCGGGGTGGTAGGGCTTGCCATCCGGCTCGATCAGCCGGCAGGGCAGGCCGCGCGCTTCGACGATAGAGGAGATCGGGGAGGGACGGTCGATCACAACCGCGACGATCGTCACCGGCAACAGCCCCGCATCGACCGCCTCCAGCACCGCATGGAGGGCGCGGCCCTTGCCACTGACTGCCCATGCGATGCGCCTGACGCTGGCGCTGGCCGCGCCGCTCAAGGTTCGACGGCCGGAACGCCGTGATCGTGCATTCGGCGCACAAGCCAGCGAGGCCGGGCCTTTGTCTCCACGTAGATCTGGCTAATGTAGAGGCCGATGACGCCAAGCGACATGATGGTGAGACCGCCGAGTAACCAGATGGAGATGATGACTGAGGCGAAGCCAACCAGCATCTCCGCCCCCCACATAAGCCGCAGCATCACCGTCGCCAGCGCGACTACCAGGGAGATGAAGGCGATGCTGACGCCTAGCAGGAAGACCAGGTGCAGTGGCCGCGCCGAGAAAGCGACGACGGAGCGAACCGCCAGCGCGACGCGCCGAGTCAAGTTGTAGGTCGAGATATCCCGATTGATCACCCGCTCGACCCGCACTGGCACCTGCCTATACCCGGGCCAGGGATAGAGACCGCCAAGGAACATGTTACGTTCGGGCATGGCGAGCAGCGCGTCCAGGTAGGCGCGGCGCATCAGCCGGACATGACAGACATTCTCCTGCGTCTGCGTCTCGGAAAGCAGATTAAACAGGCGCCAGAACAGGCCGCTGGCGGCTTGACGCATGCGCGAGCCGACCTTCTGGTCGTGGAAGCCATAGACGACATCGGCATTGGTTTCAGCCAGCAAAGGTGCGAAGCGGAGCAGCAGTTCTGGCGGCTCCTCGAGATCGGAATCGACCAGGAAGATGCGCTCACCGCGCGCGAAGGAAAGCCCGGCCAGAATAGCTGCGTGGTGGCCGAAGTTCCGCGACAACTCGACCACCCGGACGCAGGGGTCGGCCTCCACCGCCTTCACTGCGATGGCGAGCGAGTCGTCGGGCGATCCGTCATCGACGAGAATGATCTCGTAAGAGCGGCTTACCGCACGTGCGGCGGCGGTGGCCCTGGCGATGAAATCGGCAAGGAACGGGGCCGACCGATACAACGTCGAGACGATGGACAGTTCAGGTTGAGACATGCACGAAATATACGGTGCTGTTCAGCGATTGACCACCATGGCTGTCAATTCGCGCTCGCTCACGCACCGTCCAGCAGGACAAAGGGCAGTTGGACCGAGGCCAATTCCTCACTCGCCAAGACGAAGCGCCCGGCACACCGCGTCAGATATGGCGAGCAGGCGCAGCGGAGGTCCCGTATTGCGGTCACTGTCAGGTTCGGATCATCCGCGGCCGCACCAGGACCGGCAGTCCGCAACACCCGGCCGACCGGGTCTGCTACGACGCACTCGGGCGGTGATGGGATGGTGCGGGGCGGGCGTTCTCCGCCAGCCCATCGACAAAGTGCGCCACGCCGCGCGAGGTGGCCCGAGATCCGCCCCGTGCTAGCGCCTGCATCCAGAACACGAGTGTCGGTCACATCGGGAAGTGCGCTGTCACCGAAGGCGAATTGATCCCGCTCCAGCAGCTTGCTGAGGTCGCGGTTGGGAACCCCGGAAACGGCGCTGTCTTGATAGTCGGACGCCTAGCCCTCCCAGAACTCGGGGCGTCGATACACCGTCTCGCGCCGGGCACGCTTGCGAAGCAATTGCTGCAGCAGCCACCAACGCTGGGCAGCCTTGGCTTGAGCGGGCCAGGCCCATAGGGCTGACCTTGGCAAGCCGAAGACACGGCCGGTGCTGCTCCATGCCACGATGGATCAACCGCCTGGCTTGCGCGCAACCACCACACGGCTCCCGCCAAGCGGCAGATGCAGACCCGTGAGGCTTAGCGTCACCTCGGCCTGGAGCGCCGCACGCAGGATGGTGTTCAGCCAGCGCGGCGGCGTCAGCTCGTCGGCCGCGCCGCCTTGGCTCATGCCGCGCCGGGGTATCAAGCGAGAGGCCAGCATCAGCGGCAGGATCGCGCTGCTGTAGGACATGCTGGCCAGCACTTCGAAGCCGGCCGCGCGGCAGCGCCCCTCCAACTCGTCTCGCACATAGCGGCGCTTGTGTTGGGCGTGGTCATCTGCCTGGCTCCACAGCCACATGTGCTGCGGCACGCTCAGCACCACCCCGCCGCCTGGGCTGAGTGCCCGGTGGAAAGCCTCCAGCACCGCTTGATCCTCTGTGATGTGCTCGATCACATCAAAGCAGCCGATGACGTCAAAGGCCTCGCGGAAGGGCATGTCCCGCGCGTCCATCTGCATCAACTCGACCTCGGGCGGCAGCAGCCGCGCGGCATGGGCGAGGCCATCGGCCGAGACCTCGGCGCCTGCGAGGCGCTGCCAGGCGCGCTCGCGCCCTATGACGCCTGTGACAAAGCCGGTTCCGCAGCCCACTTCGAGGAAACTTTTTGCCAGGGGGAAGTGCTGTCGGATCAGTCCGGCCAGGAGGCGCGCGCGCGGCGCAAACCAGAAATGCCAGTGTTCGGCCGCTGCGAGGGCGTCGAAGCCAGCAGGGTCATAGTCCGACCCCTCGGCGGCAAGAGTGGGCGCAAAGAGTGCGTAGCCGTCTTGCCGCGCGGGCCGCCAACCGCAGGCGGCGCATGCCAGCGCCTCGCCGACCCAGGGGCCTTCGGCTTTCAGAGCAATGCTGGATGAGCATTGCGGGCAGCGAAAAATGTTACCGGGAGTGCGCACGCAAATCCCTTGCCAAATGGCCCAGCCTGTTGCAAGTCCCCCCGGCTATATCAGCCGCTGTCGGCCCGCACTGGCCTGAATGGACACCCAATGGACGGACCGGAGCGCCCAGCCCCCGCATCTGCGCCAGTCCGGGGGATAGCCGTTCCTTCAAAGCAGGCCCATGAAATCCCTTTGGCTCAGGCTGGCGCCAACCTCCGGATGGGCCTGATCTTCGCTGCGCTGCTGCTGCTGTTTTGGTCGGGGCTCTTTCATCTGCATCCGCCGATCGGTTGGGTTGATCCAGGGCTTTACGCCTATTGGTTCCTGAATGCCGACCAGAATGCTGCCCACCGCGTCCTCGACTACCACGGCGCGCGCCTGAGCTACGTGGTTCCGGGGCTGATCCTCTACCGCATCTTCGAGCCGGTGACGGCGCAGCAACTGCTCGTTTCGGGCTATTACCTGTTGGGGCTCGTCGCGATTCATGCTGTCGCCGCGCCCTTCCTGCGCGGCACCACGGCGCGAGCCTTCGTGGTGATCGTCGTAGGGGCAAACCCGCTGTGGATCGGCACCTTCGCGCAGGGTTATGTCGATGGCCCCTGCATGGCGCTCGGCCTCTTTGCGCTGGCGCTTTTGCTGCAGCCTGCGCCGCCTGGCCCGGCGCGCCATGCCGCGGCGGGTGCCCTGCTTGTGCTTGCTGTCTGCGCCCATACGCTGGGCGGTGGTATGGCCGGCTTGACGGCTCTCGCGATCGGCCTGGTGCGGTCCTCCTCCTGGCGTGCCGCTCTGCTGTGCGGCGGCGCGGCGGTGGTGGGCGCTTTGGCCTGCCTCCTGGCGCTTGGCCTGGTGGCAATGGTGCTCGGGATGCCCTTTCTTTTCCCGCGCGCGTTTCTGACGCCCCTGCAGCTTTCCCTCGACGGCACCTATGACGCCTTCTCAGCGCCGCTTCTGGAATGGATGCCTTTCACGCCGCGGCTGATGGTGGTGCCCGCCATCGTGATCCTGCTGGCGGCGGGGTGGCAGGCGCGAATCGGAATGGGGCGACAGGGTTGGGCGCTGGTCGCTGCCGTGGTGGTGCCCTTGCTGCCGCTTTGCGGGTGGTTTCTACGCACGGCCTCACTCATGCAGTACTCTTTCTACGCGGGGTATTTGTTCCTGAGCCTGATTCCCGCACTCGTGCTCTTCGCCCGCAGGGCCGAACCCGCGCTGGACGCCGTGCCGCTGGGACGCCGGCTAGGGCTGTTGGCGATGATGATGCTGGTGTTGATCGGCGGCGCCCTCTTGCCGCTGGAGATACGCGCTGATCGCAGCCTGGCCTGGGCGTCATGGGCGATCGTGGCTGGTGTGCTGCTGGCGGCACTGCTGCTGATCTGGCGGACGCAGCTCGCCAGGGCGGCTGCAGTGGTGGCGGTCAGCCTCACGCTGGCGGGCGCGCTGAACGCCGACACGGCCAAGGTTTTCCGCCTTCCGGGCGGGCCTGACAATGCGGCACAGCATATGGGGATGCAACGCCTGCACGCTCTGCTGCGCGAGGAAGGCGCGACACAGGGCCGCTACTTCCTCTGGTTCGGTCGGGACGCCTTTACGGAGCGACGCGGCATCCCGGAGAGCCATCTGCGCCATTTGAGATTCGCAACGACCCTGTTGCGGCTGAACACCCTGGATTCGCTGGCTGCCTCACTGGGCTGGCATGTCACCGCCGTGGGCTTTGGCATGCCGAACTTCATCGAGCGGTGGGGCCTTGGTGTCGCCGCGACGATAGGGGCGGCGCCAGTAAACGTGATCACGCTTTGCGCTGATCTGCCGGAATGCGACGAGGGCCTGGCGGCTTTGCTGGAACTTGGACTGACGGTGGAGCCAGGCCGGCGCGAGAACATCGAGGTGCCGGGCATGCCCGCGTTCAGCGTGGCGCTGGCCCGGGCGAGAGTCTTGGTGGAGGAAGCCGCTCCCCGCCGCGCCCAGACCGAGGCGATCCTCGCGCGGCTCGCCCTCGTCGATGCCCAGGCAGCAGATGGCGGCCAGCCGTTGCTGGACCCGGCGCGTCGCGCCACGCTGCGGATACCGCTTCGGCGGGCTGCCGCTGCCTCGGCGCCGCATCTGGAGGAGATCACCTGCATGACGGAGGGCAGCCTTCTGAATTGCCGCGCGCGGTATCGCGTCGGCGACGGCGCGCCAGAGGCGCGGCGTCTCGTTTTCGAGAGGTTTAATCATTTGGCATTGCTACAAGCGGCCCATCCGGCGGAAGTGGCGGCATCCCCTGCAATGGGTGTCACCGCCGAACCGGCGCCGCGGTGATTGCGGCGCACGGGGAGCCGGCAGCGCCCAAGAACCGGCCTATGCGCTCTGGTTCGGTCGGGGGCGCGGGTTGGAAAGTGACTGCGCTGTTGGCAGCGCTGATGACGCTGCTCTGGTTCGGCCCAGTCCAGCTCCATCCACCATTGGGTTGGGTTGACCCCGGCCTTTACATCTACTGGTTCCACAGTCCGGCTGAGAATTTCGCTCTCCGCGGCGGCGACTACCACGGCACGCGCCTCGGCTTCGTGTTGCCGGGGGTTATTCTCTACGCGCTGTTCGGCATGGTCACGGCCCAGGCGCTCCTGGTTTCGGCCTTTTACCTGATCGGGCTGCTGGCGGTTTATGCGATCTCCGCGGCTGTGCTCCAGAGCTTTGCCGCAAGGGCGGCTGTAGTTGTCTTCGTGGCGCTTAATCCGGTGTGGTTGGCGGCTATGACCCGCGGCTATGTGGATGGGCCGAGCATCGCCCTGGGGCTTGCAGCGCTAGCGGTGATGCTGCGTCATTGGGGGAGCGGCGGTGGCTGGCGCCCGATTGCGTCCGGGGCGCTGCTGTCGCTTTGCTTCTTTACACATCCTTTCGGCGGCGGGCTTGCTGGACTTGGCGTGGCCGGGCTGGTCCTGGCGCGCACCACCTCACCGCTGGCGATGCTGGCGGTGGCAGCGCGCATCGTGCTGGGCGCCCTTCTTGTCTTTCTCGCTCTTGGCCTGGCAGCGACGGCACTAGGCATGCCCTTTCTCTTCTTGGAGACGGCATTGCCGAGGATACAGCAGGGGCTGACGACACTGGGGCCAACCAGCTTCTATGTGCCGTTCTCCGCCTGGATCGCCGAGGCGCCGCGCGTGGTGTTCTTCCCGCTCACCCTGCTGCTGCTTGGGGGCGGGCTCTGGATGGCGCGCGGGGTGGGGCGGGAGGTCAACTCGTTGGGGTTCGCGGCGGTTCTTCCGCTGGTTGCAATGCTGGCGACACTGCCGCTGTGGGCTGGTTTCCTGCTGCAATTCAACTTCTATGCGAGCTACATCTGGCTCGCACTGGTGCCCGCGCTCGCGCTCTTCGCCCGTGGTGTGGAGACAGCGAGCCCAGGGCGCACTGCCTGGCTGGCCGTGGCCGCCGGTGCCACCGGCTTGTTCAGCCTCGCGCTGCTTTTGCCGCTGGAGATGCGGCAGGCTGGGTGGCAGAGCAATGCCACCTGGGCTCTCATTCTGCTTGCGCTTGCTTCGGGACTTGCTCTCCTTGGCCTGCGCCGACCCGTCCTCGCCCTACCAGCATTGCTACTGGCCGGCAGCCTCGCCGGCGCCATGAACCGCGACACGGCTACGGTTCTGCGGCTTCCGGGCGGAGCCGATCTCGCTGCCCAGCATGCCGGCCTCGCGCGGATGCACAGTTTTCTCGATGAAGCGGGATGGCTGAGCGGCCGCTACTTGGTCTGGCTGGATCGGGCCAGATTCACAGTAGCGCGCGGCCTGCCGGCGGCCCATCTCTATGGGCTCGATTTCGCCGGCGCGCGGCTGAGGCTGAACGCATTGGACTCGCTCGCTGCCTCACTGGGGTGGCATGTCGCGGCCATAGGCTTCGACATGCCCAGGCTGGAAGGTGCCTTGGGGCTGGACGGTAACCTGGATGGGTTGAAGGACGGCACAGAGCGTCTGATCACTCTCTGCGCTGAACCGGCAGACTGCGAGGAAGGTCTCGATGCCCTGCGCGCACGAGGGCTCCAGGTGGTGGCAGGCCCCCGCCGCGAGATCGAGGTGCAGGGCATGCCGCGCTTCACCGTTCTGCTCGCCAATCTCCGTCCTGCCGCTGACGCCACGCCCGACCGCGCGCAGATTGAAATCATTCTGCGGCAGCTTGAACCAGCAGAACCGGAGGTCCGACTGAAGACGCTGGATTGCTCGTCCTCAGGCGAGATCAGTCAGTGTTGGGTTGGGTTCTCTCTGGCCGATGGTTCAGCCTGGATGCGGCTGTTGAGGTTCGACCGTGTGGGGCCGATCCGAGTGTTGTCTGACGCCCAGGAGAGAGTACCGGCGGTGCTCTCCGATCCGCAGGCGCCTTTGGATCGTGCCCAGGTTGCCGCCATACTAGCCCAGCTTGAGCCTGGTGCGCCCGGCCTTCGGCTGGAAACGCTGGACTGCCTGCCCGGCGGTGAGATCAGTCAATGTCGGGTCGGGTTCGCCGTGGCCGATGGTTCAGCCTGGATGCGGGTGTTGAGGTTCGAGCGTGTAGGGCCGAACCGTATCTTTTCGAGCGCCAGTGAGAAGATCTCGGCGGTGCTATCCGATCCGCAGGCGCCCTTGGATCGTGCCCAGGTTGCCGCCATATTAGTCCAGCTTGAGCCTGGTGCGCCGGACCTCCAGTTGGAGACGCTGGATTGCTTGCCCGCTGGTGAGATCATTCAATGTCGGGTCGGGTTTTCGGTGGCCGATGGTTCAGCCTGGATGCGGCTGTTGAGGTTCGAGCGTGTAGGGCCGATCCGCATCTTGTCGAGCGCTCAGGAAAAGCTCCCGGCGGTGCTCTCCGGTCCGCAGGCAGCCCTAGAACGTGCCCAGGTTGCTGCCATACTGGCCCAACATGAGCCTAATGCGCCCGGCCTAAGCCTGGAAACGCTGGAATGCGCCCCCGCCGGTGGGATCAGTCAATGTCGGGTCGGGTTCGCCGTGGCCGATGGTTCAGCCTGGATGCGGCTGT
>Ga0105047_10010940_pt1 | contig 14775 bp, 11 predicted proteins | sample MAT04_FD_78384 | JGI IMG/M metagenome (GOLD analysis project Ga0105047, IMG submission 78384) | Freshwater microbial communities from Lake Fryxell liftoff mats and glacier meltwater in Antarctica - MAT-04 (megahit assembly) | ecosystem: Environmental > Aquatic > Freshwater > Ice > Liftoff... | reverse complement strand
GGTGGTGACAGGCTCTGCGGAGGCGCTCGCTGCGCGGCTGGGGAAGCTCCAGACCCAGGTGATCGAGCGGAAGACGCAGATCTCGGCGCTCGAGACCAAGCTGGCTACGACCGAGGCCGAGATCGAGGCCAAGTCGTCGAAGGCGACCCAGCTCATCGCGCAGAAGCAGCAGTACCAGAGCACGCTCAAGGAGAAGGAGAAGCAGCGCCAGACGATCCTCATCTTCGCGCTGTTCGGCGCGTTCGGCGGGGCGAGCGCCGCTGTCGGCCTCGGATCCGCGCTGTCGATCAGCGAGCTCAACACCACCATCGCCAAGCTCGATCAGGAGATCGCGGCGACCCAGAAGGACAAGATCGCGCTCGAGAGCTCGCTTGGTGTTTACAAGGCCGATCAGCGGGTGCGTCGCCGCGAGCTGGACGCGCTGCAGGCCGCCGAGCAGGGGCTCACGCAGGATCACGAGGACGTCTCCGCGCTCCCGCCCGCGCAGCACGTCGCGTCGCTGCGCGGCCAGATCGACGACACGCAGAAGCTCGCCACCAACCTGCGCCAGCAGATCGAGCTGCTCCAGGACATGAACGACGCGGCGAGCGGGATGAACGGCTCGCTCGACAGCGTGATCGGCGCGCTCCAGGCCGATCTCGAGTCGCTCGAGACGCGCATCAAGGCCTCGGAGAAGGCGCTGATGGGCGCGATCATCGATCTGGTGTTCAAGGCCAGCGGGGTCCCGCCCAACATCCAGATCGGCGGGCTCTCGATCTCGAAGAAGGCGCTCCTGCTCGACGGGCTCCCCGGCCTGCGCAGGGAGCTCGACAAGCAGGTCGACAAGCTGGTCGACAAGATGATCAAGGACGGCCTCGTCGACGGCGGTACCGCGCCGGACATGGCCAGCTTGATCGTGAAGCTGCTGCGAAAGAGCCTGACCGCCGCGCCCGCGAAGAGCACGACGCTCGCATCGATGACCGACGAGGCGATCGCCAAGCTGAGCGAGCCGCAGCGGCTGGTGATCGACTCGGTGATGCACCTGCAGCCCGCGAGCCCGGAGCGCGAGGAGCTGATCGGCGACATCGCCGCACGCACCTCGCTGACCGACATCCGGGCGCGGGCGATCGCGGCGATCGCAGCGCTCGAGGAGGGGCCGGCCGGCGGAAAGAGCGACGCGATCGCGGCGGTGATGGGCAAGGCATCGATCACCAAGCGCGAGGCGGCGAAGGCGATGATCGACTTTGGCCTCTCCACCACCTACGGCGAGTCGGCGTCGGGCGAGGACATCGCGAAGTCGCTCGAGCGGCAGGCGGTCCTGGCGCGCCGTACGATCACGCTGTTCGCCAGCGACGCACCGGCGGCCAAGGCGCTCGCCGACGGGCTCGAGGCGTACGATGCGTCGACCAAGACCGCGACCGAGGATCACGCGCTCTTGCGGGCCACGCTGCTCTCGGCGCGCGCGCTGACGACCTTGCCCGACGCGAGCGCCGATCGGATCGCGCTCGAGATGGTGCGCGGATTCAAGGAGGCGAGCAGCCATCGCTCGGGCGACGGCGCATCCGATCGACAGCTCCTCGACGCGCAGCGCACCGCCGCCTCGCTCGGGCGCTTCTTGCCGGCGAGCGACCCCATCCTGACCGCGCCGCTCCCCGCAGATCTGGCCGGCGCCACGGCCTGGCTGAGCTCGGCCGAGCAGGCACTGGCCGCGCGCGCTTGACGTTCGATCTCCGACAACGGCCGCCGCCGATCAGCAAGGCGATGCTGATCCCCACCGCTTTCCTGACGATCTGCGCGGCGTTTGGCATCGGCTCGCTCGCTGGCCCATGGGGCGGGCTCATCGGGCTCGCGGCGGCGTGCGTGCTCGGTCCGTATCTCTGGAAGAAGCACAACCGCGCCCTCTCGCCGCCGCCGGTGACGGTCTCGACCGACCACCTGACCGGCCCGCTGACGGTGCACAGCGCGCTCGAGTCGGTGCCGCTCGAGTCGATCCGATCCATCGAGATCCGCAAGGTCGGCGCGCATCCGCTGCTGGTCATCGGGGCAGAGGACGCCGCGTTCATGTGGCCGGCTGGAGCGTTCGTGGACACGAATGCGGTCGAGCTCCTGAAGGCCGCGGTGGTCGAGCGCATCGCCGCGTTGCCCGAGGGAGCGGCGCAGCTGGCACGGATCGAAGCGCACACCGCCGACGCCGTGCGCGTGCTCGAGCGGCCGACGACCGCGACCCACGTCATCACCGCGATCATCGTCGTGCTTTTCGGCGTCGAGCTGCTCGCGGGCGCGACGAGCTCCGCGCCGATGCTCCTCCGCATGGGCGCCAACGCCCCGGCGCTCGTCGCCGAGGGACAGTGGTGGCGACTGTTCTCGGTGCACGCGCTGCACGGATCGATCGTCCATGCCTTCATGAACGCCCTGGCGCTGTCGTCGCTCGGATCCGTCGAGCAGCTGCTCGGGACGCGGCGTTTCATCGTCGTCGCGCTGGCCGGTGGGTGGCTCGGCTTCATTGCCTCGACGGTGTTCGGACACTACGCGATCGCGGTCGGCGCGTCGGCCATCGCGTTCGCGCTCATGGGCTCGTTGCTCACGATCCAGCTGATGCGCGGCCGATCGCTGCCCGCGGGGACGACAATGACGCGGCGGAGCTGGGTGATCACGCTCGGAATCAACGTCGCGATCTCGCTGCTCCCCAACGTCGACATGATCGCCCATGCCGGAGGTTTCGCGGGCGGCGCGCTGCTGACGTTCGTCCTCATCCGCGGCGATGGTGCGCTCGATCGCGTCAGCAGCCCTCGCCTCACGCTCGCGGCCGCGATCACGGTTGCCGCGTTCGTCCTGGGTTTTGGCGCGACGGCGTGTCATGCGTTCGACGGCGACGTCGACTTCGATCTCGAGTCGGTGCACGCGCTCCTGGGCGCGCGGGGCGCCAGCTCCTCGGCCTTGAACAACGAGGCGTGGCGAATCGCGGTCGACGAAGGCGCGACGCGCGAGGGCCTGATCGCCGCCGAAGCTGCGGCCCGGCGCGCAGTCGAGCTCGCCTCCGATCCGAGGGCGCGCGGCTCGTTCCTCGACACCTGGGCCCACCTCGCCCACCGGCTCGATCGCTCCGATGACGCCGCGCGGCTCCAGCGCGAGGCCGCGTCGCTGGCCGCGACGGGCGAGACCTTCACCACGCTGGGTCGCTATCTGTCGGCGATCGCCAGTCCGGGGTCGGTCACGCTCAGCGCGGACGACGCGATGATCCGGCTGACGAGCACGGCCACCACGTCGAGGCTCGCCGTCTACATCCGCGCGCGCTCGAGCGACGGGGCTGCGGTCGGTCTGGCGCGCGTGCTCATTCCCGCGGGCGTGGCGAGCGTCGAGCTGCCGGTGCCGGTCACCGGGGCCGCGTTCGAAGCGCTCTTCGCCGACACCAGCGGTCCCGAGCCCGACGTCACTGCGCCGGAGATCGTCTATTTCCCGGTGGACCTGGGCATGATGCGCGCGCCCTGACCTGCTACGCTCCTCTCGTGCGGATCGCCATCGCTGTCGCGTGCGTGCTCGCCGCGGCCGGCTGCTCGCGCTCGACGTACACACCGCTGACCGGCGACGCCACCGCGACGTCGTACCTGTTTTTCGTGCTCGATGAGGGGGAGCGAATCCTCGATCTGCACGCCTACGAGTCGCTGCCCGATCCGCTGCTCATCGAGCTCTCGGAGGGTACGTCGCAGCGCGTGCTCGCCTATGATCTCCCGCTCGACGCGCTGCTGGAGGTGGACGCGCAGCACCACGCGGCGACGACCGCGCTGGGCTGGCGGTTGCCGCCGCCGAAGACGCGCTGGGATCTGAACGGTGAAGCGTTCGAGCGCGGGGCACCGGCGGATCTCGCGCCGTGGCTGGCCACGTTTTTCGTCCCGCCGCCGCCGTGTCCACCCGCGCCGACCGTGCGCCCGATCGGCGGTCTCCCGACGAACCCCGCCATTACCTTCGCGGCGCCGTGGGCCGGCGGTCTCCTCCTGGGCGTGCAAGGCGACGACGCCTACCTGCTGATGATGACGGGCGCGGCCGTTGCGCTCGACGTGCTCGGTCCTCCCGCCGACGCGCGGAGCTCGGTGATCGGGTTCGTGGACGGCGAGCGCGCGTACGTCGGCTGGTCCGATACGAGCACGATCGGCCTCGATCTGGTGGGGATCGACGCGGCGGGGCAGATCATCGAGCGCCTCCACACGACGCACATGCTGGGCCCGGCGATCACGTTCGAGTCGCTCGCCGCCGGTCGCTTCGATGGCCAGCGGACGTTGCTGGCGCGCGCACGCGACGATCTCGACATCACACGCTCGGTCGAGCACATCCTGCGGCTCGACGAGGCCACGCGCACCTGGAGGTCGGTCCTCGCGTCCTCGGACGACGCGCTGGAGGTCTGCTCGGGCGCGATATCGACGGCGGTCCTCGAGGTGAACAGCCCGACCTCGGCGCTGGTCGGCCTGGCCAACGGGCCGATCTTGACACTTGATCCCACGCTCGCCGACCCGCTGCCGACGGCGACACCGCTGGTGCGCGGCGCCGTGTATTGCCGGAGCGCGCGGACGGTGATGGCGAGCGGCGTCGAGCTGCTCACGTTCGACGAGCCGGGCGTGCTCGGTGAGCCGGGCGTCCTCTGGCGCGCGCCGCCGGAGACCGCCTGGGAGCCGATCGACGCGCTGGGAGCAGCGAGCGGAAAAGCGATCGGATCGCGCGGCGACCTGGCCGCGGTGGCGCTCAGCGACCTCAACATCGCCACGGTCCAGCGCCTCGCCGCGCGCCCCGACCGCCCTCCGCGCGTGTGCCACGAGGTCACGATCGGCCTCGCCGTCTATCACGTGGTCCCGTTCGACGATCACACCCTGCTCATCGCCGGCGAAGACGGCCCGGGCGCGGTGCTGGTCACGCTGCCTTAGGCGCTGCGGTCACCCGGCGGCTTCGATCACCGCGCGCTCCAGGAGGTCTGTGCACTCGATCTCGCGCGCCCAGCGGCGGAGATACTCGAGGTCCAGCGAGTCACTCTGGACGCGCATCACTCCGATGAGGTCGAGCCACTGCCGCTCGGAGACCCCGCCACCGAGGCGGTACCACTCGAGCTTGTGCAAGATGACATCCTCGGCGGTCGTGAGATCGAACGCGCGCGCGCCGGCCGAGACGTCGAGTGGCTTTCGCACGCAGCGTTCGAAGGCTTGGACGTCGAACGCGCGGTTCTTGCGCACGAAGACGTCGACCTTGAGCATCGACGCGAGGTGAATGAGGTTGAATGACGACCGGCGGCGAATCGCCTCGCAGATCATCTCAGCGTCGACGTAGTAGGCGGCGACGAGCCGCGCGACGAAGGGGTCGATGTGCTTCAGATCCATCTCGCAGACGACGTCGACATCCAGCGTCGATCGCGGAACGCCGAGCGCAGAGCTGGCTACGGAGCCTCCGACACGGTAGCGAATGAGCAACGCATCGAACGCATCGACGACCGGCTCGAGCGCCGCGAGGATGTCATTCACGTCGGCTCACCGCCGCGCGCCCAAGTGCGCGCGCACTCGCGCCGCAATCTCGCTGCCGTAATTCAGCTCGGCCCACCGCAGCAAGATCTCCTGCTCGCCCGCGCCCGGCATGCGTTCGGCCAACGCGGCCCGCGACAGCGAGATCACATTCGCGGACAGGGAACGCGCCAGCTGTGCGCGCCGCGAGGTGTCGACCTTGCGCAGAAGCTCGATCTGGACTCGCTCGATCGCGGGCGAAGTGTCGGTGATGCTCGGTCGCATGAGCGTCGAACCCTACGCTGATGTCCGCCGGATTGCGCCCAAGATCGACGATTTCGCGTGTTGTCTCAACCGCGCTGCACCGATGTGTTCGCGAGAAACGCCTTGTATCGCGCCGCGGTGAGCGCCAGGACCGGCGGCAGCTCGCGCTCGGCCTGGGCCACGATCTCGTTCGCCTTCAAGAAGTCGGTCGCCAGGAACGCCGACAGATCCGGCGTGAAAGTGACGTCGGCGGCGAGCGCCTGACGCTCGCCCGAGTCGTGGAACGAGAGGAACAGCGATCGCACGCCGTCGCGCACGCGGGCCAGCGGAGAGAGCTCGCTCGCGATGCGCGCGACGATGTTCTTGCCGTAGACGTTCTCGCTGCGCGGGAGCGGTGGGATGATGTTGGACGCGATGATGAAGTCGGCGCCCTCGTCGACGAGGCACGCGACCGGCACGTTGTTGCGCAGGCAACCGTCGACGTAGCGGCGGCCCTCGAACACCGCAGGGCCGAAGATCCCTGGGAAAGAGCAGCTCGCCCGCACCGCGTCGATCAGCGGGCCGCGGCGGAACACGCGCTCCTGTCCGCTCTCGATGTCGACCGCCACCGGCAAGAACGGCATCGGCAGCTCCTCGACACGTCGCTCGGGGACGATGCTGGCGAGATACGCGCCCAGCGCGCGCGTGCTCACCGGGCAGCTCGCCATGTGCAGCGCGACGCGGCGGCGATCGTCGATGATGCGCTGCACACCGGCCAGGCCCTGGCTGGCGAACGCGACGCCCGCCATGCTGCCCGCGCTGGTCCCGCTCACCACGTCGATCGGGATGTCGAGGGCCGCGAGACGTTGCAGCAGAGGCACGTGCGCGAAGCCCCAGGCGCCACCGCCGCCGAGCGCGACGCCCACCCGGCGGTGGGTCAGCGAACGCGCGAGCCGGCCGATCGCGGTGCGCGTGGTGGCGTCGGTGTCGCGCAGGGTCGCGGCCCGCACATCCAGCGCGCCGACGCGCAGGCGCAATGTCCCGGGACGATGCGGTGCGTCGCGCGGCGCGCCGAGGCGATCACTGGTGAGCTCGACGCGGTGGACGAGCGTCTCGGGCGCGAGTTGCTGGGTCAGCGAGCGGCCACCCTCGAGGGTGAGGTGGATGACCGCCGAGAGACGCGCGATCGTGGCGGGCGGGCAGTTGCCGACCAGGAACACGTAGCGGCTCTCGATCGCGTCTCCCGGCGCCGCGGCGTCCGCGATCTGCGCGCGCTCGCCGTACGCCGCCAGCAGATGATCGGCCAGATATCGCGCGCCGAGTGCCGCGGGGAGAGGTGAGTCGCTGGTGATCCACACCAGTGACGCGGGCGCCGGGCCGCGGCGATTCACCTCGCTGCGTTCGCTCGAAACCGCGAGGATCGCTGATCGAAACGCCGGCCAGCTGCGCGACAGCGCGGCGAACGGCCGGCTCCCCAGCACGAGCAGCTCGGTCGATCCGTCGGCCACCGCGGTCGCGCTGCGCGGCGCGCCCGACAGGAGCGCCATCTCGCCGAAACACTCGCCGACGTGCACGACGCTGAGCGCGCGATCGTCCATGCCTTCGCGCTTCTTGATCGCGACCTCTCCGGAGACCACGATGTAGAGCGCATCGGGCGCGTCGCCCTCGTCGAAGATGGTGTCTCCCGCGACGTACGGCACCAGCACCGCGTGATCGATCACCCGCCGCATCAGCGTCGCTCCGAGGCTGCGAAAGCGCGGTGATCGCGCCAGCAACGTGACCAGCGCGTCCCGTCGCTCGCGCAGCGACAGGCGCACCTCGAGCGGACGGCCGAGCTCGGGCCAGCGCGCGCGCAGCCCGTCGATCGCGCCCCAGCTCATCACCCAGACGTCACTGTCGGCCACGAGAGAACGCAGGCCGCGGCGATCGCCGGAGAAGAGCGCGCCGGGAGACTCGGCGGTGATCGCGTCGTCGCCGAGCACCGACCCGGCGAGCCGCGCCAGGATCACCCCGTTCGCCAGCATGAACATCGAGCCGACCAGCGCGGGCGCGTCGACGAGATCGCTCCCCGCGGCGTGATGGGACAACGATCCCGCCTCCGCCAGCGCGCGCAGTGCCGGCTCGGGCAGCGCGAACAGCGCCCGAGAGAGCAGGCCTTCGATGTCTTCCGGGCTCGGTTTCATGCGGCTTCCTTCCTGAGGTCGTTGAGCAGGCCCTGGACCCGCGATCGCACCAGCCAGTCGGCTGCGCGGAGGAATGTCCCTTCGTCGCTGGAGGCGCGGCGGATCGGCGAGAGATCGATCGCGGGCCCGATGCGATGGCGGATGCGCACGGGCCACGGGAGCGCGAGCGGCCAGAGCCCGAGCGCGCCCACGCCGATCCAGAGCGGAAGCGCCGGCACCCCGAGCTTCTTCGCCAGCGCCTGTCCGTCGTTCAGGCCGATGTACGCGTCGTCGACGCCGATCGCCGCCGAAGGATAGATCGGGAGATCGAAGCGCGATGCGAGCCGCAGGTATCCGAGCCGGCCACCCCAGTCGACGCGATAGCGCCCGCGCCACGCCGGCCGCAGCGCCTCGTGGAGACCTCCGGGGCAGACGTAGAGGTGCTCTCGGCGCGCGCGCATCGCGTCGATGTCGGCCTGCTCGGGCGATCCGTAGAACATCTGCGCGTCACTCACGAGCTTGTTCAGGAGCGGCGCGTCCTTCACCGATCTGAGCACGATCGCCCGGGGAAATCGGCCGTGCTGGGCCTGCATGTTCGCGGACAGGTAGAAGTAGTCGAGCGTCAGCGGCCGGCCGTGATAGCCGACCAGCATCCCGCTTGGGCCGTCGAGGAGATGCGACTCGCCGTCGACGGAGTATCGCGAGTAGCGCGAGAGCAGCCGGAGTCCCGCGAGGACGGTCGAGAGGAGCGGCGACATCACAGCGTCCTGAAGATCCAGTCCGACAGCGGGAACGTGACGTTGAAGCCGCGGCGCGCGTTCCCGTGGTGGGCCGCGTGACGCCGCCGGAACGAGGCGAGCGCGCGGAAGCGGCAGAGCGCGTGATCGGCGGGCAGGTGATCGATCAGGTGGAGCCCCTCGTAGAGAAGGTAGTGCACGAACACCATCGCCACCGCCAGCAGCACCGCATTCTTCGGCGCCAGCCACGCCAGCAGCGCGAACCCGGGCAGCGTCGCGATCATGAACAGCACGATCTGCCGCGTACCGAACAGGATGAGCCGGAATTCGCGCGGCGACTCCACCGCCATGTTCGCGGCAGAGAAGCTGGCGTGATGCTGCAGCGTATGCGCCTCGAACGCATACGGAAGGAGCCGCGTGCGGCGGTGCATCAGCCAGCGGTGCGAGGTGTACTCGAGCAGGTTCATGGCCACGAACGTCACCGGCAGAGCCCACAGCTCGATCGCGCGCAGATCGGAGATCGCCGCCAGCGCTGCGAGCACCGCCAGCGCGCCAAAACCGAGGTTGATCGCGACATGACGCGCCGGGCGATAGTCCGACGGGATGACCATGCGGGCGCGAAACTCGAGGGCCTTCATCAGACCCTCCGGAGCGGGATCGGCCCCGCGCAGTCGCTGGTGAACAGCACCTGATACAGCGCCGAGTCGGAGGCCAGCGCGGCGGCGGTGCCGCACGAGAGATAGTAGTCCCACATGCGGCGAAAGCGCCGATCGTAGCACGCGGGATCAAGAACGGCGGCGTTGGCAAGGAACCGCTCGCGCCAGCGCGTCAGCGTGAGCGCGTAGTGCCGGATCATGTTCTCGACATCGAGGATCGCGAGCCCGCGATCTTCGAGGTGGGAAGCGATCTCGGAGAGCTTGGGCTGCGCGGTGCCGGGGAAGATGTAGCGCTGGATGAACGGATCGTGATCGTTGGTCGGGCCGTTGCAGCCGATGACGTGCACCAGGCCCAGGCCCCCCGGGCGCAGCACTCTGGCGATGCCGTCGAAGTATCGCCCGTACTCGCGCCGGGGGAGGTGCTCCATCATCCCCACGCTCACGACCTTGTCGAAGGTGCCGCCGAGCGTCCGGTGGTCGGCGATCTCGATCGTGATGCGATGAGCCAGACCGGCGACCGCGATACGTGCGCGGGCCCCCGCCGCGTGCTCGCGGCTGACGCTGATGCCGACCCCGGTCACGCCGTGGCGAGCCGCGGCGTGGATCAGCAGGCCTCCGTAGCCACAGCCGATGTCGAGCAAGCGATCGCCGGGCGCGAGGCGCAGCTTGTCGCAGATGCGATCGAGCTTCTGCGCTTGCAGCGCCTCGAGATCGTCGGCCGGATCGAGCGCGTAGCCACACGAGTACGTGAGCGTCGAGTCGAGGAACGACGCGTACAGCGCCTCGCCGATGTCGTAGTGGGCGCGCACGTTGGCGTGATCGCCGCGCACGCGGTGCTCGATCTGCAGCGCCGCGACCCGCGCGAGGGTGGGCAGATCGGCCTTGATTCGCCGATCGATGCGCGCGCGCAAAAGCGCGGTCAGGAGCTCGGGGAGACGCTCGCAGTCGAAGTCGTCGTCCATGAACGCCTCGCCGAGCCCGAGGTTCCCGGCCGACAGCGCCCGCTGGTACATGCGCCCCTTGTGCACGTGCACCTCGATCTCGTCGGCGCCCTGCCCCACCACGCTGCGATCGCTGCTCGATCGGAACGCCAGGCGCGCGCCGCCGGGATCCAGCAGCCCGAGGAACGTCGCCTTGGGATCAAGCATGGGCGCCCAGCCGTGCGAGCAGCGCCCGGTGCGCCTTCAGCGCCGCGCCGAGGGTGGGGTGTACCGTGCGCGACACGCCGTAGCGCGCGAACACCGCCTCGAGCCGCGGCGCGAGGGCCGGATAGTGCACGTGCGAGATCGAAGGAAAGAGGTGGTGCGCGACCTGGTGGTTGAGCGCGCCGGTCAGGCTGGTGAGCAGCCGGTTGTCGAGACCGAAGTCGGCGCTCCCGGCGATCTGGTGCGCGCACCACTCATCGGCATCCTTCGGCGCCGACGTCGCGAACGACGTGCCCTGCACGCTGTGCCCGAGCAGCACCACGATCGCGAGCGCGAGCCCGACGAGGTAGCTCGACGCCAGCGCCACGACGAGCACGGTGCCCAGCGAGTGATGGAGCGCCGGCAAGACGATCGCCCAGCCCACGAACAGCAGCTTGCCCCCAGCGAAGATCAGCGCGTCTTTCCCGCGCGGACGGCGAAAAGCGCGACCGGCGATGCGCCCGCTGATCACCCGGCGGGCGTCCTCGATCAGGACCCAGCGCGGGTACGCGAAGCCGTAGAGCGCGAAGAGGTAGAGGTGCTGGAAGCGATGCCAGGGGCGCCACGGCTGATCGGGCGACAGGCGCGCGAGCAGGCCGAGATCGATGTCGGGATCGCGGCCGTCGACGTTGGGGTGCCCGTGGTGCTCGACGTTGTGCGAGTGCCGCCAGACGTAGCTGCTGATCCCCATCGCATCGAAAAGCGCGCTCCACGCTCGGTTGGTGGCGCGGCTGCGGCCGAGCACGCCGTGGTTGGCGTCGTGCACCACGACGAAGCCGATCCCCGCCATCGAGGCCGAGAGGGCGACGATGAGCAGGATCACCTGCGCGGGGCTGCTGGCCCAGAAGACCAGCGCCAGATAGGCGCTCGCGAAGAGCCCGAGCACAAGCCAGGCCTTGATGATCGCCGCTCGCGAGCCCCGCCGATCGGTGCGCGTCGCAGCGAAGTGCGCGTCCACCGTCTCGTCGAGCGCGGCCCGCAAACCAGCGAAGGTGCCCGTCATGCTCCGCGCCGGCAAAGAGTACGAGCGGAGGTGATCGTCAAGGACGTGCTGTTACGGCAGCTCGACGAATGCTGTTGCCTCCGGGTCGCTCGACCCGCCGGCGTTCGCGTCGATGGACAGCGCCGGGATCACCACGTTCACGCCGCGCGTCGCGTCCCAGACGCCCGTGCTCGCGATCCGGATCGCGTAGTCGGGTTCCGCTCCGAGGCGCGCGTCGGCGTCGGGGAGCGCGAGGGCGACGCGCACCGGCCCCGGAGCGAGCGTCGCGGGGATGCGCAGGCGAACGTCCACGGTGATGACGCCGGGCTCCCAGCGGCGGACGTCGGCGCTGGTGACCTCCGCGGAGAGCGTCGTCGCGCCGCGATCGAGCACGACCTGCAGCGGACGCGCGTTGAACGGCGCGCCGTAGCCGTCGTTGCGGAGGCGCAGCTGCAAGCGCAACACGCCGCCCGGTCGCACGGCGAGCGAGTGCGAGAGCTCCTCGAGCACGAATCGATAGCCGAGCTGCTCGGTGATCTCCGCCATGCAGCCGCCCGCAGTCCAGCCGTCGAGCACGTCGGGGTGATAGAGCGAATTGATGAAGCGATAGTGGAGGCGCCGGAGCTCCGTCGTCGCGCTCGGGCACTCCGACCGCGGTTCGTTCACCGCGCAGGTCTCTCCGCCCACGGGGGTGAAGCGGCCGCTCGCAGCGACGTAGTCCTTCCACGTCTCGACCGGGGACTGATACGTGCCCTGGTCGCTGTTGCTCGCGAGGAAGCAGTCGTTGTGGTGGCCCGTCCGCGCGACTTCGGTGCCCGAGAACGCCTGCGCCGATGGGAGCGCGCCGCCGGGGAAGATGGCGTCGACGAAGTGCGGCGTTCGCAGCTGGACCATGCGCGAGGCCGGCAACGCCGCCAGGATCCCGCTCAGGATGGCCGATCGGTCGGCGGTGTTGTCGAGGCCGTTGGTGGAAGAGTGCCACTCGCCCCACGCGCCGATGAGGCCCGCTTGCATCAGCGCGATCACGTCGGCGTGGGATTGCAAGATGGGCTGGAGCTGCGCGAGGTGCGCGAGGACCTGGGCTCGGCTCGCGTCGGCGGCGCCGATGGGGCCCTCGTTGTACTGGAAACGAAGGATGATCTTGATGTGCGCGGCGCGGGCGCGGATCAGGCCGGCCTCGATCGCGGCGAGCGTCGGTGCGTCGATCGGGGTGGTGCGGAACGCGTCGAGCCGCACGCCCGCGAGCGCGAGCGTCATCCCGTCCCTGCGCACCCCTGCGAAGGCGGAGCTGCCGGTCAGGTTGATGACGTCGTAGAAGCCCCGCTCCGGGTTGAGCAGCGCGTCGTGGCTCTCGGTGAACGTGAGCGTCGCGAGCGCAGGTTCGGCGCTCGCGTCCGCCGCAACGGCGTCGGGCAGAGCGGCGGCGTCGGGCAAAGCGGCGACGGCGTCGACCGGTCCCGCGTCCGCCCCCGTGGCGTCGATCGACGCCGTGGCGTCCCTCGCGCTCGCATCGGCGAACGTCGTTGCGTCCGCCGCCATCACCCCGACGTCGCGCGCGTCGCCGACGGCGCCGGAGCAGCCGGCTACAAACGCAAGGACGAGGGCGAGCCGGACCATTCCCCCGGCTCTACCCGATCTAAGGCGTCAGATCGACGATGCCGTCGCGATCGCCGCTCACCACCCGACCGATCACGTCGTCGTGACCGGCGCCGTCGACGCGGAAGAAGCGCGCGCCCAGGTTCCGCGCGATGGCGACGTTGGTCGGTGAGTCCGGCATCGCGATGGTGTCGTTGGCGGCGACGTAGATCGTCGTCTTCACCGAGCTCGGCAAGGTCAGCGACTCGAGCATCTTCTGATAGTCGGAGCTCGTGCCCATGTCCTTGCCCGGCATCGCGCCGCCGATCGCGCGCGCGATGAAGCCCGGCAACATGCGCGAGCCGTTCGCCGAGCGATAGCCCGCGAGCGGAGGCGCGATCAGCGTGACGTCGACCGGGCCGGTGAGCTCACCTCGGGCGTTGAGCTCGTTCAGCGCGCCGAGGAGGACCCGCCCGCCCATGCTGTGCGCCTCGATGATCAGCCGCTCCCCCGGGTTGGACTTCATCCACTCGCCGAGCTCGCGCGCGAGCACAGCGCTCGTCTCGCTCAGCCGGCTGTGGCGATCGTCGTAAGCGAACGTGAGGACGCGATCGCCCCGCTTCACGCCTCGCGCGTTGAGCGGCTCGACGGTGTCGGGCGCGGCGTTGATGCCGTGGATCGTCACGCGCGTCGCAGCGCCCGGATCACCCGCGTTGACCTCGACCAGCGTCCCGATCGTGCTCGTACGGGCCAGGATCCGTGCTTCACCGGCCTCGTCGATGGGCCCGAACAGCGCCTCACGCGCGTCGGTCGTGTTCTCCTGCGCGTTCGCGATCGACACACATCCCGACGCGCCGATCAGCGTCGCGGCGACCGCCGAGCCCTGCACCAGCATGGGCACCAGCTTCTCCATCGGCGAAGAGACGCGCGGGAACACCACGTGCGCGCGCGGGATCTCGAGGCCGTCGACGGGGCGCGTCCGCTCCTGCGGCTCGGTCGGCTCGACCACGGTCTGCGCGGGGCCTGCAGGGGAAATCTTCACGCGAGCGAGGAGCGTATCACGCCGCCTTGAGCTCCGTCTTGGGCTCGTCGACGTGCGGGAGAAACGGGATCAGCGCCATGCCGGGCACCGCGACGACCAGCGTGAACGCGAAGTATGCCGCGAAGCCCATCGCCTCCGCGAGGTAACCCGAGACCATACCGGCGAGCGTGAAGCTCACGCTCATCAGCGCCGTGAGGATCGCCATGTGCGCCGCTTTGAAGCCCGGCCGGCAGCAGCGCATCATGAACACCATGAACACCGCGGTGCCGAGGCCGGCGCCGATCGTCTCGATCGCGATCACCACGGTGAGGATCGAGAGGCTGTTCGCGCTCGAGGGCACGAGCCACATCGCCACCAGCACGTAGAGCAGATGCAGCACGTTCTGGAGCAGCGCGAAGGGCCAGATCCAGCGGCGGAGACCGTGCTTTCCGATCAGCCAGCCGCCGACCGCGGGCGCAATGAGGCCAGCGATCATGCCGATCGTCCCGTTCGCGAAGCCATACTCCGCGACGGTCATCCCGAGCGTCTTGAAGAAGGGATACTTCATCTTCATCAGGAACGACTCGCCCGCACGGAAGAGCAGCACGAAGGCGAGGATGCGGCCGACGTGCGGCTGATCGAGGAAGTCGACGAAGGCCTTGGCGTAAAACGAGTCCTTCGCCGCGAAGCGCGCCTTGATGCGATCGAGCGAGAGCATCATGCCGACCAGCACGACGACCAGAAGGAGCACGACGATCT
>Ga0105047_10010935_pt1 | contig 14779 bp, 12 predicted proteins | sample MAT04_FD_78384 | JGI IMG/M metagenome (GOLD analysis project Ga0105047, IMG submission 78384) | Freshwater microbial communities from Lake Fryxell liftoff mats and glacier meltwater in Antarctica - MAT-04 (megahit assembly) | ecosystem: Environmental > Aquatic > Freshwater > Ice > Liftoff... | reverse complement strand
GTGGCCTTGTCCAGCAGCTGCCCGGGTTTGAGCACCAGCACCGCCAGGCCCACCTCGCCCCATTTGTCGCTGGGCACGCCGATCACCGCGGCCTCGGCCACCTGGGGCAACTGGTACAGCACGTTCTCGACCTCGGCCGGGTAGACGTTTTCGCCGCCGGAGATGTACATATCCTTCCAGCGGTCAACGATGTAGTAAAAACCCTCACTGTCCTGGCGCGCCGCATCCCCGGTCTTGAGCCAGCGGCCCACAAACGCGCCGGCGGTGGCGTCGGGCCGGTTCCAGTAGCCGGGCGTGATGTTGGGGCCGGCCACCCACAGCTCGCCGATTTCATCCGGCCCGCAATCGCTGCCCGCGTCGTTGACGATGCGAGCCTCGGTGTGCATCAGGGGCTTGCCGGTCGAGCCCAGCTTGCGCAGCGCATCGGCCGGGTCCAGGAAGATGCAGGCCGGGCTGGTCTCGGTCATGCCAAAGCCCTGCATCAGGTTCACCCCACGCGCCGCCCAACCTTGCAGGATGGGCAAGGCGCAGGGCGCGCCCCCCACGCCCGCGCAGTGCAGGCGGCTCAGGTCGGTGGCGGCAAATTCAGCGTGCTGCAGCATGAACTGGTAGGGCGCCGGCACGCCGAAGAAGTGGCTGATCCGCTCGGCGGGGTCGCCGATCACCCGCAGCGCATGGCCGGGGTCGAAGCTGCGCATGATCACCACCGTGCCGCCGGCATGCAGCACCGGGTTGGAATAGCAGTTCAACCCGCCGGTGTGGAACAGGGGCAGCACCGACAGGTGCACCGTTTGCATGCCCACCCCGGCCGGCGTGCCCAGGTTGCTGCAGTTCCAGAAGTTCATGCCGTGGGTGATCATCGCCCCCTTGGGGTGGCCGGTGGTGCCCGAGGTGTACATGATGGTGACCACGTCGTCGTGGGTCAGCACTTCGCGCCGGGCTACCTGGCCGGCCCGGGCGGCCAGCGCCGCCTCGTAGGGGTTGCCGGCCGCCTGCTTGTCGATGCACAGCAGCTGCGGGATCTGGCAGCGCTGCTGCAACGCAAGCGCTGCCCCGGTGAAGTCCACGTCGTGCACCAGCAGCAGCGGCGCGCTGTCATCCAGGATGTACGCCAGCTCAGCCACGGTCAGGCGCCAGTTCAGCAACACTGCGATACCGCCGGTGCGGCCGCAAGCGAATTGCAGGTCGAAAAACTCCGCGCCGTTGTGCGCCAGCAGGGCCACCCGCGCGCCGCGGCCGATACCCAGTTGCTGCAGGTGGCAGGCCAGCGCCTCGGCCCGCAGGTCCAGATCGGCATAGCTGAGACTGCGGCGCGGGGCCAGTTCACGCACCGCCTCCTTGTCCGGACGGTTGGCGGCGTGGTGGGCGATCCAGTCATAGGCGCGCACCGGGCCGTGGCCCGCAGGCCGCGGGCTGCGCATCGCGGCCTGGGCCGCAGGGTCGGCGTAGTAGGCGCCGCCGTCGCTGGCGTGTGGCGGGGCGCTGGGCTGGAGGGTCATACGGCGGGACAGGCTGGTGGCTGGGTGCAGCCATTCTGCTGAGCCAGGTCAGGGAATCAACCCGTGAAGCCCCTCCCCGCCGGCGGGCCGTTACCGTGTCAGGCTGTCACCCAGGTGTTTGACAGGGCCGACCGCCGCCGGCCTCTGCACCGGTCGGCCCTCGCCCCGGGGAGGACCGCCATGGCCACCCCCCCCCCTTTGCCCGGCGTTCCGCCCTGTGCGGGCCTTTGCGCCAGCCGCGCCGGCGGCTGGCCGGCCGACCGGCGACGGCCACAGACGCTCCATGGTGACGCCATGGCTGCGTTGGCGCCGACACTGGTTTGAGCCCCACGGCCGACGATCAGCCGGGCCAGACCAGGCTACCGAGAGTTCAGTGGTGGCGCAGCGCTGGCGGGGCACTGCATGGCTCGCCGGTGGGTCGGCACCCACCCCGGCGCAGCATCGCCGACCTACCGGCCGCCACGCCGTGCAGCGATCGTGAGCAACTCTTGGGGCGATGGCTTGTCCCAGTCGGCACCCTTGAAGAACCGGATCATTTCGCCCGTCACCATCGGGTGCTTCCATCCATGGGTTTCGAGACGTTTGCGGATCGACGGGTGCACGCCGCGCTCGTAGAGGTGCGTGCGCAACCGCCCTACCCATTCGGCCTGCATCTCGGGCGCCAGCGCGTCGAACTCTGCCACCACCTGCGCTCGCCGACTGCTGACCCATTCAGAAGTCCAGCCTTCCAAGGCTTCCGCCGCAAGTGCGTTGCCGGCGGGTGATGGCTCCGGGCGGCCCGCTGCCGCCTTCTTGGCAGCGGCGGGCGCATTGGATTCCATGAGCGCCCGCAGGTACCGGTAGGTGTCTCGAAGGGGTTCGGGGAACTCACTTGCAATGCGCTTCACAAGCGCATCGAGCCCAGCGGTCATGGCCTCGCTGCCATGGGCGTGGATCAACGCCTCGGCGTCTTCAGCCCGGATGCCGACAGCGGCCGCACGCACAACCTGCGACAGGTCGACGGGCATGGGGGGATGCCGCAAGGGCAGTGCTTCCTGCTGCTTCTTCGCCACCCTGAACTGGATGTCCGCGATAAAGCGCCCGGCTTTGTGCTCAATCAGCTCGACGTCGAGGTCTGTCACCGCGTTGACTTCGGCGATGGCGAGCTTCAGCACATCGCGCTTGAAAAACCGGTACTCCAGTTTCACCGAGTCGTCGGTGTCCGGACTGCCCGTCAGAACGGGCCGCCACCAGGGCCACGGCTGCCGGGCTGTCAGGCCTACATCCCGGTAGCGGGCGCAAATCTCGTAGAGCACCACGCCCGAGTGACGCCTGAGCTGCGAGATGACGTCGAGGCGCAACCTGGCGAACCGCTGCGGTTCAAGCAGCTCGCGTTTGATGTTCGGCGCAAACGACCACTCGACCCAGTTTTCACCACCTTCTTTGTAGACCTTGGCATGGGCCAGCAGGCCGGCAACGTTCCATGCCTCGCCCTCGCCCGCCGTCGGCGACTGCCATTCAACCGTTGTACTGACCATCGCTCGCAGGTGCTGCTTGACGATCTCGCGGGCGTGGGAGTTGAAGTCCACCCCGCGCAGGATGCTTTGCAGAGGCGCCCGGAAGACGTCCTGCTCAATGCCCTGCTCTTGCGCGATATACAGCAGAACGTTGTAAGCCTTGCGCGCCAAGACGGTGATCTTGCTGGACTTGGTGGGCACGATGGCCAGCGTATTGACCGGCTTTCGGAGCGGGGTCTCGACCAGATCTTTCTGCGCGGTGCTTTGGCGGCTCATGTGCAGGGGTCCATCCCACCATGCTAGCGTGAAACGCGGTATTCACGTTTTGTTGCGACAGCCTAAATATCCTCACGTCACAGGGTTTCGAGCCAGCCCGGCCCACCGTCGGGGCACGCACTTGCTACCCAAAAGTCCTCACGTCACCGCAACGGGCCTGCCGCCTGGAAGACCATAACCGTGGCCAGCGTTGCCACTGACGGCCTGACTGCCCACAAGCCGGTGCATTTTTTTGCAGCCAGTCGCCAAGTGGCGGATCAAAAGCCCGCGGCGCCAAGGCGGAGGCGCCCAAACCAGATCCGATGCAGGCAAGAGGCTGGGTTCCCCTGCCGCTGCTGCCGCCACAAGCAGCAGATGAGCCACCGTCCCGTATCCCCTCACGAGACGTCCTAAAACTCCTCACGCGACGGCCCATGTCCACTCACACCTTCGCCTAGAAAGACTCACCTGAGGTCCTATATCCTCTCACCTGAAATGAGATAAGTAGTTGATTCTCAATTGTTTTTCGGGCCTGAAGGGTTTAAAGGTTTTTGAAGTATTGGAACTACCTGAACCCGCAGCAAAGGGCTTTTGCTTCAGAAAGTTGGGCAAAAAACGCCGCTGAATGCAGATTTGGCCCCACCAACGGTCAGCGCTTGACGCTTTTCATTCATGCTTGCGGTTAAGCGTAAAGCGAACGGTAAACTTGCGCCTGGAGGACTAAATGTCAAAGCTCAACATCAAGGCACCCGGCCCGATAGGACTTGCGGACGTCGCAGAACAGGCCGCCCATTCGGTCGAGATGATGTCGCAGATCCGCGCGGCGATGTTGTCGCCGACGACGCGCAAGGCGGCACCTGTCTGGAACCTGAGCCAGTTGGCACAGCTGCTCGGGATCGAGAAGGGGTCATTGACGCACCGCATGGGGCGCGGCGACCTGCCCCCCGGCACGCTCAACGAAGTAGGCAATCGACGCCAGTTCACTCTGCCGGAAGTCAGGGCGTGGGTGCGCGAGTACCGCAAGGAGCATCTGAGGCCGGTGGGTGCTGAGGCTGTGACCATCAGCATCGCCAACTTCAAGGGTGGGGTCGGCAAGACGACGACGGCGATCACGTTGGCCCAGGGATTGTCCTTGCTCGGACACAGAGTGCTTGCAATCGACACCGATCCACAGGGCTCGCTGACAACACTGTTCGGCATCTTGCCCGATGCGGAAGTGGAAGAAGAGGACACTATCCTGCCTCTGGTCATGGGCGCCGAAACCTCGATCCGGTACGCGATCCGGCCCACCTACTGGGACGGCATCGACCTGGTGCCGGCGTCGCCTCTGCTCTTCGGAGCCGAGTTCGCGCTGCCCGCCCGCCAGACCAAGGAAGACGGCTTCGAGTTCTGGAACGTCTTGAACTTCGGAATCGATGACGTGCGCGGCGATTACGACGTGATCGTGATCGACACCCCGCCTGCCCTGTCCTACACGACGATCAACGCGCTGTTGGCCAGCAACGGGATCATCATGCCGTTGCCGCCCAGTACGCTCGATTTTGCGTCGGCGGCACAGTTCTGGTCCCTGTTTGCTGATCTGACGACGCAGTTGCTCACCAACCGTGGCCACGACAAGCAGTTTGACTTCATGAACATCTTGCTCAGCCGGGTCGACAGCTCGGACGCCACTGGCGCGATTGTCAAGCAATGGATTCAGAGCACCTACGCCAACAGAGTCACCGTGCTGCCCATGGAAATTCCAAAGTCAGCGGTCACCGCCTCTGCGACAGTGGAGTTTGGTACGGTGTTTGACATCATCAAGTACGACGGCAATGCCAGAACCTTCAAGCGTGCGAGGGATGCCTACGACCTGATGGTGAGCTATATCGAAACCTCGGTGCAATCTGTGTGGCGCCGGCAAGTTGAATCCAACCCCGGTACGCCCGAAACACCAGATCGATCTGCCGTGGTGTTGAACCGTTCAACACCCACCGACAAGAGGACGGAGTGATGGCCAGAAAGATGTTCGAGAAGGCCGGCCTCATTCCCGGTCTGCAGCCCGGCCCGAGGCTCTCAGGTGACGGCACCGCGCCGGCTGAGGCACCCAAGGCCAAGACAGCGCCGGGAACGATGATGGGGTTCTTGACGGCGCAATCGGGCGCGGTCCAGGAGGCTGAAGCGCTGAGGGCGCGCGTCAAGTCGCTCGAAGACGAGGTGCCCCTGCGCAGGCTTCACCCATCCACGATACGGCCGTCCAAGTGGGCGAATCGACACGAGGCTGCGTTTCACTCGCCAGAGTTTCAGGAGTTGAAGACGGAGATCGCCGCGGCAGGCGGAAATGTGCAGCCGATCAAGGTGCGACCCGTCCCGGTGTTGAACGGTTCAACACCCTTGCCTGAACCAACCTACGAGCTGATCTTCGGACACCGTAGGCATCGCGCCTGCGCCGAGTTGGGGCTTCCAGTCCTGGTGGTCGTCGAAGAGGCATCGGACGTGAGCCTGTTCGAGCAGATGGAGCGGGAGAACCGGGGGCGAAAGAACCTTTCTGCCTGGGAGCAGGGCACGATGTACCGCAGGGCCCTTGATGACGGGCTCTACAGCTCGCTGCGTCGGTTGGCGGAAGGCTTGGGCGTCGATGTTTCACTGGTATCCAAGAGTGTCGCCCTGGCGCGACTGCCCGAGGCAGTTGTAGCGGCATTCCACAGCCCACTGGACATCCAGTTCCGCTGGGCGGCAGCATTGACCGAAGCCATGCAAAAGGACCCGGATGGCACGCTGTCTAGAGCGCGTGCTCTCGCAGACACGAGCAGCGCTCTGGGTGCGGCAGCCATCATGGCCAGCCTTGTTGGGCTGGCCGGGCCGAAAACTGCCAGCCTGGCGACTCAGGCCGTGACGATTTCAAAGGCAGGGAAGATCGCGGCAAGAGTGACATCAGACGCCCAGGGCAGGACAGTTGTCCGCTTCGAGCCCGGTGCACTGCCCGAGTCTCGGCGCAAGGCGCTTGCCAAGGCGATAGAGGACTTTCTGAAGGCGTGAGCACGACGGATCCAGCTCGTTCATTGCGCAAGCAGTTGCGCGGCTGACGCAATTCGGGGGTTGTGCGAGCAGGCATGGGGCCTACGCCTCGGCGTGAAGTCAGTTCTCCGCTCGACTTCCAAACCGGACCCGAAGCCGTCAGGCCGACGCAGGCAACCGATGCGCACTTCGGTCCGCAGATCTTCCTGCCCGGAATTCGCTCATCAATCGAATGATGACGTCTCGTATTATCATGGTACGCGTTTTTGGCCTTCAAACTCGATCTGGTAAGCGCACAGTCGGCCAAGTGCTTGATTCATATGGGTGCAAGCCCCACTCCCCTGCTCACGGCGACCCCACCTTGACGGCGAGGTGACATGAATACCCATGGCGCGCCCTGCTGTTGCCAGCGCGCCCTGCCCCCACCCATCGACCCGGACCGATGCACACCCACCCCCAATCGCCCGCACCGCGCCGCCTGGGACACCACCAGTTCGCCTTCGTTCGCTGCTGGGCCGAGGGCCTGGATATGACGGGTTCTTGGAGTCGCTACATGTTCGTGGCGGGCGCAGCCGACGCCCGGCGCGCCCGGGGTGAACTGCAGCGGCTGCTTGACGAACTGGGCAGCCTGGCACGCGCACATGGCCGCGCAGAAGTCGCCGTCCTGTTGCGACGCGATCCCGAAGCAATCACCGACCGGGACCCGAAAAAGCCGACGCTCGACGACTTCAGGGACAGCCACCCGCCTGACTTCTACACCGAGGCCGAGCTCATCGAACTGCACCAGGCCAAGTTCGGGCGCACCGACTCGCGCAGCCCTGAACGCCGCAGGCAGCGCCTGCGCGAGCGGCAGGTCGCGGCCATCCAATGGCTGGAAAGTGTCGGCGCACGCGCCCCCCAGCCAGCCGATCCCGTCGCCGCCTGGCTTGATGATCGGGTCGCTGGGCGACTGGCCGCAGTCGGTATTCAACGCCTGGGCGAGCTGAGCGCCTGGATCAGGACCAGGGGTTTCAATTGGCACCGCGCCATCCCCAAGATCGGGCCCGAAGGAGCCGCCCGTGTCGTGCGCTGGCTGCGGGAGCACGAGGCAACACTGGGCGCCCTGCCCTCTGCTGCCCTGCAGCCGCACGGCAAGGTCGATACAGCCGCCCTGACCCCCACCCCGAGGACCGGGATCGTGCCGCTGGAGCGGTTCAAACCCCCGCCGGAGCACGATGGCGCCACAGGCACAAACCGCGCGCCGGTGCAGCGCTGCGGGCTGGCGGCGGGCAACGACTTCGAGGCCGTTCAAGCCTGGCTGCGGCTACGGCCGCAGGGCACGCACACCTGGCGCGCCTACCGCAAGGAGGCTGAGCGGTTCCTGCTCTGGGCCATCATGGAGCAACGCAAGGCCTTGTCGTCACTGGATGGGGACGACTGCGTGGCGTACCGGGATTTCATCGCCGCACCAGGCCCGGCGTGGACCGGGCCCCGCAATGCCCAGCGCTGGTCAGAAGCCTGGCGGCCATTTGAAGGGCCGTTGTCGGCAAGGTCGCAGGCATCGGCCATGACCATCGTGCGCTCCATGTGCGAATGGCTCGTTCGGCGGCACTACCTGGGCGCCAACCCCTGGGACGACCTGCCGGCGCGGCCGAATGCAAGCTCGATGCCACAACGCCGGGCCTTGTCGCACAAGCAGTGGGCGTTGGTTCAGGGCTGGCTCGGTGAACAGGCGCCGTCCCCTGCCCTGGGCCGACTTCGTTTCATGATGGATTTTGCGTACTTGACGGGTATGCGACTGGCGGAGCTCGCCGCGGCCCAGCTTGGCTGGTTGCGGCACAAACAACCCGACGACGGCGAACGGGCCTGGTCGATCATGGTGCTGGGCAGGCGCAACAAGTGGCGAGAGGTTCCGCTGCCGGATGCGGCTGTCGATGCGGTGCGTCAGTACCTCCAGACGCGTGACCTGTGTAAAGACCCGCTGGCCAACCCGCCAGAAACACCGCTGATCGCCAAGCTCAACCTGGAGGCGCCGCTGACAGCAGCGCGGATCTACGAGGTGCTGGTGACGGGCTTTACGCGGTGTGCCGCCGATGTTGCGGCCAACGACCGTCGCGCCGCGGACACGATCAGCGCGGCGTCGACGCACTGGTTGCGCCACACCTGCGGGTCGCATTCGGTGGCGCGCGGTGTGTCGCAGCACGTCCTGCAGGCCAATCTGGGCCACGAAAGCGTGGCAACAACGTCGATCTATGTGCGCGCCGAGAAGGGCTGCCGGCACAGGGCCGGGCAAACCGTGATTGCTGGCTTGCCGCTGGATCCGCGCCTGAAGCCTTGATCCCAGATGCTGCTCGGCATCGGCCTGCAGCGACAACCTGGTTGCCAGGCAAGGGGGCGCCCTGACCCTGCAGCGCTATGGCGTTCGGATCTTCGCCAGAGCTTGCGCGACGGCCCGCGCGATCTGGTCATGGTCGGCCTCGGCAGCCAGCCCGGCGCTCAACTGGATCGTCAAGTTCCCAACGGGCGCACGCGGATAGGCTGCACATTGCCACCCGCTTGCTCGATATCCTGCTTCAAGCGTACAAATTCGGGGCTGTTGAAGGAATCGGCGTGCCGGTTCGCCCAGCGGCTGGGCACGATGTTTGCCGCGCCGAGCTTGCGGGTGGGCAATGAGCCCTGGTGCTCGCTCAAGCGCTCGCGCAGCTTGCCCAGCTCACCTTCAAGGGCCAATAGCTGGCCCCGAAACTGCAATATCTGGCCCGGGCCGGTGCGGGGCGCGGCACCGGGCACGACAGGCGGAAACCGCTGCACGTCCAGATCGGCTGCTGCCGGCACGCAAGGGCCGGCAAAAGCAGCGGGCAAAGGGGAGGGCGCCGCCTGCTCCGCGCCCGTCAGATCGCCGGTCTTGGCCAGCAACTTGTGCTTGATGCGCATTCAAATCTCCAGCAGGGTGGCAACCCGGCTGCCAGTCGATCGGCCCATCATTCACCCGTGGCGCGCGCGCGCCACGTCGCCACGATGGATTCCTCCATCAAGTCCACAAACCGGGCATAGGCGTCGATGGCCCGCTTGTAGGTCTTGGCTGAACCCTCATACTTCCGGATGTCGTAGACGGTGGCAAACTCAGCCGCCTTGTTGCTCGTCACGCTGGTCTTCGGGATCTCGACCGGCAGCACGTACTCGCCGTAGGTGGCTTGAATCCATTGCCGCACTGCAGGCGATGCCGCATCCGCATGGTCAACCCGGCTCAGCAAGACATGCAGAAAATCAAAGGCCTTGCGCAAGTTGGGATCGGCCTCCTGCCGGTCCAGATTGCCCCCAGGTCGGCCAGCTGACGATCACGCCATACAAGTGCCGAACGGATTCAAGCCCTGCATCGAGCACGTCCCAGAACCGCGCCTCGGGATCGCTCATCTGGCAAGCACACTGCAGGTTGCCCGGCCGGGCGCATCTTCTCGTGACGGTAGGCGCTTTCGAAGCCGGCCCTGCCCGACGCCCGGCGGAGCGCTGACCTGATCAGGACAACTGCTGTAGAGTGACGGTATGGGGCAAATGCTCAGGATCTTGTTGATCTGGCTTGTGACGCTCGCAGTTCCAGCGCAAGGGATGGCTGCGGCCGTCAGGCTGCATTGCGGCCCGGGTCACCACGGCATGCAAACCACCCAGCGCATGCCCCAGGTCTTGCCCGGCGCCCCGCCGTCAGTGGGACAGCATGCACACCACAGGCATTCAAGCCACGCGGCGCCAGACGCCAATGCGGTGAGCGACAACGGCCAGAACGCCGTGGCGCCGGACGCCTCGGGCGCCGGTCAGACCGGCGCAGCGGCTGATCCTGCCAAGGGCACCAAGTCGACCTACCAGAAGTGCAGCGCCTGTGCCTCTTGTTGCGCCGGGCTGGCGTTGCCCAGCGCGGCGGTCTTGCCGCCGCCCATGGACCCAGCGCGCGAAGTCACGGTGTTGTCAGCGCCCATGGCAGCCAGCGTCTTCGTCGAAGGGCCCGAGCGCCCGCCCCGAATCCTCCGCGCGTAAGCGGCGGCCGCACCGGCAGGCAGCATCGGGTTGCTGACCTGACCGGCCCAGCAGCGATCACCGCTGCCGGCGTCGGCCCCCATGACTTGAGCCTGGTTTGCCTTGGCGGCCAGTGTTTTCACTCTGCCCACGCGAGGTCTACATGTTTCGATTTCGATCGGGTCCGCGGCTTGCCGCTGGGCCCCAGTTCAAGCCATTGCGGCCACTCGTTGCTGCCGCATGTGCCACGCTGTGCGTCACGCTCGTGCCCCTGCTCGCGCCTTTTGCTGCCAACGCCCAGGCCCCGGCGACTCAGCCCCGCCAAGCCGGCGATCTGCGCCCTGATCCGCTGAACCCACAAGCCAGCGTTCCGCTCCTGCTGCACGAGTCCGCCTTCACGCAATACCGCCGCCTGACCGACGTGCCCGTGGGCTCCTGGCGTGACGCCAACGACACGGTCACCCGCATCGGCGGCTGGCGCGCCTATGCGCGCGAAGCCGCCAAGCCCGCGGCACCAGCCGTGTCCGGTCCCGCTGGCAGCGCCAGTGCGCCGGGGATGAAGTCGTCAGAGCCCGCCATGGTCGTGCCCAAGCCAGGCGGCAAAGACCCCCATGCCGGCCACAAGATGAACTGAGGACGCACAGATGACCACTCTCCTTGAACACCGAACCGCGCACGCCCGACATCTGAGGCTGGGCGCCTTGCTGACAGCTGTCGCCGTGGTGGGCGGCTGCGCATCGTTCAGCCCGGATGGCGGTTTCGGCCCCGTGCAGCAAATCGCCAGGGATCGCCTCGGCAAAGATCTGTTGATGGCCAGGTCCGATGCCGACCAGGACACCATCGCTCGGCGCGTGGGCGAATTGCTGACCAAGCCGTTGATGGCCGACGACGCCGTGCAAGTCGCGTTGTTGAACAACCGCGGCCTGCAGGCCACTTTCCAGGAGCTCGGCATCACCGAGGCCGAAGTGGTGCAGGCTGGGCGCTTGCCCAACCCCGGGTTCAGCTTCGGGCGCCTGTCCCGCGGCGACGAGCGCGAAATCGAGCGCGGCCTGCACTTCAATCTGGCGCGACTGCTGGCCATGCCGCTGATCAACCAGATGGAAGCGCGGCGCTTCGAGCAGACCAAGGGCATGGTGGCGATGGGCGTGCTGTCCGTCGCCGCCGACACACGCAAGGCCTACTACATGGCCGTTGGCGCCGAAGAGGGCGTGCGTTACACGCGCCAGGTCAAGCAGGCTGCCGAAGCCAGCGCCGAGCTGGCACGTCGCATGGCCGCCGTGGGCAACTTCAACAAGCTGCAGCAGGCACGCGAGCAGGGCTTCTACGCCGACGCGGCCTTGAACCTGGCGCGCGCCCAGCAGGCGCAGCGGTCATCGCGTGAGCGCCTGACGCGGCTGATGGGGCTGTGGGGTGCGCAAACACAGTTCGCCTTGCCGGAGCGTCTGCCCGACCTGCCGAAGGAGGTGACCGAACAGCCCGACATCGAGCGCGTCGCCATAGCGCAGCGGCTCGACGTGCAAGGCGCCCGGCTGGCAGCCGAGCAGACCGCCAGGAACCTGGGCCTGACGAAGGTCACCCGCTTCGTCAACGTGCTTGAGCTGGGGCTGCTGCGGAATTCGTCGAACGAGGCCCCGACACAGCGCGGCTGGGAGATCGGCATCGAGTTGCCGTTGTTCGACTGGGGCGGTGCCCGCGTGGCGCGTGCTGAAGGCGTGTACATGCAGGCCCTGCACCGCACGGCCGAGACCGCCATCAACGCACGCTCCGAAGTGCGCGAAGCCTATGGCAACTACCGCTCGACTTATGACATCGCCCGCCATCACCGTGACGAGCTCGTGCCGCTGCGCCAGCGCATCGCCGAAGAGAACGTGCTTCGCTACAACGGCATGTTGATCGGCGTGTTCGAGCTGCTGGCCGATGCCCGTGTGCAGATTGCCGGCGTCAACAGCGCCATCGAATCGCTGCGCGATTTCTGGATCGCGCAGGCCGACCTCGACATGGCGCTGATCGGCAAGCCCAGCCTTGCCGCGATGGCCGGCCCGGCGATGGCGGCCGAGGCCGGCAGCCCAGCACACTGAACTTGAAGGACATAACCATGGTCTCCCGAAGAAACTTCCTGAGCAGCGCCGGTGCCATCACCGCCGCAGCGTCGGCCGCTGCGGTCAGCAAGGTGGCGATGGCCGCGTTGCCCGAGCCGGTCATCCAGACCAAGCCCGACACGATGCCGCCGCTGGTGCCCGACACGGGCCGCCCGTACAACCCGGTCGTCACCCTCAATGGCTGGACCTTGCCCTGGCGCATGAACAGCGGCGTCAAGGAGTTCCACCTGGTGGCCGAGCCTGTGGTGCGCGAAATGACGCCCGGCTTCAAAGCCCACCTGTGGGGCTACAACGGCCAGAGCCCGGGCCCGACCATCGAAGTGGTGGAGGGCGACCGGGTGCGCCTCTTCGTCACCAACAAGCTGGGCGAGCTGACCAGCATCCACTGGCACGGCCAGCGCCTGCCCAACGGCATGGACGGCGTGACGGGTTTGACGCAGCCCGGCATCCCGCCCGGCAAGACCTATGTGTACGAGTTCGTGGCGCGCCGGCCCGGCACCTTCATGTACCACCCGCATGCCGACGAGATGGTGCAGATGGCGATGGGGATGATGGGCTTCTGGATCACCCATCCGAAGGCAAAGCACCCGCTGATCGACGACGTGGACCGCGACTTCGTCTTCCTGCTCAACGCCTACGACATCGACCCCGGCAGCTACACGCCGAAGATCATGACGATGCTCGACTTCAACCTGTGGAGCTGGAACAGCCGCATCTTCCCGGGCATCGACCCGCTGGTGGTGCGGAAGAACGACAGGGTACGCATCCGCATCGGCAACCTGACGATGACCAACCACCCGATCCATCTTCACGGACATGAGTTTCTGATCACCGGTACCGACGGCGGACCGACACCCAAAAGTGCGCGGCAGCACGAGATCACGGCGGACATTGCGGTGGGTCAGATGCGGCAGATCGACTTCCTGGCCGACGAGGAGGGCGACTGGGCCTTCCACTGCCACAAGAGCCACCACACGATGAACGCGATGGGCCACAACGTGCCGACCATGATTGGCGTCGACCACCGCGACGTGGCGCGGCAGATCACCCAGCTGGTGCCCGACTACATGGTGATGGGCGAGCGCGGCATGAAGGACATGACCGAGATGGAGATGCCCTTGCCCGACAACACCGCAGCCATGATGACCGGCACCGGGCCGTTTGGTGCTGTCGGCATGGGTGGCATGTTCAGCGTTGTGAAGGTGCGCGCCGACCAGAAGGCCGGTGACTACAGCGACCCGGGTTGGTACCAACACCCCCCAGGAACGGTGGCCTACGAATGGACCGGCGCGCTTGCCCAGCCGGCGCGCTTCAAGGCCGAAGGCACCGGCTCGATGCCGCCGGTGGCCCGGCCGGCCAAAGAGGTCGAGGTCACGGTTCGCAAGCCAAGCGGCGGACATTCGGGCCACTGACCGCCTCGCTCAAACCCCCGCCACCCCGAGGAATCCCATGGTACCGATCAAGACATTCACACTCGCCACGCTCATCGCCATGATGTGCACGTCGGCGTTGGCCCACACGGACAAAGACCACAGCGACAAGGCCGGCCCGGCGAAGAAGGAGCAAAAGGCCTGGGGTATCGCAGGCGATGCCAAGGCGGCCCGCAGAACCATCGAGCTCACGATGACGGACAACATGCGCTTCACGCCCGACCGGATCGACGTGAAGCAAGGAGAGACCGTGCGCATCGTCGTGAAGAACCAAGGCCAGATGCTGCACGAGCTTGTTCTCGGCACCAGGAAGGAACTCGACGAGCATGCAGCGCTGATGGTGAAATTTCCGACCATGGCGCACGCCGAGCCCTACATGGCCCACGTCGGGGCCGGCAAGACCGGGGAGATCGTCTGGACCTTCAACCGCGCAGGGGATTTCGACTTTGCTTGTCTGATCGCCGGCCACTACCAGGCCGGCATGGTCGGCAAGATCAAGGTCGCCGCGGCTGGCAGGGGCGACGGCCGTCCGGACCGCAAGCAGTGAGGCCATAACCGCTGATGGTCGCCTGCACACCCCACTTTTCACCAACCAGGGAAACACCATGAAATCCATCAAGACACTCGCAGCCCTTGCGCTGATTGCAAGCGCCAGTGTGTTCAGTGGCGCCGCGCATGCCCAATCGCCAGCCGCCGACATGAGCGACGGCGAGGTGCGCAAGATCGACAAGGAAGCAGGCAAGCTCACGCTCAAGCACGGCGACATCAAGAACCTGGACATGCCCGGCATGACGATGGTCTTTGTCGTCAAGGACAAGGGCATGCTCGACAAGCTTGCGCCAGGCGACAAGATCAAGTTCAAGGCCATCAACGATGGGGGCAAGTTCACGTTGACCGAGATCGTGCCTGCCAGGTAGGCCGGTAGGGCCCGGCACGATCGCCCGCTACTCACCCCTGCCGTGGGGACTTGCGCCCTCAGCCTGGCAATAGGGCCCTACGCTGGGCCGGGGTCTGAC
>Ga0105047_10010934_pt1 | contig 14780 bp, 11 predicted proteins | sample MAT04_FD_78384 | JGI IMG/M metagenome (GOLD analysis project Ga0105047, IMG submission 78384) | Freshwater microbial communities from Lake Fryxell liftoff mats and glacier meltwater in Antarctica - MAT-04 (megahit assembly) | ecosystem: Environmental > Aquatic > Freshwater > Ice > Liftoff... | reverse complement strand
TACTCGCCGGCGTCGAGGACGATCGGGTGGTCGCTGAGCCGAGTCGGTGTCGTAGCCATCCCGACAGTGTTACCGATGGCTAGGTTGGGGCGTCACCCGTTGTCGGGGCGGTAGCTCAGTTGGTTAGAGCAGCGGACTCATAATCCGTGGGTCGTGGGTTCGAGCCCCACCCGCCCCACCACCATCTAGCTGGGATGATTCGGATTCTAGGATCATCTTCGAGGCTCATCATCCAAGAAATCCAAGACAAATCCAAGAAATTGTCGTACGTTTGCCCCGTGGGGAACCTGCGAACGGCGCCTGGGATGCGCGAACGAACGCCCGATGTCTGGGAGATCGTGGTTCAGGCCGGGCGTGACCCGATCACCGGCAGACACCGTCAGGTCAGCCGCACGTTCCGCGGTTCGCTGCGCGAGGCCAAGAAGGCGCGCGCTGAGCTGATCGTCGAGGTGGGAAAGGTTCGCCACAGCCGATCGCGGGCGACGCTCGACGATCTGTTCGGCGAGTGGATCATCGAGCTGCGCCGCAAGGGCCGGTCGCCGAACACGATCAGCGGTTACGAGCAGGTGTACCGGCGCAACATCCAGCCGACCCTCGGTGGCAAGCAAGTGACCAAGCTGACGGTCGAGACGCTCACCGACCTCTATGGCGCACATCAGGACCGAGGGCTGGCACCGCGCACCGTCTACCAGATCCACGCCTGCCTCTCTTCGATGTTGACTCAGGCATGTCGGTGGGGCTGGCGCGAGTCGAATCCGGCGCAGTGGGCCGAGCCGCCGTCGAGCCCGAACAAGGAACCGACCGTGCCGACGCCAGAGGAAGTGCGGGCGCTGATCGCCGAAGCCGAGCGCGGCAAGCGGCCGGAGATGGCGCGGGCGATTCTCGTCGCTGCGACCACCGGTATCCGGCGCGCCGAGTTGTGCGGCCTGCGGTGGGACCGTGATGTCGATCTCGAGCATCGGGTGATGAAGGTGTCGGCATCCGTCACCAAGCTTCGGGGCCGGCCGATCGAGGAGATCCCGACGAAGAATCGGCGCGAGCGCACGCTTGCGATCGACGACTTCACCGCCTCGATCCTGCAGGGACATATCGAGGAGATCGAGCGACGCGCCGAGTTCGCCCAGGTCGAGCTCGTGGAGAACCCGTACGTCTTCACGGATGCGGCCGACGGGTCGGTGCCCTGGAAGCCCGACGCCGTCTCGAAGTACTTCAGCCGGCTGCGCGCTCGGATCGGGCTCGATCATCTCGACTTCCACGACCTGCGCAAGTTCATGGCGACCTATGGCCAGGAGATGGGCTACAGCGTCACCCAGGTCGCCATGCGAGCCGGCCACGACCCCAGCATCGCCGCCAAGCACTACAGCGGCCGGGTGACGGAGACCGATCGTGCGCTGGCGGCTGCTGTCGCCTCGCTCATTGTGCCGCTGGAACCCGAGTCGGGCGCATGACGCTGGTGGCCGTCAGGAGCTCGTACCGGTTGTAACGTCCGCGAGGTGGTGCCAGCTCGCGTTGCAGTCGTGTTGATCGCGACGATCACGATGGCCGGCGGAGCGGCCTGCAGCGCTGAGCGTGACAACTATGAGGGCGGGACTGTCGAGGTCGTCTTGGACGAGACCTCCGCTTCCGAAGTCATGTTCTACGTCAGCAATCAGAGCTTCGAGGACAGCGAAGTCGGGCTCGTTGTGAAGATCGGAGGCAAGACCGTCGTCGACCGGAACTTCGATGTCGGCAACCAACACAACTGGATCCCATTCCTCGTCCGCCTCGCTCCGGGCGAGCACACCTTGGAGGCGTCCAGCTCGACGGGAGCGACGTACACGGCCACGTTCGATGTCGGGGATCCTGTGATCCGTTACGCCGTTCTCGACTACTGGTACTACCCGCCGAGTGACAATGCGTCCGGCGCAGCTCCCCGAGGCTTCACGTTCATGATCCAGGACGACCCCATCGGGTTCGCCTAGAACCCGTTGGCGAACACCGCACCGACAAGAACGTGGACGTCACCGTTGCTCTCGACGGTGTGGTGATCATCGATCGCAGCTTCAACGTCGGCAACCAACACAACCACATCGAGCACCGCATCCAGCTCGACGAAGGGACACACACACTCGACGCGTCCACCGTTATCGACGGCAAGAACATTCTGCTGTCCGAGGAGTTCTCTATCGAACCGGGCCAGCAGCGCTACGCCGGGCTGAACCATTGGCATTACGACTGGCGCCGTTCCGTCGGCGAGCGCGGCACAGACCCCGGAGCTCGGATGACCTCCCGTCTCCGGGTGGTCGTGGCGGACGACCACCAGCTGTTTCGCCAGGGCCTGGCCGCGCTGCTCGCCACCGTCGCCGGCATCGAAGTGGTCGCCGAGGCCGGCGACGGGGAGGCCGCAGTGCGAGCCGTCGCCCGAGAGCGGCCTGACGTGGTCCTCGTCGACCTCCAGATGCCCGGCGGAGGAGGGATCAACGCGATCCGAGCGATCACCGACCGATTCCCTGACGTCGCGACGCTCGTGTTGACCATGTTCCAAGACGACGATTCGTTGTACGGCGCAATCAGCGCCGGCGCCCGCGGCTACGTGCTCAAGGACGCCGATGACGAAGAGTTGATTCGCGCCATCGTCACCGTCGGGAACGGCGGGGTCACCTACGGCGCCGCTGTCGCCCCGCGTATCGCTGCGGCCCTTGCGTCCACCCGACGGCGAGTCGAACCGAGCGAGGCGTTTCCAACCCTGACGGCGAGCGAGCTTCGGGTGCTCGAACAACTTGCCGAGGGGCACAGCAACGCCGTGATCGCAGCCGACCTCGGCTACAGCCCCAAGACGATCCGAAACTACGTGAGCATCATCCTGGCCAAGCTCTGCGTCGAGGACCGTGCCCAAGCAATCGTCGCTGCTCGCGAGGCCGGCGCCCACCGCCGGCGGTAGATCCAACGGCACACACCAATTGCCTACTCGGAGCCGCTCCCGATCGGACAGCCGAACACGCGTTGTGAAAGTGCGGCGCCACAAATGGGCCGTGGTGCAGCGCGGGTTTGTCGTTCGCGACCGGATTATCGAACGCACCTTGTGCGCTGTATCGGGGTGAGTATGATGCCGGATCAGCTTGAGTGGTGCGCGTCTTGAGCATGCCGACAGCTGCGAGACCGAGAGATTGCGTTGGGTGCCAAGTTGACCAGGGGTCGAATTCGGCCTTCCATTCTCGGCGCTTGGGACGCTTCTCAAGCGGGCTGTGGGAGCCTTGCGTGCCTGACGCAACTGAAGTTCATTTCCAGTCGCAGTTGTTCACTGATTCGGCGTCGTCGGGTCTCTCCCCGTTCGAGGTGTGGAACGGTGCGCTGAGGCTGACGGAAACGTGTGTGTCGTCGCCGGGCTTCAGCGGCTCGTTGATTTCGATCGAGAGACTTGCTTCGAAGTCGTCGAGCCACTTGCGGCCGCCGATACGGACGCTGTCGGTTTGGCTGCTCTCGATGCACTGGATTGTGATGGTTTGCCAGCCATCTCCTTCGACACTGCCGGCATAGTCGCGTCCGATCTCTTCGAGAGACGCATCAGCGGGCAACTGGAGCTGCAGGAGTGCACCGTTCGGCCCGCCGTCGAGGTATTGGGGGTTCTCTCTTTCGCTGACCAGTCCGATCGGCTCTTGTACAACGGTGGCTCCATCGGGCCGCTTGGCCATGACCGGTTCGGCGAGCAGACGTTCGACGCGCTCCTCATCCACCTGGTTGGAGCCGGACTCGCAGGCGGCAAGGCCCAGTCCGACGACGACAATCGTCGCAAGTGCTCGGCGAGATCGGCGGCTCATCGGTGCCAGGGGGCTTGGATGTCGACGGCGAGGAGATCGTTGCGGCCGGTGGCGCTGCCCGAAACGGCTCGACCAACGATGGTGCCATGGATCGGCACTGACCCAAAGGTTGTGATGTCAGTTTTGGGTGCGAGCGTGGCTTCCCGCAACAGGCTCGGCCCAATCGTGAGCGATCTCGCATCGGCGAAGGCCCACAGCAGTCGACTGCGCTTGTCGTTGGCGTCGTTGCTGCCGCACCCGGTATCGGCGATGACCGTTTCCGTGACGGCTGCTGCTGCGAGGCGTCGAGTCGAGGACGTCATGTTGCGCATCGTGTGCTGTTGGACGATGCGGTGGCGGTGCGGGCTCCCAGTTTCCACACGATGTTGTTCGGGGCGGTGAAGGCGACGGTGAACACGCCTTGTCCGAACGGGGTGCGGCCGGGGCGTCCGGGTACGAGGTTGGGCACCTCGAACCGGGTGACCGGCCCCGTCGCTGCGATCGTTGTGCCGTTGAGTCGGTTGTTGGTGCCGACGGGGACGGAGTAGGCGAAGCCTTCGCGGTTCTCGTAGCCGAACCGGGCGGTGAAGGTGTTGTCGGTGTTGAAGGTGACGCATTCGAGGATCGGGGACAGGTTCGGTTTGAAGGCCCCGAACGACGGCATCGTGGCGGTGACGGGTGCCGTCAACGCGGCACTGACTCCTGGTTCATCGACCGCAGTGATCGTCGCGATGGTGAGCGTATAGGTGCCGGGACCGTACGCTCGAATGAAGTTGCCCGGCACATTCACCACGATCGTCGAAGTCTGAGCCCCGACGGAGCTTGTCGTCGAAGCGGTGTAGGTGTTGACGCCGTCGGGTGCTGCGATGGCGACATCGCTGCGCACCGTGCGGGGATCGTTGCTCCGGACGGTCAGGCCGACTCTGGCAGAATCGGGGACGCCATCGTTGTTCGTATCGACGGGCGTCAACGTCGCATCGGTGTAAACGAGTGGGGGCTCGGTGGGGTTCTGGAGGACTTCTTCGCCGGGGTCGGTGTCCATGGTGTCGGCGTTGTCGGCCTCGAAGTTGTCGGTTCCCGGCCCGCCGATGAGGAGGTCTTGCCCGCTGCCTCCGGAGATGAGGTCGTTGCCGGTTCCGCCGATGATGGTGTCGTTTCCTGCACCGCCGTTGATGACGTCGTTGCCCCCGAGGCCGCAGATAATGTCGTCGCCGTCGGTACCGATCAGTTCGTCGTTCTGTGCGGTTCCGATCATCGTGCATCGTGGGTCGACCCGCACGATGACGTCGCCCGCTGCGCACACTGCGTCGATGCGACAGATGCGGTACTCGACAGCGATGTCTCCGACGTAGTTGAGTGGCGGAGTCACGGTGATTCGTCCGGCCGGGTCCACATCCGCAGTGCCGACCGGTGGCATGTCGACGCTGAGGGTTTCTGGAGCGAAGCTGGAGCCGTTGGGGTCATCGTTGCCGAGAACGTCGATCGTCACAGCATTGTTCAGCATCGTGGTCGCAATGTCGTCGGTGATGCACGGCGCTGCGGTGTCGCCGATCGCGAGAGTGGCTCGACCGAAGCCGGATGCTCCGCCGGGGGTGGTTCCGAGCAGTGAGATGGTGGCGACTCCTCCGGTAGCGACATCGACAGGGATGTCGACGGTGCCGTCTACGCTCCCGGTCGCGTTGGCAGGCAGCACGCCGAGGTCATAGACAGTGTCGCTTGCGTCGTTGATCGATTGCAGGTTCACGGCGACCGGCGTCCCAGGTGCGAAACCCGACGCAGCGATTTGGAGTGCGCCGCCACGTGATACGACGGTGCCGGCGGGTGAGGGACACGCTGACGTAAGCGGTGACGTCAAGATGACATCGACGAACTCGCCCTCGGTCGGCAGAGGCTCGCTGATCGCAGCGTCCGAGGAGGCGACACCGAGCGCAGCCGGCGCTGAAGCGAGCGCCTGCACCGGCCCCGGGGTGCCCGAAGCGAGCAGCAGCGAACTGCTGACTGAGTCCAATCCGCTGGCTACGTCTCTGAAGTCTTGTGCGAATCCAAGCACCTCCTCCTCGGGGCTGATGGAACCGCCCGGGTTTTCGGGAAGTCCGGCATCAGTCAGCGGCCAGCCGGATGAGACGAGCTCATCGAAATAGTCCTCGATGGCGTGCGCGTAGGCAATGTGGCCCTGTGCCTTGGGGTGGAAACTGGCTGGTGCGCCGATCTTCGCCTTGAGCACGTCGATGACCAGCGCGTTAATCCATTCGCCTTCCTCACCGCAGATCTCGTGACCTTCGAATGCATCCTGTACCGATACGAAATGGACGCCAGCGGACTCAGCAGCATTAGCGAGCTTGGAGTCGAAGATGATTTGCAGGTTGCGAACGTAGATGAGTTCGTCCGGGCTCAGCTTGTTCGCGCCAAGCACTCGCGGGTTGAACTTTCCGCAACTGCGCTCCGTCTCGGTTGCGGGAGCGATGTGGGGGTAGCCCGCCAGCACGATCGTCGCACCGGGGGCCGCAGCCTTGATGTCGAGCAGCGTCGCTTCGATCCGCTCCGTGACGAGATCGAGTCGGGCGTCGGCCCAGTCGGTCAACGGTGTCGAAGTGCCCGGGAACGTCACTTCGGTGTCGAAGCAGTTGTTTGCGTTGTTGAAGAAGCATTCGGTCAACAGTTCTGTCCATTGGGCGTCGTTCCCTCCGATGGACATCGTCACCAGGTCGACCCCTCCGGTGACGCCGTCAATCTGCTCAAGATTCAGTCCTTGACGAAGATTCGGCTCCCTGATGCTCGGGTTCGGACCAACTCCTTCGTCGAACTCCTTAGCGGACAATCCGCCCGACGGTAGATCCTGCAACAGAAGGCGATCTCGGATCACGTTGTATGTGCGGGCACTTGTGCACGCAAGGAAGGAGAATGTGATGTCGTCGTTGTATATCTCCGTCGACGGGTACTGGTAGGTGATTGCAGGCCCGTTGCCGAATAGCTCAAGTTGCGCCGGCCAAGCTTGAGCCGACCGATGGCACGCAGGGAGACCGTCGTAACCTGGCAGGTAGCCGGCATCCGACGAACCGTTGATGCCTTCGCCCGAGGAGTACGAGTCTCCGAGCGCAACCTGTGATGGCGCCGACCGCCAATTCACGATTTGGAAGCTCCGTGACTCAGGGAAGTCCCAGGCGCTGTTGTCGTTGTCGTCCGACCAAACCTGGATCAGGTCTATTCCGACGCCGCCGTCACCCCGGTAGTTGAGATAGCAAAGACTGAACCCCTCCGCGCAGGATGGACGTGCCCCGAGGTTCGGGCCGCTCACGACGAGTGCGTCTGTCGCGCCGCGGTTGGAGCCGGTCGACTGCGTTTCACGGTGGACGCTGCCGACTCGCGCCTCGCGCGGTTCCCAAGGACGTTTTAAGTTTGGCGCGCCGGGGTCGAGGAACTCGCCATCTCGGAACTTGTACTCGAAGCGACCCGTGATGTCGCCGCTCGGGTTGTACTCGGTGTCGACCGCACGTACGCGGTCACGTAGCGGTGCGGTCCCGTCATCGAGAAAGGCCCCGTTGACACCGGAGCCAGGGATTTCGTACCACTCGCGGCCTGAGTAGAACCCGGCCCGCGCCGACGTCCCACCCAGCCCGTTACTGCCACCCGATGCAATTCCGCTCTCCCAAGTGATCTGGGTGTAGTTGAACAGCACATCGAAGTCACTGCCTTCTCGGTCGACGAGCAACAGTTGAAACTGGTTCAGGCGATCGCCGTTTTGGGCTCCGTAGTAATTGACATCGAACCAGTTCACGCAGAACGCCTTGCGTCCGTCGATGACCGTCTCTCCCCAGCCGTAGCGGACCGGATCAGATCCGACTCGGTTCGTGTCGACGTCTGCCCAGAACGGTGCGATGATCGGTGTGCGGACCTGCGCCAGGTTGCTCGGGGTGTAAGTGCCGAGGCGCTGATCGAAGGTGATGTTGCCGTTGTTGTTGATCCACACTTGGTCTGCCGTGACGTCACCGAATTCGATGCTGAAACCGAGCGGAACCCGTGTCGCTGTCGAACCGTCGTCATTCGCTGGAAGGATGTTTTCGATACATGCAGGATCATCTATCCATGCAGACTCCGGAACCTCAGCAGCAGCGACCTGTTGCTGGATCGCCAGCACGACGGTGCATGAAGCCACGAACGCAGCGGCCAACATGGCGGTCGCGAGACGTGTGCTGCTTGACGATGTCCAACCGGAGTTTGACACTGGTTCCCCCTCGGATGCACCCGATCTGTTCGCCGTTGCGACTCCTGACGACGCAAATTACACCGAACCTTTACACGTCTGCCGACAGTCGCCGACCTCGGTGAGCGTCACATCGAGTTCCACCCGCTCGCAGCAGACGAGATTGCCGACGCCGAGGACTGGTACGAGTGACAGCGCAGCGGTCTCGGAGTGTGCTTCCTCGAGGTCGTCGAGACGACGGTGAATCGTGCGAGTCGTTCGCCACGCACCGGTACGCCGGTCGTGGTCGACCAGCAGGGGAGCGTGCGAGTCCGGAAGATGCCCTTGGGTGGCTTTCCGTGGGCGCTGGCGTGCGAGATCACAGAGGAGTCGATTGTCGTTCTCGCAGCGTTCCACCAACGCCGACGTCCCGACTACTGGCTGGAACGCTCCGAGTAGCCGACGAGCGACGAGTTTCATCCAACATTCCATCCAACAAACTGGTCGATACGAGCCGATACGAGCCGACACCAGATGGACGGTGTACTCGCATCACGCCTGCTGGATGGCACTGTCCGGCACCAGACGGACGGCTCCGAGGCGACTCATAATCCGTAGGTCCGGGGTTCGAGCCCCACCCGCCCCACCACCACCTAGCAGGGAGAACGCCGATCTGCGGGGGTCGAACCGAAGCGCAGAATCGGCTCCATCCAACATGAATCAACGGTTTTCCAATCGCCGCACGAACGACCACGATCTACGACCGACGTCGACAGAGCTTTGACCGCCACGTCGGCTACGTCGTGGTCGCGTTCATCGCCAGGGGCTGAACAACCGGTCCGCTTCGGCTCGATACCGGTCTCATCTGTGGGCGTTGACATCGCGGTGTTCGCTCGCGTCGGGTCGAGTGGCGGCCGCCCGACTCCAAGTGAGGAAGAATGGGAGCGTGGGAGCCGCGGCCCGACCAGACGACCTCGTCGGGCGACTCGACGAACGCACCGCGCTCGGACGCTGGCTCGCCGAAGCGGTCGGCGGCGCACCTCGGATCGTGATCGTCAGCGGCCTGCCAGGGATGGGCAAGACCAGGCTGTTGCGCACCCTGATCGACCAGGCGCGGGTGGCCGGGTGTCGCGCGACCTGGGGCTCCGCATTGGAAGGCATCGAGGTCCCGTTCCTCGCCGCCGGGCCGCTGCTGGCCGGCATCCCTGGCGGATCCGACGCGCTCGCAGCGGACGAGGCGGTGCCGTTGCCTTGGGGTAACTCCGGATCACAGCACCTCGTTCGGGCTGTCAGCGCCGTCCAGGAGGCGACGCAGCAGAGCCCCGTTCTGCTCGTCCTGGATGACTTGCAGTGGGCGGACGAGGCGACGCTGGCGCTGGTACAGCACCTCGCGGTCGTCATGGGCACCGCCCCCGACCCGCTTCCGCTCATGCTTGCCGTCACCCTGCGATCCGGTGACGGCGCCGAGCCGGGTCGGAGGGCGGCACACCGCCTCGCGCGCGAGCAGACAGCTCGACAGCTGCACGTCGGCCCGCTCGACGAGGTCGAGGTGCGCGAACTCCACCATCGGATCACGGACCGGTATCCGTCGCGAACCGATCTCCGCAACCTGATCGAGGTCACCGGCGGCTCGCCACTGCTGGTCCGCGCTCGATTGGATTCACGGCACGGTGCGAGCGCCACGCCAGGCGAGGCGATCGAGGTCGGCGCCGACCTCCTCGAGGGTCGCTTCGCTGGACTTCCTCGCTCGACACGCCGGGCCGTCGAGACGCTTGCGACGCTCGGCGACCGGATCGCCACCGCAGCTCTCGAACCGTTGCTCGGACCTGAGCACGAGGAACTGCTCCAACCGGCATTGCGATCCGAGCTGGTCTCGATCGACGGCGACACGGTCGTGTTCGAACACTCCCTGTACCGCCACGCAGTCCTGCAGTCGATCGACTCCGCTCGCGCCGAGGCCCTCGCCGCTGAGGTCGCCGGGCGGGTTGCCGCCGAACCGCTGCGTTCACTGCTCCCACCGGCGGCGGTCGCCGCGCACCTGCGCTCAGCACCTCATGCGGTACCCGCCGACATCGCGGCGGTCATCCGATGGTCCGCGGGTGCCGAGGCGTTCAGCGCCGGTGCATGGGGCCAGGCGGCCGAGCACTTCGAATCGGCGCTGGTCTCGGCGGAGTCGGCAGCGCTGGCGTGGACCGATCGCCCTGAACGGTGGTTTCGAACGGGTGAAGCGGCATTTCGTGACCACGATCTGCGATGTGCCGAGCACCTGCGGCGGGCTCTCGACCTCGCTGATCCGGTCAACGACCTCGATGTCATTGCGAGGTCGACGATCCTGCGCACGCGCGCTCTGCTGACACTCGGTCGCGGGAAGATCACCCCGATGGACGAGCGTGAACTCATCTCGATCACCGATCGTCCAGACCCACAACTCGATCGATGGCGCTCGGCGCTGTTGATCGAGGCCGCCGAGATCCGCTTCGCGACTTACGACTTCGCAGCCGGTGCCGAACTGGCTGCACGCGCCCGCGCCGCTGCATCGCTCTCCGACGATCCCCTCATTACGTGGGCAGTCGAGATCGGCGAGGGACTGCAGCACGCAGCCGGTCTGCGTCTCGGTGATGCGGAAGCCTGTTTCGCTCGGGCGATCGATACCGCTGAACGTGCGCAGTCGCCATGGCACGAGGCGTCGAGTCGTCACCGTGCCGCCCTGGTCGACTTGCTACGCGGGAATCTGAACGGTCTCGACGACACGGTCACACAGGGCATGGCCGTCTCCCGCTCATGCCACCACTGGGCGGAATGCAGCTTCGGAGGGAGTTTGCGCACGGTCTTGCGCGCAGTGCGCGGCGACCCGAGCGTCGAGGTCGAGGCGGAGAATGCAGCGGCGATGTACCGCCGGACCTCGTACGTCTTCAGTCCAGGCCTGTTGTATCCGGCGCTGGCGTATGCACGAGCCACGCGTGGCGACATCGAGGGAGCCCAGGAGGCCCTGTCGGACCTCGAGTCGATCGGCCAGGCGGCCGGCTCTCACCGTCGAGCACTCGCCCGCTTCGACCGGATCTTCGGTGGCACGTTTACGCCATCGAGACGAGCGACGCCGAGACACGACCGGCCAGATCTGTCGACGCTGGCAGCACTGGCAGCTTTCGCAAACGAGGCGATCGATCTCGGTGATCGCCACGCGATGGCTGATGCTGCGGGCAAGATCGACGATGTCGTCGCCAGCGGTGTCGTGATGGCGCCGAGTTGGCCGCACTACTTCCCCAGGATCCGCGCCGAGATCGCCGTTGCACTGGACGAGCCGGACGCCGGCGACCAACTCGAGGCAGCGATCAACGCCGCAGCGGCTCAGGGCATGGAGTTCGAGTGGGTGCTGTTGGACCTGGTTGCCAGCGCTGTCGCGGCGGACCGCACTGCAGCAGTCGAGCATGCGACAACCGCGCTCCGGCGGGCGGACGAGGGAGGGCTCCTCGCCGGCGTCGTCATGAGCCAAGGTCGGCTCCGTCAACTCGGGGCCGATCCGCTCCGACCCATCGCTCGCGCGGTGTTGAGCACCGACATCGTCTCCAGCACCGACCTCACCCGAACGTTGGGCGATGAGCGATGGCTGGAGGTGCTCGACGAACACGACGACCTGGTGAAGTCGACCGTGCGACGACATGGTGGTGTCGTCTTCAAGCACACCGGCGATGGCATGTTCGCCTGGTTCGCCTCCGCCGCCGACGCGGTGAGGGCAACCGAGATCCTGCTCGGAGTGTTCGAGGGCGGACGGCTGTCCGAAGGACGAGTCGCACTACGGATCCGGGCCGGCCTGGCGCTCGGGTCGCCGCGCAGTCGCAGCGACGGTGACCTGTTCGGCATCACGGTGATCGAGGCGGGCCGACTGTGCAGCGCTGCGAGGCCGGGGACCGCACTTGCGTCTGTATCGGTGGCGGAGGCATCCGGGCGTTCCCTCCCATTCCACGCCCGCCTCGACCTGAAGGGTTTCGACGTCTCCGTCGAGTCCTACACGGTCGAACCCATTGGCTGACGTCATGCGCTGTGGTAAGTTCGGCCGGGGGCCGGCGCAGAACGCTCGGAAACAGACCGACCTCGTGGGCCAGTGACCGGGGGGTCGAGATGCCGCCAATGCCGTACTACCTCGAGAAGGGCCCGATGTTCTCGGTCATCGAGGACTACCTCAATGCCGACACCCCTCGGGCGGTCGACACGTTGCGAGAGTTGCGCAAGGCCGACACCGATCCCGGCTACCTGGAGCTGTGGGAGTTCCCTGCGTTCGGCTCGCAGAATCTCGCTGCCAAGCCGCCGCCGTCGTACGCGATCGACTTTCGCGACAAGTGGCTCGGAATGGACCCGAGTGGCCTGGTTCCTTCGATGTGGAGCAACTACGAAGGTGACGTCAACGGCATCACGCGCCTCACGCTGCGCACAGCGCTCGAGGTCGCGCTCGGCGTCGCGTCCGACTCTGCGACGGTGCCCGACGCGCCACCTCGGCACTGGCCGATCGATCTGTTTTGGAAGTGCGGTCAGAACTGGTTCGAAGGCTGGGTGACACATCGTCGACTGGGCACCGGGCCGCCTGTGGGCCAGCAGAATGCGACAGCGCGCGACGGTCACGTCGTCGTCGTGTTCGCCACACCGGCCGAGGGAAGTACGATCTTCGATCGCCCGGCCGATCATGCACTGATCAGCACATCAGCTGACTTCGCCGAGAACCCGACGAGCATCGTGGTCAATGGTGTCGAGCGCGAGGCCGGGTTGATGGTCGTCACACATCGCCACAACCAGGCGCAACCGTCGGGGTCGATCGCAGTGATCCCGGTCGGCTCGTTCTTCGAGGTCCGCCTCAATCCGGCGCGATACGTCGGCTGTGAAGGACTCGTCGTCGTCGCCCTATCCGAACGCGACGGCGGTGTGCTCGCCACGCCGCGTCGCTACGTTCCCTGAGCTCCAGCTTTCCCGAGGAGGACGAGATGAACGACGAACACGACATCTTCGACGACATCCTGCAGGCCGACATCGATCAGGTCGCTCCGGGCATGGTCGACGCGATCCGCACATCGCTGGCCACTGAGTTCGCCGTCGGTGAGTTCACCACCAGGTCGGTCCTTGCCGCTGGCGGCGGCTTCGTCACGGTCCGCTGGGCCGTCGACTGCGTCGACAGCATCAAGGAGGATCGCAAGAAAACCTTCCGCGAGCTCACCGTTCACGGCGTGTCACTCGTGGGAGGAGAGGTTGGCGATCGGGTCGTCGCTCACTACATCGACTGGGCCGGGGTCATGGGCCAACTGGGAATGACCACCAGTCGTCCGAGCGCGGTCGAGCCACCGACGGCCGCCCGCACCTGAACCGATCGGCTGCGCCGACGCCACGACTCACGTGGTCGGCGTGGAACGACTGTGGACTCGTGCATCCGTCGCCGACGTCGAGGCGAGAGCGCTACGGCGCTCCCGGTTGCGCCCGGTGTGGTCACGGCGAACCGGCGATTCATCCAACATTCCACCCAACGAACTGGTCGACACTGTTCGGTACAGGCCGACACCAGACGGACGGAGCACTGGAATCGTCCCTGCTAGATGGCACTGTCCGGCACCAGACGGACGGCTCTGAGGCGACTCATGATCCGTAGGTCGTGGGTTCGAGCCCCACCCGCCCCACATCATGCTCAGGCGGCCAAAACCATGGCCCAGTAGGTGACTCCATTGGTTCCCTTGGCGGCGGCGACACCGATGTTGACCAGGCTGCCGTTGAGGATGTTCTGCCGATGGCCCGCACTGTTCATCCAGGCGGCAACCACCTGCTCGGGAGTGGTCTGGCCGGCGGCGACGTTCTCGGCCCACGTCGACGCCCCGTATCCGTAGACGGCGATGCGCTGGCCGGCGTTGCTGCGGTTCGATCCCGTATGGGTCATCACCCGTCGGTTGGCCATGTCGTCCGCATGGCCTTGAGCGGCACTGGTCAGCCGGGAGTCGACAACGAGGGCGCTGGCACCCGAGCTCGCTCGATGTTGGTTCGCTGTGGTGACGACGGTGTTCTCGACACCACCGACCTGGACGATCACCGGCGCGGGAGCAGGCGCGGGGGCGCACTGCTGCACCAGACCGCCGAGACTGGACAACCCGATCACTGCGGTCATGCCGAAGGAACCGAGGTGGTTGCGGCGTCGTCCGATGGTCCTGTGTACTGAAGAATTCATTGGTGCTCCGATCGCGCCCGAACATGGGTGGGCGGTGGCTGAGTATGGATGGGTGGTTGGCTGGGTAGACGCCGACACTGTTCCGTCGTCGAACTGACATGAGACCGTAACATGCAGGTGTCTCGTATTCGCGCACGGGGGCGCATTTTTCACGTGCCCCGCACGCTCCACGAAGCCGACCGCACGATCCGTTCAGGCCGTATCGAGCGGGGATGATGCAATCGAGATTGCGATGGTCATCGACCGACAGGTCAACGCCGTCGCAGATCGTCGCTCCCGCCATCGCCTCTGCGTTCGAAGGCGTCGACCTTCGATATGGCGTCAGGCTGTCAGATAGTTGGTGTAACTGCTCTGGCTGGTCATCGTTGTGAGGGAATTCCGGAGCCTCAGACGAGGTGGCCTTCGAAGGTGATGGCGAAGGCGTTGAGGGCGGGCTTCCAGCGGTTGATCCAACGTTCTTGGCCGGTGCCTTTCGGGTCGAGCGACCGCTCCACCAGATACATGCTCTTCAATGCAGCCTGCTCGTTCGGGAAGTGGCCGCGAGCTAGCGTCGCCCGACGGAACCTGGCGTTCAACGACTCGATCGCGTTTGTCGAGTAGATGACCCGGCGGATCTCGGGCGAGTAGT
>Ga0105047_10010933_pt1 | contig 14780 bp, 14 predicted proteins | sample MAT04_FD_78384 | JGI IMG/M metagenome (GOLD analysis project Ga0105047, IMG submission 78384) | Freshwater microbial communities from Lake Fryxell liftoff mats and glacier meltwater in Antarctica - MAT-04 (megahit assembly) | ecosystem: Environmental > Aquatic > Freshwater > Ice > Liftoff... | reverse complement strand
TGCTCCTGCTGCTTGCCCTGGGGCGGCTGGGGGTGCTCGGGATCGGCGAAGGGCTCGACCAGTCGCCCGACTTCCGCACGCCCTACCTCTCCGCCCTGGCGTGGCGTCAGGGGCTCAACCCCTACGACCACGAACGCCTCGAGCAGATTCGCCTCGCGACCGGCGACGACCCCGACCGCACCCTAAGCAAGACGCACACCCCGTCGGTCTACATCCCCACCACGTTCGTCGCAATCGCCCCGTTCACCGTGCTCACCTGGCCGGCGGCGCGTGTCGCGTGGCTTTCAATGTGCGCCCTGCTGGTCGTGCTCGCCCTGCGCGCGGCCGTGGAGATCTTCGACCTGTCGCCGCCGCGGCGCCGCGCGTGGCTGTTCGTGGCGCTGGCCCTGTTGCTCGGGCCGTTCAGCGTCTGCTTCAAGCTCGGGCAGCCGTCGATCCCCGCCGTCTGCCTGGGCGTGCTGGCCACCCGCGCCAGCCTCGAGGGACGCGGGCTGTGGGCGGGCGTGCTGCTGGGGGTGGCGGCCGCGCTGAAGGTCCACCTCGTCGGCGTCTTCTTCGTCCTCCTCGCCCTGCGGGGGCAGTGGCGCGCGATCTTCGCCGCCGCCTTGGTCGTGCTCCTCGTCGCCTTCGTCGCTCTGTGGCAGCTCCAGGCGAACCACGTCCCGTGGCTGGCGTCGTGGGTTGAGGTGGTGAGGGAGGTCTCGACGGCAGGGGGGTTCAACGACCCCACCGCCGCGAACCCGAACCGCTTCCACCTTCTGAACCTCCAACTCCTCCTGCACGCCTTCGTGGCCGACCGGCAGCTCGTCAGCGCCCTGACCTTGGCGATGGCCGGCGGGCTGTTCGTTGCCGCTGTGGTCCTGGCGTGGCGGGCACGGCTCGACTGGCGCGCCCCTTGGCTGCCGGCGCTGGTGCTGGTCAGCCTGCTGCCGGTTTACCACCGCTACTACGACGCGATCCTGCTCCTCTTCCCGCTCGCATGGGCAATCGCGGCAGTGCGGACGCCCCTGCACCGCCACGCCGTCCTCACGATCCTCCTGACCGCCCCGTTTTACGTCTCGTGGGCCCAGCTTGCCCACGACCACCTGGAGCCCCGCCTCCCCGCGTGGGCGACGCAGGGGCTCGCCTGGAACGCGCTGGTTGTGCCGTGCCAGGTGTGGGCGATCCTGCTCATGTGCCTGACGCTGCTGCACGCGACGTGGCGCGTGGCCCAGCGGCGCGGCGCTGGCGCGTAGTCGGCCGCGCGTTCCCCAACCAACCCGACCTCTCCAACACGGTGGTCCGTCCCTCCAGGGGTGGGAGCGCGATTCGCTTGCGCGCGCCCGATTCGCGCCCCCATCGCTAAGGCGATGGGCCACCAACGCGCGGGAACCTTCCTGCGCGGCTTTCCCATCCCTCCCGTCTTCGCAGGCTTTTCCCTCCCGCACTTACCGGACGATTGGGGTCGCACTGCGCTCCGGTAAAACCGGCAGAAACCTCACAGGAATGCCCGGTCCGTTTATGCGGGTCCGAGTAGATCGGCCTCGCCAGTATTTCCCGCCGCCTTCCTAAATCGCCCCTCCCCCCCCGTCGATCCCAAATGCGGAAGCGTCGAGCCGGCCGCCAGCCGCCTCAGGACCTTCCGGTAGCCAGGAAAAGAAGGGAGAAATGCCATGCGTTCGCATCACATTCTTTTTGCCGTTGGTGCCGTCGCGCTCGTTGCCGATAGCGCCTCCGCGTCGCTCGTCCTCGGGCCCCAGCTCAACCGGTCCATCATGACCGACGTGACGGGGGCGACGATCCGCCGCCGCCCGTGGTCTGCCGCCGAGGATGGGGGCACGCTCGAGGTTGCCAACTTCCGCATCCACGACATCATTGACGGCAAGGGCTTTCACATCAGCCTGTCATCGCCCGACCGCACGCCGGCCGGGCAGAAGCCGTACACGTACAGCAAGATCTACGTCCACAACGTCGAGGTCTTCAACATCACGCGAAACCCGGGCGTCCACAACGACTTCCTCAAGATCGACGGGCTGGGGCTCGAGAGCCCCCGCGAGACGTCCATCGTTGTCGAGGACGCGTACTTCCACGACGGGACGGCCTTGACGACGCTGATCCACAAGGGCCGCTACACCTCGATCACGCTCCGTCGGATCCGCGTTGACAACACGACGACGCCCATCCAGCTCGGGTTCGCCGGCGACGGGTACGTCAAGAAGATCTACATTGAGGACTCGCCGGGCATTCGCGTCGCCCTGATGGGCATCCCCGGCGCGATCGGCGAGACGATCGTCAGCAACAGCCCCGGCGCCAGCGTCACCGACGCCCGCACGTTCCTCGGCACGACCAGCGGGGCCAAGATCATCTTCAGGGACGGAGCGTCCACCCCGCCCCCGACCCACCTGCCCACCGACGGCGGCACCGACGGCGGCACGGGCGGCACCGGCAGCGGCGGCCTGGGCAGCGGCGGGGTGATCAGCCCGCCCATCACGACCACCTCCGTCCCCGAACCGGCCGTTGCCGGCGTCCTGGGCATCGCCGGGATGATGCTCGCCCGCCGCCGCCGCGCGGCCTGACGCGAGCCATTTTGGCGGGGGTTTTGGAGTCAAGCACGGCGGAGCGCCCGGCGACGGGCGCTCCGCCGATTTGTTCCCGGCGCGACCGCCGCCTCGCGATCGAGGGCGTTGGCGATAGACTACGCCCGGTGCCGCAGCCCCACCCCCCCGAAACCGCCCCCCACGCCCCCGGCCAGCAACCCGCCGGCCCGCTCGCGCAATGCCCGCATTGCGGCTGCCGCGACCTCTTCGTCCGCAAGGATTTCCCCCAGAAACTGGGCCTCGCCCTCGTCGCCCTCGCCGCACTCGCCTTCCTGATCCTCGCGGCACGCCCGCACACGCTCATGCTGGGCGTCTACGTCCTGCTCGGCGTGACGGTCGTTGACGCCGCCCTCTACTTCGTCGTCCCCAAAATCACGACCTGCTACCGCTGCCGCTCCGACTTCCGCCGCGTCCCGGTGAACCCGGCCCACGGCGGCTTCGACCTGGCCGTCGGCGAAAAGTACCGCCAGGGCTGATCCGGCGACCGATCGCCTCACGTGCCGCGCCCCATCAGGCCCATCGCGATCCGGGCGACGTTGTCGCTGGCGCCGGGGTGGTCCAGCGTGCCCACGAGCGTGGCGAGCCGCGACCGCTGGGCCTCGAGCTGCGCGGGGTCGCGGAGCAGTTCCAGGGCGCATTCGACCACCGGCCGGGGTGAGCCGGTGAGCGGGATGAACTCCGGGACGATGTGGGTGCGGCCCGGCGCGAGCAGGTTGACCAGCGCGAACGTGTCCGTCGTCATCAGCCACCGCCCCAGCCGCACGACGCCCGGGCTCATGCGGTAGGTGACGACCATCGGCACGCCATGTGCGGCCACGTGCAGCGTGGCGGTGCCCGAGACGGTGACGCACAGGTCGCACCGCGGGACCATCTCGTCGAACCCGCCCAGCGCGACCGCGATGTCGGGGTGGCGGCGGGAGAGATCCACGACGACGGGGTCGGACGCCGGCGTGGTCGGGGCGAGGAACGTCGCCCCCGGGAACGCGCGGCGGACCTCGGCCGCCACGGCCAGAAGGTCGGGGTAGTTGGTCAGCGCCTCCCCCCGGCGCGAGCCCGTGAGCAGGCCCACCACGGGCGGGCGGCCGGCGAGCGTGGGGCGCACAGCGGCAATGGCGGCCGCGCTGCCGCCGCTCGGGAGCTCGTCGAACAGGGGGTGCCCGACGAACGTGGCGGCCACGCCGCGCTCGCGGAAGTAGCCCTCCTCGAACGGGAGGATGCACGCGAGGTGGTTTACGCGGGCGCGGACCTGCTTGATCCGCCCCTCGCGCCACGCCCAGAGCTGCGGCGCGACGTACTGGAGCACGGGCACGCCCATCGACTTCGCCAGCTTCGCGAAGGCGAAGTTCATCGACGGCGAATCGACGCCGACGTACAGGTCCGGGCGGTGCCGGCCGAAGTACGCCTTCGTCCACCGCAGCAGCTTCCACACCTCCAGCGCCCGCGTCATCCCCGCCAGGCCCATGCGGGCGCGGACGGTCGTCTCGCGGTGGATGGTGGCGCCGGCCTCCCGCATCAGCGGGCCGCCGTGCCCCTCGATCTCCATCGCCGGGTCGAGCCGGCGGAGGCTGCGCACGAGCTGGGCGGCGTGCTGGTCGCCGCTGACTTCGGCCACGGTGATGAAGACTCTGGCGGGCATCCGGTGGGGCGTAGTGCAACGGGCCGCGCCAAGGGTGTCAAGGCTGGAAGGCACGCCCACCGCACGTCGCGCGGATCGGGCGCGGCGGCGGCGAGCGGGGCAGGATGTGCGGGCACGCCGCCCTTCAGGCGGGCGGGACGCGGTCGCCGCCGCCGAAGGCGTCGTGGAACACGGTCACCTGGTAGGGGCTCGTGCTGCTGCGCGGCGGGACCTTGGGCATCTCGACCCGAAGGTTCCAGCGCGTTCCGACGGCCAGGTCGTCGAACAAGCCGTGCGCGGCGTCGGCGAGGTTGGCCGAGGCGTCCAGGAGCGTCCCGCGCAGGGTGATCGTCATCTCGTCGGCGTTGGGCACAACCGGCAGCGCCTCGGGCAGGTCGCGCGCGGCGAACGAGTTGAACTTCTCCTCGTAGGGGGTGTCCGCCTCGGCGGGGCCGAGGCGGGCGAAGCGCTTGGAGTTTACGTCCACGGCGTGGATGCCGGGGAGGTGGGTGAGCATCTGGGCAATGCGTGCCGCTTCTGCAGATCTGGGGCCTGTCATGGCTCCTCCTTTGGGTGGGCCCGGCGTTGCACCGGGCTTACGTCCGTCTGCCAGATATGAACTCGACCGGGGACGCGCGCCCCGGTCACATGTACATGCCGCCGTTCACCGCGATCACCTGCCCGGTGATGTACGACGCCCGCTCGCTCGCGAGGAACGCCGCCGCGGCCGCCACCTCGTCGGGCTTGCCCATGCGCCCGACGGGCGTCATGGCGATCACCGCCTGCTTCACGGCGTCGGGGATGCCCGCCGTCATGTCCGTCTCGATGAAGCCGGGCGCGATGGCGTTGACCGTGATGTTCTTCTTCGCCAGTTCCTTCGCCAGCGTCATCGTGAGGGCGATCAGGCCGCCCTTCGTGGCGGCGTAATTCGCCTGCCCGAAGTTGCCGCACTGCCCGACGATCGACGAGACGTTGATGACGCGCCCCCACCCCGACTCGATCATCGGGCCGACCGCCGCGCGGGTGACGTTGAACGGCCCGCCGAGGTTGGCGTTGATCACGGCGTCCCACTGCTCGCGCGTCATTCTGACGAAGCTCTTGTCGCGCGTGATGCCCGCGCAGTTGACGAGGACGTGCAGCTTGCCGAACTCGCCGACGACGTCGCCCACCATCCGGTCCACCGCGGCGGCGTCGCCGACGTCTGCCGCATAGGGCCGGGCGCGGACCCCCAGTCGCTCCACCTCCTCGCACACCGCGGCCGCCGCCTCCGCGTTGCGCTGGTAGTTGACCACGACGTCGGCGCCGTCCTGTGCCAGTGCCAGTGCGATCGCCCGGCCGATGCCGCGCGACGCGCCGGTGACCAGGCTCACTTTGCCTTTGAGCTCTTTCATCGGGAGTCTCCTCTGGGCCCCGGAAGGGTGCAGACATGAGGCGGCCGGCCCCTTCCGGGGTGCTCTGCCGGCCGCGCGCAAGGGTGCCGTTGCCCGACCACCGGGCTTGGCGTTTCACACCCCAATAAAGGACTTCGTTGTCAACTATTAGATAAACAAGCGCCGCATGGCGGGTCAACGATAAAGTTTGAAAAATCTGCTGGCGCGGCTTGACTTTCGACGTTCTATCCCCGCGACGAGGTATCGAGCGAAGTGCATAAATAGGATCAGGTAGTCTGTTTATGCGCGTCGGCGCGCTCGCTTGGGGCGCGCGCCGGTCGCGCGAAGAAAAAGTTTCGCCACCCGCCGGGCGCACAAGTCGGCGGCGAGGGCGATTCGCGGGGGCCGCGCACGGCCCCCGCCCCGCGATCGGCCAGGGTGGCGCGCGCTAGGCCGACGGGTGCCACCCGGCGTCCGCCCACAACTCCCCGCTGACGGCGGAGTTGGAGATCATGAAGCAGATCGCCGACGCGATCTCGTCGGGCCGGATCAACCGGCGGAGCTGCGTGAACGGCAGGATGTTCTTCTCCACGTACTCCTGCCCCAGCGCCCGCACCATGGGCGTGTCGGTGAAGCCGGGGTGGATGACCCCGCACTTCACGCCGTAGAACATCGCCTCCTTCACCAGCGTGTAGGCCGCACCCTCCAAGCCGCGCTTTGTCGCGGCGTACGAGAGCTGCCCCTTGTTCCCCTGCGACGAGACCGAGCCGATGAAGATCGCCGTCCCCTGGAGGTCCTCGTCAGGCTCCCAGCGCCCGAGCCCGCGGCGGTGGCGGTCCTCGGCGATGCGGGCGACCATCTCCAGCGCCCAGTAGACCGGGGCGGTCAGGTTCACCTCGATCACCTGCCGGAACTTTTCCTCAGGGTAGACCGACGCCTTGCCCGTGGCCTTGTCCACGCGCACGCAGAGCCCGTCGCGCGTGATGCCGGCCGCCGGAACGCAGATGCTTACCACGCCCGCGCGGGTCGCGATTTCGTCGTACACGCGGCGGCGGAACGCGGAGTCGGTCGTGTCCCCGACGTACACTTGCGCGATGCCCCGCCCGGCGATGTCGTTGACCGTGGCCGCCGTCTCCTCCACACCCGCGCTGAGGTCCACCAGCGCCAGCCCCTTCACGCCGCGCTGCGCCAACTCGATCGCCGCCGCCAGCCCGATCCCGCTCCCGGCCCCCGTGACCAGTGCAACCCTGCCGTCGATGTTCATCAGGTCTCTCCTTTCCCAGGATGTACGGCGCCAGCCTACCGCGCCGTTGTGCATACACACAACGAAAATTTGTGCGGACGCACAATTTTGTTGGGCTTGGCGACGGCGGGAGTTGGGGCGCGGTATCATGGACGGGGCGGTCGGATCCTTGTGCGGGGGCGCCTTTCTGACAGGAGCAGGCGCGATGGGCGAAACCGGGCCGGACGGCAACGTCAAGCTGAACATCCGCAAGTACCCCAACCGGCGTTACTACGACACGACGCGCAGCCGCCACGTCACGCTGGAGGAGATCCACGCGCTGATCCGCCAGGGGTACGAGGTCGAGGTCCATGACTCGCGCAGCGGCGACGACATCACGCCCAAGGTGCTCGCCCAGATCATCATCGAGCTCGACACGCCCAAGCTCGACGTCTTCCCGGTCGCGCTGCTCCACCGCCTGCTCCGCTCGAACCAGCAGATCGCGGCCGACTTCGTGCAGAAGTACTTCAACCAGCCGCTCGCGTCGTTCCTCGACTCGCAGCGCGGGTTTGAGCAGTACGTGCGGCAGGCGATGGGGCTGCGGTCGCCGTCGCCGACGCTGGCGGACTGGACCAAGGTGATGCTGGGGCCGTTCGGCGCGGGCCTTGCCGGCGGCGCTGCGGGCGGCGGGCCGATCGCCCCCGCCCCCGCGCCCGATGCGCCCAACGCCCCCGCCCCCGCGCCGCCCGAAGGGGCGGCCGGCCCGTGCGGCGACAACGGCGCGCCCGCACCCGCGCCGCCCGCCGGGGAAGACTGGCGCGGCGTGGTGGACCAACTTCGTCGCGAGATCGGCGAACTGCGCCAGCACATGGCGGCGCCCGCGCCTGCCGCCCCCGCCCCCGCCCCCGCCCGCCCGCGCGGCAGCGCGAAGCCGGCGACGGAGGCCAACGGTGCGGGCCAGGGCGAGCACGCCGACGCCTCGCCCCGGCGCCGCGGGCGCCCGCGCAAGCGATGAAGCGGCGGTCCCGCAGATGCTCCCGGTGCGGTCGCGTAAGAATTTTTTGTGCAAACGCAAAAATTTCTCTTGACGGGAGTATGCAATCCTTTTTAACGTGATGCCCTGTGGAGACGACCCACGGTCCCGGCAGTTCACTTCTTGGAAAGGGCAGAGCCATGGCAACCGCAACCGCGACGGACAAGGTGTCCAGCATGTTCGATCAGGCCGTCCAGACCTTCGGCGACGCGCTCAAGGCGGGCGTCAAGGTCCAGGAGCAGGTGACCGGCTGGTGGACCGACGCGCTGGACCAGATGAGCGGCGGCAACGACTGGCAGAAGAAGCAGCGGTCGATCCTCAACGACGTGATCCCGGCCGCCCAGCGGAGCACCGAAGAGTGGCTCAAGCTGGTCGAGCAGAGCTACCAGCGCAGCGTGGACATGATGAAGAAGGCCTTCACCGCCCAGAGCGCCGGCGCGTCCGCCCAGGAGGCCCAGGCGAAGGCGGTCGAGGTCTGGCAGTCCTCCCTCACGATGGTCAAGGAGAACGCCCAGGCCGTCGCCCACGTGAACGCGAAAGTGATGGAGCTCTGGGCCGACCTGCTGCGCAAGAACCTGAACACGACGCGGGCGGCGGTGGCGGCCGCGACCTCGGCGTCCAAATGAGACCCGAAAATAGCTCCGCCCCGGAGCCGGGTCGTCCCGTCCGGTGGCTGGCGCGGGGCCCCACCGCGGGCCCCGCGCCGCTGCCGACGTGACGGGGGCCGCGGGCCTGGGCAACGGGCGCTCGAACGACAACGGCGACGCACATTTCATTTCAATCCCGAAGCGCGATCCCGGCGCAAGTCGCGCTCCAGCGCGGGGCGGGCATTCGATCCCCCCGCGCGTGTCTGACAACGCCGGAGCAGAGGCAAATCGTCAAACCCAAAGGCAGCCGGCCGCGGTGCGACGGGGGCGCGTCGCGGGGGACGTCGGCCGGGCGGAAAGGACAGCGTCATGACGAAGGATGTGTATCTCGCGGGTGCGGTGCGAACCCCCATCGGGGCGTTCGGCGGGTCGCTGGCGGAGGTGCCGGCGCCGGTCCTGGGCGCGACGGCGATCAGGGCAGCCCTTCAGCGGGCCGCCGTCGCCGGCGAACAGGTGGACGAGGTCATCTTCGGCAACGTCGTCGGGGCCGGGCTCGGGCAGAACGTCGCCCGCCAATGCGCGCTGGGCAGCGGGCTCCCGCCGGCCGTCGGCGCCACTACGGTCAACAAGGTGTGCGGGTCGGGGCTGAAGGCCGTCATGCTCGCCGCCCAGGCGATCCAGGCCGGCGACGCCGACCTCATCGTCGCCGGCGGCACCGAGTCGATGAGCCGCACGCCCTACCTGCTTGACAAGGCCCGCACCGGCTACCGCATGGGCGACGGCGTGCTGGTGGACGCGATGGTGCGCGACGGACTGTGGGACGTCTACAACAACAAGCACATGGGCGCCTGCGGCGACGCATGCGCCGCCAAGTACGAGTTCACTCGCCAGCAGCAGGATGACTACGCCGCCGAGAGCTTCAAGAAGGCCCTGGCGGCCATGCAGGCGGGCGCGTTCGCCGACGAACTGGTGCCGGTGGAGATGGTGTCGGGCAAGACGGTCGTCAAGCTCGTCGAGGACGAGAACCCCCGCAAGTTCAACGAGGAGAAGCTCCGCCAGCTCCGCCCCGCGTTCGGCAAGGAGGGGACGATCACGGCGGGTAACGCGTCGTCGATCAACGACGGGGCGGCCGCAGTCGTCGTCGTATCGCCCGAGCGGGCGAAATCGCTGGGCGTGAAGCCCGTAGCGCGGATCCTGGGCTACGCGACGGCCAGCCGCGAGCCGGAGTGGTTCACGCTCGCGCCGATCGGCGCCGTCGCCAAGCTGCTCGACAAGCTCGCGATCAAGGTCGCCGACGTTGACCTGTTCGAGGTCAACGAGGCGTTCGGCGTCGTCGCGATGGCCGCCATCCGTGAACTGGGCATCCCGGCCGAGCGGGTCAACGTCAACGGCGGCGCCGTGGCGCTGGGGCACCCGATCGGCGCCAGCGGGGCGCGGACGCTGGTGACGCTCCTCCACGCGATGAAGCGGCGGGGCGCGCGCGTGGGCGTGGATGTGTTGTGCATCGGCGGCGGCGAGGCCGTCGCCATGGCGGTGGAGTTGCTGTAACCCGCGGGCCGCGGGCTCACGGTCTTTGCCTTTGGGTCGGCGGGGCGGGCCACGTCGTTGTGTGCCTGCCCCGCCGAGCAAGGCCCGCCGTCTCGCGGGCGGCGCACGTGGAGGTATCAAGCGATGGATTCCATGTTTGACCAGGCGCAGCGGTTCACGGAGATGTGGGCCGACCTCGCGGCTCGGATGGCGGGGTCCGGGCTGGCGTTCAACCCGGACACGCCCCCGCCCGACGCCGCCCGGCAGTTCCGGGCGGCCGCGTTCCAGACGCTCGGGCAGCACGCCGACCAGTTCATGCGATCGCCGCAGTTCCTCGAGATGATGAAGCAGTCGCTCGAGGCCGCCATCACGTTCCGCGAGCAGATGAACGCGATGCTCACCCAGGGGCGCCACGCGACCGAGGGCATCGCCCGACAGGACGTGGACAGCGTGCTGGTTTCCGTGCGGCACCTGGAGACGCGCATCCTCGACGGCCTGGAGACGCTCACCGGGCGGGTTGACGCCGTCGCCCAGCGCCTCGACGCGCTCGAGGCCGCGGCGCCGCCGAAGAAGCGGCCGCCCGCGAAGAAGAAGGCTGCCCCCGCGGCGAAGAAGGCGAACGGCGGCGGCGCGGCCAAGCGCGCCCCCAAGGCGGAGGAGTGAACCATGGCCACCGGTAACGGCAACGGCAACGACAATCGAAACGGGATCGGCGCGGGCGTGCAGGACCGCGCCGAGCGGTGGGCGACGTCGCTCGCGGACGCGGCCGCCGCCAACTTCAGCAAGATGGCGCGGCTTCCCTTCCTGTGGCAGCACGCCCAGCGCGTGCGCAAGGGCAGCACGCCCGCCGACGTGGTGTACGAGGAGGACCGCGTCAAGGTCCTGCGGTACCGCGGCGAGGGGCCCGTCCGCTACGCGACGCCCGTCGTCTTCGTCTTCGCGATGGTCAACCGCCCCTACATCCTCGACCTCACGCCCGAGAAAAGCGTCATCGCCCACTTCGTGCGCCGCGGCTTCGACACCTACCTCCTCGACTGGGGCGTCCCGACCGATTCCGACCGCCACCTCACGCTCAACGACCACGTCAACGGCTACCTGCTCAACGCCGTCGAGTACGTCCGCGATTCCACCGGCGCCCCGCAGGTCAGCCTCATGGGCTACTGCATGGGCGGCACGATGAGCGCGATGTTCACCTCGATCCACCAACGGCTGGTCCGCAACCTCATCATGATGGCCGCCGGCATCGACTTCGGCGGCGCCGACGGGCTTTTGCAGCTCTGGACCGGCGCGAACATCTTCGACGTTGACCGATTCGTCGCCGCCTTCGGCAACTGCCCGCCCACCTTCCTCCAGACGGCGTTCCTGATGCTCAAGCCGGTCGCCAACCTCGTCGAGAAGCCGCTCAACTTCTACGAGCGGATGCAGGATGAGCAGTTTGTTGACGACTACTTCGCCATGGAGGGGTGGCTCAACGACAACATCCCCGTCCCCGGCGAGGTCTTCCGCGAGTTCGTCAAGTACCTCTACCAGCAGAACCGCCTCATGAAGGGCACGATGCCGCTGGGCAAGCACGTCGTGAACCTCAAGAACGTCACCTGCCCCGTCCTCAACCTGATGGCCCGCAAGGACGACCTCGTCCCCTGCTGCCAGAGCCTCCCGTTCAACGACCTCGTCGGTTCGACGGACCGCCGCACCATCGAGTGCAACGCCGGGCACATCGGCCTCGCCGTCGGCTCCAAGGCGCAGAAGGAGCTCTGGCCCCAGGCCTGTGACTGGCTCGCCGAGCGCACCGACCTGCTGCCGGGCGCGAAACGCGCATGACCTCGCGCCCGCATAAGCAGCCCGGCCGGCCCACGCGCGCCGGCGCAGCCCCATGCCCACGGCCCCTTCGCCGTGGGCATGGTCGTTTGCGGATTTTCGATTTTTGAGTTTCGATTGATCGCGATTCTCGGGCCAGAGCCACGAGCCCGGCCGAAATCTGAAATCTGAAATCTGAAATCAAAAATCCCGCCCTCTCCGCTATCCTCCCTCCCAACGAAAGGATCGCTCATGCCCACCCCGCTCCGCTGGGGCATTCTCGGCACCGGCAACATCGCCCGCCAGTTCTGCACCGGCGTCAACGCCTCGCGCCGCGGCCAGTTCGCCGCCGTTGGCTCGCGCACGGCCGATTCCGCCCGGGCGTTTGCCGATGCGTTCCGCGTCGCCGCCGCCCACGGCTCGTACGACGCCCTCCTCGCCGACCCGACGGTGGAGGCCGTCTACGTCTCCCTCCCCAATTCCATGCACCACGAGTGGACGCTCAAGGCCCTGGTGGCCGGCAAGCACGTCCTTTGCGAAAAGCCCATGGCCGTGAACGCCGCCCAGGCCGGGGAGATGTTCGACGCCGCCCGCCGGGCCGGCCGGGTGCTCGTCGAGGCGTTCATGTACCGTGCCCACCCGCTCACCCACGCGGTGCTCGCCGCCGTCCGCCGCGGCGACATCGGCGACGTCCGCCTCGTCCGCACGAGTTTCTGCTACCGCACCAGCAAAACGGCCGGCAACGTCCGCTTCCGCCCCGACCTCGCGGGCGGCGCCCTCATGGACGTCGGCTGCTACTGCGTCAACTTCGCCCGCCTCATCGCTGGCGCGGAGCCCACCCACGTCCTCGCCACGGGACAGCTTCACGAGTCGGGCGTTGACCAGCTCGTCGCCGGTACGCTCGCGTTTCCCGGCGGCCTCGTCGCCAGCTTCACGTGCGGCATGAACGTCCAGGCCGACAACACCGCCTACGTCTGCGGCAGCGACGGCTACCTCGAGATCCCCGTCCCCTGGAAGCCCCCCGCAACGGCCGCCGCCTACACGGTCGCCCGCCAAACCCCGCCGCGCATGGACAACCCCGCCACCCCGGCGCCGCCCCCGCGCCAAACCCACACCATCGACGCCGGCGGCGAGCTCTACGGCGTCGAAGCCGACGACTTTGCCGCCACCGTCCACGACGGCAAACCACCCCTCGTCACCCCCGACGACACACTGGGCAACATGCGCGTCCTCGATGAACTCCGCCGCCAGATCGGCCTGCTATACTGATACCCGTCCCGATCCCCCTGACCCCTGGCCCCTCACCCCTTCCTCCCCATGAAAGTCCTGATGAATTCCGGCGGCATCGCCTCGACCAACTGCTTCCTCGTCGCTGACGAGGTCGCAAAGGTCGCCGTCCTCTTCGACGCCCCCGATCACACGGTCGCCGCCGTCCTCGACGGCGCCGCCAAGGTCGGGTGGGACGTCGTCGGCCTCTGGCTCACGCACGGCCACTTCGACCACATGGCCGACCACGCGCTGGTCACCGAGCGGTACCCCAACGCCAGGGTTCTGATCCACGAGCTCGACGAGCCCAAGCTCCTCCAGCCCGCCGTCCAGACCCGCATGTTCTCCCTCCCCTTCACGATCCCCCCGCGCAAGGCCGACGCCCACGTCACCGACGGCCAGAAGCTCGCCATCGGCTCCCTCCAGGTCGAGGTCATCCACACGCCCGGCCACGCCCCCGGCCACGTCATGTACCACATCCCCGCCGAGAAGGTCCTGATCGGCGGCGACCTCATCATCGGCGGCGCGGTCGGCCGCACCGACCTCCCCGATTCCGACGAGGCCGACCTGGTCCGTTCCATCCAGCGCGTCATGCAACTCCCCGGCGACACCCGACTCCTCCCCGGCCACGGCGACATCAGCACCCTGGCCGACGAGCGCCGCGACAACCCCTACGTCCAGGCGGCCCTACGGTCGCGCGATGGCGGACTGGATCCCTGACGCGGGTTCGCCGACGGCTTCCCAATTCTACTGCGCCGCCCCTGGCTCGCGGGCGGGCTCGCGGAGCTGCCTCATCAGATCCTCGAGCTGCCGCTGGTTTTGAAGCATCAGGTCGCGCATCTGCCGGTCGTGCTCGTCGATCATCCGCCGCAAGTCCGGCGGCATCGCCCGCTCGAACTGCCCCCAGTCCGGCGGGGGCAAGAGCGGCGGCAGGTCGGGCAGGGGGCGGGCCACTTCCGGCCGCAGTCCCCGCTGCATCTCTCGCTGCATCTCCTCGATCTGCCGCCGCGCGTTGATGCGGACCCGCTCGGCCTCCTTGAGCAGCTCGTCGGTTTGCCGCCGCAGGTCCACGTCCTGCTTGAGCATCCGCTCGACCTGCTCGCGCATCGCCAGCCGCCCGGCCTCCAGCCCGCGCAACATCGCCTCGTGGTCCCCGCGCGGGTCCAGGTCGAACGGCGTCAGCTCCGGCGATCGGCCGCCCTCAATGCGACGCACAATCGCCTCCGCGCGCAGCCGCACCTCGGGATCGCTGTGTTTCTGCGCGTCGCGCAGCGCCGGCAGCGCGGCCGGGCCGAGCCGCGCCAATTCGTCCGACGCCTTCTCGCGGGTTTGGAATTCCTCGGCGCCGAGCTGTTCGATCAGCTCGCGCGTGCGGCCATCCTGCACGGGGGCGGGGCGCGTCGAGGGGGAGCGATCGGGCGCGCCTGCCATGGCGGCGGGCGCGACGGTCACCAGCGACAGCAACAGCAGGGATCGGGCGGTCATGTTCGCTCCAACGTCGGAACACACCCCACCTTTTGTCAACGGCCGGGATGCTTCCCCCGGCAACGCATGCCTACTTCGGCGGCTCCGCTTTCTTCTCTTCCTTCACCGGCGGCACGACCAGCTCCGGGTTGTCCCCGAGCATCCGCTTGTCCAACTCCTCCATCCGCTTCATCTGTTCCTCGATCGCCTGGCGGTGCCGCTCGGGGATGTCCTGGTTCTGAAGCATCTGCTCCAAAGCCCGCCGCCGGGCCTCGATCCCCTGGCGGTGGGCCCGCGCGGCACCGGCGCGTGCCGCAACGCCG
>Ga0105047_10010930_pt1 | contig 14785 bp, 12 predicted proteins | sample MAT04_FD_78384 | JGI IMG/M metagenome (GOLD analysis project Ga0105047, IMG submission 78384) | Freshwater microbial communities from Lake Fryxell liftoff mats and glacier meltwater in Antarctica - MAT-04 (megahit assembly) | ecosystem: Environmental > Aquatic > Freshwater > Ice > Liftoff... | reverse complement strand
TTTCATGACAAAGCGATGACGCTGACCGCCGACACCGGCAAGATACTCGATGCTCGCCTTGGCCCGGTAAAGGTATCGCTGGCTGATCTGCATTCGCACGATTCGCCCTTGCTGATTGACGGTGAAGCCAATGGCGAGACGCGCGCGTTCCTTGATTTCATCAAGCGCTCGCCGGTGCATGCACATACCGATCGCTTTACCGAGCCGTTCAGGACGCAGGGCGAAGGCCGTCTGGATATCAAGTTGCAGATTCAATTGCATCGGATTGAAACAACCACATTGCAGGGCGCATACCGGTTCGACAACAACCGTCTCGACCCGGGCGGCGACCTGCCTGAATTGAGCGGGGTCAGCGGTAGCGTTGAATTCACGCAGGACACTTTGCAAGCGAAAAATATCCGCGCCCAGGTGCTCAACCTGCCGGTGTCGCTGAACATTGAAAGCGTGGTGACTGCGGCTGACGGCGACCGCAAAAGTCCATTGCGCGTGCAATTGATCGGCGATGTCAATCCGACCATCCTGAAGCCGCATCTGCCGCCAGCTCTGCATGGCCGGATCAGCGGCAGTACGCGTTGGCAGGCGGATATCGGGATGCATCCCAGCGGCAAGTCCGGCCTGACGCTGACCTCCGATCTGGTTGGCCTGGCGATCAATCTGCCGGCGCCATTCGGTAAGGCGGCGGACAAGGCCATGCCTTTGCAGGTGGTGAAAGAATCGAATGCGCTGGAGTCAGCGCGCGAAGGTTCGGCGACAAGCGATGCGACGAATACCGTGTTTGCGCGATATGGCGACTTGCTGACTTTGCGTGCGCTATTGTCTGCACAGTTGTCAGCCAATACGCCGGCTTGGGTGCATCTGCGTTTCGGCTCCGGCGAGGCGAGTGCGCCGACCGATTCCGGCTTGAAGATCAGCGGCGCGATGCGACAGCTCGACCTGGATGCGTGGCGCAAGCTCGATCTTGGGATAACGCCGGCGCAAGGCGTATCCAGCCCACTGCCGCTGCGCGAAGTCAGTCTGGCGTTCAATGAATTGCAGATTCTCGATCGGCGCCTGAACGATACCCATGTCAAATTGCGACCCGTCGGGGGTGGCTGGCGGGTGGCGCTGGCGGGACGCGAGATCAGCGGCGAAATTGTGACGGTTCCGGTGGGAGAAAAAGTCAGCCTGCTGGCTAACTTCAAGCGCCTGAGTTTGCCCGAGCTGGTATCGGCGAAGGCGCCGGGCGCGCCGGCGAGCGGCGTTGGGTTGAGTGCTGTCGAGGCATTGCCGAAATCAATGACCGATGTGCTGGCGGGTCTCGAGTTGAGTGCCGAGAGCACGCTGATCGATGGCCATGACCTGGGCGAATTGCATTTGCGCCTGTCGCCGGATACGTCACTGATTGGTCGCGGCTTCGGGTTGCGCATGGATAACCTGACCCTCAGCAACCCGGATGGCCAGTTACGCGGCAAGGGGGTGATCGCCCACCATCCACGCCGACAGAGCGAGTTTCAATTCGAACTTGAATCGAACAATTTCGGCAAGTTGCTCGACCGGATCGGGATGCCGGGACGGATCAAACGTGGCGCTGGCCGGATCTCCGGACCCTTGAGCTGGACCGGCGGCGTCGAGGCTTTCAGTTTGACCAAGCTGGCCGGCGATCTCCAGCTCGATCTGAAGCAGGGTCAGTTCACCCGAATCGAGCCCGGCGCGGGAAAACTGCTCGGGATACTCAGTCTGCAAAGCCTGCCGCGCCGCATCACGCTCGATTTTCGTGATGTTTTCTCGGAAGGTTTCGCGTTCGACGAAATCGGCGGCGGCATTTATCTGGAGCGGGGAACCGCCTATTTCAAAGATCTGCGCATGAGTGGCCCGGCGGCGAAGGTCAGGATCAGCGGCATGGCCGACCTGACGCGCGAAACCCAAAATCTGCGCGTCACGATCCAACCCAGGCTCGAAGATACGGTGGCCATGGCGGGCGCTTTGCTGGGCGGCCCGGTGGTTGGCGTCGGCACCTTCATCGCGAACAAGATTCTGCAAAATCCGATCGGCCAGGCGGCGACTTTTGAATACGCCATCAGCGGCGCCTGGGCCGACCCCGTGGTGACCAAATTGGCGCGACCGAAGGCGAACAGCGAGAGTGAAAGGTGAGGGGTGAGGGGGGAGGGGTGAGGGGGGGGAATTACGTTTCACCCAAGCCGCGTCGCGGCAAGTCACTTTTCACCTTTCACCTTTCACACTTCACCCCTCCCAATATTGGCTATTGCGGTTGCGCAAAGTCCTTGTGTACCCTCGAACCTCTCCAAAGCCTCCATGGGAGCATGCAGTGATCCGGCCGAAACCTTCCAGCTTTGCCAAGACCAAGACCCGCAGCGTGCCGAAGCCGGTGCAAGACACCATGGGCATTGTCCGCGTCGCGGCGGTACAGATGGCCTCAGGCCCCAATGTGGCGGCGAATCTGGCCGAGGCTGAGCGCTTGATCAACATGGCGGTCAGCGCGGGTGCCAAGCTGGTGGCGTTGCCCGAGTTTTTTGCCATCATGGGTTTGAAAGAAACCGACAAAGTGGCGGTGGCCGAAGCCGATGGCAAAGGCCCGATCCAGAAATTCCTCGCCGCGCAGGCCAAAAAGCACGCGATCTGGTTGGTCGGTGGCTCGGTGCCTATGGCCTGCGACAACCCTAAAAAGGTTCGCAATGCTTGCCTGGTGTATGACGACAAAGGCAAGCGGGTGGCACGTTATGACAAGATTCATCTGTTCGGCTTCGATCTCGGCAACGAACATTACAAAGAACAAACCACCATCGAAGCCGGCAACCGGCTGGTTGTTGTCGAGTCACCGTTCGGTCGCATCGGCTTGTCGGTCTGTTATGACTTGCGCTTCCCCGAGTTGTATCGGGCGATGGGCGATGTCGACATCATCCTGGTGCCGGCCGCGTTCACCGCCACCACTGGCCGAGCGCATTTTGAAACCCTGATCCGTGCCCGCGCCATTGAAAACCTGGCTTATGTCATCGCTCCGGCGCAAGGCGGCTATCACGTTTCCGGGCGCGAAACCCACGGCGACAGCATGATCGTCGACCCCTGGGGCAATGTGCTCGACCGCCTGCCGCGCGGCTCCGGTGTCGTTGTCGCCGGCATCAATCGCGCCTACCAGGACAGCCTGCGCAAGAGTCTGCCAGCCCTGAAACACCGTACCCTGGATTGTTCCAGCGGTATCGCAGTCGATGTCATCAAAGCCTGATTCGTAGGTGCGCCGTGCGCACCTTTTGACGTAAATCGGTGCGCACGGCGCACCCTACCTTTAACTGCTCATTCTCATGTCATCTGCCTCGCCTTTCTCTACCGCCGAAGCCACCTTGCTCGCCCCCAATGACGTCGATGCTGCCCAACTCGACAGCATCTTCGGCCAGCTCGCCGCACACCAGGTCGACGATGCCGACCTGTATTTCCAGTACACCCGTTCCGAGGCCTGGAGCCTGGAAGAAGGCCAGGTCAAATCCGGCAGCTTCAACATCGACCAGGGCGTCGGCGTGCGCGCTGTGGTGGGCGACAAGACCGCTTTCGCCTACTCCGACGACATCCGCTTGCCTGCCATCCGCGAAGCCGCCGCCACCGTGCGCGTCATCGCCGCCGCCGGCCAATCGGCCACGGCGCGCGTGGCCAGTCGCAGCGCAGGGCGCGCGTTGTATGCGCCGATCGACCCGCTCGCCTCGTTGAGCGAATCGGACAAGGTCGCCTTGCTGCATCGGCTGGAAGACTACGCGCGCAAGCTGGATGCCCGCGTCACTCAGGTGGTCGCCAGTCTGGCCGGTGAATATGAAGTGATCTTCGTGACCCGTCTCGACGGCCGCAGCGCCGCCGATGTGCGGCCGCTGGTGCGGGTGTCATTGCAGGTCATCGTCGAACAGGACGGCAAGCGTGAACAGGGCAGCGCCGGCGGTGGCGGACGTTTCGACTACGCCTATTTCAGTGACGCGATGTTGCGCGAATACGCTGAACTTGCCGTGCATCAGGCGTTGACCAACCTCAACGCCAAGCCCGCCCCGGCCGGCAGCATGACCGTGGTGCTCGGTTCCGGCTGGCCCGGCATCCTGTTGCATGAAGCCATCGGCCACGGTCTGGAAGGCGATTTCAATCGCAAGGGCTCGTCGGCGTTCTCTGGTCGCATTGGTCAGCGCGTCGCGGCCGATGGCGTCACCGTGGTTGATGACGGCACCATTTCTGATCGACGCGGCTCGCTCAACATCGACGATGAAGGCACGCCGACGCAGCGCACCGTGCTGATCGAAAACGGCATCCTGCGTGCCTACATGCAAGACAACATGAACGCCCGCCTGATGGGCATGGCGCCGACCGGCAACGCACGCCGCGAATCGTTTGCCCACCTGCCGATGCCGCGCATGACCAATACGTACATGCTTGCCGGAGACAAGGATCCTGCCGAGATCATCGCTTCGGTGAAGAACGGGCTTTACGCGGTCAACTTCGGCGGCGGTCAGGTCGACATCACCAGCGGCAAATTTGTCTTCTCCGCCGCCGAGGCCTACATGATTGAAGACGGCAAGGTGACTTACCCGGTCAAAGGCGCCACGCTGATCGGCAACGGCCCGGACGTGCTGACCCGCGTCTCGATGATCGGCAACGATATGCGCCTCGATCCCGGTGTTGGCACCTGTGGCAAGGAAGGCCAGAGCGTGCCGGTCGGCGTCGGTCAACCGACCATGCGCATCGACGGACTGACTGTTGGCGGCACACAGTAATTTTCTCAACCTGTAGGCGGAAAAGCCGAAGGCGCCTTCCGCCCTGTTTCGTGCCACCTCTAGCCGAAGGCGCTATCGCTTTTCTGCCCTACCTCCTCTCAATGGCCGATTCCGAACTGCACAAGGGCGCCGCCAAAACCGCCCGCATCCCGATCAAGATCATCCCCAAGCCGCGCCTGAAGTTGCCGGCGTGGATCAGGGCGCAAGCCCCCAGCGCACCGGAAGTGGCCCAGCTCAAGTCCATCCTGCGCGATGCAAAACTGCATACCGTCTGCGAAGAAGCCTCTTGTCCGAATCTGGGTGAATGCTTCAAAAACGGCACTGCCACCTTCATGATCCTGGGTGATCTGTGCACCCGGCGCTGTCCGTTCTGCGACGTCGGCCACGGCAAGCCGCTGCCGCCCGACCCGGACGAGCCACGCCACCTGGCGGAAACGCTGGCAGCCATGCGACTCAAATATGTGGTGATCACCAGCGTCGATCGCGATGATCTGAAAGATGGTGGCGCGCAGCATTTCGTTGATTGCATCCAGGCCGCGCGCGATGCTTCTCCCATCACCCGCATCGAAATCCTCGTCCCCGACTTTCGCGGCCGGCTTGATCTGGCCCTCGACATCCTGGCTCAGTCGCCGCCGGACGTGCTGAACCACAACCTGGAAACCGTGCCGCGCCTATACAAAGCCTGCCGCCCCGGCGCCGATTACGCGCATTCGCTGCTTCTATTGAAGACCTTCAAAACGCGTTGCCCGAAGGTGCCGACCAAGTCCGGCATCATGCTGGGCCTGGGCGAATCTGATGCCGAAGTGCTTGATGTACTGCGCGATTTGCGCGCGCATGACGTTGATATGCTGACCGTTGGCCAGTACTTGCAACCTTCGCCACATCACCTGCCAGTCGAACGTTTCGTGCCGCCTGATCAGTTCGCCGAGTTAGAACGTATCGCGCTGGAAATGGGCTTCAAAAACGTCGCCAGCGGGCCCATGGTGCGCTCGAGTTATCACGCCGACCAGCAGGCGATGGGAATTTGACGGGCCGAGTCAGGCCAGGGTGTCGCCCACTTTGAGCGCGTGGCCGGCAAGGAATGCACTGACTGGAAGACGTTTGCCACCGGCTTTCTGGACTTCCGTGACCGCCAGTGCGCCAACTCCGCAGGCGATGTGCAGTTCGAAGTCGCTCAGCGCCAGGATGCTGCCGGGTGTGCCTGATTCCGCTACTGGCCGCGCTTGCCAGATTTTCAGCGGCGTTTCATCGAGCAGACCATAGGCGCCGGGGAAGGGGTTGAAGGCGCGAATCTTGCGCTCCAGTTCTGCAGCCGGACGGCTCCAGTCGAGGCGCGCTTCTTCCTTGCTGATCTTGGCGGCGTAGGTGCTCAGCACGTCGTCCTGCGGTGTTGCGTCCACGTTGCCGGCGGCCAGATCGGGCAGCAACTTCACAATTTCACGCGCGCCAAGTTCCGCCAGGCGGTCATGCAGGCTGCCAGTGGTGTCGTCAGGCCGGATCGGCAAGGCGCTACGGGTCAGCATCGCGCCGGTATCAAGACCCTTGTCCATCAGCATCAGCGTGATGCCGGTTTCGCTGTCACCCGCTTCGATGGCGCGATGGATCGGCGCCGCGCCGCGCCAGCGTGGCAGCAGTGAGGCGTGGATGTTGATACAGCCTAGCCGCGGCATGTCCAGTACGCTTTGAGGCAGGATCAAGCCATAGGCGGCGACGATCATGACGTCGGCATTGGCTTCGAGGATGGGCTGACGCGCGGCGTCGGTTTTCAGGTTTTCCGGTTGCGCGACATCGATGCCATGCGCCAGCGCGACTTCCTTCACCGGGCTCATTTTCAGCTTCATGCCGCGTCCGGCCGGGCGATCCGGCTGGGTCAGTACCAGTGGGATGTCGTGGCCGGCGGCAATCAACGCACGCAGCGCGGACGCCGCGAATTCCGGTGTGCCGGCGAAAATCAGACGCATGCAGTCAGCCTCACATTGCTTCAAGCGCTTGCTTGGTCAGTTTCCGTTTGATGCGCGTTTGCTTGAGGCGGGAGAGATATTCGACAAATACTTTGCCATCGAGATGGTCGATTTCGTGCTGGATGCATACGGCAAGCAGGCCGGTCGCGTCGAGTTCGAAGATTTCACCAGCGAGATCGACGGCTTGCACGCGGATGTGTTCGGCGCGGGTGACCTTGTCGTAAATACCCGGCACCGACAGACAACCTTCCTCACGTACCGACTCGCCTTCTTTCATCAGAATGCGTGGATTGATGAAGGTGAGCAGGCTGTTTTTCTCTTCGCTGATATCGGCGACCAGCATGCGAATATGGCGGTCAATCTGTGTCGCGGCCAGACCTATGCCGGGCGCGGCATACATGGTTTCCGCCATGTCAGCGGCGAGTTGGCGGATTTCAGGCGTGACTTCGGCGACTGGTTTGGCTACGGTATGCAGGCGCGGATCAGGGTAGTGCAGAATTTTTAGCAGGGCCATGTTGAGTGTCGGCGCTTAATATGGAGGCTAAAGAAGACAAAAATCGGGCAAAGTGGTTTAAGTTTTTTCTTGTCTGAATTATAACGGCCTGAAGTTTAGATACTCGCCACCGCCATCCATGAAGGGCAGGAACATGCGTACTCTTATATTGATTGCTGCATTGGGTTTGAGTTCAGGTCTGAGCGCTTCGCTCAGGGCCGATGAAATCCGTCTCCAGGACAATCCACCTGACCGGCATGTCGTGGTCAAGGGCGACACCTTATGGGATATCTCAGAGAAATTTTTGAAAGATCCCTGGAAGTGGCCCGAGGTCTGGCAACTCAACAAAGAACAGATCAAGAACCCGCATTTGATCTACCCGGGTGACGTGGTGGTGCTGACGATGGAAGGCGGCAAACCGCGTTTGTCGTTGCAGGGTGGCCGGTTTGGCGAGACGGTGAAGCTGTCGCCTTCTGTGCGTGGCGAACCCATCATCACCAAGGATGCCGCGATTCCAAGTATTCCGGTCAAGGCAATTGCTCCCTTCTTGAGTCGCACCGGCATCATTGATCCTGAAGTATTGGCTGCTGCACCTCGCCTGTTGGGGGCTGCCGATGAGCGCGTGCTGATGATGGAGTCGGACGTGGTTTACGCCAGCCAGGGTGATGGTTCTACGACTGACTGGAAAATCGTGCGGCCGGGTGTTGAGTTGATCGACCCGGACACCAAAGAATCGCTTGGTTTTGAGGCGATTCATGTTGGCGAGGCACGCACCCTTGCGCAGGGTAACCCGATGACTTTGGTCATCCGGCGCGGATACCGGGAGATTGCTCGCGAAGACAAGCTGATGCCGGCGCTTCCGTCAGACCTGGATAGCCTTGTGCCGCATGCCCCCGTCAATGACATCAACGGGAAAATCATTTCAGCCTATGGCGGTGTTGCTGCGACTGCGAAATACGCAACAATCGTCATCAACAAAGGACTCCGGGACGGGGTGGAAGCCGGCCACGTGTTTGCCATTGCACACCAAGGCAGACAGGTCAAGTCAGACAAGGTTGTGGAGCGTCATCGCTACCTTGATACGAAGTGCCTCAAGCCTGGCAAGACCATTACCAATGATTTCTACGATCCGAAGGAAGTCTTTGAGGACTGCAAAGACACCAATTCGCCCTCCATGTTCACCACCAAGGAAGCATGGCGTTATGCGGATGTCGGTTGTTTGAAACCAGGCGCAAAAATCAGCGCTTTTGAGTTCTTTAATCCCAAGGATGTATACAAACTCCACTGTCGGCCTGGTGAGGATTCAATAAAACTGCCTGATACCCCTGCTGGATTGGCTTTCGTTTACCGGGCTTACCAGAAAGTTGCGTATGCACTTGTCGTGCAAGCAAATGGTCCGATTTACCTGATGGATGTAGTCAAGAAGCCTTGACGGCGTGCATTGACGCAGCCGCCTGGCTGACGCTCGAAGCCATCCCCGGTCTCGGGCCGGATGCGGCGCAGCGTCTTTTACGCGCGTTTGATCTTCCGGCCGACATCCTCGCTGCCCCTCCGGCGCAACTGGAACCGTTGGTTGGCAAGACGTTGGCACGCGCCATTGCACAAGGTGTCGATGCCGCCGTGCTGCAACCGGGTCTGGATTGGCTGGCGCAGCCGGACAATCATCTGATTACCTGGAACGACCCGGCTTATCCGGCGGCTTTGCGAGATTTGCCGGCGCCGCCGGCCTGGCTTTATGTCAAGGGTGATCCAGCCTGGCTGGCGCGGCCGATGCTGGCCATCGTTGGCAGCCGGCATGCCACGCCACAAGGACTGCGCGATGCCGAAGCCTTTGCGCAGACGCTTTCCGAAGCTGGCCTGACCATCGTCAGCGGGCTCGCGCTGGGTATCGATACCGCTGCGCACAACGGCGGGCTGGCGGGATTGGCGAGTAGCGTGGCGGTGGTCGGCACCGGACTGGACCGGGTGTATCCGGCGCGCAACAAAGCGCTGGCGCATCGTCTGGCGGCGGAAGGCGCGATTGTTTCCGAGTTTTCGATTGGCACACCGCCGAAAAGCGGTCATTTCCCGCGCCGCAACCGGATCATCAGCGGCCTCAGTCTGGGCGTGCTGGTGATCGAAGCGGCGCTGGAAAGCGGCTCGCTGATTACCGCTCGTCTGGCTTCGGAGCAGGGCCGCGAAGTGTTCGCTTTGCCCGGCTCGATTCATTCCACCCTGGCCAAAGGTTGCCACCGGTTGATCAAGCAAGGCGCCAAACTGGTCGAGTCGGCGACCGATGTGCTGGAAGAGTTCGGCCGTTTGTTGCCTGAGACGCTGCTGCACAAGAGCGCCAATACGGCCGCATCCGGTGCGGCATCAGAATCCGATGATGCCTTGCTCGCGTTGCTTTCCGGCGGCCCGTTGATTCTCGATCAGCTGGCTTCTCGGCTTGGCTTGACGGTAGAGGATGTCTCGGTCAAGCTTCTCGCGGCCGAAATGCAGGGCGCCATTGCCAAGTTGCCTGGCGGCCTTTATCAACGACTGTTCTGACAATGTTCGACATCCTTCTCTATCTCTACGACACCTATCTTTTGTCCGAACATTTCCCGGATCCTGAACGCCTTTCGCGCAAGCTTTCCGCTGCCGGCTTCGAGGATGAAGCCATTGGCGAAGCGCTCGACTGGCTCGCCGCGCTGGATGATCTGAGCACCGACGAGGGTGAGGTCGAACATCCGTCGGTGCGGGTTTACAGCACCTATGAAATCAGTCGCCTGGCCACCGAAGGCCGCGGTTTCCTGACTTTCCTCGAAGGCTCCGGCCTGTTGCCGGTACATGCTCGCGAATGGGTGATTGATCGTGCGCTGGCGTTGAGCGACACCGAGGTGTCGACCAACCGGGTCAAATGGATCGCCTTGCTCGCGCTCTGGAAACTGAAGGGCGCCGGTGACGTTTTGTGGCTGGAAGACCTGGTTCGGGGTGGCGAGGTGTCCGACGAAGACGGCGACGAAGTCAGTGATTCGGACGATGATCTGGCCATAGACTGGCAACCCACCTTGCACTGATTACCTGCCGTGTCCAAACAACTCATCATCGCCGAGAAACCGTCGGTCGCTCAGGATATTGCCCGCGCCCTGGGTGGTTTTACCAAGGAAAAGGACTTTTTCGAGTCCGAGCATTTCGTTCTTTCTTCTGCCGTCGGCCATCTGCTCGAACTGACTTTGCCAGAAGAATTCGAGGTCAAGCGCGGCAAATGGTCGTTCGCGAACTTGCCGGTTATTCCGCCGCACTTTGCGCTGAAGCCGGTGGAAAAAACCGAAGACCGGCTGAAATTGCTCACCCGTCTGATCAAGCGCAAGGATGTTGACGGCCTGATCAACGCCTGTGACGCGGGTCGCGAGGGCGAGTTGATCTTCAATTACATCGCCCAGCACAGCGCAACCAAGAAGCCGGTCCGCCGTCTGTGGTTGCAGTCGATGACGCAGGGTTCGATCCGCGCTGGCTTCGCCAGCCTGCGTTCCGGCGAAGAGATGGCCGGCCTGCGTGCCGCCGCCATCAGCCGCGCCGAAAGCGACTGGCTGATCGGCATCAATGGCACCCGTGCGATGACCGCCTTCAACTCGAAGACCGGCGGTTTTCATCTCACCACCGTAGGTCGTGTGCAGACGCCGACGTTGGCTATCGTGGTCGAGCGGGAAGAGAAGATTCGTGCTTTCAAGCCGCGCGCCTACTGGGAACTGGAAGCTCGCTTCGCTGGCGAGAAGGGTGAATATCCCGGCCGCTGGTTCGATGAGAAATTCAAAAAACCGGAAGACGACGAACACGCCACCGCCTACCGCCTGTGGGATCAAGCACGCGCCGAGACGATCCGCGCCGCTTGCCTGGGCAAGTCGGCCAAGGCAACTGAAGAAACCAAGCCGACCAGCCAGTTGTCACCGCTGCTGTACGACCTGACCAGCTTGCAGCGCGAAGCCAATGGCCGTTTCGGTTTTTCCGCCAAGACCACCTTAGGGCTGGCGCAGGCGTTGTACGAAAAACACAAGGTATTGACCTATCCGCGGACCGATGCACGCGCGCTGCCGGAGGATTACCTGCCGACGGTGAAGGAAGTGCTGGCCAATCTGCCGGAGGAATATGCGCCGCTGGCGAGCACCATCCTCGACAAGAAATGGGTCACCCCAAACAAGCGCATCTTCAACAACGCCAAGATTTCCGATCACTTCGCGATCATTCCGACCGGCAATCCGCCGAAGTCGCTGAATGAAATCGAACAGAAGTTGTACGACCTGGTCACCCGCCGCTTCCTCGCCGTGTTCTATCCGGCGGCGGAATATGCGGTGACCACCCGCATTACCCGGATCGATGAACACGCTTTCAAGACCGAAGGCAAAGTGCTGGTGAATCCGGGTTGGCTGGCGGTGTATGGCAAGGAAGCCGCAGTCGAAGACGAAGACGGCGGCACGCCTTCGCTGTCGCCCATCGTGCCGGGCGAAACGCTGGCGACCCAATCGGTCGAGATCAAGGCTGCTTTCACCCGGCCACCGGCACGCTTCAACGAAGCCACACTGCTGTCGGCAATGGAAGGCGCCGGCAAGATGATCGAGGACGAGGAACTGCGCGCGGCAATGGCCGGGCGCGGCCTTGGCACGCCGGCAACGCGGGCGCAGATCATCGAAAATCTGATCTCCGAGGTCTACATGCACCGCGAGGGCCGCGACCTGGTACCCACGGCCAAGGCTTTCTCGCTGGTGACCTTGTTGCGCGGCCTGGGGGTCAAGGAACTGACTTCGCCAGAACTCACCGGCGGTTGGGAATACAAGCTGGCGCAGATGGAGCGCGGCAAGCTGTCGCGCGACGAGTTCATGGCGCATATCACTGCGCTGACACAGGAAATCGTCGATCGCGCCAAGCGCTATGAGTCGGATACCGTGCCGGGCGACTTCGTTACGTTGAGTACGCCATGCCCGAAATGCGGTGGCATGGTGAAAGAGAATTACAAGAAATTCGCTTGCCAGTCGTGTGACTGGAGCACCTGGAAGATCGTCGCCAGTCGCCAGTTTGAAGTGGCCGAGATGGAAGCCTTGCTCCGCAGCGGCAAGATCGGCCCGTTGACCGGGTTCCGCAACAAGATGGGGCGGCCGTTCGATGCCGAAATCCGGCTCAATGACGACAAGATGCCCGAATTCGACTTCGGCCAGCCGCGCGAAGGCGAGGCAGCCGAGCCAGTCGATTTCTCCGGCCAGGAAAATCTGGGCACTTGTCCAAAATGTGGCGCGGCCGTTTACGAACATGGCAACTCATTCGTTTGTGAACGCAGTGTCGGGCCAGCCAAGACGTGCGATTTCCGCAGCGGCAAGCTGATTCTGCAACAGCCAGTGGAACCCGCCCAGATGCAGAAACTATTGGCTGAAGGCAAGACTGATCTATTGACTGGTTTCGTTTCCGCTCGTACCAAGCGCAAGTTTTCCGCCTTTCTGGTGCGCGACAAAGACGGCAAGGTCAGCTTCGAATTCGAGCCGCGCCCCGAAGGCGGCGCCAAACGCGCGGCCCCCGCGCCGGGCAAGGAATTGGGCAAACATCCAAGCGATGGCAAGCCGATCAGCCTCAAATCCGGTCGCTTCGGACCCTATGTGCAGCACGGCAAACTCAACGCCACGTTGCCGAAGGAGATGAATCCGGAAGCGGTAACGCTGGAACAGGCCATCGAGCTGCTGGCGATCAAGGCGGCGGCCAAGTAAACACAAGCAAATCTTCTCCCACTGCAAGAAAAGGAAAAATCATGGCCGTTCTGGTTGGCAAGCAAGCCCCCGATTTCACCGCTGTCGCTGTGATGGGCGATAACGATTTCGACGAAAACTTCAATCTATCCAGCTACATCAAGGGCAAATACGCGGTCATCTTTTTCTATCCGCTCGATTTCACTTTTGTTTGCCCATCAGAACTGCTGGCTTTCGATCATCGCCTGGCCGAGTTCCAGAAGCGCAATGTTGAAGTCATCGGTGTCTCGATCGACTCGCATTTCTCCCATCTGGCTTGGAAGAACACGGCGGTCAACAATGGCGGCATCGGACAGGTGCGTTACCCGCTGGTGGCCGACATCAAGCATGATATCTGCAAGGCGTATGACGTCGAAGCCGAAGGCGGCGTCGCTTTCCGCGGTTCCTTCCTGATCGACATGAACGGCGTGGTGCGGCATCAGGTCGTCAACGATTTGCCGCTGGGCCGCAATATCGACGAAATGATTCGCATGGTTGATGCGCTTCAGTTCGTCGAAGAACATGGCGAAGTCTGCCCGGCTGGCTGGAAGCATGGCGACGAAGGCATGAAGGCCTCCACGGCAGGCGTCGCCGAGTACCTGGCCAAGCACGGCGAGGAGCTGTAAGCCAAGAGAATGTGTCACGCAGAGTGTCACGGAAAAAAGGGGCTGCCGCCCCTTTTTTCCTGACTGTAATTACCCCTCCGTGCGCGAGGGAGGCCGGGAGGGAGTGAACGCTCGCGCGCAGCCCGCCTTTAGTGGCCGCAAAAGAACAACTAGAACATTCTTGCCGCGTTGGCGGGCGCGCTGCTGCGTTGCCGGTCGCTTGCAGGGAATGGCCATGCTGCGCGTCCGGCGCCTTGCAGCACATCCCGCCAGCACGCCCATCATCGTCCAAGTTCTTAACGTGAAACACACAGTCCCGTTCGCCCTGAGCTTGTCGAAGGGCCCCACGATCAAAGTTGCCCTTCGACAAGCTCAGGGCGAACGGTTTCATGATTTGGGGTGACGACTCTCGTCATGAAAGTTAGCGCAGGTGTTTCTCCCACAGCTCGCGGTTGTCGATCGGCGTCATGTCCTCGTTGTGTTTGGGACTGCGGCCGGTAAAGCGTACGTGGTCGTAGGGCTGGCCTTCCCATGTCTCGTCGGTGGTGCTGTTGCGCGTGCCCCAGTTGTCAGTGTGATTGACGGTGCCGCCCTGCATCGACGATATCCAGTCCTGCTCGCCGCGGATGGTCTGGGTGCGCTTGTAGTCCAGGTAGTCCTGGCTCTTCTGGCTCTCGTCATAAGCGGCCTGCATCATCTCGCGGATGTCCCGGGCGTTGCCCGCCACCTTGCGCGCGGTCTCCCGCTCCATCTGCCTGAGCCGTTCCATGCCCTGCCTGATGTAGCTTTTCACCCAGTCTTCGTCGAGGGCATAGGAGCCGAGCATGGCGCCGAACAGGGGCGCGTAGTCCTCGAAGCGATCACTCGGCGCCGCCACAGTGATATGGCGGAAATTCCAGTTGGTATCGAGGCGCGAACCGAAGCTGATACCCAGGGTATAGCCCTTGAACGGCCCCTCCCGCGTGACCCGAAGATTGCTGATGGCGAGGTCGGGATAGAGTTGGGCGATCTGTCTCGCTTGACGGCGCGCCAGGCTCATCAGGTCGGCGCCCGCCGCGCTGCCGAGCTGCAGGGTGACCTTGTAGCGCAACGCCGGGTCGGCCGAGATCGCGATGACCTTGAATCTGGACACTAAATTCAGACAACCTGATCTCTAGGATTTTGTATTGTCCCCACTTTCGTTCACGGTGGTCACATCGGTCGGAATTTTGACTTTTCCCAATTCAAAAATCATCCGTAAATCAGTTCCCGGATA
>Ga0105047_10010928_pt1 | contig 14787 bp, 13 predicted proteins | sample MAT04_FD_78384 | JGI IMG/M metagenome (GOLD analysis project Ga0105047, IMG submission 78384) | Freshwater microbial communities from Lake Fryxell liftoff mats and glacier meltwater in Antarctica - MAT-04 (megahit assembly) | ecosystem: Environmental > Aquatic > Freshwater > Ice > Liftoff... | reverse complement strand
GAAATTTATGCAATTAGTTCTTGCAATTATCCAGCCTGCTAAATTGGATGCCGTCAAGGAAGCCTTAGTCAAACTCGGAATTCAGGGAATGACTGTCACCGGTGCGAAGGGATTTGGGCGACAAAAAGGGAAACCGCTGGCTTTTTTGGGGCTGCTAGATATGGAAGGCAAACCTTTTACGGTTGACTTTCTTCCCAAAGTCAGAATTGAAATTGTCGTGAACGATGATATAGTTGATGCGGTTGTCGATACAATTGTGGCAGCGGCAAAAACAGGAACGGTTGGAGATGGTAAATTGTTTGTGATTCCGGTAAGCCGAACTGTTCGCATTCGCACGGGGGAAGAAAATGAAGCCGCTTTGACAATCGAAGAACCTGCAACGCTGAGCGATTCCCGCAAAAATAAATGATTCAATCTTTGTTGCTTTTTGTAGTAGCTGGAGTCTGCGAACTTGGTGGCGGCTATTTGTTTTGGCTGTGGTTGCGCGAAGGCAAAAGCCCTTGGTTAGCTGTAATTGGGGTAGTTATTTTGGGAGTTTATGGGGTGATTCCAACGCTGCAACCTGCTACTTTTGGGCGGGCGTATGCGGCTTACGGCGGCGTGTTTATTGTGCTGTCGATTCTGTGGGGCTGGATTGTCGATCGCATCCCTCCTGATAAATACGATATTCTCGGAGGGTGGATTGCTTTGCTGGGCGTTTTGGTGATTATGTACGCACCTCGCCGTTAGCAGTTACCCGCCATATCGTTCAGCATCATTCGGCATCATTGGGCGGTTGAAACCGCTTCTACACATACGAAGTCCGCCTCCGCAGACTAACAGTCCGCTGGTGACTTCAACCTGCGGACTTTTTTTGTCAATTTTTGTTGACAATCAGATTTTTTCATACTTGCTTTCTAAAAAAAATAGGTAAAATAGTAGTGAAAAATACAGAAAATAATTAAATTATCAGAAAAAAGCCATGTTTAATACAATATTGACCCAGCAGCGACAAGTCCTCGGAACCTTTTCTAGCCGTGAAGAGGCAGGAGAAGCCCTCGATTGTCTGGTGTTTTCAGGCTTTCCACTCGCCCAGGTGTTCTTGCTGGGGCAAGGCTCTCAGAAATGGCAAAATTCTTTAAATCTTCCCTCGGACTCGTTTGGAGCGATCGCAGGTACTGCAACAGGGCTAAAAAAAGGAATGTTCTTGGGTAATTTGGTTGGGGGTGCGACTGGGCTGATATTGGGAATGGGACTCTTGGCGCTTCCCGGTGTGGGTCAAGTGGTGCTGTCTGGGGCGATCGGCTTTACGCTGTTGAGTGGCGGAATTTGTACGGCTGCGGGGGGATTGGCGGGGGCTTTGATTGGATTGGGATTGACTTCAGAACAAGCGAAAGCTTATCAGCGGCAGATTTCTCAGGGTAGTGTTTTGCTAATTGTAGAAGGAAGTGGGCATGAGGTCGATCGGGCTAAATACTTGATCGCACAGTCGGTGGTATAAACTTAAATCAGAAGTGAGTATAGCCTTTCGAGCGAAACAGTGCGGTACGCTAGGATTTTTCGTAATTGGTAATTTAGTCCTGGATCTATGGGTAGCCAGAAACCGGGATTTTTACGAAAATACTAGCCAAAAATCCTAAATTTAGGTAAAAAACCCGGTTTCTTGAGCAGTGTATGTAATACCATTTTGACAAAAGATTGCTACACCATAAATGTTGTGTTTGTTTACAATGACCCTGCTCAGAAGGTGCGTCGCTGTTAAATCGTCGATATTTTTCAGGGATTGTTGATGGCGACACACCCTACGATTACTACACAACTTCAAGAAGCGATCGTGTCGATCGGCTATGCTGAAGATAGAAAATTCACACCACCCTCAATCTCAAAATGCTACTCGTGCCCACGGCTGAACCAATTCCGCTAGTGGCTGATGCAAACGGTGTCATCCGCATTAGCACAACCAGAGTCACCCTAGATACAGTCCTTACAGCTTTTCTAGAAGGAGCCACAGCAGAAGAAATCCGGGAACAGTACCCGTCTCTTGAACTTTCCGATATTTATTTTGCGATCGGCTACTATTTGCGATACCGATCCGAAGTTGACGCTTATCTGATGGAACGTCAACGTCTTGCCGCAGAAGTTCAGCAGGAAGCAGAAAAGCGTTTTAACCCAGTTGGAATACGCGATCGCTTATTAGCAAGACGCAACCAAAAAGGGTAGTGTATATGCTGCGATTATTGGCTGATGAAAACTTTAACAATCAAATTGTTCGGGGTATTTTGCGGCGGAATCCCGATGTTGATATTGTCCGCTGAAAGTTAAAAGTGTATAATTAAGTGTAGTACCACAGGACTGGGCGATGACTACTCTTAAACCCCGTTATAGTAAGCAAGAGTTTGCACGACTTGGCGATGAAATTTACGATCGCACAGTGCGATCGCAAGTTGAACCCAGTAACAAAGGTAAAATTGTGGCGATCGATCTTGAGACAGGTGCATGGGAGATAGATAGTAAGGAGATAATTGCCTGTAGCCGACTGCGAACCAAGTATCCCACTGCTCAAGTATGGATCGTGCGCGTTGGTTCAACCTATGTCCGTCGTTTTGGTGCCGGTCGTATCCAAAAAGCAAAATGATTACAGGAGTGGTTAATGGCGATTGTGAACCAATTATTCGCATATCCATAGAGTGACTATCAAAAAAATATAAAGTCTGACAAATCACTGCCCCGGATGCTGCGAGACAAAGTTGACAAAGGACGGCAATTGTGATAAAGATATTGAGATATTCAAATATATAGTTATGGACGCACTCGAAATAAAGAAACCAGGTTTTTAACCGAGATAGAGGCTCTCAAGCAAGTATTTGGGTAAAAACCCGGTTTCTCGGCACCCGTGCGTAAGTCCTAACATACAAAAAAATGTCAAAAATAATTTATTAAATCTAAAAAATCATCGCGAACTTATGAGCGAATTATCTACCAAACCAGCCCTAATCACCAAAGTTATCCCCGACAGCATCGCAGCGGAAATGGGATTTGATGCCGGAGATTCCATCGTCGCCATCAATGGCGAAAAACCCCGCGATTTAATTGACTATCAATTCCTGTGCGCCGATGAATTTATCGAACTAGAAGTTTTAGACAATAAAGGCAAAACCCACAAATTAGAAATAGAAAAAGAGTACGACGAAGACTTAGGTTTAGAATTTGAAACAGCTCTCTTTGACGGCTTAATTCAGTGCAATAATCGCTGTCCTTTTTGCTTCATTGACCAACAGCCTCCGGGAAAGCGCGAAACTCTCTATCTCAAGGATGATGACTACCGCCTGAGTTTTCTTTACGGTAGCTATCTGACTCTCACCAATCTGACTGAAAAAGAGTGGAATCGAATCGAACAAATGCGGCTTTCGCCTCTTTATGTTTCTGTGCACGCTACGGAACCGGAAGTGCGAATTCGGTTGCTGAAAAATCTCCGGGCTGGGAAGATTTTAGAACAAATCAAATGGTTTAAAGAACGCCGCTTGCAAATTCACGCTCAAGTTGTTGTTTGTCCGGGAATTAATGATGGCGAACATTTAGAACGGACTTTGTTAGATTTGGCAAAGTTTCATACGGGAAATATCCCGGCTGTGGCATCGGTGGCTGTGGTGCCGGTGGGTTTAACTCGCTTTCGTCCTGCGGCAGATGAATTAATTGCTGTAACTGCCGAAAAAGCGCGGGAAGTCATCGCGCAAGTGCATCAAATTCAAGGGGTTTTGAGTCAGGGAAAAGGTGGCGGAAAAACTAAGAAAAAGAGTTCAAAATCGCGCTGTATTTGGCTGGCTGATGAGTGGTTTTTAATCGCTGGTTTAGATTTGCCGTCGGCGGCAGATTATGAGGATTATCCCCAAATTGGTAATGGTGTGGGTTCGATTCGCCAGTTTATTGGGCAGTTTGAAGCGGCTTTTGCTAAGCTGCAACCACTGCCGGTTATTCCACCTCGTAGGTTGGTTTGGGTGGTGGGAAATGCTGTGGAAAAAGCTTTTGAGCCGATCGCACAACAACTCAACCAGATTCCCGGCTTGTCTGTCAATATGGCAGCACTGTCCAGCCGCTACTGGGGACAAACTATCACTGTCACGGGTTTGCTGACTGGGCAAGATTTGCTGGAAGCTTTGCAGGGGCGAGACTTGGGAGATGGCATCCTCCTGCCCTCGGTGATGCTAAAACAGGGGGAACCGCGTTTTCTCGATGACATGACCGTAGAACAGCTCGAAAACTCGCTCAAAACCCGGATTTTGCCGGTGAGTGGCGTAGAGGAACTAATCTCAGGTGCGATCGGTCTGGCAACTGCTGAAGTTAAATTCTCAATTGAGAATTGAACGTTCAAAAGTTAAGATGAGTAGGGCAATTGTTACTTGTAACTGTCTATTCCAGGCTACCGACTAAAAACTTCAGACCTCAATCTCGATCTAAAATTGTCTCTAGAATTGCAGTAATTAAAAAATTATGCGTGTTTTTCGTCAAATAATCGCGGTCGGAGTGGGCGCTGCAATTACTTTCAGCAACGCCGCACAGAGTGCTTCCGCACAGCCCCCGGCTCAATCTACTGACAGTTCCGCCCGCCAAGGCGATCGGCTTGAATTAGGCCCGAATATTCGATCAACCTCAAACACAGCGTCAGAACCAACATCAGAGCCCGAAGAATCGATCGCCCTTAACCCCCCAACCTCCGAGGCGGCTCCGCAAGGGTTCGCAAATATCGCAGCAACTGAGCCAACCAAGCCAGAGCAAGCATCAAAGCCCCAACAGGCTGCTCCGGCTTCCCCTTCAACTAAGCCTGCACAGAATGTGGCGCAGTCTGGAACGCCCGCAACTACAGTCGCTCAGCAGCCCGCTCCGAGAAGCCCCAACAATGTTCCGGTGCCGAATTTGTCAGCACCAACTCCCCGCGGCACTCCCATCGAAAGTTTCCCCCCAGTCATCCCCAAGGGCATTTTAGAAACCAACCCTCCGGCTTCCCTAGAACCCAACCCGAATCCGCTGCAGTTTCCGACCAAGCCGGAGGATGTCAGGATCGAGCAAACAGAGTCAATTACCTTGCAGCAGGCTATAGACATCGCCCGCCGCAACAGTCAAACTTTGCAAATCGCCGAGAAACAACTCGAACAAAGTCGATCGGCCGTGCGCGAACAACAAGCTGCTTTATTTCCAGACCTGACTTTTCAAATGAACGCGAGCCGCCAAGTCAGCGCCACCGGACAGATTGGGGTGCAGTCCCGGCTGCGCCGCAATGAGACTTTGCCGGCCAACCGACAACTGCCGGCGAATTCTCCCGAGTTCGACAATTTCGGCAGCATCGGTCTCAACAACACTTTGCAGTTGAGCTACGACCTCGACATTTTCGGCCGCCGCAATGCTAACATCCGCGCGGCTAGGGAACAGTTGCGCTTTCGGGAACTGGATGTGGAGCGCCAAGCCGAGCAACTCCGCTTCGACACTGCTGAGGCTTACTACAATTTGCAAAACTCCGACGGACAAGTTGCTATCCGCCAAGCCTCTGTGAGAAATGCCCAGCAAAGTTTGCGGGATGCTGAAGCTTTGGAACGGGCCGGGGTGGGAACCAGGTTTGCGGTGTTGCAAGCTCAGGCAAATTTGGCTAACGAACAGCAGCAACTCTCGGTGGCCCGCCGCGACCAGCGAGTGGCCGGGCGCCGGCTGGCTGAGCTTTTGAATATCAGCCAGTCAGCAAACTTGACGGCGGCTGACCCGGTGGAGCAAGCTGGCTCTTGGCGGCTGTCTTTGGAAGAGAGTATCGTGCAGGCTATTAAGAATCGCCCCGAGTTGGAACAGCAGTTGGTACAGAGGGATATCAGCAAGCAGCAGAGGCGATCGATTCGGGCGGGGGGGCTGCCTCAAGTCAGTGTCAGCGGTTCCTACAACTTCCAGGGGGTAACTACTGACAACCCAGACCCGTTTTCAACTCGCGGCTGGGGGAGCGGCTATGCGCTGCAAGCGAATTTGACTTGGAATATCTTTGACGGGGGTGCGGTGAGGTCGAGGATCAAACAGCGGGATGCTGATATTGCGATCGCTGAAAGTCGATTTGACCAACTCCGCAACCAAGTGCGCCGGGAAGTGGAACAAGCGTATTTTGGCTTGGAGTCGAGTTTTGAGAATATCGAAACTTCTGAGGCGGGGGTTTTGCAGTCGAGGGAAGCTCTGCGTCTGGCGAGACTGCGGTTTCAAGCTGGCGTGGGTACTCAGACGGATGTGATTCAGGCGGAAACAGATTTGACTAGGGCTGAGAGAAACCGGTTGTCGGCAATTGTCAACTACAACCTGGGGCTTTCGTCTCTCCAGCGGGCTGTGAGCAATCTTCCCACTAATAACCTCTCGGATGCTCCTTGATACGAGTTTTCCCCAAAAATGGGGAGCATCTCATTTTTGCTTTTATAGTGCGATCGTCCCCGAAGAGCGAGTTATAAGTAACCGGGCAAAATTAATTACATAAAGACTCTTTGCTAGGCAAGGGTTTCAGGCAAATTTTTGTGTAATTAATTTTGAACAACTACTTATACCAATTTAATAAATACTTGCTATAGATGAATTTCTAGCCCCCCCTTAACAAGGGGGGGTTGGGGGGGTTCTATGTAGCACTTATTTTGCACGCATGGTATTACAATACGCGAGCGGGGACGCTCGCACTACTAAAAAAAAATACTTTTTACAAAAATGAGATGCTCCCAAAAAATGCAACTGTAGGTCAACTCCAAACCCATATCTCATCAGTCATTCCCAATTCTCAAATCTCAAATCTCAAATGGTATGAGATTGGGTTGGGTTGGCTTGGGTTGGCTTGGGCAGCCCTGTAAAGGTGTATGCTGAGCTTGGTTTTTAGTGCCGAAAATGCTTGAAATTTGGTAATTTGTAGGGTGGGCCGTAAGCACCGATTGACTTTGATACCTATCGAAATACGTACTGGTTGACTTTTTCGGTAGACATTGCGCACGTTACAAGATGAGTCGGTGCGCATTGCGCACCCTACTTTCCTACGATATTTTAGGTGTTTGAGAGACTTTTATCCAGACTCAGCAGACACGCCAGACAGGGCTAGGTTGGGTTGGGTTGGGTTGGGGCGATCGACCTTTAATCACAAAGGATTAGAGATCGGGTATGAAACGTCCGACACTTCACTTAATATTTTGTAATAGAGCTCCATGTCAACTGCGTTAAGGAATCGGTAATGGCCAATATCAAGTTTGTGAAGGAAAATCAGGAAGTCATCGCAGCAGACGGAGCCAATTTGAGGCTCAAAGCTCTAGAAAACCGCATCGATTTGTACACATTTTCGGGAAAGATGATGAATTGCGGGGGCTACGGTCAATGCGGCACCTGCATTGTGGAAATTGTCGAGGGAAGTGAAAACCTCTCGCCCCGCACTGATTTTGAGAACCGCAAGCTCAAGAAAAAGCCCGAAAACTATCGGTTGGCTTGTCAAACTACCGTCAACGGCCCGGTGAGCGTGAAGACTAAGCCGTAGCTGGGGTTTGCGAAGTTCGAGGGAAGTTCGGCAACGGATTCCGTAACGGATTTAACGGATGTAACGGATGGGAGGAAGGAAGAGGGAGGAAGAAGTAGACATTCTCTGGCTCTGGGATGCTTCGAGTTTTCCTTTTGCCTTTGAGTGTTATCCTAGTTGTGTGTGTTTTCCTATTTTTTGATAGAGGCGGGGATCTTCATGCAAGTTAACGATTTAGGTTTTGTGGCAACCATTCTGTTTGTATTGGTTCCCAGCGTTTTTCTCATCATTCTGTACATTCAAACGGCTAGCCGTCAAGGTAGAAAAGAATAGCAACTGGTGCTATTTTTGTCTGGCGAAAGCTAGTTGCAAAAAAAGCGCCAACAGCTTTTTGCTGGGGCGCTTTTTTTGTTGACTGTTAGGGTTGAGAGTTTAGCCGACGACTGTGCGGGCTAGCAAGACGGGACAGTTGGCGTAGACTCGCACGTAGTCTGAGAGGGAATTTCCGAGGAGTCGATCGAGATCCAGGAAGTTTTTGGCAACATTGGGCCGCCTATCGGGGGAACCAATGACTAATAAATCGGCATTCAAATCGTCTGCAATCCGACAAAGTTCTTCCCCGGGCTTACCTGTGGCACTCACGCAGCGGTAGCTAACTCCCAGTTGTTTCGCGAGGGCTACTGCGGGAGCTAATACCGGGTCTTTTTCAGCACTTGCTGTTATATCTTCGGTGGATTTTCCAGTCAAATCTTTGGTGACGTGCACTAGAATTAGCTGTCCGCCGTTGACTTCTTTGACAAAAGATAGGGCTAGTTCTAAGGACTGTTTTGCGGATTCAGATGGGTCTAGCGCCACCATGACGCGCCGGATTTTTTTGACGTAGATGTCGTCTTTGACTAACAGCATCGGTCTGGATGTTAGCTGGAAAACGTACTGGCTGACTGAGTTTTCCAAAATCGATTGCAGCCGTCCCAATCCCCTAGAACCCATAATCACTAAGTCGGATTTTTCTTCTTCTGCGACTTGGCAAACTGTGGTTTTTGGGTCTCCCTGTTTCAGCCGTGGATTGACTTTGCTGGGGTCGATTTTTAAGGACTGGACTGCTTGTGCTAAAATCTTGCCTCCTTCTTCCAACTTTTCAGCCATGCCATCGGATGTCACTTGGGGCGGCACGACGTGCAATACGGTGACAGAGCTTTGTTGCAAGGAAGGGATGTCCATCAACATATTAAACATCTCTTCGCACAAGCCACGACCGGCGACGGCTACTAAAATCTTTTCTATCATGGTTTTTGGCAGTAAAAACAGTTGAGTTTTCTTGTGCGACTCTCTCACTAGGGTGTTGGTACTCTAGTGGTTAATCTCAAGCATAGGCCTGAAGTTTGTTTTATGATTTGTAGAAATGTAGCGTTTTGGAACAATTTGTAACGTGTTAGAGAACGATCGAACTCAACAAGAACTCGCACCGACTGGTGCTATTCAAAATCGACCCGGTATGGACTCTGAGGGCTGGTTTGAATATTTGGTGCGAGTCTACCCTCACCATACTGACTATTCGGGTATGGTTTGGCACGGGACTTATCTGGCTTGGATGGAGGAAGCGCGGGTGGAAAGTTTGCGCTCTCTCGGTATTGAGTATGCGGAGTGGGTGGCGCAGGGTTTGGAATTGCCCGTGGTGGAGCTTTCGCTGCGCTACCACCGCTCTGTGCAAATGGGTCAATTGGTGGCTGTCAGAACGCGGATGGCGGCGAGTGAGGGTGTGCGGCTGCTTTGGGATTACGAAATTCGATCGCCCGATACGCAGGAGTTATACGTGACGGCGCAGGTAACTTTGGTTGGTGTCGATCGGGACAAAGGCAAGATTATCCGCCAATTGCCGCCGGCGCTCAAGGAAGCTTTGACAAGGCTTTCTGTTAAACCTTCAACTTAAGCTGCTGTTAACTACCAAAAATATAGTCCTGCACGGGTGGCGAGAAACCGGGTTTTTTGTCAAAAATTTGGTTCTAGGCCGCAGATTCTCTAAAAAACCGGGTTTATTGAGTAAGGAGTGCGTAATTCCTGAGCTGGTTTTTTCAGTCTTCTAATTTATACTTTCAGCCTTGGTGGGAATTTTCAATAATGTCAAAAAACTTGAAAGTAGCAGAGCAAAATATTGATGCTCAGCGCAATATATTAGGGGACGATCAGTTAATACCTGCGTTAATAACTGAAGACAAAACTATTGTTTCTGGAAACCAGGACAATTTAAACAACGGTGAATTAGCTGACAGTCAAGGTAAAATTTGGGCGATCGTCTCGCTGTCGGCGGCGCTGCTGGCGGTGTCCCTGGCCGCTATTTTTATTCGGTTGAGCGAACGGGAAATCAGTCCGAATGCTACGGTTTTTAACCGCTTGTGGATAGCAACTGCGGTGTTTGGACTGTGGAATGGTGCGGATGCTGTGCGTCGCCGAATGTCTGGGAATGAGGTTGAAGTGCGATCGCCCTACACTCTCCGCGATTTCATGCTATTAACAGCCGTCGGCGTGGTTTCTTCTGCTTCTCTCGGTTTCTGGGCCTGGTCGCTAACTCAAACTAATGTCGCTAATTCTACCGTACTACGCAACTTAACTCCTTTATTTACTACTTTGGGGGGATGGCTGCTGTTGGGAAGGCGTTTTGACAGCAGGTTTTTGCTGGGATTGGTGGTGGCGTTGGGAGGTGCGATCGCGATCGGCACTACCGACTTGCAAATCGCCGGAGAAAATTTTACCGGGGACATTGCTGCTTTATTATCCGCAATGTTTTATGCAGCAAATCTGCTGATTGCGGAAGATTTGCGAACCAAGTTCCCGGCGACAACTATATTGATGTGGCGCTGTTTGATTGGCAGCATCTTGATTTTGCCCCTAGTTTTGCTCTCAGGCGATCGAATTTTCCCTTATTCTTGGGAGGGATGGCTGGCTGTCATTGCCTTGGCCGTGATTTGCCAAGCTTTTGGCCAAGGACTTCTCATCCACAGTCTCGGCACTTTGTCATCGGGATTTGTCGCCCTTTTTCTGCTGCTAGAACCAGTAATTACGGCGATTATTGCCTGGATGCTATTTTCCGAAAATTTGAGCTTGTTTAATTGGTTCGCTTTCTCTATAGTATTGGCTGGAATATATTTAGCCAAATCGAGCAAATATGCCGATCGCAAATAAAACAAAAAAGGAAACAAATTAAATGGTAGCAACATCAATCGGCAAAACTTCCTGGCATTACGACTTTAGTTTGCTCCCTCAATACTTAGAAAAGCTGTTTGCCAAACTGCGGATTGCTGTAGTGTTCGGCGGCAACTGCGATCGCCCAGGAACTGTAATTTACAAAACCCACAATCCCCGCTCTTGGAAAAGTTACGAAATAGTCGCCCGCGAGATTGCCCAAGCATTAACAGAAATTGGTTTAAAGCAGGTTTTTTTCATGCCTGACGACATGAACTTGCCCGCACAACTAAAACAACAAAAAATCCATTTAGTGTGGCTAAACACGGGCGGAGTCCAGGGCTACAATCCTGTTTGTCACACTCCCGCCTTGTTAGAAATGTTGGGAATGCCCTATATCGGTCACAATCCTTTAAACAGTTCTACTTTAGATAACAAACACGCATTTAAACGGGAACTGCAATCAGTCGGAATCAAAACCGCTCCGTTTATGACTTGGCATCCTTCTCAAGGAATTTTTCAGCCTAATTTGCACGAGCGTTTTGCCATAGCCTTCGGTGATTATCGAGGGCCTTTTATTGTCAAACCAGTATCCGGCCGCGCTTCGCTGCAGGTTCATTTTATTGACAATATTGAGGGTTTATCTCAGGCGGTTTCAGAAGTTCACCGAGCAACTCACAATACTGCTTTAATTGAAAAATTTTTGCCAGGAAGAGAATTTTGTGTAGCGGTTTGCGGTTATGTAACTTATGCTAAAGGCTGCTTTACTAAAAATCCGAAACCCTTTGCCTTTTCCACGATAGAAAGAGTTTTGGAACCGGAGGAACGCATCTTTACTTCTATGGATCAAAAGGCGATTACGGCAGATCGCGGGCGGTTGATGGGGGCGGAAGAACCAGAAATCAAACAAAAGTTAATTGAGTTAGCTTGCAAAATCTATTGGGAGTTTAGTTTGAACAGTTTAGTGCGGATTGATGTCAGGAGTGATGCTGATGGTTCACTTTATGTTTTGGAAGCAAATCCGAAACCGGATCTAAAACATCCAGGCGAAAATGTGACAAGTTTGGTTGCTTTGGGCTTGGCGGAATACGGGATGAGTTATAATGATTTAATTTTTAGTTTGTTGGCGGATCGGTTGGATTATTTGTTGACTCAACATATCGCGATTATTCCTCATATTGTGGATTTACTTCGCTAATCGAAATTTGGCAAAACATCTTGTAGTGCATTCCACGCCATTACAGTCAAATTTATTGCTAATCTACTGTTTGACTATTATGCCTTCGCTCCCCCGGTGCCCCCCGAAGACGGGAGGGGAAGATATCAAAGTCAACCCCTACTCCCCGACTATCCGGGGGATTAGGGGGTATGGGAGGGGGAGCGAGACGCGCGTATAAACGAGAAATACAAAGGTTTTTCGGGTTAACCTGACACCAATGCAATATAGCAGTTCTCACAAACATGAGGTATCGATCGATACCTGAATCCCTCAATCCCCTAATCTAAAATCTAAAATCTAAAATCTAAAATCTAAAATCTAAACCTGTACCTCACCTTTTTGAGAAAGGCTATAGACACCTTACCTGTTGAATTTATGTAAATAAATATAAATTGCCGAGCTAAGTAAAAAAAATGCGCGCAAGTTGTGATAGCTTTGAACAAGAGCGGGATTTGTGGATGTCCATTTTTTGGGCAAGCATCAGGGCCATTCAATTTATATAGATTAGATCAACCAAATGGAAGCATTACTTTTATTAATAGGATTTGGAGGCGGGGCATTAGTCTGCTGGCTAATTTTGAACGAGCGAAATTCACGAACTTTGGTGCGGATGCACGGCTCGCAGGAGGCTATATCGAAGTTAGCGTCGCAGTTGGATGCGAGAACTTCGGAATTGCAGCAAAAGGCTGAAAGGGAAAATCAGCTTAATTCTGAATTGTCTGAGTTGCAAGATCGCTTGGAAAGTGTGACTCGCGAGCAAGATTTATTAAATAATCAGGTGTCGGAATTGGAAGGGTTTATGGCAGGAATTGCTCAGGAGCGATCGCAAGTTGATTCTTTGATTGCTGATTTGCAGTTTCAGTTAGAAAGCGCGAAACTCGCTCAGTCGCAGTTACCAAAATTGGCAGAACTTCAAGATCTGCTAGAAGTTGCGGATCGGGAGCGATCACAACTTAACGCTCAAATCCTGGAAATGCAAGCAGAGCGAGAGGCGCTGGATGCAGAGGGCGCTCTATTTCGCGATCGGCTGTCGGAATTTGACAGTCAGTTGGAAACAGCCACTCAAGGCAAATTGCAGCTACAGTACCAATTGTCGGAAATTCAAATTAAGTTCGATCGCTCAATTCAAGAGCGGGAGCAACTGCATTCTCAACTGTCGAGTTTGCAAGCTCAATTGGAAAGTGCACAACAAGAACAGGAAATACTCAATTCTCAATTGGAAACCGCCCGCCAACAAGCAGAACAACCTCAATCTGAATTATTAGAGCTGGAAACACAGTTAGAATCTGCCAATCGAGATAAAATGCAGTTAAACTCTCAATTTTATGAGCTGCAAAGTCAATCAGAGACAGTTATTCGAGAGCGAGAACAACTGCTTTCTCAGTTGTCAGAATTGCAGGCTCAAGTAAATCCCAGCGAGGGAGATAACTCGCAACTTCTGTCTAAATTATCGGAAGTGCAAGCTCAATTAGAAACTGCTAACACTGAGCGATCGCAGCTGGCGGCTCAACAGTCGGAATTCCCAACTCAAGTCGAGCAAGCCAACCAGAATCAAAATCAACTGCAATCTCAAATATCCGAGTTAGAAACTCAGTTAGAAAGCGCGACTCAAATTCGCTCAGAATTGGAATCACAGCTGGCGGCTCAACTCTCGGAATTCCCAACTCAAGTCGAGCAAGCCAACCAAAATCAAAATCAACTGCAATCTCAGATATCCGAGTTAGAAACTCAGTTAGAAAGCGCGACTCAAATTCGATCGGGATTAGAATCTCACTTAGAAACTGCTAACAGAGAACGATCGCACCTTGATGCTCAACTCTCAGAACTTCAAAGTCAAATCGAGACAGCCAACCAGAATCAAGCTCAATTGCAACGTCAAGTATCTGAGTTAGAACATCAGTTAGAAACAGTTAATCAAGAAAGCTTGGATCTAAAATCGCAAATTGTTGAAAAGGGCGATCGAGAAATTCTCAAGGCTGAATTAGCAGACCAAATTGAAGAATCCACCTCACAACCAACAGTAGAGAAAAGTCAAGGATTTGTTGTTTGCCAAGAAGGTCAAGGCGATTATACTACTATTAGCGAAGCTGTAAAAAATGCCGCTTCGGGTACGCGCATTTACGTACAGCCAGGTTTGTATCGAGAAAGTCTAATTATCGACAAATCGGTGGAAATTATCGGCCGCACAGAAGCAGGTAGCGTCACTGTTGAAAGCACCGACTCAAACTGCATTCAAATGCAAACAGACAGCGCTTTAGTCCGAGGTTTGACGCTGATCGCCACGGGGAAATACTATACTGTAGATATTCGTAGAGGCGAGTTAATTTTAGAAGACAGCGATATCACTTCTGCCAACTATTCTGTGGTGGTAATTTGTGGCTCCGAGGCTAGTTCGGTAATCCGCCGCTGTCAAATTCACGATGCAATATGGAACGGGATTTTTATCTCGGATAATGGGAAAGCAACGGTGGAAGATTGCAATATTTATAATAACGGCAGTCTGGGAATCGGTGTCGGATTGGGAGGAAAATTGATCGTGCGCCGCTGTCGGATTAATAGTAATGAAGGTGAGGCGATCGTAGTTTATAGAGATGGCATTGCTACGGTGGATGATTGCGATTTGACAGGCAATTCTGGGGGTGCTTGGCGGATTGCAGATAATGGATATGTGCGCGGTAAAAATAATCAAGAATGAATGAAAGTTCGGCAGCAGATTTTGTAGCGGATTTAACGGATGTCACGGATGTAATACGCACGGATAGTTTGTAGGGTGCGCAATGCGCATCGGCTCATCTTGTAGGGTGCGCATTGCGCACCGAAAAAGTAAACCAGTACGTATTTCAATGGGTATCAAAGTCAACCGGTGCTTACGGCCCACCCTACAAATAACAAAATTTCAAGCATTTTC
>Ga0105047_10010927_pt1 | contig 14788 bp, 14 predicted proteins | sample MAT04_FD_78384 | JGI IMG/M metagenome (GOLD analysis project Ga0105047, IMG submission 78384) | Freshwater microbial communities from Lake Fryxell liftoff mats and glacier meltwater in Antarctica - MAT-04 (megahit assembly) | ecosystem: Environmental > Aquatic > Freshwater > Ice > Liftoff... | reverse complement strand
GACCTGGGATTCTTCGAGCTGCTCATCACCGTCACGGGGGTAGGTCCCAAGGTGGGCCTCGCCATCCTGTCCTCTCGGCCCCTGGCCGACCTCCAGTTGGCCATCATGCAGGGTGATGAGGCGGTCCTGACCGCGGTCAGCGGCGTGGGCAAGCGACTCGCGGGCCGCATCGTGCTGGAGCTCAAGGAGAAGGTCGCAGCGGCGGGCGGCAACGGTGGCGGTGCGGCCGGTGCGGGCGCGTCCGAGTCGGAGGTCATGGGCGCACTCCAGGCACTCGGCTACACGCCCGGCGAGTCGCGCGAGGCCGCCCGGCTGGCCGTGGCAGGCCTCGGACCCGGCGCATCCCTGGAGGAGCGCGTCAAGGCGGCGCTCCGGTCGATGCGTCGCGAGTGACCGGCCCGAGCGCGAACGCCGCGGACCGGGCGTCGAACACCCGTTCTATTGGTGACCCGCTTCTGCTAGACTCAGCCCATGGATGACGCGGCGCGGTTGCTCGCCCCTGCACCGCTGGAGGCAGAGGTCACCCTCGATAGCAGCCTGCGTCCGCGCGTGCTCGCGGAGTACATCGGCCAGAGCCAGGTCAAGGAGAACCTTTCCATCCTCCTGGACGCTGCCCGGATGCGCGGCGAGGCCGCGGACCACGTCCTGCTGTACGGCCCGCCAGGGCTGGGCAAGACGACCCTCGCACAGATCATCGCGCGTGAGCTCGGCGTCCACATCCACACGACCAGCGGACCGGCCATCGAGCGGGCCGGGGACCTCGCCGCGATCCTGACCAACATCGACGAGCGGGACGTGCTGTTCATCGATGAGATCCATCGCCTCAACCATAGCGTGGAGGAGATCCTCTACCCCGCCATGGAGGACTTCGCGATCGACGTGATGATCGGACGCGGCCCCAGCGCGCGGTCGCTGCGCCTGTCGCTCAAGCCGTTCACGGTGGTGGGCGCCACCACGCGCGCCGGGCGCATCAGCGCCCCGCTCCGCGATCGGTTCGGAGCGGTCCATCGCCTCGACTACTACGAGGAGCCCCAGCTCGCCGAGATCGTGCGCCGCTCGGCGGCGATCCTGGGCGTGGACATCGAGCCGGACGCGGTGGCCATCCTGGCCCGCCGCGGTCGGGGCACGCCGCGGATCGTCAATCGGTTGCTGCGCCGCGTGCGCGACCACGCGGAGGTGCGCGGGGACGGGCGCATCACGCGCGCGCAGGCGGAGATCGCCATGGGCGCGATGGACATCGATGACCAGGGGCTGGACACCACGGACCGGCGGCTGCTGGCGGCCATCGTCCAGAAGTTCGCCTCGGGCCCGGTGGGCGGTGCGGCCGTCGCCGCCGTGATCGGTGAGGAGGTGGAGACCATCGAGGACGTCTATGAGCCGTATCTCCTTCAGCTCGGGTTCCTGGACCGCACCCCGCAGGGTCGCGTGGCCACGGAACGCGCCCGGGACCACCTGCGCGCGCTGGGTTATGACGTGCCGCCGCCGCGACGCACGGACCGGAACGATCCGGGCCTCTGGGATGGCATGACGGCAGAGGGCGGGCCTGCGGCATGAGTGACCAGGAAGGCACCGTGGATGTCCTCGGCGGGGATGGCATGGCCATCGTCACGCGCGACCTCCACCGGCGATATGGCGCGCGGGTCGCGCTGAACGGCCTGGACCTGAATGTGCCCCGCGGCCGCGTGTACGGCTTCCTGGGCCCCAACGGCTCCGGCAAGACCACGACGCTGCGGGTCCTGGTCGGGCTCATCAAGCCGGATCGGGGTCGCATCGCCGTGCTCGGCACGCCCTTCCAGTGGGGGGACCGGCGACGGATGTTCCGCATCGGTGCGCTCATCGAGAGTCCCACCTTCTACCCGTACCTGTCCGGGCGCGAGAACCTCCAGGTGTTCGCGGCCGCCGGCCCACCCACACCACGGAGCCGCGTCGAGGAGGTCCTTGACGCGGTGGGCATGCAGGAACGAGCCAGGGACAAGGTGAAGACCTACTCGCTGGGCATGCGTCAGCGCCTGGGCATCGCGGGTGCGCTGCTGTCGGACCCGGAACTGTTGCTGCTGGACGAGCCCGCGAACGGGCTCGATCCCGCGGGCATCGTGGCCATGCGCGAGCTGTTGCGGTATCTCACGGCGAGCGGCAAGACGGTCGTGGTCTCCAGCCACATCCTGACGGAGGTCCAGCAGCTCGCGGACGTGGTGGGCATCATCGATCACGGTCGCCTGGTACGTGAGGGTCCCATGGAGCGGCTGCTCGCGGAAGGCGCCCAGGTCCGGGTCCGCGTCGCGCCGGACCAGGTGGGCCAGGCCCTGTCCATCCTCACCCAGCGTGCACCCGCGCAGGCCCTCGCACCGGACGGCCAGGGTGACGGCTGGATCGTGGTGCAGGTCAGCGTCGACCGCGCGGCGGACGTGAACCGCCTGCTTGCGAGCGCCGGCGTCTGGGCGTCGGTCATCCAGCCCACGAGTGACCTGGAGTCCGTGTTCCTGTCCCTCACCGCCACGGCCCCGTCACTCGATCCGACCGTCGGACCGCCGCAGGGCTGGGGCATGGCCCCGCCAGGAGATGTCCGCTGATGCGTCTCGTCCGAGCGGAGATCCTCAAGCTCCGGCGTCGCTGGGCCACCTACATCGTGCTGGGCATCGTGTTGGTGCTGATGGCGGTGGTCTACCTGCTCATCGGCCTGCTGGCTCGCGGCACGAGCTCGGGCACCGCCGGCCTCGTCACCGGGTTTCCGGCCGCCTACGGTGTCATCAACCAGTTCGTGTTCGGGCTGGGCAGCCTGCTCGCGGTGGCCTACGCAGCGGCCGTCGCCGGGGCCGATTGGAGCTTCGGCGTGATGCGCGTGATCATCGCACGCGGCGAGAGCCGGTCCCGGTACGTCCTCGCCAAGGCCATCGGGCTCGCCATCATCCTCGCCATCGGCGTGGCCATCGCGTACGCCGGCGGCATGGCGCTCTCGGCGATGGCCTCCGGGCTGCTGGGGACGGGCATCGGCCAGCCATTCGGGGACCGAGGCCTCCATGATCTCGTGTCGTCGCTGCTGCTGGGCACGTTCGTGCTGCTCCAGCGTGCGGCCATCGGGTTCGCCGTGGCCATGGTGCTGCGCAGCCAGCTGGCGGGCGTGGTCGTGGGTATCGTGCTGTACATCGCGGAGCCGATCCTGTCGGCGATCCTGTTCGCCCTCTCCGTGGGCGGGAACCTGCGCCAGGCGCTCGCACCGGCGGAGGTCCAGTGGTATCAGTTCCTGCCGTTCAGCATCGGTGACAGTGCCCTCGCGGCCGCCAGCACGACCCAGGAGACAGGCGGGATCCAGTTCACGCCCGTGCCGTTGGAACTGGCGCTGCTGTCGGTCGGGATGTACCTCGTGGTCGCCATCGGCGTCAGCATGTTCTCCCTGCGCCGGGCGCAGGTGGCCGGATGACGGCGACCGCCCAGGACCCCCGGCAGGGGACCGGCGCAGTGCGTCCGGTGCGGTTCGCGGTGACATCCGCGGCGATGGACGGTACGCGGGCGCGTGCGGGCGTCCTTGTGACGCCCCACGGCCCCGTGGAGACACCCGTGTTCATGCCCGTGGGCACGAACGCCACCGTGAAGGCGCTCGACCCCGACGACATCCGGGAGGTCGGCGCGCGCATCATCCTGTCCAACACCTACCACCTGGCGCTGCGGCCTGGGCACGAGCGCATCCGGGACCTCGGCGGCCTTCACCGGTTCATGGCCTGGGATCGCGCGATCCTGACCGACTCCGGGGGCTTCCAGGTGGTGAGCCTGGCCCAGCAGCGCTCCATCGATGAGGACGGCGCGACCTTCCGCTCGCACCTCGACGGCTCCCTTCAGCGCTTCACCCCGGAACATGCAATCGCCGTCCAGGAGGCGCTGGGCGCGGACATCGCGGTCTGCTTCGACCACCCGGTGCCGCCGCACGCCTCAGCTCGAGCGGAGGTCGCGGATGCCACGGAGCGCACGCATCGCTGGGCTGACCGCTGCCTGACCGCCCACACGCGGGCGGACCAGGCGTTGTTCGGCATCATCCAGGGCGGCCTGGAGCCGGACCTGCGGATGGCCTCCACCGCGTTCTTCGCATCGCGGCCCTTCGACGGGCTGTGTATCGGCGGCCTCGCGGGCGATGAGACCCCGGAGCAGCGGCGCGCGGTGCTAGACGTGGTGGTGCCGATGCTCGCGGACGACCCACGACCACGCTACCTCATGGGCCTCGGGTCTCCCCTGGACCTCCTGGACGCGGTGGATGCCGGGGTGGACATGTTCGACTCCGTCCTGCCCGCCCGCGTGGCCCGGAACGCGACGCTGTGGGTGCCGGAGGGAAAGCTCAATCTGCGCAACGCCAGGTTCCTGGATGATCCCCGCCCCGTCCAGGATGGGTGCCGCTGCCGGCTCTGCCGGTCCTTCTCTCGCGCGTACCTCGCCCACCTGTTCCGGGCGAACGAGCTACTGGCCTACCGGCTCGCGACTTGTCACAACCTGACCTTCACCCTAGACTTCATGGCACGGATCCGATCGGCGATCGCTGACGGGACGTTTCCCCAGCTCACTCGCGACCTGCGGGCTCAAGCTGCCAGCCGTTTCCCGATCGACGTGGTCGGATCGTGACGACCAAGCTGGCACGGATGCCCGTGAAGATGCGGTGGATGCCGAGTGAAGTGAGAGTGAAGTCGCGTCGTCCAGACTGGGCGACGCCATGTGGAGGCGCGAGGTCCCATGGCCGGCAAAGTTCCCTCCCGCCGCGAAACCAAGAAGAAGCCGAAGGCCGCGAGCCCCAAGCCCAAGCTCGAGTCGCTGCTCGATTCTCCGCCGCAGTCCGTGGAGCTGATCAAGCCCAAGCGGAAGCCGCGCACGGAGAAGGCAGAGGACGCCGAGGAGTAGGTGACCGGGTCCCGGCTCTCGGTGGCAGCCTCTGAGAGGAGCAGCATGACCATCACGGGAGCCGGGCAGCCGGCAGGCATCGACCGCAACGGGACTGACCGGGCGGCGATGGAACGGACCAAGGCCGTGGACTCGGCCATCCTGGCGATCGAGAAGCAGTTCGGGCGCGGCTCGATCATGCGCCTCGGTTCCTCGGACAGGCAGGCGGTGGACGCGATCCCCTCGGGATCCATCGCGCTCGATCTGGCGCTGGGCGTGGGCGGCATCCCGCGCGGTCGGATCACGGAGATCTTCGGCCCGGAGTCCTCTGGCAAGACCACGCTCTGTCAGCACGTGCTCGCGGAGGCCCAGCGCAAGGGCGGCACCGTCGCCTTCATCGATGTCGAGCACGCGCTCGATCCCCAGTACGCCCGCAACTGCGGCGTCAACGTGGATGATCTGCTCGTCAGCCAGCCGGACACGGGTGAGCAGGCGCTGGAGATCACGGAGACCCTGATCCGCTCCGGCGGCATCGACTGCGTCGTCCTGGACTCCGTTGCGGCGCTGGTGCCGCGCGCGGAGATCGAGGGCGAGATGGGTGACTCCTTCATGGGTCTCCAGGCGCGCCTCATGAGCCAGGCGCTGCGCAAGCTCACGGGTGCCGTCAGCCGCTCGAACACGGCGCTCATCTTCACCAACCAGCTGCGCGAGAAGATCGGCGTGATGTTCGGCAACCCGGAGACCACGCCGGGCGGCCGCGCGCTCAAGTTCTACGCCAGCGTGCGCCTGGACATCCGGCGCATCGAGACCATCAAGTCGGGCACGGACTCCATCGGCAGCCGCGTGCGCGTCAAGGTCGTGAAGAACAAGGTCGCCGCGCCGTTTCGCGTGGCCGAGTTCGACGTGATGTACGGCGAGGGCATCTCGCGGGAGGGTGGCCTCCTGGACGTCGGCGTGGCATCGAGCATCGTGACCAAGACCGGTGCGTGGTTCACCTATGGTGAGACGCGGCTCGGCCAGGGCCGTGAGCAGGCAAAGGAGTTCCTGCGCAGCAACCGCGATGTCAACCAGCAGCTGGAGATGGAGATCCGGGGCAAGGTCGCCACGATCGCGGTCCCCGTCGAGGGGATCTCCGAGGCGGAGTAGCACCCCGGCATGGCCGGCACCAGCGGAACGCGTGACCGACTCGCGGCGCACGAGGCACGGCGTGCCCGTCGCGGGGCGGTCACCGACCCCGCGATCGTCCTGGAAGCCGCCGCCCGGTTCCTGGCCGTGCGCTCGCGCTCGGTCGCGGAGACGCGGCGGCGGCTACTCCATCTGGGCTACGGCACGGAGGTGACAGTGGAGGTTCTCGATCGGCTGGGCCGGATGGGTTACCTCGATGACGGCGCGTTCGCGCGGGCCTGGGTGGAGTCGCGAGATCGCTCGCGCCCCCGTGGCGAGACGGCACTCCGCCAGGAGCTGCTGCGCAAGGGCGTGGAGGACGCCGTGATCCGGACCACGCTCGCGGATCGGGCAGCCGGACGCGGTGATTCGATGCCGGGCGTGGCGCCGTCGAACCCCGCGCCCGACCGAGGCCGTGAGACGCATGCCGAGCCGGGTTCGGTGGACCGGGACGCCGCCCAGCGGTTGCTCGCTCGCAAGGCCGCGTCGCTCGGACGCGAGCCGGACCTCCGGAAGCGCCGACAGAGAGCGTACGGACTGCTGGCACGTCACGGGTTCGATCCAGGCACCTGCCGTGACGTGAGCCTCCTGGTCCTGGACGCCACGGCCGAGGAGGATGATGGGGCGGGCGATGAGGAGGACGTCGGGTGACCGGACGCTCGCATCGCACGCCGACCGCGCGCGGTGGACTGCCGCAGGGGTAGGCTTCGGAACCATGCACGCCCTAGCTCGCGATCCCATCCCGCCGGTCGGTGGCACGCTCGCGCCCGTCGTCCGCGCTGCGGACGCCCGGCTCGCATCGCTCATCGACCCTGGTGCCGCGCTCGCGCGTCTCGCGGACGGCTGTATCTGGGCAGAGGGACCCGTCTGGCTGCCGGGTGAGGGCGCGCTGGAGTTCAGCGACATCCCCAACGACCGCTCCATTCGCTGGACGTCCGGTGCAGGCGTCCGGGTCCAGCGCCAGCCGAATGACTACACCAACGGCAACACCCTCGACCGCGAGGGCCGGGTCATCCACTGCGAGCACGGTAACCGCCGAGTCGCCCGGACCGAGCGCGACGGCCGCCGGGTTGGGCTCGTCTCCCATCACGCGGGCGGACGGCTCAACTCGCCCAATGATGTCGTGGTCACGCGCGATGGGGCCATCTGGTTCACGGATCCGCCCTACGGGATCCTGACGGACCGGGAAGGCCACGAGGCGCCCTCGGAGCAGGTCGGGTGTTTCGTCTATCGCCTTGACCCCGACACGGGTGTGCCCGCCGTCGTCGTCGATTCGATGCGGCATCCCAACGGCCTCGCGTTCTCACCGGATGAACGGGTCCTGTACGTGGCGGACACCTGGGCAGCGGTGACGCCCGGCGCCGAGCGTCACATCCTCGCCTACGACGTGGCGGGCGATGGCCGCGTGGGCGGCGGCAGGGTCTTCGCGCACATCGAGCCGGGCGTGGCGGACGGGTTGCGCGTTGACATCCACGGCAACGTCTGGACCTCAGCCGAGGACGGCATCCACATCATCGCGTCGGACGGGCATGAGCTGGGCCGCATCCTGGTGCCGGAGGTGACCTCCAACTGCGTCTTCGGAGGCGTTGACGGACGCAGGCTGTTCATCACCGCGTCGAGCTCCCTGTACGCCATCGACGTCCTCGTGACGGGTGCGGGCGTGGCCGCCGCGATCGCACGAGGGGAGGACATCATATGACCAAGGGGATCGTCGGGTTCATCGGGCTGGGCGCCATGGGGCAGCCGATGGTGCGCAACCTGCTCGTCAAAGGGTGGTCCGTCGTCATCGCGCCGCGGGACCACGCCAGGGCGCAGCCGCTCATCGACGCGGGCGCCCAGGTGGTCGCAGATCCGGCCGCGATGGCACCACTCGTGACCGTGGTCATCGCGTGTCTGCCGGACACCGCGTCGGTCCGCGACGTCCTGTTCGGGGAACGGGGGCTGCTCGCGGACGGCCGCTGGGAGGGTATCTTCGTCGATTCCTCCACCCTGCCGCCGCAGGCGTCCCGCGACCTGGAGGTCGAGCTCGCCGCCTACGGCACGCGCAGCCTGGACGCGCCGGTCAGCGGCGGCACACAGGGTGCGGAGGCGGGCACGCTCTCGTTCATGGTGGGCGGCCCGGCAGACGTCCTCGACGAGGTCCGAGCCGCGCTTCAGGACATGGGTTCACGCGTCCTGCGATGCGGTTCGAGCGGAGCCGGGCAGGTCACCAAGGCCTGCAACCAGTTGATCGTGATGAGCACCGTGACCGCCGTCGCAGAGTCGCTCCGCCTCGCCGAGCACGCCGGCGTGGACCCGCGGACCGTGCGCGAGGTGCTGCTGGGAGGGTACGCGAAGAGCCCCATCCTGGAGTTCCATGGGGTGCGCATCATCGATGACGACTACGTGCCCGGCGGGCGTGCCATCTTCCACGCCAAGGACATCACCACGATCGAGGAGCTTGCAGGGCGTGCGGGCCTGGACCTTCCGCTGTTCGAGGCCGTCCGCGGCCAGTTCGAGCGCCTGTTCGCCAATGGTGGAGGCGACCTGGATCACTCCGCGGTGGCCACGCTCTACCCGCGTGCTGACGCCACCTCGACGGGTGATTGAGGGGGCCGACCCGATCGACCCCACCGGCTCGGTGTCCGCGATCGTGGTCATGGGCCTCATGGGTGCCGGCAAGACCACCGTGGGCCGGATCCTGGCCGGGCGCCTGGGCTGGCCTCTGGATGACAGCGATGCCGCGATCGAGGCATGCGAGGGCCAGACCGTCAGGCAGTTGCGCGAGGCCATGGGCACCGAGGGGATGCATGCGCTCGAGGCGCGCCACCTGCTGGACGCGCTGGCAGCCGGCCGGCCGCGCGTCGTGGCGCCGGCGGCGTTCACGATCGAGGTCGCCGCATGTCGAGCCGCGTTGATCGCGCCTGATGTGGCCGCCGTCTGGCTGCGCGCCGCACCGGCCCGGCTGGCGGCACGCTTCCCTGCCGGCGCGCACCGCCCGAGCTACGGCCATGACCCAGCCGCTTTCCTCGCGGAACAGGCGGAGCGGCGCGATCCGCTGTTCGCGAACGTCGCGCGCATCGAGGTCGACGTGGAGCACCGGACTCCGGACGTCACCGCCGATGCCATCCTGGAGGCGCTGCTTCAGTGCATCGGGAACGCCGCTCCGTCGGTCGTTCGGCGCGTTTGACGCTCGGCGCGCATCACCGGTAGGCTTCCCGTCAGACCTCAACGCGCGGCGACGGCCGACTTCAGAGACCGGGTCGCTCGGTCCGCGATGCGGCGATCGCCAGTCCATCGATCCGCGTGCCGTTCACGCACGCCGGACGCCTCGAGCGTCCGCCACCGACCACCCTGCGTACCTCCAGCCGGGCGGCTGGATGGGAGGAACCGATGACCGAACTCGCCATCGTCGTGGGCCTGCTGGCCGCGATCCTCGGCGGTCTGGCGCTCGGCTTCTTCCTGCGTGGCGTCGTCGCGAACCAGTCGGTCAAGGCCGCCAATGACAAGGCGGGCCGGATCGTCGCGGAAGCGCGCGCCCAGCAGAAGGAGCTGATCCTCCAAGCCAAGGACGAACAGGTCCGCCTGCAGCGCGAACTCGACGATGAGGGCCGCGCCAAGCGCGCCGACCTCTCGAATCTGGAGCGCCGGCTGCTGCAACGCGACGAGCAGCTGGATCAGCGTACGGACATGCTCGAGGAACGCAACCGCAAGCTGATGGTCAAGGAGCAGGAGCTCGAGACCCAGCGCGAGCAGCTCGCTTCCGCCCGCCTGGAGCACCTCGCGAGCCTTGAGCGCGTCAGCCTGATGAGCGTCGATGAAGCCAAGTCCGTGCTCCTCGAGCAGGTTCGCGAGGAGGCCGAGCACGACGCCGTGCGCCTGACGCGCGCCATCGAGCGCTCGGCCCGCGAGTCCGCTGACGAGAAGGCGCGTGACGTGGTCGTGACCGCGATCCAGCGCGTGATGGTCGACCACACCGCGGAGATGACGGTGTCGGTCGTGCCCATCCCCTCGGATGAGATGAAGGGTCGCATCATCGGCCGCGAGGGTCGCAACATCCGCGCGCTCGAGCAGGCGACGGGGATCGACCTGATCATCGACGACACCCCCGAGTCGGTGCTCATCAGCGGGTTCGATCCGGTCCGGCGCGAGGTCGCGCGCCTGTCTCTGCTCAAGCTCATCCAGGACGGCCGCATCCACCCCGGTCGCATCGAGGACGTCGTGGCCAAGGCCAAGGCGGAGGTCGACCTGCTCATCCGCCAGTCGGGTGAGGCCGCGGCATACGACACCGGCGTCCCTGGCCTGCCGCCGGAGATCATCAAGCTCCTGGGCCGTCTTCGCTACCGCACCAGTTACGGCCAGAACGTGCTCAAGCACGTGATGGAGACGGCGCGTCTCGCGGCCGTCATCGCGGCCGAGGTCGGCGCAGACGTGCAGATCGCCAAGATGGGCGGGCTGCTGCACGACATGGGCAAGGCGGTGGATCACGAGATCGAGGGCCCGCACGCCTGGATCGGCGCCCAGATCGCGGAGCGCCACCGACTGCCCGAGCGGGTGATCAATGCCATCGCCGCGCACCACCAGGAGGTGGAATACACCTGCGTGGAGTCGCCCATCGTCCAGATCGCGGACGCCATCAGCGCGTCGCGGCCGGGTGCGCGAGGCGAGACGATGGACACCTACGTCAAGCGGCTCGAGGAGCTCCAGGCGATCGCCAACAGCTTCCCGGGCGTCGAGAAGTCGTTCGCCGTCCAGGCGGGCCGCGAGGTGCGCATCCTCGTCCGCCCCGAGGAGATCGACGATCTCGCGTCCACCCGGCTTGCGCGGGACATCGTGCGCAAGATCGAGGAGTCACTCACCTACCCGGGGCAGATCAAGGTCACGGTCATCCGGGAGACGCGCGCCATCGAGTACGCCAAGTGAATCGTGGCCGCCAGACGGTCATGGAGGCACGGCCGTAGCTGGCACCGGGAGCCGCCGCCCCCCGGCGGCGACGCTCGCCGCCGACCAGCTTCCCCCGGTGCCCGTGCGCCCGGGCGCGGGCGTGCTGCGGGTACTGATGATCGGGGACGTCATCGGCAAGCCCGGCCGGGTCGCGCTCGAGCGGCTCCTGCCCACGTTGCGCGAGGAACGCGGCATCGACCTGGTGACCGCCAATGGCGAGAACCTCGCAGGCGGCATCGGGCTCACGATCTCCACCGCGCATGCCTTGTTCGACACCGGCGTGGACGTCATCACCAGCGGCAACCATATCTGGGACAAGAAGGAGATCATCCCGGAGCTGGACAAGGATGAGCGGATCCTGCGGCCCATCAACTACGGCGCCGAGGGCGTTCCGGGTCGCGGCTGGGGCATCTTCCATGCGGTCGACGGCACGGAGGTGGTGGTCATCTCCGCGCAGGGACGGACGTTCATGCAGCCCATCGACAACCCCTTCACGGAGGTCGCCCGGCTCCTCGATGAAGGCGCGGACGAGTTGCCACCGGTGCGCCTGGTGGACTTCCACTGTGAGATCACGAGCGAGAAGACCGCCTTCGGCCTCCACCTTGACGGACAGGTCAGCGCGGTCGTGGGCACCCACACGCATGTGCCCACGGCAGACGCCCGGATCATGGCCCGCGGCACGGCGTATGTCAGCGATCTGGGCATGACCGGACCCATCGATTCGGTCATCGGCTTCGCGCCCGAGACGGTGCTGCCGCGCTTCCTGACCGGCCTGCCCACGCGCTTCGAGGTCGGCACCGGCCCGGTCGTGTTCAACGCGCTGCTCATCGACCTTGCCCCGGGGGAGGGGGGTCGGGCGGTCGCCGTGGAGCGCATCAGCCGCATGGTCGACGTGTGACCACGCTGCGGCGCAACCGGGTCGACCTGCACACCCACACCAGCCGCTCGGATGGCGTCCTGGCGCCCGCCGAGCTGATGCGCCAGATGACGGCGTACGGCATGACGGTCGTGGCCATCACCGATCACGACACCCTCGCGGGAGCCACCGAGCTGCGAGCCACGTGGTCCGACGATGGCCCGCGGATCGTCACGGGCATCGAGATCAACACGGTGGGCGCCGAGATGCTGGGTCGCCACGGCCTCGGGCGCGACGGCGAGGAGCTGCACATCCTGGGCTACGGCCTGGACCCCGACGACGCGTCGCTGGATGCCGCGCTCGCGCGGCAGCGGACCGGCCGCCGTGACCGGATCGCGCTGACGCTGGAGCGGATCCGTTCCATGGGCATGCACGTGGACCTCGACCTGGACGGCGGAGGCATCACCGGCGAAGGCGCGGCGATCGGCCGGCCGCACGTGGCGCGTGCTCTCGTGGCGGCCGGCCATGCCACGAGCGTCAACGATGCCTTCGACCGGTTCCTGGACCATGCGGGGCCCTGCTACGTGCCGCGCCAGGGCCTGGGACCGCGTGACGCGATCTCGGCCATCGTGGCTGCCGGCGGCATCCCGGTGCTTGCCCACTCGCCCGAAGCCGCGGACCGGCCGGAGGTGATGCGCGAGCTGATGGACTGGGGGCTGCGCGGCCTCGAGGTCCACTACCGCTCGTTCGACGAGGCCACCGTGGGCCGCCTCGCCTCGTTCGCGGAGACACAGGGACTGCTCGCCACGGGTGGCAGCGACTACCATGGCGACGATATGGACTACGCGACGGCACAGGGCGGCATCTGGGTCCCCGACGCGATCGGTGAGCGGCTGCTCGATGCGCTGGGGACAGGCGCCTCGTGACGGCGCGCACACTCCCGGTCCTGGACCTCATCGCCCCTGGCTCCGCCGCCGGCCTCGTGCCGCGCAGCGCGGACCCCACCAGCGATGCCGTCGCGGAGTTCGCCACCGACGATCAGGTCCAGCCGCGCTTCCACGTCTGGACGCTCGGCTGCCAGATGAATCGCTCCGACTCGGAGGAGATGGCGGGCTCGTTGCTGGCCGCCGGCTGCTCGGAGGCACCATCACTGGAGTCGGCCGAGCTCATCGTCATCAACACGTGCGCCATCCGCGAGGCCGCGGAGCAGAAGGTGATCGGCCGCATGGGGGTCCTGGGCAAGCTCAAGACCGCCAACCCGCGCCTGCGCGTGGTGCTCACCGGCTGCTCCGTGCGAGCGGACAACACGTCGGGCCTCAAGCGCCGCTACCCAGCTGTGGACCTGTTCCTGCGGCCGGACGAGGAGCCCGAGCTGGCCGTCCGGCTGGGCCTCCTCGGGCCGACCTCGCCCGGCATGCTGGCGCCGGCACCGACCGCTGGATTCGCGCGGGTCCATCGGGGCACGGCCGCGACGGCCGATCGGCTGACCACCACGCGCGCCGCCGCGGTGGACGGCGAGCGCGTCGCTCGCGGCAGCGCGACCCACGCCTGGCTGCCGATCATCTATGGCTGCGACAAGACCTGCACATACTGCATCGTGCCGTTCAGCCGCGGCCCGGAGCGTAGCCGCCCGTTCGACGACATCCTCGCGGAGGCGCGCGCGCTGGCGGACGCGGGCTACCAGGACGTCACCCTGCTGGGCCAGAACGTCAACTCGTACGGTCACGACCTGCGGACCGACGCGCGCTTCGCCGATGTCCAGGCGTCCCGCCACCTGGGGCGTGACGTACCTCTGGACGGCCGGCCGGACATCGCCGCCTTGCTGCGCGCGATCGACGGCATCCGAACGGCTGAGGGCGATCCCGCGATCCCGCGCCTGCGATTCATCACGTCCCACCCCTGGGACCTGGGCGAACGGCTCATCGCGGCCATGGCCGAGTCGCCCAGCGTCTGCGAGCATCTCCACCTGCCGGTCCAGTCGGGCGACGATGCCGTGCTGCGACGCATGGGGCGGCAGTACACCACGGAGGCCTACCTGCGCCTCGTGGAGCGGCTGCGGGCGGCGATCCCGGGCATCGCCTTGAGCACGGACGTCATCGTCGGCTTCTGCGGCGAGACGCTCGCGCAGCACGAGACGACGCTCGACCTCCTGCGCGAGGTGCGCTACGACGCGGTCTTCGCGGCGTCCTTCTCGCCTCGACCCGGCACGCCCGCGGCACGCCTGGCGGATGACGTTCCCGCTGCGGAGAAACGCCGCCGGCTCAACGAGCTGCTGGCACTCCAGGAGACGATCTCACTGGAGCGCAACGGGGCGTGGATCGGGCGCACCACGGAGGTCCTGTTCGACGAGCTGCGTCCGGCGCGGGCGCGGCATGACCACCTGGAGCCACCGTCCGAAGCGCCCACGGGCGACCCGTCGACCGCCATCCGCGGCCCGCAGCTCACAGGCCGCAACCGCGAGAACAAGCTGGTCCACGCGACCGGCCCCGGTGACCTCGTGGGACAGCGGATCCCGGTGACCATCGAGCGTGCCGGGCCGTACGCGCTGGTCGGGCGGATCGACGGCGGCGCGGGGTAGCGCTCACGCCCGCGACCGTCCCGCCGCTCATCGTCCTCGCGGGCGCCACCGCGACCGGCAAGACCCGTCTCGCCCTGGAGCTCGCGGAGCACCTGCTGCGCCACGGTCCGGGCGCGGAGATCGTGAGCGCCGATTCCCGGCAGGTGTACCGAGGCATGGACATCGGCACGGCCAAGGCCACCGCCGCGGAGCAGGCGCGCTTCCCCCACCACGGGCTGGACGTCGCGGATCCGGAGGAGGACTTCACCGTCGCCTCCTACCGTCTCCTCGCCCTGGACGCCCTCGCCGGCATCGCCGCGCGTGGCCGGGTCGCCATCCTCGCCGGCGGCAGCGGCCTGTACCTGCGGGTGGTGGCGCGCGGGGTGCCCGTGGATGCGGCCGGGCACGATCCCGCCATCCGCGCGGAGCTG
>Ga0105047_10010926_pt1 | contig 14788 bp, 12 predicted proteins | sample MAT04_FD_78384 | JGI IMG/M metagenome (GOLD analysis project Ga0105047, IMG submission 78384) | Freshwater microbial communities from Lake Fryxell liftoff mats and glacier meltwater in Antarctica - MAT-04 (megahit assembly) | ecosystem: Environmental > Aquatic > Freshwater > Ice > Liftoff... | reverse complement strand
TCTTCAGGCAAAGACTCGGCGGATTACCATCCGCCGGCTCGCCCCCTACTCCTTCCACTTCACGAAAGCTTCCAAGGCGTAGTACTCCGGCAAGCCCAGTTGGTCGAAGGTTTTGGCGGTGGCGAGGTTGCGGTCCTCGGCGCGTTGCCAGAATTCACGGCGGTCGGTGCCGCCGGGGAACATCGCGCGGTCCTTCTGGGATTGATGGCGGAAGATCGCCTGCTTCTTGCGTTCGAGCACGTCCGGGCTGATCGGCACGGCCATTTCGATTTCGTGGGCTTCCCATTCCTCCCAGGCGCCGCGGTAAAGCCAGACGTCGAAGAACTGCCCGCCGGCCCGCGCCCGGCGGACGGCTTCGAAAATCGCTTCGGCGCACAGGCGGTGGGTGCCGTGCGGGTCGGACATTTCGCCCGCGACGTAGATTTGCGAAGGCTTATGCTTTTTGAACAGACCGATGATGTCGTCGATATCCTGCGGTTGGACCGGAGCCTTGGTCACGGTGCCGGTGCGGTAGAATCGCAGGTTCATGAATTCGAGTTGCTCCGGCGGAATGCCGCACGCCAAGGCTCCGGCGCGGGCTTCGGTGGCGCGGATCATGCCCTTGATGGTGAGCACCTCGGGGCTGTCGGATTCGCCGGGCTTCTTGCGGTCGAGAAACTCGAAGACGCGGGACTTCATGCCGCCGAGCGCCTTTTTCTCTTCTTCGTCCCCGAAGCTTTGGACGAACTCGCCGACGAAGTCCACGAAGCGGCGGGCGTCGTGGTCGAAGACGGCGATGTTGCCGCTGGTCATGTAGGCGATGTGAACCTTGTGGCCTTGTTCGACCAGGCGAATCAGGGTGCCGCCCATGCTGATGACGTCGTCGTCCGGGTGCGGGCTGAAGACGAGGATGGTCTTGGGCCCGCTCGTCGGCAACGGCATCGGCGTGGTGATGACGTCCGCCGGGGCGTTGCGGCCGGGGAAGCTCGCGGTCGTCGGGAACTCCGCCTTCACCTTGCCCGCCGGGTGAAGTTTGATCGTTTCCAGGCGATCATGGAAGACCTCTTCGCCGATCTTTTCCGCCGGGCCTTTTTCCCGCAACAAATCGAAGAGATGATGCTCGCGGAAATCGTCGTCGCCGAGCATCTGCAAGCCTTTCTTCGACGTCACGCTCAGGTGGACCACCGCGCGGCGGATCAACTCCGGCGTCCACTCGCACGGCCCGACCTCCCACGGCCGTTTGATCGCCGTCAGCTCCGCCGCGGCCGCAGCGTCGAGCAGGTAGGTCGCGTCCTCGTGCTCCTGCAGGAAGCTCGCCGTGATCGCCTCGGTCGGCGGCTGTTCGACCGCGCGGTAGGTGATGAACGCCTTGTGTTCGCCGAAGGCCATGAGGTAAACCTTGCGGGCATCCAGAATGCTCGCGACGCCCATCGTAATCGCCTGGTTCGGCACGTTCTCCTCGCCGAAGAAGCCTGCGGCCGCGTCGCGCCGGGTGATGCTGTCCAGCGTCACCATGCGCGTGCGGCTGGTCTTGGGCGAGCCGGGTTCGTTGAAGCCGATGTGACCGGTGCGGCCGATGCCGAGGATCTGCACGTCGATGCCGCCGGTGTCCTTGATCTTCTTTTCGTAGTCGGCGCAGAAGTCGTCGATCTCGTCGAGCTTCAGGGTGCCGTCCGGGATGTGGATGCTGTTCCACGGGATGTTGACGTGGTTGAAGAAGGTCTCGTGCATCCAGCGGAAGTAACTGTGCGGGTCTTCCTTGGGGATCGGGTAATACTCGTCCAGATTGAAGGTGACGACCCGGCTGAAGTCCAGCCCTTCGTCCTTGTGGAGCCGAATGAGTTCGCGGTAAAGACCGACGGGCGTGGACCCCGTGGCGAGGCCCAAAACGGTCGCCTTGCCGGCGGCGTTGCGGGCGCGAATGAGCTTGTCGATTTCCTTGGCGACGAACTTCGAGGCCGTCACGCTCGTGGCGAACTTCAGGCAGGGAACACGGGTATGCGGCAGGTAATGATGCACGGCCATCGGGTCGGCTCTCGGGGGGAGGCGGTCTGAAGCACTACTCGTAATCTTAGGAAACCAGGCGCAGCCTTAGAAGGCGGCAAGCCACACGACACCGCGAGAGTCTGAGGATGAGCGGAGAAGCGGAAAGTTTTTGTGATTGTTAGTTGCAGCCGACGTGCGACGCGAGTTTAACTTCCACAGGCCGAAGACAAACACTTTTCTGATCACCGGGAGATGACGTCATGTTGTGGAAGAAACTCTTCAGGACAGGATAGGGTGGAAGGCACGGCTGAACTGCGAGCACCTCGATGAAGCATCGTGCCCAATGCTGGGCCGAACGTTCCGCCGGAAAGCCCGCCCGCAGTCACTTCGGGCAACAATGCCGCCAATCCCGCGAGCCATCAAAGCACGGCGGCCTCAGCTTACAGCCAATACCAGTTGAGCTTGACGACGACACGTGCAATACATCAGAGTAAGTTCTCGGCGGCGGATGCCGCACTCAGCCAAGCAATGCTGTCCGCATTGACCACGGCTGCCGGTAGCTACGAATCGATTTTGGATGCCGCAAATACCTCGGTGGAGAGTGTCATGACGACCGCCACAACCGCCTACGACGCGGCCTACGATACTTTCAGTACCGCGTGGGACGCAGCCGCCGGCAACCCCCCGTTGCGACAAGCCGCGATGGATGTCTACAACGCGACTGCCGCCACGGTGGACGGCATTCTGGAAGCTAGCCTGGCCCCACTCCGACGCACGATCGCGAAGTCAATGACGCGATCTTGGACTTTCTTAAAAATCTCGAGTTTAAGCTTAATACTAAGGATCGAAATCGAAGTGGTACCGGTGAAGTTCAAGCCGAGTTGGTTGCCCGGTGTGACAATCTGGCCGAATTTGGGCGCTGATGTTAATCCGTCCTTCAAACCCGGCAAGCCGTCCATCCTCCCGAACATTGGGTTCGGGGTCAGTTGGGAATATTAACGCTTGGTCGAGATTCATAAAGGCTGGGGATAGGTATCCCCAGCTTAGTTGATAGAGTCTGTTGCTCAATCTAAGGACTTGCATAGTAGAAACTTTCGCAGCGGAGATGCTTAAGACCGCTTCAAATCGACTTCCGTTCACCAAAGCTTTTAAGGACCAGTTTAATGAACAGCATGATGCTTCGACTACTGACACTAGCCTTGCTGCTGCCCGTTTCGGGCAGTTCATTGCTTGCCCAGGATCAGAATTCCAACGAGTTGGGCAAGCTGCTTATCAGCAAAGGATACACGTCGATCAGGCTCGAAAAGATCCAGATATCGGACGACATCTACGTTTCTACCAACGCCTACATTTATGCCGTTAAATGTCGCATCGGGAAAGATGACTTTTATCTCATGCTTGATACAGGCTCAGCTCTCACGATAATCGATGAAGGCTATGCGAAGAAAATCCAACTGAAGATTGGAGATCCATATAAAGGCAGGGCCTTTTCCATGTCAGGTGAGATACCGCTTCGCGAACTGAAATTTCGCAGTATGCGTGTAGGTAGTCTGGACAGTGTAAAATTCGCACAATCAGTTGAATGGTACGTAACCGATCTTTCTTTTCTTAATCGAACGAGTGATCAGCACGACAAGTTACCGATCGTCGGTGTCCTAGGTCATGCCTACCTCGACAATCTTTCGGCAGTCATTGACTACAATTCTTCTACATTGTATCTCATTACGCCCTTGCGGAAGCAATGGCATAAATTGGAGGGATCTTGGTATCCGATTCGAGGCGAACTCAATACCGTACCGTTGACTGAGGAAGAATTAAAGACTTATCAACTGGACTTTGCAAATCAACAATTGACGTTGTCCAAGACGGGAGCGAAACCCGTCACATACGGTTGCCACTGCGGGGAAATCGAACCCGGTTGGCTATTGGCACTTTACACGCCGGAAGACGAGGCGAAGGCCGTGTTGAACTACACGGCAGGTGCCACCTACAAAGTGGTGGACAATCAACTTCACATCAACCTGAGTTTCGATGTTAAAACCGGCGCGCCGCGCGATTTCACGTCGCCCGTCGGTTCAAACTGGCTCTCGCTGGTGATGGAGCGCAGAAAGAAGTAGCCGGCACGCTTCGACTTCGATTCCACAAAACTTTTAAGGACCAGTTCAATGAACAGCATGATGCTTCGACTACTGACACTTGCCTTGCTGCTGCCCGTTTCGGGCAGTTCATTGCTTGCCCAGGATCAGAATTCCAACGAGTTGGGTAAACTGCTTATCAGCAAAGGATACACGGCGATCAAGCTCGAGAAGATCGTGAGATCGGACGGCAGCTATAAATATGCCGTCAAATGCGGTATCGGGAAGGATGACTTTTATCTCTTGCTTGATACAGGCTCAGCTCTCACGATCATCGATGAAGGCTATGCAAAAAAAATCCAACTGAAGATTGGAGACCCATTTAAAGGCAGGTCCGTTTCCCTCTCAGGTAAAGAAGATCAACTCCGCGAGACGGTAGCGCGCAGCATGCGATACGGTAGCGTAGACACGGCAAAATATTGCCCACGAGTTACGCTATACGTAACCGATCTTTCAGGATTTAATCGAAATATTGTGCAACACGATAAGTTACCGATCGTCGGTGTCATGGGTAGTATGATACTTGATCAGTGTTCAGCAGTCATCGATTACAATTCCTCCGTCCTTTACACGGCCGCATGGAATAGGAAAGAACATAGTATATTAGAGGGTTCTTGGCATGCGATTTCTGGGGAATTGAACGCAAAGCAGCTGACTGAGGAAGATTTGAAACAGTATCAACTGAACTTTGCGAATCAACAATTGACGTTCTCCAAGAAGGGAGCGAAGCCCGTCACATATGGTTGTCACTTCGGGGAAATCGTAGAACCCCATGTATTGGGACTTTTCACGCCGGGAGACGAGACGAAGGCCGAATTGAACTTCACGGCGATTGCCACCTACAAAGTGGTGGACAATCAACTTCACATCAACCTGAATTTCGATGTTAAAACCGGCGTGCCGCGCGATTTCACGTCGCCCGTCGGTTCAAACCGGCTCTCGCTGATGATGGAGCGCAAGAAGAAATAGCCGGCACGCTTCAAGAGTTTTACGCCGAACAAGCCACCCGCGTACGGCTGGTCTTGGGCGACCCGGGTTCGTTGAAGCCGATGTGGCCAAAGTGATGTACGGCCATGAATCGGCTCTCGATGGGAGGCGGGTCGCAAGAGGTGTCGTTTCAGCGACTCGCCCCACCGATGTCGGCGGGTGCCGGCCGGTTAATGGTTGACGTTGTCGCTCGTCTTCCAAACCTGCATGACCATCTCGCTGATCTGCTTGAGGATTTTTGCTTTCGGTGTGCTCTCGGTCAGCGTCGCATCCGAGTTGACCGCTTGGGCGACGCGGAAGAGTTGCGGACCGTTGAGGGTCTTGAGGCCGGCGAGTTCGGCATCGACCGCTTCCTCGGGGACATTGCCGCTTTTGAAGCGTTGCAGCAGTGCCCTCAAACTCCCAACCGAGGTCTCGACCGCGGCGGTCTCGTTCGCATAGTCGGCATCGGACTTGGCCTTTTTGTCGGACTGCTTCTTGGCTTGCTTCTCAGCTTCGGCTTCCTGTTTGTTGGCCAGTTTGGCTGCCGCCGCGGCATACTTCTTGGCGATCTTGGCCGCTTCGGCAGCGTCCTTCTTGGCGATTTTGGCGTCTTCGATCGCTTTTTTCTTGGCTTCCTTGTCGGCGATTTTGTCGGCGGCGGCCTTGAGCTTGGCGTCTTCGATCGCTTTTTTCTTGGCTTCCTTGTCGGCGATTTTGTCGGCGGCGGCTTTGATCTTGGCGGCCGCCTTCTCGTCGTCCTTGGCCTGCTTGGCCGCGACCTTGGCCGCCGCTTTCGCGTCCGCCTCGGCGAGCTTTTCCTCGGGAGTCTTCTTCGGCTTGGGCGGTGCCTTCGGCTTCTTCACCTTGGACAGCATCACCGTGAAATCGTCGACCGAAAGCGCGGCATGCGGCTCCAGCAGCTCGAGGAATTTATGGACCCCGGCTTCGGTTTCGGCGTTCGGTGCCGTCGATTGAATGTGTGTGAGGGCGTCACGAAGGCTGCGGCTGATGGATTCGACAAGCATCGGGGATCTCCTTCTCCAACTCGGCAATGAGCTGAGCGAACATATCGTGGGCACGAGTGCCCGGTCTGGGGTGAGTGTACTGCTCTTCGCTGGACGAGACCGAAGCATCCTGCGCGATGATGCTGGTGAACAATTTGGTCTGCGTCGTCTGCACGGCGGAAAGCCGAAGGGGCAGACGCTGCCAGGCGATCGCATCCCGACCGGAGAGTCGGCGGCTTCGCGTTCGGTTGGCGACAATGCCCAGGAGCCGAAGATGCGGGTTGAGATACTGCAGAAAGTGTGAGTCTTGAATCGCCTTGACGAGCACGGGAACGCGTTCGAGCGACTTGGTCGACAAGAGCGTCGGGATCAGGAGATAGTCGGAAGCCGCCAAGGCATTGGCGCAGCTGATGTTCAACACGGGTGGGCAATCGAGCAGCACAACGTCGAACTCGGCAGTCGTTCCTTTGGACTGCAGAGCGCGGCGCAGCAGAAAGCGGGCGTCCCGTTCGCCCTGCTTCAGCAGCCAGCCGAGCGTGAGGTTCAACTCTGCGTACGCGAGCTTGTCCGACGTCGGCACGATGCTGATGGTGCCGGGGACGTCTTTTGGCTGCGGCACCGCGACGATGTACTCGGTCAGTTTGGACGCTTTCCGATCCATCGCTTCGAGGAAAAAGTCCTGCAGCAGCTTACCGGCTTTGATCCGTTCGTTGATCCGTCCCGGCGGCAGCATCAGGCCGGTCAGCGACCCCTGCAGGTCGAGATCGACGAGCAGCACGCGGTAGCCCCTCCGGGCCAATGCTCCGGCAACGTGGGCGGTGATCGTCGTCTTTCCCACCCCGCCTTTCAGGGCGGCCACTGAGATGATGGGCTTATGGCGTTCGTCGAGCGGCTTGAATTTCGGCCGCTTGAGCAAGGCTTTGGCCTTGATCAGATAGCCGCTGAGTTTTTGGGCCTTGGTCATTCGGCGTTCGGCCTGGCCCATCTGCGTCTCGCGCAGTTTCAGCTCGTTCTGAAGTTTCGTCAGCGCATCGTTGCCGGCGATCAGTTCGGCTTCGAGTGTCCGGATCGTTGCCCGTGAAGTGGACTGAACCAGTTTCAGCGTCTCGTTTTCCTTCTTCACCTCGCGGAGGGCCACGGCTTCGCGATAGTACTTCTGCCCTGCGGCGAAGACCTTTTCGTATTCGGCCTGCTTACCCGCCAATCGGCTTTCGTTCATTTTGATGGTGCTGAGCTGAGCCGTCATCGTTGCGGCATGGGCGGCCTGCTGAATCTTCAGCGACTCGATGTTCTGATGGGTTGCCGCCAGTGCCGAGCGCTCGGTCTTAAGGTCCTTTTCCAACGACTCGATCTGTTTCTTTCCGTACCAGAAAAACAACTTGGTTGCGATCCCGAGCAGGACGCTGAATCCCACAACCGTGCCCGCAGGCACGGCGAGTTTCTTCCAATCGACCGCTTCGATCAGTTGATCCACAAACGCCAACGGGACATCCGCGAACATGGCATGCCTCGGTGATGCGCGATACCGACCCGAGTACATGATAGGAAGAACGTGCGATGGCGGGCAGCGGCGCTGATTCACGCCGTTTCGCGGGCCATCGTCAGGAGCGTCTCGAAATCCACGGTTTCGCGGATGGCCGAGAGGCGGCGAATTTCCGCCCGGTCCGCTTCGTCCAACTCGACGTCGTCGTCGCCCAACATTGGGGGCACCGTCGTCGATTCCCCGCGAACCGGATATCCAAGTTGAGCGCAGTCCGAGAACGTGAGCGGAATGGCCCGGGTATTCGGCCCGTGGCGGAGCAGCACTTCTTCGAGCAGCCCGCGAAAGGCCCGTTCTTTCTCGGCTCCGTCGAGCGTTTTGAGGTAATCCATCGTGTTCGGGGTCATGGCTGTATACTCGTTCCGGGCGAAAGCTCCACACATGCGGAAAGGACCTGCTTCGCTTCCGATTCCGAACGTCCCACCAAGAGAATCTCATCAGTACGGTGCACCGGAATCGTGCGAATTCTCCGACCATCGCCGCCCGCCTCGCGCGGGTCAAGTGAAGATTGCGCGGGACTTTCCGCCCGCGTGGTCGCCGCGCCGGACTTGGGGTTGCGGATGGATTTTCCTGGTACCATAATCGTTTCGACGGATCCCGAAGCATGGAGGTGACGGGCGATGAAAATGATGAATGTGCCGACGAGCGTTGGTGTCGAAGCGGGCGAGGCTTTGGCCGCAGTGGCGGAAATCGGCTGCCTGATCCAGCGGCTCGGCCGCAAGTCGGTCGCGGGGATGATTCTCGCTCAGGCGCAGCGCGAACTCGAAAGTTACGTCCAGAGCGCGGAAGCGGATGGCGCGGAAGGCCGCGCCTATGGACCGGTCCGGGTGACCGTCGCGGCCTGATGGGGACTTGCCCGCAGTCGACCGGAAAACGATAACAACCCCGATGGAACTTTGGTACGGTACAGGTACGGTTCCCATTCTTCGTCCGTATCCGGGTCGGGTTGCCCATGTCGTTTGAAACACGTTGCCCGGAATGCCGAACCAAGCTCCGCCTCGAGGAGGTTCCGCGCAAGAGCGAGCCGATTGAATGCCCCAAGTGCGGCAGCCTATTCATCCCGCCTAAGGCGGCCGCTGCCGAAGCGGCGGCCCGCGTGCCCGAAAAGGCCGGCAAGAGCCGCGGCGAAAAAGTCTTCGCGGATGAAGGCCCCCCTAAACTCAAAAGTAAGAGCGAGAAGATCTTCGCGGATGATGACGATGAGGATCGCACCCCGCGCAAACCTGCCAAGAAAGCGCCGGCCGCCGAGAAGCCCGTCAAAAAAGCGCCCGGCAAGTCGATCGCCGTCAAGAAGGACGTCAACCCCAACAACAAGGGGAAGCGACGCAACGTCAAGAAGCGCAAAACCAATCCGGCCGTGCTGCTGTTGTCGTTGGCGGTCGGCTTCCTCGGTCTCGCGGGTGTCTTCTACGGGATGACGTATCTGCTCGGCCGCGCGGGCGGCGTCCAGCAGATGCTCGTCTTCGTGCCCGGCGACGCCAACTGGATCCGCGGCATCAACGTCTCCAACATGGCGAAGTTCCCCGGCTACGCCGATCAGGTCAACAAGTTCAAGACGGTTCCCGTCAACTCCGCATGCGACGAACTGGCGAAAACCTCGGGCCTGAACTCCGAAGGTTTTCTCGATTACCTGATGATCGCCAAGACGCGGACCACGTCCGGCACCGGGACCATCTACCTGTTCCGAACCTCGGCGTCCTTCGACGTCGTCAAGATGCAGACCGGCCTGACCGGCGGCACGCCCACGAACGTCAACGGCGTGGACGGCGTGAAGTTCAACAACACCGGACCGGGCATTCTGGCCAACAGCACCATGCTCATGCCGACCACCCGCATCATCGCCATCGTGATGCCGGGGCCGCAGTCGAACACCTTGGCCGTCGCCGTCGCCGCGGGAAAGGCAAGCCCGGACGGTTCCTTCCTTCCCAAACTCAACGCCACCTCCAAGCAGATCATCAAGGGCAGCATCTGGCTCATCATGCGCAATACGGGTGCGCTGCAGAACTACATGGACGCCTCGCTCGCCCCGGTGAGCACGGACTTCAAGGCGCTCTACGAGAAGGGTAAGACGGCCGAGACCTTCGGCGTGTGGACGTTGCCCGGCGGCTCGGGTGTCCGCGTCGGTGCAGCGTTTTCCTGTGCGGACAAGAAGTCCGCAGCCGACCTGGTCAAGTACATGAAGGACGGCCCGCTCGGCAAGGAGGACGAATCCGAACCGACGAACCAGATGAAGTCCGCAGGCATTCAGTTTCTGTTGGACAAGAAGACCTTCGGCGAGTTCATGCAATACTGCAAGTTCGTGTCGAATCAGGAGTGTGCGTTCGTTACCTCGACCGTCTCCGGTGAAAACGCCAAGCGGCTGATGGACGCCTTCAACAGTGCCACCATGGGATCGGACGAAGGCGGCGGCGGTTTTCAACCAACCTTCGGTCCCCCCGGCGGCGGCGGTGGACGTCCGCCGCAGGTTGGCCTGCCGGGCGGCATCGCAACACCGGGCGGCTGATGAGCATCACCTTCACTGCTGAAAGGCAAATCGGCGTTGTCGATAAGTGAAGTGAAGATGAGTGAAGTGAATTGAAGATCGAAGTCGATGAGTCTTCGACGAGGCTAAGCTTCGGCAATCAGGGGACTCATATGAATGAAGTCCCCCCTCACGAATTTCATTCCGGAATCCGCATTCCGCACTGCCCGAACTACTCTTTTTCGCTGCAGCAGCTCTTCTTTGCGCCGATGGACTTCGTTTCCGTGGTCGCTTCGGTGGCGGCAGTGTCAGCATCGGCGCTGAGCGAGGCCGTGTCCGGAATATTCATCGAGCAGCAGCTGCCCGATTCCTTGACGCTGCACTGCGACGAGGCCGAATCGCACTGGCCGCCCGAGAATGGGCAGTCCGTACCGCCGACGCCGGCCGCATAAGCGCCGATGCCGATGACCAACAGCGCCGCCGCAAACCCGCCGAGAATCTTCGCCGTCATGGGATCGTCTCCGTGCAAGTGATGAAACCGACTCCACTATAGTCGGTATCGGGAACGTGCGCCCAGCGCAAATCGCCGATTCCGCAGCTTAACTTAAGACGGTCTTACGATTGCGTCGGAGATTTTCATTCAATCTTAAAAAGCGTTCCCACACTGCATACCAGCCAGGCCGCCGAGGCTTACGCCGGTCAGACAGGTTCGTTGGCCGGTATTGAATCCGACCGGCGGGGAAGCGGCTCAGTGCCTCGGCCGGACGTTTCCCGGCGTTCATCCTGGGGCCTACGTTTACTCGGAAACTCCCGCCGGGCATGCGGATTTTCTAAGCTCGCTTCCGGCCGGATCGCCGCACCTCGAACTTCGAATCGGCCCGCAGGCTGATCGGCCGCACCGTTGCCCCGGAGGTGGTTGCCCCCGACTTCAGCAACGCCTCGCTCCAGTTAGTCGCCCGCCATCGCATTTTGGCGGCTGACGTTGCGTCGGCCCGCAAGAAAGTCGGTGTGTAAAAGTGTCCGAGTTCACGTTGCAAACATTACCGCTTGCCGTCGGTCGAAATTGCAAGCCTGCCAAGACGTCGACGAACGCGGCGAACGCAAGATCATGTGGAATCAGGCTTTAGCCTGCGTTCCGTGAAAAGACAATGCGATTGGCATGGTCCGTGCAACAGTTGGATTCGTCGCTGTGGTTTCCCCCAAACCTACCGCAGCGACACCAGTCGATCGTCGGCAACCCCCCCGCCGCGATCGAGCGCATCGGTTCAACGGGTCGCCTCGGAAACCCCCTCCGAGGCGACTCGGAACCGAATCGCCGAACAGTCAACCCCAACGAAGCGGGCCGACGATCCACCCCCGGATCGTCGGCCCGCTTCCGTTTGGTTCGCTGCTGATTTCTTCACTCCGACCCTTCTTCAGATCATCCCAAGCGGCTTGCGAACCTTGGGCTTCGCCGGAAATGCGCGTGCCGGGCGCAGTCGAAGATGTTAGCTTGGCATGATGATGATTCCGGAGACGACGATGAGCCTGACCCCGACCATGATTCCCGACGAAGCCGCGGTGACCGAGCCGGAGTTGCCTCAGCCGCAGGTCGCCGAGGTGCCCAAACGCGGCTCGGCGGCCGAGATTTGTCTCGAAGATTGGATCGCGGCGACGCAATCGTGTTGCGGGGCGGACAGCGAAACTTAGCGGAGAGCCTACCACCAACGCGAGCGGGAGCTTGATGTGTCCTCCACGCACCTGACGCTTTCCGAACTGCAGGCCTGTTATTCCGCCGCGCTGACGGCGCTTCAGGCGTACGTGCTGGACGACACCCGATCGCGCGAGTCGGTTTTCCGTCGCGTCTGCGAGCAGTCGAGCCGCTGCCTCGAAGTCGAACGGGTCGGCGTCTGGCTGCTCGCCGATGCGGGCGGTACCTTGCGGTGCGCGTCGCTGTTCGAACGCACCCCGGAACGCCATTCCTCCGGGGGCACCTTTCTCACCTCGGAACTGCCGAACTACTTCATGGCGCTGTCCGAACGCACCGGTGTTCTTGCGGAGACGGCCGACGCCGACCCGCGCACCAACGAGTTCACCGACTGTTACCTGAGGCCGCTCGGCATCGCGTCGATGATGGACGTGCCGCTGATCGTCGCCGGCGAAGTCGTCGGGGTCATCTGTCACGAGCAGGTCGGCGACGTGCGGGAATGGAGTGCCGGCGAACGCTCCTACGCCGAAGCCGTCGCCCGACTGCTCAGCGAAGACTTGGCTCACCGGTCCGCCGGGCAGGCCTCCGTCGATGCCGCTCGCGCCGGCGAGCGCTTGGCCCGCACCACCGGCGGCGTGGCCCACGATTTCAAAAATCTGCTCACCATCATCCAGGGCAACGTCGAGCTGCTCGCCCTGAATCCGAGCCTGTCCCCAGCCGAGCGGCGGAGGATCGACACCATCTTCACGGTGATCGAACGCGGGGCCAAACTCGCCGGCGACCTCATGCTCTGCGCCCGCCGCCGACTCGGCATCCCGCGGGTCGTCTCCCTCTCCAGCATCGTCGCGGACATGGCACCGATGCTCGAAGCGGCCCTCGGTTCGGACCACGATCTGGAACTGGACCTGGTGCCGCCGGGCGGCAAGGTCTTCATCGATCCGATCGGGCTGGAACGGGTCGTGATGAATCTCGTCGTCAATGCCCGGGACGCCTCGCCCAAAGGCACCACCATTACCGTCGCCACCCGCGACGACGTGGCCCCGGACCCGACCGACCTGACCCGCAGCTACAAGACCGTTGAAGTGAGCGACCGCGGCACCGGCATTTCCAGCGAGTTGATGAAGACGATGTTCGACCCCTTCCTCACCACCAAGAAAGCGGGCCAAGGCACCGGCTTGGGCCTGGCGGTTGTGAAAGAGATCGTCGAGCGCGCGGGCGGCTTCATCGAAGTCGATTCCGTCCTCAACGAGGGGACGACCATGCGCGTCTACCTGCCGCGGATTTCGGTGGGGTTGAAGAAATAGTTGACCCGATCCGTTCGGCCGCCGGCACTGTCTTTTGCTGCCTGGGGCCAGGCCGGCAAGTTCTGGACGCCTGCGGAAGGGAGCACCATGTCCAAATCGACGGCGGCTTGGCTTCGCCTGTTTTCGCAGAGTCCCGATGCGAACCCGGACTCGGACCGCGAGTTGCTGAGCCGCTATGCGGAGCAAGGCGACCGTGCGGCGCTCGAGGCGATGATCCACCGCTATGCCGGCTTGGTCTACGGTGTTTGTCGGCGGCAGCTCTCCAACCCGGCGGACGTCGATGATGCCGTGCAGGCGGTCTTCCTGGTCCTGATGAAGAAGCCGCAGGCGGTGCGGAACCCCGGTGCCCTGCCGGCGTGGCTGCACGGCACCGCCCGGCGTACGGCCCTGAAGCTGCGAAGTCGGCGCCGCACCGAGGATGCCGTGGATGTGCCGACGAACGATGTCGATCCGTCGTGGGCTGAGGTGCGCGTAGCCATCGATGCGGAACTGGCCGACTTGCCTGCGAAGTACCAAGGCCCGATCATCCGCGTGCTGGTGCTGGAAGAAACCCAGCCGCAGGCTGCCGCCGAACTCGGCCTGTCGTTGAGCACCCTGAAGCGCCGGCTGGAGGCGGGCCGGGAGCGCCTGAAACGGCGCCTCGAACGGCGCGGCATTCAGCCGATGTTCCTGCTCGGCCCGCTCCCCGGCCTCGACCGCCTCGGCCTCGGGCACCTCGACCAACTCGCGCGGCCGTTCGTCCAAGCCCTGCCGCATTCCACCACCGCGATTCAACTGTCCCAAGGAGTGCTTTTCGCCATGCTGCAAACGAAACTCAAAGTCTGGACCGTCGGATTCATGCTCACGGCTACCGCCGTCACCGGCGGCGGCTTCGTCGCCGTGCAGGGGCAACAAGGCCCGGGGCCGGGGACAACGCCGGCACCAGCGGGCAAGCCCGCGGCGAAGGCGGGAGGAGACCAAACAAAGGATTTGGCCACTCGGGTGAAGCAACTGGAAACCGTGAACGAACAGCTGCGTACCGAAATCCGCACGATGCAGGATGAGAAGGCCGGAATGCTGTACCAAATCGACTTGCTCCGACGGTCGACTCCGGCAACTCCGGCACTGATGCAGAACGCCGACCGTGCTGAAGAACTCAAGCTCCTCATCGCACGGTCCAAATTGCGGATTCAAGTGGCGGAATCGACAATCAAGCAATTCGAAGGACTCAAACGCATACAAAACCGTGGCGGCGTTTCTCCAACGGAATTCGAGAACGCCAAGGTCGCTGCTCCCAGTGCTTCAGTAGACATCCTCGAAGCTGAGTTCGCCATCAAGAAGGCCGAGCGCGAGTTGGCGACACTGGCGACACTGCCGGCCTTGCGACCCGTTCCCGTGACCCCGGCCAAGCCTCCCGTCAACGACGCCGTGTGGATGCTGCGGGTGGAGCAGCTGGCTGCGGCGGAGAAACATTGGAAGAATGCGCAAGTGTTAATGAAGGAATTCGGACCGCGGCAAGAAATGCTGTCCGTCTTCCATGATGCTGCGGAAGCGCTCACTCAGGCTCGATTGGCATTGGTGCCCGATCAGCCGACGGAACGGATCAGGATTCGCAGAGAGGCGCTGGAACTGTTGACCACTCATCAAGCGGAAATGAAAGCAAGACCCGAAGGGGAAATCCCGTCCCCGTTAGGCCAGACACGAGCGACATTGGCCCGGATTGCCGCCGAGATCCGACTGCGGG
>Ga0105047_10010925_pt1 | contig 14788 bp, 8 predicted proteins | sample MAT04_FD_78384 | JGI IMG/M metagenome (GOLD analysis project Ga0105047, IMG submission 78384) | Freshwater microbial communities from Lake Fryxell liftoff mats and glacier meltwater in Antarctica - MAT-04 (megahit assembly) | ecosystem: Environmental > Aquatic > Freshwater > Ice > Liftoff... | reverse complement strand
GCATCGGCGTTTTCGTTCAATTCGGCGGTGGGCGCCTGCGATACCTGCCGCGGTTTCGGTCGCGTGATCGGCGTCGATTACGGACTGGTGATCCCAAACAACAAGCTCACGTTGCGCGCGGGCGCGATCAAGCCGATGCAGACACCGGCGTGGCAGGAATGCCAGGATGACCTGATGCGCCATGCGGAGGACGCCGGCATTCCGCGTGACACCCCCTGGAACAAGCTGAGCCAGGACCAGCGGGACTGGGTCGTCAACGGTTCGCCGAACTGGAACGGCAAGTGGAACCAGCACTGGTTCGGTGTCAAGCGCTTCTTCGAATACCTGGAGACCAAGGCCTACAAGATGCATATCCGGGTGCTGCTGTCCAAGTACCGCAGCTATACACCGTGCCCCACCTGCGCCGGCGCGCGGCTCAAGACCGAAAGCCTGTTGTGGCGCATCGGCAGCGCGGAAGACGCCGACGCCGTGATGGACCCGGCGCAGCGATTTCTGCCGCAAGGGGTGAGCTGGTCCCGCGAGCAGCTCGAAGCCATGCCGGGCCTTTGCCTGCACGACCTGATGCTGCTGCCGATCGAGCGCCTGCGCCGGTTTTTCGACCGAATCAGCCAGCAGACAACAGCGCCCGGCTCGGTGCCCACGTCGGTGGGCGACCGCAAGGCGCTGGTGTTGCTGTTCGAGGAAATCACCACGCGTCTGCGTTATCTGGTGGATGTCGGCATTGGCTACCTGAGCCTGGATCGCCAGAGCCGCACCTTGTCCGGCGGCGAGGTGCAACGCATCAACCTGACGACGGCGCTAGGCACCTCGCTGGTCAATACGCTGTTTGTGCTGGATGAACCCAGCATCGGATTACATCCGCGCGACATGCACCGCATCATTGAAGCCATGCAACGTTTGCGTGACGCTGGCAACACGCTGGTGGTGGTCGAACACGACCCGGCCGTCATGCTGGCAGCGGACCGCATGATCGACATGGGGCCAGGCCCGGGCGAAAAGGGTGGACAAATCGTGTTCGACGGCAGCACACAGGATTTGCGTGGCGCCGACACCTTGACCGGTGCCTATCTGGCGGGGCGCAAGCAGGTCGGCATGGGCTTTCAGCGTCTGGTGAATGCCGCCACGCCGCGTCTGCTGCTCGAAGGCGTACGTGAACACAATCTGAAGAATGTGTCGGTCGAGATTCCGCTGCAACGCCTGGTCTGCGTCACCGGGGTCAGTGGTTCCGGCAAGTCCACGCTGGTGCAGGATGTGCTGGCGCCGGCGCTGATGCGGCATTTCGGTCGGTCCACCGAGGCGCCGGGTCGGCACGACCGCATGCTGGGTGCCGAGCAGTTGGCCGACGTGGTGTTTGTCGACCAGTCGCCGATCGGCAAGACCGCGCGCTCCAACCCGGTGAGTTATGTGGGCGCGTGGGACGCGCTGCGCGAGCTGTTTGCCAATGCGCCGCTGTCGCGCCAGCGCGGATACACCGCGTCCAAATTCAGCTTCAACAGTGGCGACGGGCGCTGCGCCACCTGCGGCGGCTCCGGCTTCGAGCATGTGGAGATGCAATTCCTCAGCGACGTCTACCTGCGCTGCCCCGATTGCGACGGCAAGCGTTATCGACCTGAAGTACTGGAAGTTCGCATCGAGCGCAAGCGGCTCGCCGTGGGTGCGAACTTGCCGGCGCCGCTGGGCAGCGCCCACGGTTCCGTTGCCACTGGTGCGGACCCGGGAATCCGGCTGATGACCAATCCGACTTTGGTGCGCCGGGTCGATCCGGTGGCGAGCCGTTTCGTCAGCATGAACGTGGCCGATGTTTTGAACCTCACGGTCAGCGAAGCCGCCGTCCTGTTCGCCGATGACCGCGATGTGATCCGTGCGCTGCAACCGATCGTCGATGTGGGGCTGGAGTACGTCAAGCTCGGCCAGCCAGTGCCCACATTGTCGGGTGGCGAGGCCCAACGCCTCAAGCTGGCCGGTTATCTGGCCCAGGCTGCGCGCGACGCCAGCAGCAGCCGCCAGCCGGTGGCGCGCCATGGCAGCCTGTTCATGTTCGACGAGCCGACCACCGGTCTGCATTTCGACGATATCGCCAAGCTGATGCGCGCCTTGCGCAAGCTGCTCGACGCCGGCCATTCGCTGCTGGTGATCGAACACAACCTGGACGTGATCCGCGCCAGCGACTGGCTGCTCGACCTGGGGCCCGAAGGCGGCGATGCCGGTGGCGAAGTGGTGGCTGTCGGCACGCCGGATGACCTGCGCCAGCACCTGACATCGCATACCGGCCGGGCGCTGCGTGAATACGACGCCAGTGTCGGACTGGGCGCCCATGCGGCGCAGGAGGCGCGCCTATTGCCGGCGCCAAAGCCGGCCATGCCGGGGACGGGCAGCGACAACACGATCCGCATCGTCAATGCCAAGGAACACAACCTGAAGTCCCTGTCGGTCGCGATTCCGCGCGACAAGTTCAATGTGATTACCGGTGTCAGTGGCTCCGGCAAGTCGACTCTCGCCTTCGACATTCTGTTCAACGAGGGCCAGCGGCGCTATCTGGAGTCGCTCAACGCGTATGCGCGCAGCATCGTGCAGCCGGCCGGGCGGCCCGAGGTGGACGCGGTGTATGGCATTCCGCCGACGGTGGCGATCGAGCAGCGGCTGTCGCGTGGCGGGCGCAAGTCGACGGTTGGTACGGCCACCGAGGTCTGGCATTTCCTTCGCCTGCTCTACGTCAAGCTGGGGGTGCAGCATTGCATCCATGATGGCGCGGCCGTTGCGCCGCAGACGCCGGACAGCATTGCGGCGCAGCTGATGCAGACTTTTCGAGGCCTGCACGTGGGGTTGCTGGCGCCACTGGTGGTCAACCGCAAGGGCGTCTATACCGAACTGGCCGACTGGGCGCGGCCGCGCGGGTTCACCCACCTGCGTGTCGATGGCAACTTCCTGCCGACCACGAACTTCCCGCGTATCGACCGGTTCAAGGAGCACACCATCGAACTGCCGGTGGTCAGCCTGGATATCGCGCCGGAGCACGAGGCCTTGCTGCGCGAGATGCTGGCGCGCGCACTCGAGCATGGCAAGGGCGTGGTGCATGTGCTGAGCAACCTGGCCGGGCTGCGCGAGGCCATGTTGTCCGGAGCTCCGACCGATGCGATCGGCACGCTGCAGGTGTTCTCCACCAAGCGTGCCTGCCCGGTCTGCAGCACCAGTTATGCCGAGCTCGATCCGAGGCTGTTCTCGTACAACAGCAAACACGGCTGGTGCCCGGACTGTGTTGGCACCGGCGTACGCCTGACCAAGGAACAGCGCAAGGCACTGGATGATTCGGTCAAGATTGATGACAACGGCGGGCGCGAACAGACTTTTGCCGAAGTCGATGTGGAAGGCCTGGCCATTGATGCCTGCCCCTCCTGCCAGGGCACTCGCCTCAATGCCATCGCACGGGGCGTGCGATTCGGCGCGCTGGCAGGTGTGGCCACACATCGGCAGGGCAGCACATCGGCGGCGGATGCAGCGGGGTCGTCGTTGGCGAACACGGCGCAGCACGGCATCGCGATCACCGCCCTGGCCCGAATGGGTATCACCGACATCCGCCATTGGGTCGAGGCATTGCAGGTGACCGATCGGCTGAGTCAGCGCGAGCAAAATATCGCACGCGACCTGATCCCGGAGATCCGCAGCCGCCTGCTGTTCCTGGAGGAAGTCGGCCTGGGTTACCTGACACTGGACCGCGGCGCGCCGACCCTCAGTGGCGGCGAGGCGCAACGCATACGGCTGGCGGCGCAGCTGGGCAGCAACCTGCAAGGTGTGTGTTACGTGCTCGACGAGCCGACGATCGGTCTGCATGCGCGCGACAACCAGATCCTGCTCAAGGCCTTGAAGAGCCTGAGCGACAAGGGCAATACGCTGGTGGTGGTCGAACACGACGAGGACACGATTCGCCACGCCGACCATGTCATCGACATTGGGCCTGGCGCTGGCAAGCGCGGGGGCCGCCTGGTCGCGGAGGGTACGGTGACCGATGTGATGGCGTCCGAAAGTTCGCAGACCGGCCGCTACCTGCTGCATGCGATGAAGCACCCGCTCAAGGCGCGGCGACCGGTGGCACTGCCCGGCACGGCACGGCTCGACCGTGCCGACGATGCGTCAGATGCGCAAGCCGCGCCCTGGTTGCAAGTGTTCAACGCGCGGCTGCACAATCTGCACGGTATTGACATGCAGGTGCCGCTGGCCCGCCTGGTGGCGGTCACCGGTGTCAGTGGTTCGGGCAAATCGACGCTGGCGCGCGACGTGTTGCTCGCAAACGTCCATATGGCGGTGGCGCGTCGCAGCACCAAGGCGGGCCGCGATGCGCTGGCGGCCGGGGAGAAGCTGGCCTGGACCGGATGCGATGGCGTCACCGGTTTCGAGACGGTGGATCGGGTGCTGGAGGTTGACCAGACGCCGATCGGCAAGACGCCGCGAAGCTGTCCGGCCACCTATATCGGATTCTGGGACACCATCCGCAAGCTGTTTGCCGACACGCTGGAGGCGCGTGCGCGTGGCTACGCATCCAACCGCTTCAGTTTCAACACAGGAGACGGCCGTTGCCCCGGCTGTGAGGGCCAGGGCATCCGCACCGTGGCGATGAGCTTTCTGCCCGACGTCAAGGTCTTGTGCGAGACCTGCCGCGGCACCCGCTTCAACCCGGAGACGCTGGCCGTGACCTGGCGGGGCAAGAATATCGGCGATGTGTTGCAGATGGAGGTCGACGAGGCGGTCGACTTCTTCGCCGCCATGCCCCACATCAGCCATCCACTGCAGTTGCTCAAGGATGTGGGGTTGGGTTATCTGACCCTGGGTCAGCCGTCGCCGACACTGAGCGGTGGCGAGGCGCAGCGCATCAAGCTGGTGACCGAACTGTCCAAGGTGCGCGACGACATCACGCGGCGTGGACAGAAGGCGCCGCATACCTTGTACGTGCTGGACGAGCCCACTGTAGGCCTGCATATGGCCGACGTCGAGAAACTGATCCGGGTGCTGCACCGCCTGGTCGACGGGGGACACAGCGTGGTGGTCATCGAACACGACCTGGACGTGATCGCCGAGGCCGACTGGGTCATCGACCTGGGGCCGGAAGGCGGTGATGCCGGGGGGCGGGTGGTGGCTGCCGATACCCCGGAGGCGGTGGTTGCGCGCCAGACCCATACCGGCAAGGCGCTGGCGCCGGTGCTGGCACGTTGAGCGCAAGGGGAAACACCATGATCACCTTCTACAACCATTCGCACACCCTGCACCAGGGCAAGATGGAAATGTTCCGCGGCCAGATGGTGCCGTGCTTCGAAGTAGCGGCGCGGGTCGACCATGTGTTGTCCGAGCTGGAGGGGCGCAAGCTGGGGATGATTGCGGCGTCCGAACCTGTCGATCCGGCGCTGCTGTCCCGTATTCACGATCCGGCGTATTTGCATTTCCTCGAGCATGCGTGGGACGACTGGGTCGCCATGGATCCGGCCAACAAGGACCGCGACGCCTTGCCGTCGGTATGGCCCAACCATGGATTGCGCAACGATGTGCTGCCCGAGAATTTTGCCGCGCGCATGGGCCGTTACGCGTTCGACACCGGGTCACCGCTGACCTCCGGCACGTGGGTGGCGGCGTTGGAGGGGGCGAGCTGCGCCGTCAGTGCCGCCCATGCGGTGGCCGATGGCGCACGTTCGGCATTTGCGCTGAGTCGCCCGCCCGGACACCATGCTGGCAGCGACTTTTTTGGCGGATATTGCTTTCTCAACAACGCTGCGCTGGCCGCGCAAGCCCTGCGCGAGGGCGGTCTCGAGCGTGTGGCGATCCTGGACGTGGATTACCACCACGGCAACGGCACGCAGCAGATCTTCTATACGCGGGCAGACGTATTTTTTGCCAGCATTCACGGCGATCCGCGCACCGAGTACCCGTTTTTCCTGGGTCATGCGGACGAGACCGGTAGCGGTGCCGGCGCCGACTGCAATCTCAATCTGCCCTTGCCCCGGGGGACCGGGTTCAAGGATTGGCGTTCCGCCTTGAAGCAGGCGTTGCGCCGCGTACACGAATTTCAGCCGCAGGCGCTGGTGGTGTCACTCGGGCTGGACACCTTTGAGGGCGACCCGATTTCCGGCTTCAAGCTGCAAAGCAGGGACTACTGCGCCGTCGGCGACGATCTGGCGGCGGCGGACTTGCCGACGGTGTTCATTTTCGAAGGCGGTTACGCGGTGGCCCAACTTGGCGTGAATGCGGTGAACGTGCTTGAGGGTTTCAGCCAGCGCGCTGGCTGACGACCGGCCGGCGGCGGCCGTCAGATCTCGCTGCGATGGCGGGTACGCAACAGCGCGATCCAGCCTAGCAGCGCGACGGCCGCCAGCAGGGCGGGGAAGCCCAGTACGGGTGACCATTGCAGCAGGGCGCCCGACGAGGCCGAGGCGATCATGCTGCCAAGTGTGTAAGTGAGCACCAAAACGGCCGTGCTGTTGACCAGCGTGATGCCCTGTTCACGCGAACCGATGTCGATCATGGCCAGTGTGTACAGGCTGCCGCCTGCGCCACCCCAAAGGAAGACCACCGGCCACGCCAGCCAGACGATGGGCGCGACCAGCGGCACGAGGCAGGTGGCCACCAGGGTCAAAAAGGCCAGGGCCATCATCAGTTGGCGCCTGCCGGCGGCCGGGTCGATGAAGCGGTCGGCCCACATGCCGACCGGCAACATCATGAGTGCGCTGCCCAGGCCGCTGGCCGCCACCAGCAGCGCGGCGCCGCTGGCATCCAGCCCCAGGGTGAGGCCGTACAGCGGCAGGATGGAGGTGATGCCACTTTCGAAAAAACCGCCGACAAATCCGGCCAGCATGATGATCGGGTGGCGGATGAGCGCCTGCCAGACCCCGCGCACGCCCACGGGCGACGTGGCGGCATCGTCTGCATCGGGCAGCGGCGGTATCAGGAAACTCCAGAACAGGCCGGCGAAGATGAATGCAATGGCCGCCCACAAGGCGTGTACGCTGGTCGGGCCGATCCAGACCAGGATGGCCGGGCCGATGACAAACGTGGTGCCGACCATGGTCTCGAACAGACCGACGTAGCGGCCGCGTTGACCCGGTGGCGCAAATTCGGCTACGACTGCTTCGGCCAGCACCCAGCGCAGTCCTGATGCGGCGCCGGCCAGCAGTTCCAGGGCGAACCAAGTCGGCAGATGGTCGGTCAACAAAAAGCCCGCGGAGGCAACCGCAGGAACACCGGCGGCCAGCCACAACGTCGGGCGCCGTCCCAGTTTTTGCGCCACCCAGGAGCTGAAAGGTGTGAAAAGGAAGATGCCGGCCCAGCCGCAGGCGGCAAACAGACCGGCCACCGTGGTGGAGACATCGTCTGCCTTGAGCCGCAGCAGCAGCCAGGGCAGCAGCATGAAATAGCCGATCAGCTCCAGAAAAGTGGAGCCGAAGATGCTGAGCAAACCCAGTCGGGCGTGTGGATGGGGCACCTGCGGGGCGGCTCCAGCGAAGTGTGTGCTCATGGGCTCATTGCGGCGCGATCAGTCAGACGCCAGTTGCGCTGAGCCGGGCCTGCAGCAATGCGCTGGCAACCTGGGCGAATCCGGCACCGCGCTCTGCCTGCGTGATATACCGGGGAAGATGGGTCAGGTCCGGCAGGAAGCGTTGGATGTTGGCGACGCCCACCGAATGCTTGAAGGCCTCGAACATCTTCTGGTCATTGGTCGAGTCCCCGACGTAAGCCCAGCGATCACGCTCGCGGTCGAGATCGCGGCCCCACAGCTCGCGCACGATCCAGCGCGCCCCTTCGAGCTTGTTGTGTGCGCCGTACCAGCCGTTGACATGGATGCTGCTGACCGTGGCCGACATGCCTTCGGACTGCATGATGGCCACCACCCGGGCGATCTGTTCGGAGTTCAGGTGGCTGAATTCGCTGTGGTCGATCGCGATGTCGGTCTCCCGGCCGGGTGAGTCCTGCGCCATTGTGCTGCCGGGTATTTCGCTCAGCACTCGCGCCGCCACCGCCTGCATGCGCTGGAAGTTGGTTTCGCGCGCGGCGGCCGGCTGCTGGTACATGCGGCGCAGGCCGATCGGCACCTCGCCATGGGGCGAATGGGCCATCTCCCGGACCAACGCGACGGCGCCGTTTTCTGCCACGATCGCGTCCACCGGCCAGCTGCGGGCAAAAGGCACGCTCCAGCCGACTGGGCGCCCTGTGATGGCGATCACATGACAGCCGGCTTCCTTGAGTTGGGCCAAGGCGGTAAGTGCATCGTCGGTTATCGCGCCCTGTGTCGTCAACGTGTCGTCAATATCGGTGAAAACGCCAAAAATCTGGCGCTTGTCAGTATTGGGCCAGGTGGCCAGCGGTAACATGGGTAGTGCCAGGTCAACCGGCGACTTGCAGTGCCAACCCCGCGTGTTCACGCAAGGGGTGGAAATGGATCTTGGGAAAGCGCTCCTGCGCCAGCCGCACGTCATACGGTGACGTGGTCAGGTAGGTCAGCGTTTCTGCCGCGTCCAGTGCCATGCGCATTGGATAGGCGTCGGTAAAGGCGCGCAACTCCAACGGTGTATCGGCGGTGATCCAGCGCGCCCCAACATACTGGCATGACTCGAGCCGGATGTCGGCGTCGTACTCGCCCTTGAGCCGGTGTTGCACAACTTCGAACTGCAACTGGCCGATAGCCCCCAGCAACATCGGTCCGCCGACATGCGGGCGGAACACCTGAATAGCGCCTTCTTCGCCCAATTGTGACAATCCTTGTTGCAATTGTTTGGTACGGAGCGGATTTCGCAGAATCACTGACTGGAAAAGTTCTGGCGCAAAGAACGGCAGACCCGTGAATTGCAATGCCACCGATCCATCGGTAATGGTGTCGCCGAGTTGCACGCCACCGTGCGTGGTGAAGCCAACGATGTCGCCTGCAAAGGCCTCTTCAACCGCTTCCCGGCGCTGGCTCATGAACGTCACCACGCTGGTCGGGCGCAGTTCCTTGCCGGTGCGCTGTACCTTCAGTTTCATGCCCGGCGTATATTTGCCCGAGCAGATGCGCACGAAGGCAATGCGGTCGCGGTGCGAGGGGTCCATGTTGGCCTGCACCTTGAACACCACACCCGAAAAGGCGTCGTCGTCGGGCTGGACGCGTGTGATCACCGGTTCGGTGCCCGGCGCTGACTTGGGCGGAACCAGCGAACTGGTGCGCGGCTGGGGCGGCGGCGCCAGATCCACCAGCGCGTCGAGCACCTCCATGACGCCGAAGTTGTTCACGCCGGAGCCGAAGAACACCGGAGTCTGCTTGCCGGCCAAGAATTCGTTGCGATCAAAAGCCGGTGACGCACCGCTGACCAAATCCATATTGGCTTCAGCCTGCTCAAAGTCATGGCCGAATCGTTTGTGCAAGGTGTCGCGTTGTGTCAGAGGCACCGTGTCGAAATCCTGTGGACGGCGGTCCTGGCCGGACTGGAACACGGTCATGGCCTGGGTGCGCAAATTCACGATGCCGCCGAAATGTTTGCCTTGGCCCACCGGCCAGGTCAGCGGCACACACGACATGCCCAACTCGCGCTCGATCTCGTCGAGCAGTTCGAGCGGCTCGCGCACCTCCCGGTCCATCTTGTTGACGAAGGTGATGATGGGCGTGTTGCGCTGGCGGCAGACCTCGATCAGGCGACGCGTCTGGGCCTCGACGCCGTTGGCGGCGTCGATGACCATCAAGGCGGCATCGACAGCGGTCAACACCCGGTAGGTGTCTTCCGAGAAGTCCTTGTGGCCGGGGGTGTCGAGCAGGTTGATGACATGGTCGCGGTAGACCATCTGCATCACCGAGCTGGCGACCGAGATGCCGCGTTGTTTCTCGATCTCCATCCAGTCACTGGTCGCATGGCGGGTGGCCTTGCGCGCCTTGACCGAACCGGCGATCTGGATTGCGCCGGAGAACAGCAACAGCTTTTCCGTCAGCGTGGTCTTGCCCGCGTCGGGGTGGGAAATGATGGCAAATGTGCGGCGGCGCCGGGTTTCAGCCTGGTAGGACATGCGTAAATTGTGTGTGTCGGCGCCGCTGATGCTGCCCCGGACAGGGGGTTTTTGCGCACCTGGGTAGGCGCGCCGGGCCTGGAAAAGGTTAGAATTATCGCCTTCCGAGGAGCGTTGCAGTTCACATCGATGGCATATCGAAAGTGAACGAGGCTCGGACAGCATGGACACAACGGTCGCAAGGCCGGTCCATCCGCACCAACGGCGCTCACCCACTGATCTGTGTGGTGAGCCTTCATTTCAAGGTGTCCTGCCAGATGGGTGGTTGTTCGAATCAACCATTGGAGTGACCTATGAGCGCCGTTTTGACCCCGATCCAAAACCAGGACTTTGAAATTGCCGACCTGAGCCTTGCCCCCTGGGGCCGCAAGGAACTGGACATTGCCCAGACTGAAATGCCAGGCCTGATGGCGATCCGCGAGGAATACGCCAAGTCGCAGCCCCTCAAGGGCGCGCGCATCACCGGTTCGCTGCACATGACGATCCAGACCGGCGTGCTGGTCGAAACCCTGCAGGCACTGGGCGCACAAGTGCGTTGGGCCTCTTGCAACATTTTCTCCACACAGGACCATGCCGCTGCAGCGCTGGTGGCAGCCGGCACGCCGGTGTTCGCCTACAAAGGCGAGACACTGAGTGACTACTGGGACTATACCCATCGCATCTTCGAATTCGGCTCCAAAGGCTCGAAGACCGAAGGCCCGAACATGATTCTGGACGACGGTGGCGACGCTACTTTGCTGATGCACCTGGGTGCCCAGGCGGAACAGGACATCAAGGTACTGGCCAAGCCGGGAAGCGAAGAAGAGGTCTGCCTGTTTGCCGCCATCAAGGCCAAGCTCAAGCAGGACCCGACCTGGTATAGCCGCCGCCTGAAGCACATCATCGGCGTGACCGAAGAGACCACCACTGGCGTGCTGCGCCTGAACGAGATGTCGGCCAAGGGCACCTTGACGCTGCGCGCGATCAACGTCAACGACTCGGTGACCAAGTCCAAGTTCGACAACCTGTATGGCTGCCGTGAATCGCTGGTCGACGCCATCAAGCGCGCCACCGACGTGATGATTGCCGGCAAGGTCGCCCTGGTGGCCGGCTATGGCGACGTGGGCAAGGGTTCGGCACAAGCACTGCGTGCGTTGAGCGCCCAGGTCTGGGTGACCGAAATCGACCCGATCAATGCCTTGCAGGCGGCGATGGAAGGTTACAAGGTCGTGACGATGGAGTATGCAGCCGACAAGGCCGACATCTTCGTGTCGGCGACAGGTAACAAGAACGTCATCACCTACAAGCACATGGATGCGATGAAGGATCAGGCCATCGTCTGCAACATCGGCCATTTCGACAATGAGATTGACGTCGCTTCGCTGTCCAAGTGCAAGTGGGAAGAGATCAAGCCGCAGGTGGACCACGTGATTTTCCCGGCCAAGGGCAAGAAGCCGTCAAAACGCATCATCTTGCTGGCCAAGGGCCGGCTGGTGAATCTGGGTTGCGGTACCGGACATCCGAGCTTCGTGATGTCGTCGAGCTTCGCCAACCAGACCATCGCCCAGATCGAGCTGTTCACCAAGCCCAAAGCCTACAAGGCTGGCAAAGTCTATGTGTTGCCCAAGCATCTGGACGAAAAAGTCGCGCGCCTGCACCTGAAAAAGGTCGGCGTCATGCTGACCGAGCTGACTGACGAGCAGGCCAAGTACATCGGCGTGCAAAAGGATGGCCCTTACAAGGCCGACACATACCGCTATTGATCTGCCTGGCAACTGCTGCGCATGCGGTCCGGCGCGATGGGCTCCGAGCGCTGCGCAGTGGGCCCCTGCGCCCGACATCTCCGCACGCCAGTGGCCAGGTTGGCCATGGCTGCGGCATGTTTTACTTGACCTGAACGGGGCACCATGCGCATCGATCAACTACTGGTACAGCGCGGGCTGGCCGGAACTCGCTCCCAGGCGCAACGCCTGATCGGTGCCGGCGTACGCTGGAGAACCGACGGCGACTGGCGCAACGTGACCAAGAACGGCGACGACGTGGCGCCCGATGCGCAGATCGAGCTGCTGGATACGGCGGAGGCAAGGTTCGTGTCCCGCGGCGGGCTCAAGCTGGCTGGTGCATTGCGATACCGGCAAATCGGGGTGGAAGGTCTCTTGTGCCTGGACTTGGGCCAGTCGACTGGTGGTTTCACCGATTGCCTGCTGCAAGCCGGTGCCGGTCATGTGGTGGGCGTCGACGTGGGTTCGGCTCAGTTGAACGAGGTGCTTCGGGACGATCCGCGCGTCACTTGCATTGAGCGGGTCAATGCGCGGAATCTAAAGAGGGACGATATCGTGCCCGTCTTGGAGCAGACCGTGCCCGAGCTGGCGTTCGACGGATTCGACCTGATCGTCGGTGATCTGGCGTTCATCTCGCAGACGCTGGTACTGCCGGCCGCGGTGCCCATGCTCAAACCCGGTGGCGTGGTGCTGATGCTGGTCAAGCCGCAGTTCGAACTGCAGCCGGGTCAGGTGGGCAAGGGCGGCATCGTGACCGATCCATCCATGTTTGCGCTGGTCGAGTCTCGTGTGCGGGATGCGCACCAGGCGCTGGGGCTTCAAGTACAAGCATATTTCGCGTCGTCGATCCAGGGGGGTGACGGCAACCAGGAATTTTTCATTCATTCGATTCGAGCACAGGAGTGAACATCATGGCCGAAACCCCATTGCCGATCAGCCTGGAATTTTTCCCCAGCAAGACGGCCGAAGGCGCCGAGAAGATCCGTGTGGTGCGCCAAGCCTTGTACGGGCTCAAGCCGGAGTTCTGCTCGGTGACTTATGGCGCCGGCGGCTCGACCCAGGACGGCACTTTCGGTGCCGTTGCAGAAATCATGGCCGAAGGCAAGGAAGCGGCGCCGCATTTTTCCTGTGTGGGCGCCACCAAGGCCAATGTGCGCGAGCAATTGAGCCTGCTGCAGTCGCGCGGCGTCAAGCGCATCGTCGCCCTGCGCGGCGACATGCCGAGCCCGTATGGATCAGAAGGGGAGTTTCGCCACGCCTGCGACCTGGTGGAATTTATCCGGGACGAAACCGGCGACCACTTTTATCTGGAAGTGGCGGCATATCCGGAGACACATCCGCGCGCCCGCAGCCCCGACCATGACCTGCACGCGTTCGCGATGAAGGTCAAGAGCGGCGCCAACTCGGCCATCACGCAGTACTTCTACAACACGGACGCCTATTTCCAGTTTGTCGACGATGCGAAGCGCCTGGGGGTCACGGTGCCCATCATTCCGGGCATCATGCCGATCACCAATTCCAGTCAGCTGTTGCGCTTCTCCGACATGTGCGGCGCCGAGATTCCGCGCTGGATCAAGCTGCGCCTGCTGGCCTACCGCGACGACATCGCCTCCATCCGGGCTTTCGGGCTGGATGTGGTGACCGGGCTGTGCGAAAAACTGCGCGCCGGCGGCGTGCCCTCGCTGCATTTTTACTCCATGAATCAGAGTGCGCCCACGCTGGAGATCTGCCGGAGGTTGGGGATTTGAAGGCGTTGTTCTTCGTGTGGGTTGGCGCCCGGTCTGGTATCGGCCGGCCAGGTCTGTTGAGCGGCTAAGATAAGCCATCGTTTTCGACCTCCAGGCAACAGACCATGAAGATTCTCGTCACCGGCGCGGCCGGGTTCATCGGCATGACCACGACACTGCGCCTGCTGGCGCGCGGCGACGAGGTGGTGGGCCTGGACAACATGAACGACTATTACGATGTGACGCTCAAGGAGCGGCGACTTGCCCGACTCACGTCGAGCCCGAATTTCCGGTTCATCAAGGCCGACGTGGCGGATCGTGTGGCGATGGAGCAATTGTTTGCGACCGAGAAGTTTGATCGGGTGATCCATCTTGCGGCGCAGGCCGGCGTGCGGTATTCGCTGCAGAACCCGCATGCGTATGTCGACAGCAACATCGTCGGCTTCATGAACATCCTGGAGGGGTGCCGGCACAACAAGGTCGGCCACCTGGTGTATGCGTCGAGCTCCAGTGTGTATGGTGGCAACACCCGCATGCCTTTTTCCGAGCATGACAGCGTCGACCACCCGGTCAGCATGTATGCGGCGACCAAGAAGGCGAATGAACTGATGGCGCACACCTATAGCCATCTCTTCGCGCTGCCGACAACCGGCCTGCGCTTTTTCACGGTCTACGGGCCGTGGGGCCGCCCGGACATGGCGCTGTTCCTGTTTACCAAGGCGATCATGGAGGGACGCGCCATCGATGTCTTCAATCAAGGCAACATGCAACGCGACTTCACCTTTGTCGACGATATCGTCGAAGGGGTGATTCGGGTGCTGGATCGACCGGCAACAACGAGCCCGACCTACGATCCGCTGGTGGCCGATCCGGCGACCAGCAATGCCCCATACCGGGTGTTCAACATCGGCAACAACAATCCGGTGCCGCTGCTCGACTTCATTGCCTGCATTGAGGAAGCGCTGGGCCGCAAGGCGGAGAAAAACCTGTTGCCGTTGCAGGATGGCGATGTGCCCGCCACCTACGCCAACACCGATGCCCTGCGGTTTTGGGTCGGTTTCGTGCCGGCGACGCCGATCAAGGATGGCATTGCGCGATTCGTGGCCTGGTATCGGGACTACTACAAGGTCTGAGAACTTGTGTGCCGGATCAACAAATTGCGCAGCAATTTTTTGCTCGGGCACCAACACCTTGTCGGAAGTCTGGCTGTCGGCTGTCCAACTTGTGTGCCGGATCAACAAATTGCGCAGCAATTTTTTGCTCGGGCACCAACATCTTGTCGGAAGTCTGGCT
>Ga0105047_10010921_pt1 | contig 14791 bp, 13 predicted proteins | sample MAT04_FD_78384 | JGI IMG/M metagenome (GOLD analysis project Ga0105047, IMG submission 78384) | Freshwater microbial communities from Lake Fryxell liftoff mats and glacier meltwater in Antarctica - MAT-04 (megahit assembly) | ecosystem: Environmental > Aquatic > Freshwater > Ice > Liftoff... | reverse complement strand
GGGTTTTTCGACGGGGGGTTTTTCGACGGGGGGCCTTGCGACGGGGGGCCTTGCGACGGGGGGCCTTGCGACGGGGGGCCTTGCGATCGGGCCACAAACCGACCAGGGTGCCGGGCTGCTGTGGGGCAAGCCCTGTGTCATGCCGGGCTTTTTCGGCTCGCATCTGGGCGTGATCGACCTGTGGCTGACGCGCGGTTCGGGGCGCTGGCAGATTGCCCGGGCCGACACGGCGCTGCGCCCGATCTCGATCCGCGAGCGGGACGGCACGGTGCGGTCGCGGGTTCTTGCGGATCCCGCGATCGTGGCGCTGACTGCCCCTGCGCATCACGCCACGCTGGCATGGGCGCGACGCCGGATCGGCCACACCTCGCGGGGATTGCAAAGTTTTTTCGCGCTGATCCATCCGTGCGAGACGGTGCGGCTGGTGGCCCGCGCCCAGGCGGCGCATGTGCGGCAAGCCCTGTCGGGGACGGGCTTTGCCACGCTGCCCATCCTGTCAGCCGCAGCCCCGTTCCGGGCCGGCGGGCGTGGCGGGCCCGAGAACTACAGCGTGATTCCGGCGGGCGAGGTGGCGATGCGGCATCTGGCCGATCTTTATGTGCATCCCAACGCGCTGACCGCGATCACGCTGACCGGCGCCGAACTGGCGGACTGGCTGGAGCGGAGTGCCGGTCTGTTCTTCCCGATCGTGCCGGGGCTGGCCGATCAGCTGCTGATCGACCCTTCATATCCCAGCTTCAACTTCGACTGCATCGACGGTGTGACCTACACGATTGACCTGCACGTCCCGGCCAGCCCCGGCAGACCGAGGCCCGCCATGGCGCGGCGGATCGTCGATCTGCGGTTTCAGGGTCGCCCGGTCGATGCCCAAGAGCGGTTCGTGCTGGCCACCAACAGTTATCGCACCGGCGGATCCGGCGGCTTTGCCGGGGCGCGGCCCAACCGGGTCATTCTGGCCGATGCGCCGCCAAGCCGCGATGTGTTGCTGGCGCATATCACCGAGGCAGGTCTGGGGTCGGCGGCCGGTCCGGCCAACTGGCGGTTCGCGCCGATGCCGGGAACCTCGGTGCTGTTCGACAGCGCGCCCGAAGCCGCCCGCCATCTGGACAGCGTGCCCGATCTGCGGATCGAGCCGCTGGCCCTGACGCCCGAGGGGTTCCGGCGCTTTCGCCTGCATCTGTAATCGGCTACACCGCAGGCGGAAAACCTTGCGAGGCCGCCGATGCAACACGCCATCCTGTTCGATCTGGACGGAACCCTGATCGACACCGAGCGTCTGGCGATCGCCTCGGGGCTTGCCGCGTTCGCGGCGGCGGGCCATCCGGTCGAGGCGGCGTTTCTGCACGGCCTGATCGGGCGGGACACTCCGACCTCGGAACGCCAGATCCGCGCCGCCTTGCCGGCGGTCGATCTGGACGTGGTCAACCGGCTGTGGCGGCAGGGGTTTCGGGCAATGCTCGATGCCGACCTGCCGCTGAAACCCGGGGCGCGCGATCTGCTGGCGCGGTTGGCCGGGCGGCGGCTGGCACTGGTGACGTCGTCCGGGCGCAGCGAGGCGGCACTGAAGCTGGAACGCGCCGGTCTGGCCGAACATTTCGGGCATGTCGTGACGCTGGACGATGTGACCGCTGCCAAGCCCGCGCCCGAACCCTATCTGCTGGCCGCGTACCGGCTGGGCGTGGCCCCGGCGCACTGCGTGGTGTTCGAGGACAGCGAAACCGGGGCGCAATCGGCCCATGCGGCGGGATGTGTGGTGGTGCAGGTGCCCGACATCCTCCCGGCCACCGGCCGGTTTGCGCATCACATCGCCCCCGACCTCTTGAGCGGGGCGCGGGCGATGGGGTTGATCTAGGCGGCGGCCCGCGCCGCATGCCCCGGTCCATGCCGACCCCGGCCTACAGGGCGATGACCTGCCCCGGGTCCAGCAGGTAAGGCGCGACGATCCCGCAGGTATCGGCCAGCGGCAGCAGGCAATCGGGCACCGTCATGCCGATGGTCGCGCGCATGAACTGCGCCCGGGCCGCGCAGCGCGCCGCCACGGCGGGAAAGCGGGTAGCCAGATCGGCGCGCAGATCATCGTCCGCGATCACATAGCCGTCCTCCATCCGGGTCGAGCCATAGACGGCATGGCCCGGGATCACGTCCATCTGCAGCGCCATCCCGCTGGCCAGCGGCTCGGCCGAGCCCTGACAGATCGGCGAGGACATCCACTCGTCCAGCCCGATCAGGTGGCCGGGGTTCAGGAACAGCCCGAAGATCGGGTGCGGCAGCGCGGCCTGCATCGCCGCCCAGACCTCGCCGCCCGGAACGCCGGGGCGCATCAGGGCGCACCACTGCGACATTGCGGCAACATAGGGCCCGGCAAAGGCCGCCAGATAATCCCGCGCGTCCGCGGGCAGATCGTCGGCCGTGGCCGCCAGCCAGCCAGACCGGCAGATGTTGCTGCCCCAGTGGCAGATGTTAAACGAAATCGCCAAGCCCCGCCGCAAGGTCTGGCCGGACGGCCCGGACAGGCCCTGCGCCGCCCGGTCGCCGGTGGCAAAGGTCGGGTGGCAACCAAGCGGCAGCCCGCCCACCGACGCCGCCTGATAGGCCTCGAAATCGGTCATGCCGTCGCGGAAGGCAAAGACCATCCGCGTCAGGGCGCGGGCGGCCATCTGGTTGGCAAACTCCAGCCGCGCGATATCGGACGCGTCGACCCGGGCGCGCAGGCCATGCGACGGGTGCATCATCAGATCGGTCGCATCGGTGACCGGTCCCGCGATGGCGCGCACCGGATCGGTCACGAACGAGGGCACCGACAGGGCAACGGCAGGGTCGTCCACCTCGTCCGCGCCGAACCACTTCCAGCCGACCATGCCTGCCGGCGCGCCTGCAGGCACACTGTCGGCCAGCCAGTCGGCCAGACGACGTCCGCCCCGGGGCTGCGAGGGCAGCGACAGGCTGGAGCAATGGCCGACCGGGATATCCCCCGCCGTCACCAGCGGCGACACGCCGGTATAGGGCAGGCATTCGTTGCCCGCCAGCAGCAACGCCCGGCTCGCGGTGACGACCAGCACCGCCTCTTCGAACCGCGGGTCGAAGCCGGTGATCCAGTGCAGGTTGGCGGCATGTTCGCGGTCGCCGTAGACCACCAGTGCCGCCTGCCCGCGCGCCGCCATCGCCGCCCGCAGCGCGGCCAACCGCCGGCGGTATTCGGTCAGCGACACGTCCGGCGGCACTTGCGGCATGCCGAAATCGGGCCAGGGGGTGCGGATGAGATGGGCCATGGCGATGCCTCCGGATCTGCCTTTGGCGGGCAGCTTAGGCGATGCGGGCCGGCCGGACCACTGCCATCGGTGCGGGACCTTTGCCGCAGAACGGTCTGATCTGCGCCGGCCCGCACCGCAGATCGCATGCCCCACCAACCGCGCGCCCAAAGCCTTGCGAAACCCGCACGCCTCGCTTATCTGGAGGATCGAGAGGTTGGCGCGGGCAAGCGCCTCGCCAACCCGGTCAGGTCCGGAAGGAAGCAGCCGCAACGAGCCCCGCTTGGGTCGAGGTCAGCCTCTCACCTTCTCGCCGCCCGCTTCACGCCGTTGTGTGCGGAATCCGCGGACCGAAGTGACGGAACCGGGCGCTGTGGCCTATAACTCCCACAGGCAGCGCAACGAGGCCCGCCATGAAACCGATCTGGATCATCCTGCTGCTGGCCGCCCTGGGCGGGGGCTATGGCTATTGGGCCTGGTCGCGGGCCGAGGCCAATCAGCTTGCCACCCCGCCTGCGACCGTCACCGTCACGCGCGGCGACGTCGAACGGCTGGTGCTGGCGTCCGGCGTGATCGAGGCGGGCAAGCTGTTGTCGGTCGGCGCGCGGGTGTCGGGGCTGATCGAGACGCTGGCGGTCGAACTGGGCGACGTCGTCGCCGAGGGGGATCTGATCGCGCGGATCGAATCGCTGGACCAGCAGAACGACGTTCTGCAGGCCGAGGCCGATTTCGCCCAGATCGAGGCGCAGATTGCCGCCGCGAACGCGTCGCTGCGCGAGGCCGGACTGGGCCTGGACCGCACACGGCAACTGGCCGACAAGAATTTGATTTCGACGGTCGATCTTGAGGCCGCCGAAGCGGGTCTTCTGGTGGCGCGCGCCGATCTCAAGGCGCTGACGGCGCAAAAGGCGCGGGCCGATATTGCCGTCTCTTCGGCGCGGCTGGCGCTGGAGCGGACCCGGATCACCGCCCCGATTGCCGGCACAGTGGTGGCCGTGGTGACGGCACAGGGCCAGTCGGTGAACGCGACCAACAGCACGCCGACGATTGTCAAGATTGCCGACCTTACCCGGATGGTGGTCAAGGCCGAGGTGTCGGAGGCCGACATCACCCGGGTCGCCCCCGGCCAGTCTGCCGAACTGACCTTGCTGGGCGAGCCCGATCTGCCCATCGCCGCCACATTGCGCGCGATCGAACCGGCGCCGGCCTCGATCAAGACCAGCGACACTATCGCCACCGACAAGGCGATCTATTATGTCGCGCTGTTCGATGTACCCAATCCGGACGGCAAGTTGCGCATCGGGATGACGGCCGAGGTGCGCATCCGGCTTGACCGCGCCCGGGATGTGCCGGTGGTTCTGACTTCGACCCTCGGAGCCGTCCGGCCCGACGGCAGCTACGAGGTCGAGGTCTGGAACCCCGGCACCGCCGCGCGCGAGCGTCGGTCGGTGACCATCGGGGTGACCGACAACATCACCGCCGAAGTGACCTCGGGCTTGCAGGACGGCGAACTGGTGGTGGCCGACCGGGTGTCGGGCACGTCTGCCGCTGCCACCCTGCGCCGCCCGCCGGGGATGTTCTGAGGTGACGGCCCCCCTGATCTCGCTGCGCGGGGTGTCGCGCAGCTACCGCGCCGGCGATCAGGTGACCACGGTGCTGAGCGGCATCGACCTTGATATCCGGCCGGGGGAAAGTGTCGCGATCATCGGGCAGTCGGGGTCGGGCAAATCGACGCTGATGAATCTGATGGGCTGTCTCGATACCCCGTCGGCGGGCACCTATCTGTTTGCCGGGCGGGACGTCGCCGGAATGGACCACGGCGCGCGGGCAAAGCTGCGCCGCGAGCATTTCGGCTTCATCTTTCAGCGGTATCAGTTGCTGCCCGATCTGGATGCGCTGGCCAATGTCGAGATGCCTGCGGTCTACAACGGTACGCCGCGCGGGGTGCGGCGCACCGCCGCTCGCGCGATCCTGACCCAGCTTGGGCTTGCCGACCGCGGCCACCACCGCCCGTCGGAGTTGTCGGGCGGCCAGCAGCAGCGGGTGTCGGTGGCGCGTGCGCTGATCAACGGCGGCGAGGTCATCCTGGCCGACGAGCCGACCGGCGCGCTGGACAGCGCTTCGGGGGCCGACCTGTTGGCGCTGCTCGACGATCTGCACGCCCGCGGCCATACCATCATCATCGTGACGCATGACCCCGCCATCGCCGCCCGCGCTCAGCGGGTGATCGAGATCAAGGACGGCCGCATCACCGCCGACACCCGCAAGACCCCTGCCCCGGGCACCCCGCGGCTCGCGCTGCCCGCCGCCGGCAGCAGCGGGCCGCTCGCCGCGTTGGGCCGCCTGCGCGAAGCGCTGCGGATGGCGGTGCGCGCCATGGTGGCGCACAAGCTGCGCAGTTTCCTGACGATGCTTGGCATCATCATCGGCATCGCCTCAGTCGTGTCGATGGTGGCGCTCGGCACCGGCAGCCAGAAGCGGGTGCTGGAGAACATTGCCTCGATCGGCACCTCGACCATCGAGATCCGCAAGGGCACCGGCTTTGGCGACCGGCGGGCGGCGGCGATCACCACGCTGGTGCCGGGCGATGCGCTGGCCCTGGCGCAGCAGCCTTACGCGACCTCGGTATCGCCGGAAGTGCAGACCACGGTGCCGGTGACGCGGCGCGAGGTGACCTCGACCCTGCAGGTGCGCGGGGTGGGGGCGGGGTATTTCGACGTCGGCGGCTTTGCCGTGATGGCGGGGGCGGTGTTCGGCCCGCAGGCCGTGGCGGTGCGCGATCAGGTGGCGGTGATCGACGCCAATGCCGCCGGAACGTTCTTTGCCGATGGCAGCGACCCGGTCGGGCAGACCCTGCTGCTGAACCGGGTGCCGGTGCGGGTGATCGGCGTGGTAAAGGCGGCGGGGCAAGGGTTCGGTTCCAGTTCGCCGCGGGTCTACCTGCCCTATACGACCGCAGCGGCCCGGCTGACCGGGCGCACCACGCTCGACAGCATTTCGGTGCGGGTGGCCGACAGCACCGACATGGCCCTGGCCGAGCAACTGATCACCGATCTGATGCTGTCGCGGCATGGCACGCAGGATTTCTTTCTGGTCAACTCGGACACGATCCGCGACACGATCACCAGCACGGCGCAGACGCTGAGCCTGCTGGTGGCGGCAATCGCGGTGATCAGTCTGATGGTCGGCGGGATCGGGGTGATGAACATCATGCTGGTGTCGGTGACCGAACGGACCCGCGAGATCGGCGTGCGCATCGCCGTCGGCGCGCGACGAAGCGACATCATCGCGCAGTTTCTGATCGAGGCCGTGCTGGTCTGTCTGATCGGCGGGGCGATCGGGGTGGCGCTGGCGGTGGGCGGCGGCTATGCGGCGGCGCAGGTCATCTCGGTGTTCCGGCTGGAGTTTTCGCCTGCCATCGCGGCGGCGGCGTTCGGAGCGTCGAGCGCGATCGGGATCCTGTTCGGCTATCTGCCGGCGCGGTCGGCGTCGCGGCTGGACCCGGTGGCCGCCCTGGCACGGGATTGACACCGGGCGGTCTGGCGGCGCGGCCGGGGGCCAGCCCCCGGACCCCCGGGATATTTTTGCAGAGAAGAACGGGGGACGGGGCGGTTTACCTTGGCGCGCGGGGGCCGTAAGCTGTCGATTGAAGAGGAGCCGCCATGACCGACGCCGCTGTCTATCAGGTGCTGGCCCGCAAATACCGCCCCGCGACCTTTGCCGATCTGATCGGACAGGAGGCGATGGTGCGCACCTTGCACAACGCGTTTGCCGCCGACCGGATCGCGCAGGCCTTCATCATGACGGGCATCCGCGGGACCGGCAAGACCACGACGGCGCGGATCATTGCCAAGGGGTTGAACTGCGTCGGTGCCGACGGGGCGGGCGGGCCCACGACCGAGCCGTGCGGGGTTTGCGAGCCGTGCCGCGCGATCGCCGAGGGCCGGCATGTCGATGTGCTGGAAATGGACGCGGCCAGCCGGACCGGCGTTGCGGATATCCGCGAGATCATCGACTCGGTTCAGTACCGTGCTGCAAGTGCCCGCTACAAGGTCTACATCATCGACGAAGTGCACATGCTGTCGACCAACGCCTTCAACGCGCTGCTGAAGACCCTGGAAGAGCCACCCGCGCATGTGAAGTTCATCTTTGCCACGACCGAGATCCGCAAGGTGCCGGTGACGATCCTGTCGCGGTGCCAGCGCTATGACCTGCGGCGGATCGAGCCCGAGGTGATGATGGCGCATCTGCAGGCGATTCTGCGGCATGAGGGCGGCGCGGTGGCGGCGGATGCGCTGGCGCTGATCACCCGGGCGGCCGAGGGGTCGGTGCGGGATGCCCTGTCGTTACTGGATCAGGCGATGTCGCAGGGCAGCGGTGAAACCACAGCCGCGCAGGTGCGCGCGATGCTGGGGCTGGCCGACCGTGGCCGGGTGCTCGATCTGTTCGATCTGATCATGCAGGGCGAGGCGGCGGCTGCCCTGGCCGAACTGGCGGGGCAGTATGCCGAAGGGGCCGACCCGATGGCCATTCTGCGCGACCTGGCCGAGATCACGCATTGGCTGTCGGTGATCAAGATCGCCCCCTCGGCCGCCGACGATCCGACCACGCCGCCAGACGAGCGGGACCGTGGCCGCGACATGGCCGGGCGGCTGCAGATCCGGGTGCTGTCGCGGACCTGGCAGATGCTGCTGAAGGCGCTGGAAGAAGTGGCGCTGGCCCCCAACGCGATGATGGCCGCCGAAATGGCGGTGACCCGGCTGACCCATGTGGCCGAACTGCCCGATCCGGAAACCCTGATCCGGCGATTGCAGTCGCAACCCGGGCAGGCCGGGTCCGGGCGCGCGGGCGGTTCTGGGGCGATGGGGGGCGGCGGGGGCGGGAGCGCGGTCGGGGCCGGGAGCGGGGTCGGGGGCGGGAGCGGGGCCGGGGCGGTCGTGCGGACGCCGATTCTGCAGGCTGCCGTGCGCGCCCCGGTTCTGCGTGGCGGGCAGGCGCTGGCGACGGCGCCGGTGCTTGCAACCTTCGACGCCGTGGTGGCGCTGATCCGCGACAAGCGCGACATGACGCTGCTGGTCGATGTCGAGACCTGCCTGCGGTTGGTCCGCTATGCCCCCGGCCGCATCGAGTTCGAGCCGACCGCCGCTGCCGCGCCCGATCTGGCCGCGCGGCTGAGCCAGCGCTTGCAAGGCTGGACGGGCAACCGGTGGGCGGTCTCGGTGGTTTCGGCCGGGGGCGCGGCAACCATCGCCGAGGGGCAGGCCACGGACCGGCACCGGGCCGAGGCAAGGGCGCTGGCGTTTCCGCTGGTGCAGGCGGTGCTGGCGGCCTTTCCGGGGGCGCGGATCGCCGCGATCCGCAGCCCCGCAGCCCTGGCCGCCGATGCCGCTGCGGATGCCGCTGCCGGTGCCGCCCTTGCCGCCCTTGCCGCCCTGCCGGACGTCGAGGGCGAATGGGACCCGTTTGAAGAGGATTGAAAGGACAATGACATGCTGAAAGGTCTGGGCGGGCTTGGCGACATGGCCAAGATGATGAAGGCCGCGACCGACATGCAGGCCAGAATGGCGGAACTGCACGAGACGCTGGCGCAGACCGTGGTCACGGGCGAGGCGGGGGCCGGGCTGGTGAAGGTGCGGGTGACAGCCAGGGGCGATGTGACCGGGCTTGAGATCGACCCGTCGATCCTTGTGGCGTCGGAAAAGGAAGTTGTCGAGGATCTGATCCTGGCCGCGATCCGCGATGCGCAGGGCCGCGCCGCGACGAGGGGCCAGCAGGAAATGGCCCGGCTGACCGACGGGCTGGGCCTGCCCCCCGGTCTGAAACTGCCGTTCTAGATGCCGCCGTCGCAGACCGAGGCCCCGCGCGACATCGAAGCGCTGATCGACCTGATGGCCCGTCTGCCGGGTCTGGGGCCACGCTCGGCGCGCCGCGCCGTGCTGATGCTGCTGAAAAAGCGGGGCGCGCTGATGGCCCCGCTGGCACAGGCCATGGCAACCGTTGCCCTGTCGGCGCGCGACTGTCTGACCTGCGGCAACATCGGCACCACGGATACCTGTGCGATCTGTGCCGATCCGGGGCGGGTGGGCGGAGGTCTGTGCGTGGTCGAGGACGTGGCCGATCTGTGGGCGATGGAACGCTCGGGCGCCTTCAGGGGCCGCTATCACGTGCTGGGGGGCACGCTGTCGGCGCTGGACGCCGTGGGGCCGGACGAGTTGCGCATTCCCCGGCTGATCGAGCGGATCGCGGGCGACGACATCCGCGAGGTGATCCTCGCCCTGAACGCCACGGTCGATGGCCAGACCACGGCCTACTACATCGCCGAGGCGCTGGCCCCGTCGGGGGTGACGGTCACGTCGCTGGCGCAAGGCGTGCCGATCGGGGGCGAGCTGGACTATCTGGACGACGGCACGATCAGTGCTGCGATGCGGGCCCGCAAGGCGTTCTGAGGTCCCGTCGTCCGGGGTAGCGGGATGTTGCGCGAAGTCGCGGCGGATCAGCGGCGCTGATCGTCCTCGTCCTCGTCTTCCTCGTCGTCATTGGGCAGGTTGAAGAAGCTGTCGGCATCCGAAAAATCGGCGGCTTTCTCTTCGCGCTCGGTCGGGGCAAAGCCTGCGAAGGCCGGTTCTTCGGCAATCTTGGGTGCCACGCCCATCCCGAGCGACTGTTCGGTCGATACCAGCTTGCGGCGTTCGTCATCGCTCATCACCGTGACTTCGGCGGCCTTCTTGCGGGCGGCGGCCTGCACGGCGGCGTCGAGTTCGGTCTGGCGGCACAGACCGAGCGCCACCGGGTCGATCGGCGTGATGTTGTTGATGTTCCAGTGGCTGCGGCTGCGGATCGACTGGATCGTGGGTTTGGTCGTGCCCACCAGCTTGCCGATGACCCCGTCCGACAGTTCCGGGTGAAACTTGACCAGCCAAAGGATCGCCGCCGGGCGGTCCTGTCGTTTGGACAGCGGCGTATAGCGCGGGCCCCGACGCTTTTCCTCGCCGACGGCACTGGCGTTGAACTTCAGCTTCAGCCTGTGCAGGGGGTCGCGCTGTGCCCGGTCGATCTCGATCAGATCCAACTGGTTGTTGGCGACCGGATCGAAGCCCTTGACGCCCGTCGCCACATCCCCGTCGGCGATGCCCTGCACCTCAAGCTCGTGCATCCCGCAGAATTCGGCGATCTGGACAAAGTTCAGGGTGGTGTTGTCGACCAGCCAGACAGCGGTGGCCTTGGACATCAGCGGGCGGTTCATCGGATCACTCCTTTACAAATCTCTCCCGGGCCGGGAAAACGGCTGCAAACCGTGGCTTGCCTTCGTCTCGTCTTTGGGAATAACCGGGGGTATACTGTCGTTCCGGCCCGAGGGAAAGCGGAAATGCGTCACCTTTTCGTCATGCTGCTGGCCCTGACCGCCATGTCACCCGCCCATGCCGAAGGCGAGGCGGCCGGCGATTTCGACTATTATGTGATGGCGCTGTCATGGTCGCCCAACTGGTGCGCGCGGGAAGGCGACGACCGCGGCGATCCGCAATGCGATGCCGGGACGGGGCTGACCTTCACGCTGCACGGGCTTTGGCCGCAACACGACAGGGGTTGGCCCAGCTATTGCCGCACCGCCGCGCGGGACCCGTCGCGCGAGGCGTCCGCCGCGATGGCCGACATCATGGGCGGCGCGGGGCTGGCGTGGTATCAGTGGAAAAAGCATGGTCGCTGTGCCGGGCTGGCGGCGGCGGAATATTACGCACTGATGCGGCGGGCCTACGGGTCGGTGACGATCCCGCCGGTGTTTGCCGGGGTCAGCAGGGATCTTGCGGTGCCGGCGCTGGTGATCGAGCGCGCGTTTCTGGAGAGCAACCCGCAGTTGGCCCGCGATCAGGTGACGGTGACCTGCACGGACGGGATGCTGCAAGAGGTTCGCATCTGTCTGGCCCGGGATCTGTCGCCTCGACGCTGTGGCGCGGATGTGATCCGCGACTGCACCCTGCCGGATGCCGCGGTAGAGGCCGTGCGCTGACCTGGGGCGCTGTCAGCTTTCGACCTTCAACACGATCTTTCCGACATGGCCCGCCGCCTCGATCCGCCAATGGGCAGCGACGGCGTCGGTCATCGCAAATTCGCTGTCGATCACCACGCGCAGCTTGCCCGCCGCGATCATCGGCCAGACATGTGCCTCGACCTCGGCCGCGTAGCGCGCCTTGGCGGCGTCGGATTGCGGGCGCAGGGTCGATCCGGTGATCGTCAGGCGGCGCATCATCACTTCGGCAAAGTTCACCTCGACCTTGGCACCCTGCAGGAAGGCGATCTGCACCAGACGGCCGTCGTCGGCCAGTGCCTTGATGTTGCGTGGCAGATAGGGGCCGCCGACCATGTCGAGGATCAGATCGGCCCCGCCCGCCGCCCGCAACACCTCGACGAAATCGGCGGTGTGATAGTTGATGCCGCGGTCAGCCCCAAGGGTTTCGCAGATCAGCGCCTTTTCGTCGGACCCGGCGGTCGCAAAAACCCGGGCCCCGAGTGCGGCGGCGATCTGGATGGCCGTGGTGCCGATGCCGGACGTGCCGCCATGCACCAGGAACCGCTCGCCCGCTTGCAGGCCCCCGCGCAGCACCATGTTGGACCAGACGGTGAAGCAGGTCTCGGGCAGGCAGGCGGCGTCGCGCAGGCTCATCCCGGGCGGGATGGGCAGGGCATGGGCCGCCGGGCAGGCGGCGTACTCGGCATAGCCGCCACCGGGCAGCAGGGCGCAGACCCGGTCGCCGATCTGCCAGCGGGTGACGCCCGGCCCCATGGCCACGACCGTTCCCGACGCTTCCAGCCCGGGCAGCGGCGAGGCGCTGGCCGGCGGCGCGTAAGCCCCGGCGCGTTGCAGCACATCCGGGCGGTTCACACCCGCATAGGCCACCCGCAGGACGATCTGGCCATGAAGCGGCACCGGAACCGGCATCGCGCAGGGTTTCAGAACATCCGGCCCGCCAAAGCCTGCGATCTCGATGGCCAGCATGCTGTGGGACAGGGTCATAGGTGATATCCTTTCAGAACCGGCGGCCCGGCAGGTCTTGCGGCATGTCGGGCCTGCGCACCCGGCCGAACATCTTGCCAAGGCCGTTGAGCGGCCCGTCGGCGCAGGCCTTCCACAGGGCGGTGTCGCGGACCCCGGTTTTCAGCTTTTCGATCGCCATCACATTCTCGATCCGGCGATCCAGAAACTCCCACGTCGCGGCATGGCCGGGGCTCTCGTCGCCCAGCCAGTACAGCACCGTCGAGGCATAGACCGCCGACAACGTGGCGCGTTTGGTATACCAGTTCAGATCGGTGCTGGTGTCGCCCATGGCGTTCCAGATCGCATCGGCGGTGCCCCAGACGGCCCGCGCCCCTTCGGCCGCGTGGTTCGGCAGGGCAAACAGCGCCGTACCACGCCGCACCGCCTCGGCATCGCTGATCGCCTCCAGCCGCAGCCGGACCGCCAGTGCGATGCGGTCGCGGTAGCGCAGGGCGGCCAGATCGCGCCCCTCCAGCGCCGCCCGCATCGCCGCATCGCCACGCCGGTGCCAGGCCAGCGCCAGATCGACCCCGCCGCGCGGAAACAGCGCGCGGGCAAGGCCCGGGGCCAGCCCCGAATCGACGATGGCCGCGCGAAAGGTCGCCTCGGACCAGCCATCGAACGCCACATGCGGCAAACTGGCGTCCAAAAGCCTGTCGCGCGCCTGATCCACTCCGGTTTCGTCCTGCATGTGTGCCTCCGCCCGCTGATTGCTAGACAAGTTCGCAGGCCTTTGCTATGGCCCGCTAGCCTGCACATATAGTGCAACTCAAACTTAGAAAGGTGGTGAAAACCACATGCAGGTCAGCGTCCGCGACAATAACGTCGAACAGGCCCTCCGGGCCCTCAAGAAAAAGCTGCAGCGCGAAGGCGTGTTCCGCGAAATGAAGCTCAAGCAGCATTTCGAGAAACCCTCCGTCAAGCGCGCGCGCGAGCAAGCCGAAGCCGTTCGCCGTGCGAGGAAACTCGCACGCAAGAAGCTTCAGCGTGAGGGCGGCCTCTAGCCGTTCAGCGACACTGGGGCAGCAATGCTCACCCGATCAGCCCCCGTCCTGCGAAGGCCGGGGGTTTTTCGTTGGGGTTTAGACGGAAAGAGACAATGGCGGTCAAATCACTTCTGAACAGCTAATGCAAAATTAGCGCTTTTGTCTGTGGCAATCACATACGTAAAGCTGATTTCTTCATTTCGGCGCCCTTGCACCTTCTCAATCTTGGTGGCCAAGTAGTATCCTGCTATGTTCTTCCAAAGTACGATTTCGCCCAAATGCGGGTGGCGCGTTCGTGAAGATGTGTCGAACATCGAAATGTCTCCTATCTCAGAAATGCTGCCCAACCCAGAGATCAGAGCAATTGACCTGATGCTGGGTGAGTCGCTGTAAGCCCGGACAGAATCCGCGCCTGCGCCAGTCCAACGAGTTTCAAACAGCATATCGCCCGATCCGACAGTGTAGGATCCGTTGTTGTTGGAGCAATCAAATGTTACCAAGCCCGATGCTGCGGGCGATACATATCGAGCGGCCGAAAAGGACACGCGCGGCTCTGTCTCAGGATGTTCTAGGGTGAACGGATTGGGGCCAAGAGCTGGGCGTGCAACCACCTGCTGCCCATGGATTTCGCGGAGCAGTTCCGCATAGCGGGGTTCGAAACTGTCATCGCTACGAAAATCTGTATAGCGGCGAGTCGAGAGAAAAGTTGGGACAAGGTCTTGCCTGGAGTTGTTGCGGATCACTGGGATAATTTTGTCAGACGTTTGATTGCGCATCAGTTGCCCAGTGAGGATCATCTTCTCATAACCAACACCACCTTGGCTGCTATTGGCCTTCTCGACATAGTTAGAGCTGCAAACTGCGAGCACTCGATCGGCACCAGTCAGGCCTGTCTCCATGAAACTCGGCAGATCGCCGCCAAGGCGTATGTCCCACTGGTCAAGGATCACGTCTACCCCATTGCGAACCAACCGATCCGCTAGCCTGAGGACCCAGTCTTTGTGGGCGCTATTATCGTGAGAGTAGGATGTGAAGACGCGGGGAGCTGTGGACATATCAAGGACTTTATCCGGAGATTGATGGATATTCCACGGCAAAAAGCTAATCAGTTGGAGACTGATAACGGCAATAAAGTCCCGCATTATCGCCGTTCAGCCATCTCCCCGCTGCTTTTCCAAAAACCGTCCCCCCCCTCAAACCGCCAACGCCGTCGTCTTCGCCACCGTCCTTAACGAAAACGAGGTCTGCATCTGCCGCACCCCCGGCAACCGTGACAGATACTGCCGGTGGATGCGCGCGAAATCCTTGGTGTCTGCTGAGCGAACGCGGAGGTCGCAAGACCCGCCCCGTTCGCGCGCCGTCCTGCGATAGACACGGTTTTTCGTTGATGGCAGGCAATACCCGCGCCCAACTAAAAAGGGGCAGCGCCCAGCGCCGCCCCCCCATTTCATGCCACCGCCGTCAGCTGGCGACGTCCATCCCGTCCAGACGCTGGATCGCGACCACCGCCGGGCGCGGCACGTTGG
>Ga0105047_10010919_pt1 | contig 14792 bp, 9 predicted proteins | sample MAT04_FD_78384 | JGI IMG/M metagenome (GOLD analysis project Ga0105047, IMG submission 78384) | Freshwater microbial communities from Lake Fryxell liftoff mats and glacier meltwater in Antarctica - MAT-04 (megahit assembly) | ecosystem: Environmental > Aquatic > Freshwater > Ice > Liftoff... | reverse complement strand
TTTTTTTAGCTGCATCGAGTATCAATTCCTTAAGTTCTACTTTTTCTCTTTCTTTTCTTTCAACGAGTCCCACTTAATTATTTTAAAATTAATATAAATAACGGTGCAAATATACTAAACAGTGTTCATATTGTCAATATGTAATGTCATAATGTTTTTAAAATTTCGACAAAATCAATAAAATATAAGATAATCATAGAAAATTACTTTATACAAGAAAGCCTTCGAAATTCTTAAAACTTCCGAAGGCTTTTTTAAATACGAGGTATCTTTTAATTTCTGGCTATTAAATTACCATATTATGATGATACAAAGTGGTTATATCTTCGTAAATTTATGTGCAAAAACTCCATCTTTTGTTCTTACATTTAGGAAATACATACCACTACTCAAGTCACCAACCTGTAGAAAATTTGTATTTTTTGTAACTTTAGTAACTGTAGCACCTATAATATCAGTTATAAATACTTCATAATCAATGCCTGATTGAATAGACATATCTATATTCAAAACATCTGTGGCAGGATTTGGGTATACGCTAAGTTTTTGCACAAAATCCTGATCATCCAGTGCTGATGTAAAGTCTGCGGCCACATAAGATAGGGTTGTTGCAGTTTGCCCTCCCGTTTGAGTTCCAAATAAAAAATCACTGATTAAAGTTGGCTTAATCAACTCATTGTCTGAATTATAAAATTCTACACCAGGCCAGTGATCTTCTTCCCTGAAATAAAGCATACCATCACCATAGGAATCTTTTGTGGTAAAAGTCATACAAGTAATATCCGTATTTACTATGGGTATTTCGTAAGTAAAGGTTTTTAAGGCATCAGCGCCGCCGCCGCCATCCTCATCCTCATCACCGGGATTATATTGGACAGTTTTCAATGTTCTATTTTTATTATCCTTTAATGTCCAGGAAACTTCACCCGGGTAGAAATCAGTTGTAAACTTAACAATCAGTTTATTCTTTTTGATCAATGGCCGGTAATAATCTGTTTCGATCAATGATGCTTCAGAATTATCAGTAGCGACCCCATTCACAGAACTAATGATCACATTTATATCTGCAGTTTCTGTAATTTTTGCCCCATCCAGTGTGACATCGAAAAGTTCAAATACTTTGACCGGAGTCGTAAAATTGTATGTTTTGAGTGCACTTACCCCGTTTTTTTTCAAATCGATGGTTATATTTGTGATTGGACTACTCCCGATATTGACCAAACTTACGGATGGCAAATTGCTGAAAATGCAAAATACCTTAGGATCAATGTTAACATCAGTAAAAACTGCATTGCTTTGTTTATCACTTTTTACGATGGATTCCCAGACTGTCAGATCATCCCTCATAGAAAAAGGAACTTCCATTAAAGTTCTATCTGGTCTTATGATATAAATCGTCGGAAACCCGGGAATTTTTAAAGCGCTATTAAATAAATCACTATTTATTATACTATAATTGACTCCCTCAGTCCAGTCGCCCCATGAGTTATCAGTTTCCATTTTAAGATCGTCCAAGGTAGTGTCACTATCCCCTTCGATACCATAAATACTGACGGTATTGGTACCTGTCGGTCCATATTTTTTATGCAGTTCCTTTAGTACTCCACTATTGTGAAAACTCCAACAAGGTGAACACCAAGTAGCAAATACATCCAATATGACCGTTCTGCCTGCATCCAAATCAGCAAAAATATCCACTTCTTTGCCTTTAATATCTGTGGTTTTAATATTCGAAGGTAATTTTGTGCCTGAATCCAATTGTGCAAATGAAGTTAGAAATGAAAATAATAGAAAAAAGAAAGGTAAAAATTGTCTCATCAAAAGGAATTTAAGTTGGTTAAAAAATTAAAAAATAACGCAAATATACATTATCAAATATTATTTGCAAAAAATAAAAATTGGTCCAACTGCTTTCTCTGTCTTTTATGATGCCGAAAGCGAATTTCTGCAAATTGAAGCCATTCATAAGCATTAAAATATCCCAATCCTGGATGTTTTGATTTTACCTACAAATGGGCACTTAGCCAACAATGAGACTACATTATTCATTGCTTCTTTGTCATGCAAAAGATCGAACAACAAATGTTCCTTATTTTCCGGTTGTGGAATATAAGCGTTGTCCGGCGATCCTCATATCACTTCTTCAGGAAAATCATTATTTTTCAACATGGCTGCAGCAAACGGAAATGCTTCTTCTTGAGCATGATCATTGGTCGAGATACAAATCTCTATCCGATCAATAAAAAATGTGGTTTCATCTATTAAATGTCTGTACATCTGACCTAAAGACCTAGTGTCGGAATACGGCTTATTTCGCAATTGATCGATGTCATATTGGTCCAGTGATGCCATTCAGTAATCCATTATCTTATTAAAATCTTCAATGATCATGATGGCCTATATTTGCATGCGAAAAAAAAATTGCCATATTAGTGCTAAACCTTAAAAGCTTTCTATCTTTTTTCCATCACCCATAAATCATTGTCATATCTGAAGTCAGGATGATCTGGTGTGCCTCCATATTTTCCGCCGGTCATATATATTTTGTTTTTGAAAACAGTTGCTGCAACAGCTCCACGAGGCAACCATGGTGCACTTTGCGTTTTCCAGTTTTTACCATCGGAACTATACAGCACCTGATTGGTAAAAAGACCATTTCTGTTGCATCCGAGCAACCATATTTTCTGATCAAACACCAATGCTTTATACCCAAAAACCTGTTCGCCTGGCAAAATTTCTTCAGTTACTATATGCCATGACAATCCGTCTGTGGAACTCCAGACATCATTGTCCAGCATAAATAATGTACTATTTAGAGAAACAATCTGACTGCCACTTCTTTTACCAAAAGGTACATTATCTCTTCCCCTCATCCAGGATATGCCATCATCAGAATTCCAGATATCAGCGTATTTATAGTTTTTATCTTCACCGCCGATTATCCAGATTTTATTTCTATACACAAATGGATGATAAAAATATCTTTCCGGAAGATTACTATTTTTTGTTACCGTTGTCCAATTTTTAAAATCGGTGGTCTTATTTATTTCTGGTTTAAATTCATACTGTTCTATATTTCCCTTAAAACTTCCAAGTCCAAATATTGCCCCATCAAAAGATACATAATCCAGAAATGCATGATTATAAATCACGTTGGACAAGGTTGATTTTTTCCATTCTGTACCGTTTGTTGAATACCAATTTCCATCAGGGTGAAAAGTCCAGAGGGTATCCCGAACATTCAACATCTGAAAGTTGTAACTTTTACTCCATTCAGCACTGTCTGAAAGTTTTTTCCAGATATACTCAGATCCTGATTCAGAGATTGCTTGTTTAGAATCTGATGAATTCTTACAGGATAACAGCACCATTATCCAAATGACCAATAAATATTTCATACATTTTGGTTTTAAATTATGCTACATCAATTTTTATTAATTTGATAACTATTTAGTTCATTGCCCTATAGGGGCAAAATATTGGTAACGACGGGTGAAGCCCGTCGTCAAAAGTATGAAAATATTAGTTTTTGGTGCTAATTTTGCCTGCAAGTTGCAAAAATCGTGACAAAAACTACTCGTTTGACTATGTATCTAAATAGTTACTTAATTTAAACATAAAAGGTATTACAAATGATCTTGCCATTAAAGTAAAAATACAAAAACAGATAATTATATGCATCCACCGCTAACCTTTCCATCACAAGTACCAAATCCTATTCTCATTTCATCCTTTTCACACCAACCCCGCATGACTACCGTATCACCATCCAGAATAAATTTACGCTCAGTTCCATCAGGCATTTGCACCGGTTTTGTTCCTTTCCAGCAAATCTCCAGCATAGAACCATAAGAATCAGGCGTTGCGCCACTAATCGTACCTGACGCCATCAGATCCCCTACCCTCACATTGCAGCCATTGATGGTATGATGAGCGAGTTGTTGACACATGTTCCAGTACATAAATTTAAAATTGGATGCCGAAACTCTTTGTGTTGCACCTGACTCAGTTATAATATCGACGGACAAATTAATATCATAATTTTTTGAGCCTTCATACCTAAGATAGGGCAATACTTCAGGCTCCTGCTGTGGACCTGATACCCTGAATGGTTCAAGTGCTTCCAGCGTAACGATCCAAGGGGAAATCGTAGATGCAAAGTTTTTTGCCAGAAATGGCCCCAAAGGAACGTATTCCCATTTCTGAATATCCCGGGCTGACCAGTCATTGAAAAGCATGACACCAAAGATATATTCTTCTGCCTGAACCGTACTGATGGTTTGACCCAAAGCCGTTTCCTTTCCAATTATAAATCCCATTTCCAATTCAAAATCGAGTTGACGACTTGGGCCAAATACAGGCTTTTCAGCACCTTCAGGCATGGTCTGTCCATTAGGCCGATGGATGGGTGTATCTGAAACGACTATAGATGAAGCTCTGCCATGGTATCCAACAGGCAGGTGCAACCAATTGGGCAATAAGGCATTGGCAGGATCTCTAAACATAATGCCAACATTGGTGGCGTGCTCTCTGCTGCTGTAAAAATCAGTATAATCCCCTATCTGCATAGGCAACAACATAGTGACATCATCAGCTGAAATAAAGATGTCGGACTCTTTAAACATGTCGTTGTCCAGAAATCCACCGACCTTCAAGCCGCTTTGCAAGCGGATGCGGACTTGCTGAGTAATACTTTTACCCAGCGAAATAAAAGAATTGATATATCGCTGACTAAAGATTGCCTCAGATAATACGATACCTTCAAAAATGGTGGTGCTCATGCATTGATGAAGATCCACTATCGTATCCCCTATCCTGGTGCACGCGCCATGATATCCTTCTTTTTCAAATACTCCGAAAGGAATGTTGTGAATCGTAAAGTCACTGTCAGCATGAACGTAAACAAAGCTTTTCATTTATAGTATATTTATAATCTATCTTTAAACCAATGGTGATCAAAAATATGATCAGAATGAAAATAAAATAAAATGGGCAATGTTTTAATAATTCTCAGGTACTGATCCATTGAGAAAAACAGCATTAGCAAACAACAATAATCCTTTGTCCCAAAAATGTCTGAACAATGGATTGTCTACCATATAAATGGCCTGCCCTCTGCCATGTGCCTGTACAGCAAAAGACACAGATTCTTCAAGCTGCTTTTTAAGTCCCGTGCCTATAAATCCATAACTGTCATAATTTTTGGGAACATGTACCACATTCCACATGCCTTTCTGCAGTGCAAATGTGCCCGAAGACGTCTTAAGACTGTAATAGGATTTGCCGAGTCCATATGCCAGTGGATGGCTGTCATCCACTACATTTTTAACAATGGCGCCTGCTGTTCCTTTGCTAATGCTCCTTCTTTCCAGCCCTTCAAAATCATTCAATCTGTCCATTAACTCTTTTTTTAATTTTTGGTCTTCAGCGGTCTTTTTATCTTCATCCGTGGCAAATACTTCAAAAGTCAGTCCCTTTTTTCCAGTAAATTGCTGCACTGCTCCTTCTATCACTATCAGTCTTCCACCATTTGCAGTCCATTCTGCCAGCTTTTTGAATTTATCTTCGTTAATAGTATAATATCCATCAGGGAGAATGATCGTATTAAAGGAAGAAAAATCTGCCCGATCAAACTGATCCCAATCAATCATGCTCAGACCATAATCCATGATCTGATCAAAATAAAACCAGATCTCACCACAGGAATTAGCACTAATGCCTCTCCCCGAAAAGGTTAGTACTTTGGGTGCTTTGATGAGTTCAAAATAATTACCTCCCATATCACCACCTTTGTCTGAAAATCCGGACGTGTGTTTGATATAGCTACTGATGCCATGTGATTGTATTAGTTCTATGACTTCTTCATCAAAATCAATTTTACGTTTATTATCCCCTACATTGACCAGCAGGCTACCTTTAGGAATGATTTGTCCATTGTACGAAGATTCTTTGACCGCCATGCGAATTTTATAATCTTTTTTATGTAAACCAGCCAGCAATTTGGCAGAATTCAGGTCATTCCATGGTATCTGATACGCAAATACTTTGACCTTATCATCTTGCATCACAGCATTTACCGGCAATGTCTTTGCCGTTTCAATCTTTGTGGTGACCGGAAAAGCAAAACAATCTGTCTGATATGCAAAAGGTAGTGCCCATGCTGTAATGTCATAAGTCACCGAATCACTCAGGATGGGTTCTTCTTCCATCAATACCTGCAGAAGCACAGATCTCGGTTGCGCTGCCTGAATGACCATATCCCCTTCCTGAAGATCAAACTTTTTTGTAACCTTGGATTGATAATGATAACCATTCAGTCCTGCATTTTTAAGGGCATATCCATACTGAATCCCATTTCTGTCAAACAAAGTCGCTAATCTGCTAAGTGAGGGACTCTTTTTTAGTACATAGGTTTTATATTTACCTTTGGGACTTTGAGCGCTTTCGGTGAAATATGTCTTAAAATTGGACAACAATTTACTGGCATTTTTTGAAGATATTTCAATGGTGGACAAAGCAACCACGGTATTGTGGTCTATTTTATCCTGAATTGTGAGGGTATCTCCATTTTCAAGTTGGATAGCTCTCCCCGATGAACTGTTGCCTGCCTGCTCGTATGTCATACCAATGGCACCACTGTAACAGGGATAGGTGTCCCCATAACTTGGGTATAGGAGGTCAAATACTTCTCTTGTCCAATACAGCCAACCTTTTTTGTCAAAGTAAGATGCATGATTTTTTCCGATTTCGACCTGAAAATCGCGTTGAAAAACAGACATAAAGGTATGGTATGGTTCGGCCGCAGGAGCAAAATAATAATTTGAGTTGTATCCCATTTCGTGAAAATCAGCATGTACATGTGGCATCCACTGATTATATGCAATGACCCTTTCTCTGGATTCCTTTTGGGTCTGCCATGCCCAGTCTCTGTTCATGTCAAACATATAGTGATTGTATCTACCACCGGGCCAGGGCTCCATGTGCTCGCGGTGGGTAGCTCCCGGATGAGTATTGTTTCCTGATGTATTCTTCAGAAAATGAACATACCGGTCATATCCATCCGGGTTTAGGCTCGGGTCTATGATGACGACAGTATTTTTCAACCATTCTCTGGTTCGGGGGTCAACGCCTGATACCAATTGGTACAAAATATTAGATACACTTTCTGTCGTACCTGCTTCATTGCCATGTACTCCGAAACTGCACCACACCAATGCTTTCTCATTCATGGTTTCAGGTTTTACTGTGGATATCCCGGTGTTATGCAGATTTGTCAGTCTTATATTTTCAAGATCATTCAAATTCTCCTTGGAAGATATAAATATTAATTGCAAAGGACGGCCCTGATAAGACTCCCCAATTTTTTTGGTTACAACCATATCACTCTGTTCATCCAAATATCTGATATATTCAGTTACCTGATGGTGAAAAGAATGCTGTTTGCCATATTGGTTAAAATATTCTGACGGGGATTGCATTTTTTGTTGGGAAAACCCAGTCATACCCATCAGAAGACTGAAAGTCATTATAATTAATCGGAACATAAAGGATAATGTTTGATCAGGAAAAAAAAATGTTTAACACAGCAAATGTAAGGGATTAGTTAATTCCCGTTTTAATTTTCTACGGAAATCTTTTAATTATTACAATAAGTGTAACTACTTAGGTATCATCAATATTGACTGAAAAACATACATTTTCCGTGATACACCAGCTATTTTTTTCATCAATATCACTGCTATTCTTTCAAAAATTAGCTTCGTCTGACAAAAAATGCCTTACTTTTTTTCAATCTAAAAGCATATACTTGATTAGTTGCCAAAAAGTAGATTTGTTGTTTGTTGTATACAAAGCAAAAGAATTAAATTAATACCGATAGCTTTCCGGACAAAAGATTTTGTTTTATTCTGGGGTTGAATTATCATTAATATATCGTTGATCCCATCAATCTTACTCTATCACCACCTTACTTGAAAATATTTTACCTTTTGTCTGGATTTTCACCAAGTAAATACCGGAAGGAAGATGGATATTCAAGGTGTTGTTTGGAATGCTTTTTTGTTCTGACACCAATAGCCCATGTATGGAATAGATTTCAATATTGGCTGATTCATCTAAGCCATCAATATGAAGAGTTTGATTGGCCGGATTGGGGTAAATCCGGTAGTTGTGTAATTCATTATCCACAGTATTGGACGGATTTTGCCATACTTCACCCGTTTTAGTTCCCCACAAATATTCCACCAGACCCGGCATGTCTATAAATGGATTTCTGTTGTTTTGCCAGGCATATACTACATTATTTCTATTCATCTCAAAGTCATCCGGGGGATCATTTCTATGCCATTCAAGTAAGGTGGCGAGGTCACCAAATTTCCCAACCTGTCCTTCCGGAAATCCATTGACTACTTCCAGACCATTGTACCGAACGTCCAGATAAAATATTCCCCTTGCTACATCTCCTTTAAAACTTCCTAAAGTTCCAGCCGGTCCGTTGTACTCTCCATAAAACTTATTACTTCTAGAACTGTTTTCAGGACCATCTACAGCTCTGATACCATGCGCATCTGAATTGGCATGTCTTGTTGAGTCCGCATTGGTCGGCCAGAATATGTTTTTGCCATCAAAAGTCTCATCCGCTTCAATACTATTAAAGCCTCCTCGGGAGCGTGGCCAGGTATGTTCCCGATTCCAGGAATTAAAATTATCTGAAGACAGTTGAAGATCCAGTTTTGGCCGTCCTTTCTCTAGATAAACCAGCCAAACCTGATTGCTATTTTCAGGATTCTGGTCTGCATCTTTCAGGATATCTATGACATCATTGTAGGTTTGAGCCCTCACCCTTGTGGGATCGGCTATGATATTTTGTAAGGTGTTCTGAAGATTAGAGCCTGATTTTCCGGACATATCATCGTAATAATGAATGGGTTGTGTTCCTGCAACTCTATTGTAGGTTGGATTTACGGGCGTGCCAAAAGCGGCCATTTTAAAATCATTATCCACAATTCTGATCTCCACATTATTGTTTAGAGACAGATATATGGCCGGCAGACCTGTTAATTTCAGCTTCATTACTTCATCCCCTTCATCTACTATATCGTCGATAAGACTGATCGAAGTAGTAACTTTGTTCTGTCCTTTGAGTATCCTTATGTTTGTATTTCCGGTAAAATCTGAGGCATTAAATGTACCGTTGGAAAGTGTAAAATTTATGAAAAGATCTTCTTCTACATTTTGTTCTGTGGTAAAAACGATATCAAAAGTTTCCCCTTCATTGTACATATTTTTAGGTATAGCGATCAGTACACCAATGGGAATAATTCCGCTTCCGTCATTCAGCCTTCTGGGTGTAGGCACACCTGTGAAGTACGTTCCATCGTTATTGCGCTGAATAGAAGTAGTATTGTTGGTATTTCCTTCATTAATTTGTTGAATCAGGGGATTAAATGACCTGAAGATGGTCAGCATTCCTTCCGCATCTGCATCATTGGTATCATAAAGCAGTACATCGATTAGCGTCTGGTCAACATAAGCCAAAGTACCTTCAGGAAAATTTTCATCATCAGCTTTGTAGACAGCTATTGCATCTGCACCATTCTGTATCAGATTGTTGGATATGATGTATTGTGGAAAAGGTACTACTGCAGTGCTACCGATGAGTAAAATACCATTGATGTCTGTAACATAGCCATCCAGATCGAGTGCCAGATAACTGGTATTGCCTCCGCTGGCAGAACCATTATAAAAAACTACAACATAACCATCCAGTGGGAAATTGGGTGTGGCTGATTTTAATTCAACAAATTCCTTATCATCTAAGCCGGGTGTATCACAATCTAATTCATTGATGACCAAGACTGGTTGTGAGAATGCACATTGAAAAACAATAACCAGATAAAAAAATGACAAAATGAAACGCTTCATGGCATGTGTTTAGGGTAAATGAACAGAGGTCAAAGATATATTAAAAAAGTTGCAAAACACTTTAAAGGCTCTAAATGATCATTCGGAACTATTAGATATATGTAAAGGGGGCAACTTTGATGGAATACCCCCTTTAAAATGCCAAAAACACCACTTTATAATTTACTATAATTCATTTCAAATGGTCAATATTGTTATAAGGCAAGACGCAAACCTACGCCACCCCAATTGCCGCTAAAACCCTCGAAATTACCAAATTCGTAGGATGGTTGCCAATCCAGTGATACATTGATAGGAATACCGGGAAACTTATAATCCAGACCTAATACACCATCAATACCAATGCTGGTACCGCCGTCAAAATAAGCAGGTTTATAAAATCCTACGTGTACGCCAGGTCCTATATACCACTTTAAAGATCCGCTCTTTGATAAATTGTGGTGATACTCATACAGTGCAGTAATACGTGTACCTCTATCCCAGAAATAACCTATGGCTTCAAAAGCTGCATTGGACCTTACAAAAGTTTTCAGGGTTACACCGGTTGGGTAGAATTTTACACCAATGGCTGTTTTATAATTACTACCGTTAGCTTGGGTAAGGCCAGTTTGATTAATAATTATACTTAACATAAATGTCAGAAAAATGGCATTCATAAAAATGTAATATGGACGCATTGTATTGCTTTGCAATTTTTTGCTGCTCAATTGTTGATGTCTCATGCTGTTTGTTATTTATTTTTGTTTTCAATAAAATTATTGATACACAAAGATCGTTCGCGAAAAAATCAATATGTTACACAATCCTTTATTTTTGTTGCATTAATCAATGATTGAAGGAGTGAAGGAAGGAATGAGTGAGTGATGGGGTCAAGATTTCGTCCTAAAAAAGCTGACATATTTTGTTAAAAAATCCTAGTATTCTTTCAAACCCAAATTCCGCATTATACTTTATTCGAATGAATATATGACAAAATAGTTGGCTTTTCTCGGAGATTTTATCCCGGAGTCGTAGCCTAAGCAACAGGGTGGACATAAAATTGAGAACGATTTACCACGTTGGTCATCTGACCTACGTGGAGATAATATGAAGTCCGATTTTCATGTAGTTCATATATAATGCAGATTTTAGGCTAAATATTCTTCTTTACTTTTTACGTGATTTGTTTTACACCAATACTTATTATCCCCCACACAATGAAAATTATTCTAAAATAATGAACGGATGAATCTTATTTTATTTAATTTTGTCAAAAATAAATACAGGAGATTTTTTTTTAGTGATGTAGCTTATTATTTTATTTTTTGAAGAAGTCAAACATATCAACAGCATTCAATGAAGAAAAAAATACTTACCTTATTTTCGCTCTTGAACATCGTCACATTGTCATCGCAAAAACTTGACTTCGTAAAACAGTTTAGAATCATAAATGATAGTTACTGTTATCCCGAACATATCGTCGTGAAAGATAATGGTGAAATTACTGTCGCTGGCAGATACTCAGGTGAAATGGATTTTGATCCCGGCGAAGGAACCAAAATCATTCGTTCAGCACAAGGAGGCATGGATTATTTTTCAATAACTCTGGATAGTCTGGGCAATTATAAAAGCGGAGGTGGCAGTGGTAATGTTGATGTATTTGACAGAATTCTTGCTATGACTATGGATACAACCGATAACAGAGTGTATACCATATATAAATTTTGGAATAGCCCAAGATTTAGTATTTCTGGCAATGGGTGGAGCAGGGGTATCAGTCTCAGCCATTATGACAATATAAATATCATACGAATTATGGCTGATCGATTTAGCAATCTATACATACTTGGTAAAACAAAACAAAATCTGGTACTCCAGGCGGGTGACACACTCAAGGTAAAAGGTGATGAAGCTACTTTCTTAATTAAGTTGACCAATAAAAACGTTTTGCTCTGGTATCAAACGCTGAATCCGGGATCTATCGTTTCGGACAGTTTTGATCCCAATACTATGATTATCGATCATCAGGGAGACGTCATTATTGCAGGTGGTTTTACTGGTACTTCACATCTAACTGATGTGGCTGGCGCAGACACTCTAATTACAAGTACTGGAAAAAAAGATCCGTTTTATGCAAAATTCAGCCCAGAAGGACATTTGAAGTGGATCAAACATCTGAAGAGTTCTAACGTCAATGCAGATGAGTTTATCACGGACACGGGTGTTGATGATCAGGGCTATATTTATTTTGTAGGGCCGAATTCTTCCAACTTAGACTATGATGCCGGTGACAACAAAGCAACTATTCCAGGTGCAAGTAATTTTGTGTTGCGGGTAGATACCGAAGGAATATTTGATACCGTATATAGCTTAAATACAAGGGGAGAATCTGCCGCCATCAGAGTACTGAAAGATGGTAGCTTCTTCTTGAACAGCAGATTTTATGTCAGCACAGATCTAGACCCCAATCCCAACGGTATTTATACGCTTAAGAGCGATTATGCGCAGGATGACATAGAGTTTGTAGCCAAATATAGCCGTGATGGCAAAATTATCTGGGGAAAAAGGCTAAAAGGAAATGGCCAGGGTTCAATAGGCAGTATGTTTCTGGACAAAAAACAAAATCTTTATTTCTGTGGTTTTTTGCAAGGAAGTATGTCTTTTGATGGTCCTAATGGAGCAATAAAACTAAGTACATCCAAAGCAAATCTACAGGATGGGCACATAGAAAAATACAGCAATGAAACTTGTACATCCAATGAAAAAGTAGATTATATGATTAAGGTACACACATCAGACAAGGGCGAAGAACCACTATCTATCAATGTACCACCATGGAATTCTTCCGGTATTTACAAAGATTCGCCTGAAAAAGATGTTCTTGTATCTTCTACTAAAAACAATATTTATGTCAGTGTATTAAACATCGGTTGTGCAGATGTACAAAATGCCCGATTAGAACTATACCACGCGATACCACCTTCAGACCTGCAATGGCCGGATGGCTGGACCAACAATACTGTAAATATCAACGGACAGGACGTATTGATAAGCAGCAAACTTCTGGATATAGAGATTCCCAAACTAAAAAGAAAAGACACCTGGACCAGTATATATAATTTCAAACCTGTAAATCCCAGCCTGTTTAACCAGACAAAAATGCCATTGAATATTTTAGCCAGAATAGTGTCTCCTTTGGACAAAATGAAGCAGGAAGAATTACCTAATACACTCTATAATGTGATCAGCAACAATAACATCGCATGGAATATTTTTACCATATTAAAGTGATATTTTCCCATCTTTTGCTAATTTTCTATACAAAAGAAAACAAAGAACTCACTATAGATTGATGAATAATATAAAGAACCAAACAATATGAAGTATATCGTCTATTTTTTGACCATCATACCACTGATACTGAGTGGTCAATATGATTTTAATACATGGCAAAACAATGTCCAATTGCCCTCCTTCGCATCTCTTGAACCAAAAGGCTGGACGACTACCAATGCCATTTTCCCATTTGCTGGTGTAAGTGTGACGCAATCAGATGAGTCTCCTGACCAATCCGGTTATTGCATATTACAAACACAAGCCGTATTTAATCAATTAAAACCCGCAGGAATAGCACTGGGCAACGCTTTCATAGATTATAAAAATTTGGATTTTGTATCAAAAACAGGCGGACTTGCCATCAATGGAAATATTATTACCTTTCGGATAATTTACAAGCTCCAATCTCCTTTGTCAAAAAAAGCAGAAGTAAACTTTATAGTCGCTAACGACGAGGCATCAGAATCAAAATTAACCAAAATCATTACATTGGATCCTGCCACAGAATGGACTACAATCACTACTGAAATTTCCTTTCCGGAATATACATCGGGTGACAGATTATTTGTAACCATATACAGCCCTGCTGAAGATATACATGCAATGCTTTTTGTGGATGATGTATTTATCCTGGATACACCGAGTGGAAATCATGATATGAGCTATGCAGTAAAAAATCCTTTGAGCATAAACAATAACGTCATTACTCCAGACAAGCAAATAATCATCGAAAATACACAGCCAAAAAGTATTCAATTGTACCTTATCTCAGGCAGTGGTCATATGATAAAAAAGTGCATTTGCACTCCAGGTCAAAATATATTAAATTTTCCAAATTTAATACCCGGTATGTATATTCTGACAGATATGAACAAAATTACCTTCAAAATTATTGTCATCTGATGCTTTATTGTCTGTAGTGGAAGGAGCAACATAGGCAGGCAAGCCTTTGACACATTAAATCGCTAATCGATTGCTTAAGAAAATGCGTCTATTGACAAGCAAGCACTAATATCTGAAAAAAATAATCATTTTGATAGAATACGCATTCTACCATTTTTTTAAAATAATATCAAAAATTTATGCCAAAGGTTCTTATAGAATTCCCTTGTTGAAATTAGATGATAGAAACTAACAACTCACTTTCGGACAATCAAAGATAGTGCAAAAACTTACTTCAACAATGTTAAATGCCTTTCCATCCATTTATGACTTTAAAACAAGGTCCAAGAATAACTTTATGACGAAATTGGCTTATAGAACTCACAAGTATAAAAAGAAACTTTTCATGTAAACCTGTACTAGTTTCTTAAATCGGAGCTTATTATGGTGAAAATAAAAAAAAGTGGAAGGGAAAATGAATCACATAAAAAAATATTGATGAATATGATTTGCGCGGCTATTCAATTTATATATATGTTTCCCCTTTCATGCAACTGGATGTTACACGTAAAAAAATCATCTGAACATTGACTAAACGTTGCGTCTACGATGATTTCAAAGACAAATATATCTTCTGGGTTTTAAAATAAAATTTATTTATTTCAATCTTG
>Ga0105047_10010918_pt1 | contig 14793 bp, 10 predicted proteins | sample MAT04_FD_78384 | JGI IMG/M metagenome (GOLD analysis project Ga0105047, IMG submission 78384) | Freshwater microbial communities from Lake Fryxell liftoff mats and glacier meltwater in Antarctica - MAT-04 (megahit assembly) | ecosystem: Environmental > Aquatic > Freshwater > Ice > Liftoff... | reverse complement strand
GTTCCCACCAGGCGATGCTGCGTGCCCCGCCCGGAGTTAGAGTGAGCTCGCGATGGAACACCCCATGAGCCCCGCCCGCCTCGTGCGCGGCCTCCTTATTTGCACGGCCGGCGTCTTGCCCGCCGTGGGAGCACATGTTGCCGCCGGCGGATCGGCCGTTCCCTCCTTCTTACTGCTCATGATGTGCCTCGGTTTGGTCGCTGCGCTCGCCGCAGCCTCTGGGCGCGAATGGTCAACCCGTTCCCTGGTGGCGACCCTGGCCCTCACCCAGGGCCTCGTGCACGCAGCGTTGTGGCTCACGGGTGGCCACCACGGGCACGTGGGCCTCTCGCAGGCAACAACGCCCCCGACAGCCACGCCTCTGCATGGCGGTGCATCAATGGTTCTCTGGCATGCGATCGCGGTGGCGATGAGCGCCATTGCGCTTCGACACGGTGAGCGACTGATCCACCTGTTCGCCCGTTTGGTGAACTCACTCCCCCGCGCGATGCCTGTCGCCACTCTGCTTCCGGCTCCGCATGCGACGCGCGTGGTGTACATCGCGCCCGTGGCGCTGCGACCGCTCGTGGTGCTGCTCGGTGCTGTGGATCGGCGCGGGCCACCGATGCTGATTCCTGCTCTCTGATCGGACGCGATGCCACCGGTGTCGACTCCACCAGGAGCACACGCACCCATGCATCCTCACCCCTCGTTGGGGTCGTTCAGAATCGAGCACATAGTCCATGACCGAATCACCCGCCACCATCCACCGACGAACTAGTCACCAGCAGTCCTTGCACACGCGCCTTCGCGCCGGAGTAGGTGCCGTTGGCCTCATCTCGCTGCTCATCCTCGTGCCGATCGGCGCCGGAGCGTTGTCGCCGGCCTCAGCGCACAGCGAACTGAAATCCACCTCGCCGGCCAGCGGCTCGACACTCACCAAAGCTCCCACCAACGTGCAACTCACCTTTGGTGAAGACATCCAAACCGTCGGCGATGGAATCGTGGTCACCGCACCCAACGCGACGCGCGTCGACACCGGCAAGGCCGTGATCAAGGGCACCAAGGCCACGCAGTCGCTCAAGGCGTTGACAACAGCCGGCGTCTACACCGTGGGTTACCGCATCGTGTCGGCCGACGGTCATGTCGTCGCATCGACGTTCGCCTTCACCTACAAGCCGGTCGCCGCCACCACCACACCCTCACCGGCGACGACGCCGGTGGCGGCCTCGACGACGGCCGACACCCAAGGATCGGGCTTTCCGACGGCCATTGCTGTCTTCGGAACGCTGGCCGTGCTCGCCGCTGCGGGCATGGTGTTGGTCCGGCGCAGCGGCCGCAAGCCCACCTCGGGAGCCGATGGATGAGCACAAGCACCCGGCCCTCCCCCCGACCCGTTGACGCCATGCGCGTCACGGGGGCGCCAGCGATCCTGCTGCGCACTCTCGGGGGGATGGCTACGGTCGCCTGCCTGTCAGTGGTGATGGCCCTCTTCATCGGCGGGGGCCGACCACAAACAGCCTTCCCAGGTCTGCCAGACCCGGGTCTGCTGACCGGTTGGGGCCTTCCGCTGAGTACGAGCCTGGCCAATCTGTCGGGTGCGATCACCGTGGGCTTCCTGATGGCGGCCGCCCTCCTGCTGCCCTCACGCAAGGGTGTGCTGGGCAGCGTGGCACTGCGCTGCATGGTGGCCGCCTCCATCGCGGCCAGCCTCTGGGCGGTGTTCGTACTTCTTGAAGCCCTCTTCAGCCTCTCGGACATTTTCGGCTCACCACTGCAGACCGTGCTCGATCCCACCGTGATCACCAGCTACCTCACCCAGGTCGAACAAGGCAGAGCACTACTCGTCCAATTCATCGGAGCGGTGCTTCTGCTCCTGGCCTGTTGGACCATCACCACGTCACCTGCGGCGGCTGTGGCACTGCTCGGCGCCCTTGCGACGGTGCTACCGCCGACGTTGACCGGCCACTCCGGCGCATCTGATCAGCATGAGATTGCCGTCTCGAGCTTGATGCTTCACGTGGGCGCGATGTCGCTGTGGGTGGGCGGCCTCACCGCTCTTGTCGCGGTGGCCGCCTTCGATCGACGATTGCTTCGCGCCGCAGTTCCGCGCTACAGCACGCTCGCGTTGTGGCTCTACGCCATCACTGTGGGCAGCGGGATTGCCAACGCGTGGATCAGACTCTCTTCGACCTCGGATCTGTTCACCACGGGATACGGGCGCCTCGTGCTGCTCAAGACAGCCCTTGCGATCGCACTCGGCTGGTTCGGCTGGTGGCACCGACGCGTCACCATTCCGGCACTGATCGGCCCACGCCGGACGGCTGCATTCCTACGCTTCGCCGGTGTCGAGGTGTTCGTGATGGCGGCCGCGATCGGTGTTGGCGTCGGGCTCTCACGCACCGCCCCACCGGTGAACGATGCGGTCGACCTCACCAACGCCAATGCCGCGCGAATCGTGCTCGGCTACGACTTGCCGCCCCTGCCCGATCCCGTGCGATTGGTGATTACCCAGGTGCGCATCGACGCGCTCTGGGTGGCTGTTGTCGTCCTGCTAGGCGCGCTCTACTTCGTGGGAATCAATCAATTGCGCCGTCGAGGCGACTCGTGGCCGGTGGGACGCACGATCTCGTGGGTGATCGGTCTGCTCCTCTTGCTGTGGGTGACGAACGGCGGCGTCGCGACGTACTCGCACGTTCTCTTCAGCGCCCACATGGTGCAACACATGCTGCTGAGCATGATCGTGCCGATTCTGCTCGTGCTTGGTGCGCCTGCGACTCTGGCGCTGCGATCGATACCTGCGCACGCTGGTGATCCCGGTGCGCGTGAATGGCTCGTGGCCTTCTTGAACTCGCGCTACGTGCACTTCTTCAGCAACCCGATCGTGGCAGCGACCATCTTCGTCACGAGCTTCTTCGGTCTCTACTTCAGCGCGCTCTTCCCGATTCTGATGGCCAATCACTGGGGTCACCTCTATATGCAGGTGCACTTCTTGCTTGCCGGGTACCTGTTCTTCTGGACACTGATCGGGGTGGATCCCGGACCCAAGCGTCCGCCATATCCGGTTCGGATCCTGGTGCTGCTGGCGGCCATGTCGGTCCATGCCTTCTTCAATATTGCGATTCTGCAATCGAACGAAGTGCTCGCCGGCAACTACTTCGCCTCGTTGCAACGGCCGTACTTGTCCGATCTGCTGGCCGACCAACGAGTGGGCGGAGGCATCGGCTGGGCGATGGGCGAAGCGCCGCTCTTGATCGTCATGATCACGTTGGCCTGGCAATGGTCGCGCTCCGATGACCGCGAGGCTCGACGGACGGATCGGCAGGCCGACCGCGCGGCCGCGGGCCAAGGCGGTCGCGATGAACTCGCGGAGTACAACGAGTACCTGTCACGGTTGGCCCAGCGAGATGCCCAGCGAGATGCCCAGCTAGAGGCACACCGCGACACCTGAGGGGCGTGGCCGCAGGGCTATCAGCGAGCGCTGCGGGCCCGTCCGAGTTTGATGATCATCTGCTCGATCGCGTAGTCAGCGTCCACCGCAGCGCCTTTGACATCGGCATCGGCTTCGGCCAATGCGCGCAAGGCCCGCGTCACACCATCGGGCGTCCAGCCATTCAGTTGTTGCCTGGCCTTGCGCAACTGCCAATCGCGCATCCCCACTTCGGCCGCGGCTTGCTCCAGCGGCACTCCGCGCGGGGCCGACGAGGCCTTGATCAGATTGCGGAAATTGAAGGCGAGCGCAGCGGTGATCGCTGGCCCGCTCGAACCTCCGGCTAGTGCCTGCCGACCGACCACCAAAGCTTGAGCCGTTCGACCGGCCAGCACGGCATCGGCGATGGCGAAGGCATCCACTTCAACGCGGCCGGCGAAGAACGACTCGACCGCCTGCCGATCGATGCGCTGTTTAGCGGGCAGGTCGGCCGCCAATTGACCACAAGCCGCGGCTAAGGCACGCAGATCGCGTCCGACGGCAAGCACCATCGCGTCGGGCACTTCGGCATTGATGGGGCGATCAAGTGCCGAGAATTCGGCGCTGACGAAGTCGGCATAGCCCTTCTTCGCGGGGGCCTTGCAATCAACCACGGCCGGCTTGGCCTTCTTCAACGCGTTCAACTGCGCACGACCGCTGTTGGCGTTGCGATGAACCAACACGAAATGCACGTCTGCCTCTTTGGACGCGTTGTGCTCGATCAATGCGGCGACCACTGCGTCGTCCAGGCGACCCGATGCCGATACGGCTTCATCCATTCCCGCGTTGTCATCAGGTTCGTCATCTACCTTGCCGGTGCCGAGCCCGCGCACCACCACGACCCGTCGCTCGCTAAAGAGCGAGGGGCTGAGCAACTCCAAGATGGCAGGGCGGTTGAGATCGCCTGCCCCGACCTCGCGGATGTCTGTCTCCGGATCGATGGCCTTGGCCGCCGAGATGACGGCCGAGACCGCCCGGTCAGACAGCAACTCTTCGGCGCCGACCACGAGGGTCAGGGCCGGCGGGATGGGTGTGGGCTTGGCGGTGCTCATCAGCGGCAGCATCCCACGCGGGGCTGACGTCAGGTACCGCGACGTACGAGCCTCAAACCAGCGCTGCCTCCCCCGACCACCGCGAGATCGCCATCGTCATCGGTGCGGCCGATGACAGCCCCTGTCGCGGTCAATTCCCTGAGGGTGACCGGCGAGGGGTGCCCGTAGGTGTTGCGGCGCCCGACGCTGATCAGGGCGATCCGAGGCGCGGCCAACGCGAGGAACTTGGGGTCCTGAACACCCGAACCATGATGAGGCACCTTGAGCACGTCTATGCCAGAAATCACCTGCGGCCAGCGCTGCACCAAGAGTCGTTGGGCGGTGAGTTCGATGTCGCCGGTCAGCAACACGCGCAAGCCATCACGCTGCGCCAACATCACCACGCTGGCGTTGTTGGGCGGCGATCCGCCGTCGTCTGGTGTGCGCAGCACCGACGCTTCCGGCGAAGGGGCCAGCACGGTGAGACGCCAAGGGCCCACGACCACGGTGGCTCCTTGCTGAACGACGAGCTCTTGACTTCCGTCTTGCGCGGCCAAGCCAGCGACAAGCCTCGTCTGTTGCAGCGGATCGAAGAGCGGACTGACCAGCACCGGCCCGACCGAGCGCGCATGCATCGCACCTGCCAATCCCTGCACGTGGTCGACATGGAAGTGCGTCAGCACCACAGCGTCGAGCCGCCGGATCCCCGCATCGCGGAGGCAACGATCAAGAAGGCGAGCATCGGGGCCCGCATCGACAAGCAGGGCCGAGCCGGGACCGGTGTTGAGCAAGAGTGCATCACCCTGCCCGACGTTGCACGCAATGACCGACCAGTCGCGCACCGGCCAGGCAGCGGCACCCGCTGATGGCAACAGCACGAGCGTCACCGCGCCAAGTGCCGCCGCTACCAGCGCGACGCGACGAGCCCGCAGGATGAATCCGGCCGCCACCGCAAGCATGAGCGCTGCCACGCTCACGCCACCCCACCAACCAGAGGGCCACGGCAGCGTCGAGGCCGGCAGAGCGGCGCACCACCGCGCCACCTGCACGATCCACGTCGCGGGCCACACCGCACACCAGGCCAATGCGTGGGCAGCCGTGCCACTGAGTGGTGACACCAATGCGGCCAAGAATCCAAACACCGTGGCGGGAGCCACTGCCGGTTCGGCCAGCACGTTGGCCATCAACGCCACCGGCTCGAGGCGTCCAGACACCGCTGCGATGACGGGCGAGACCATCAGTTGAGCGCCGATGGCGATGGCCAACGCCTGGGCCAACCGCAGCGGCATCAATGGCTCGAGCCGTTTCACCCACCACGGCGCCACCATCACCAAGCCTGCCGTGGCCAACACCGACAAGACAAATCCCAGTTCAGTGGCCAGGAACGGATCCAGCACCAACAGCAGCACCACCGCAGCGGCGAGCGCCGCGATGGGTCGACGTTGCCCGCCTCGCACGACGGCAGCCAATCCGATGGTTCCCATCACTGCGGCTCGAAGCACGGAGGGTTCTGGCCGGGCCAGTACGACAAAGAAGGCGACTGACACCACGCCGACGAGCAACACCCAACGACCACGCACTCCCACCCACCGCGCCAACGCGAGCATGAGCCCGAGCACGATCGCCACATTGGCTCCGCTGACAGCCGTCACATGCGACAGACCTGAAGCCCGCAGATCATCGACCGTGGCTTCACTCATCGCGGTGGTGTCGCCGACGACCAGGGCCGGAACCAGCGGTGCACCGCTGCGACCGCTTCCGATATCGCTGGCCTGAGCCAGCCCAGCCCTCAACCGTTGAGCCAGCCGTTGAAGCCCCGGCGGTGATCCGAGAATGCGCGGCCCCGCACGCGCGCTACCGACGCCGGCCAGACCTACGTCGCGCGCCGGACTCCAGCGCAGCACCGCCTCAATCGGGGTACCGGGCACGATCGCGCTCCACGTCTGTGGCACGAGCAGCAACACCGGTGCGCGCATCCGCACTGCATGGCCATTCGTGGCCACCGATTCGACCCTGGCGAACACGCGATAGCCGCGTGGTGCTCCCTCAATCAATCCGGTGCTCGCGGTCAGCCCTGAACCATCACGTAGCCGCACCACATCACCGGTCGTCACCAACCGGGTGCGCGATGAACCCCCTTGCTCGGCTAACGAGGCGATCGTCGACGTCTTGGCGCTCTGCACACGCAACCAAGAAGCGCTCGCTAGCGACGCGATCGTCAATGCGCACAAGGCCAGCAGCACCGCAACGGCGCGCAGGGGTCCATGCGGTCGTTTGATCACCAATGCGCAGGCCAGGCCAAGAGCCACCCCGACAGCCGTCAGCCAAATCAACGGCGATGCCCGCATACCGATGAAGGCACCACACCACGCGGCAACCGCAGTAACTGTCGCGACGACGTCTCGTGTCAGGCCGCCGCGAGCAACTCCCGCGGCAGGACTGGCATCAAAGGTCACACCGTGACCCGCGGCGCAAGGTCGGAGTATTTCTTGTCGCCGATGCCACTGACCTGGCGCAGATCAGTGACGGCGGTGAATCGGCCGTTCTGCGAGCGGTAGTCGACGATCCGTTGAGCCAGGACCGGTCCCACTCCTGGCAATCCGTCGAGCTGTTCGACGGTGGCAGCGTTGAGGTTGACCAAAGCCCCAATGGGGCCGCTACCGTTCGACCCGGCCGGCCCTGACGAACTCCCTTCATCCGGGCCCGCCGCACTCGGAGCCGTCGCAGCGCCCACATCGAGTTGCTCGCCGTCGACCAACGCTCGCGCCAGGTTGACCGTCGCCGGATCAGTTCGTCGCAACAGGCCACCAGCAGCCGCGACCGCGTCAGCCACGCGAGAACCCACCGGCAACCGCACCAGACCAGGACGATTCACCCGGCCGATCACGTGCACCACCATCAGCGTGGCCGATGTCGGGGACGCAGACGTCAACGGTGCCGAATCACCTGTGGCCTCGGCGGTGACGGGCACACCCAAACCGGCCACGCTTGAAGGGGCGTTCTGGGCCACGGGTCGTCCCCGCCACACGAGCACCACCGCGAGCAGCACGGCCACCACACACACGATCAACACACCGCGCGCCAGCCCGGCTGAGCCCGTCTTGCGATGCGCCGGGCCACCAGCGCCTTCGTCATCGTCATCGATCCAGGCCAGTGATTGCTCAGGCTGCAAGGGCATCACCTCGCCCAGCACATGACGCAACCGATCGAGGACCGAACGGGGGTCGACAGGCACCGCGCGACGCTAGACGCGAACTACCGCCGCCGAGCACTCGTCCACAGGTGGCGCTAAGCGTGCGCGCGTGTGGACGCGCCGCTAGATCAGACCGGCACGATGTTGACGAGCTTGGGAGCACGCACGATGACCGTGCGAATCTCTCGCCCATCCACAAAGCGCTGCACGGCCTCAGAGGCCAACGCCAAAGCCTGCAATTCATCGTCGCTGATGCCCGGGCTCACCTCGAGCCGGTCGCGCACCTTGCCTGACACCTGCACCACACACGTCACCGACTCTTGAACCAGCAACGACGGATCGAGCGTCGGCCAGCCGACGAGCGCAACACATGGCTCGTGCCCAAGGCGTGACCACATGTCTTCGGCCGTGTACGGGGCAAAGAGCGAGAGCATGACGGCGATCGCTTCAGTGGCTTCGCGCACCGCGGGATCGGCAGGCCCGCATCCGGAATCAATCGCCTTGCGAGTGGCGTTCACCAGTTCCATCGTGCGTGCCACCGCCACGTTGAACCGATGCGACGCCACCGCAATGTCGACGTCGTTAATCGCGTGGTGAGTGATGCGACGTAGCGCGACATCACCACCAGCGACATCCACGCCAGGTGAACTCGTGACCTCGCCCGATAAGCGCCACGCGCGCGCCAGGAACTTCGCTGAGCCAGCCGGAGAGACGTCAGCCCAATCGATGTCATCTTCAGGCGGACCGGCAAACACCATCGTCAACCGAATCGCATCAACACCATGCGATTCGAGTTCGTCGCTGAGCCGCACGAGATTGCCCCGCGACTTGCTCATCGTCGCGCCATCCATCTGCACCATGCCCTGATTCAGCAGACGCGCGAAGGGTTCGACCACGTCGACCATGCCCAGATCGTGCAGCACCTTGGTGAAGAAGCGCGCATAGAGCAGGTGCAAGATCGCATGCGTGACGCCACCCACGTACTGATCAATCGGCATCCATTGCTTGGCGAGATCAACATCGAACGCGGCCTCGGTGTTATGCGGCGACAGGAAGCGCAGGAAGTACCACGAGCTATCGACGAAGGTGTCCATCGTGTCTGTGTCGCGCGTCGCCGGCCCACCGCAGGTGGGGCACGAAACGTTGAGCCACTCGGTCGCGCCACCCAATGGCGAGGTGCCCTTGGGCTTGAGGTCAAGACCTTCGGCCGAAGGCAACACGACCGGCAACTGATCATCGGGCACCGGCACTTCACCGCACGCCGGACAATGAATGATCGGGATGGGCGTACCCCAATAGCGCTGACGCGAGATGAGCCAGTCGCGCAAGCGGTAGTTCGTTGCGGCCCGGCCGCGGTCATCGGCTTCGAGTTGCGTCAGGATCGTGGCGATCGCGGCCGTCTTGTCGAGTCCATCGAGGGGGCCGGAGTTGACCAAAACGCCGTCACCGGGAGTGGCGATCCAGGTGGAAGACGGATCCTCGTCATCGGTCTGAACGACCACCTGGACGGGCAGATCAAAGGCGCGGGCAAAGTCGAGGTCGCGTTGGTCGTGCGCAGGCACCGCCATGATCGCGCCGGTGCCGTAATCGGCCAGCACGTAGTCGGCAGCAAAGATCGGCAGCTGCGCGCCATTCACCGGATTGATCGCGTAGCGCTCCAAGAACACGCCAGTCTTGGGGCGATCGGTGGAGAGACGATCGATTTCGCTGGTGCCCTTGACGTCGTCGAGGTAGGTGTCGAACGCCAACTGAACCTGCGCAGGAGCTTGGGCCGCCAACTCGGCGGCCAGATCGCTGTCGGCTGCCACCACGAAGAAGGTCGCACCGAACAACGTGTCAGGGCGCGTCGTGTACACCGTGATCGGCTCGTCACGACCTTCGATGACGAAGTCAACCTCGGCGCCTGTGGAGCGGCCGATCCAGTTGCGCTGCATCGAGAGCACCTTGTCGGGCCACTGGCCTTCGAGCTGCTGCATGTCGTCGAGCAGTCGGTCCGCGTAGTCGGTGATACGGAAGTACCACTGGGTCAACTTCTTCTTCGTAACCGGCGTATCGCAACGCTCGCACCGACCATCGACCACTTGCTCGTTGGCGAGAACGGTCTGATCGTTGGGGCACCAATTGACACTCGAGGGCTTGCGATACGCCAATCCGCGTTCGAACATCTGCAAGAACAACCACTGATTCCAGCGGTAGTACTCCGGATCGCATGTGTGGAGCACGCGATCCCAGTCGAATGAACAGGCATAGCGGCGCATCGAGGCTTTCTGCGTCGCGATGTTGTCGTAGGTCCATGCCGCGGGATCAACGCCGCGCTTGATCGCCGCGTTCTCAGCCGGCAGTCCGAAGGCGTCCCAGCCGATGGGGTGCAGGACGTCGAAGCCCTTTTGCATCCAGTAGCGCGCGGGGATGTCGCCGATCGCATACGCCTCGGCGTGACCCATGTGCAGATCGCCCGAGGGGTAGGGAAACATGTCGAGGACGTACTTCTTGGGCCGCTCGTCGCCGGGCAGGCCAGCACGGAACGGTGCCTTCTCGTCCCAGACGGGCAGCCACTTCTCTTGCACGGCCTGCACGTCGTAGCGCTCGGCCCCACCCTCGAGAGTCGGTTCGGTCATCGTCGCGTCAACACCTGATGTGATCGGGAGTGTGCTCTGGCTCGGTCGAGGCCCGATCCTCCCACGCGGTCAGCGGACGGTGAGGACGACCGTCCGCGAGGTGACCAGCAGGTGACGACGGCTCTCGGGGAGCAGCACGCGCGTGAGCTTCTTGCCCTTGGTGGCGGTCGAGACTTTGAACGAGTAGCGCCCGTTGGCCGAGAGGACCGTGGACGCCACCGTGCTCCAGCGCCCACCGCTGTAGATCTGTCGGTAGGCCTTCTCCCCTGCCAGCAACGACGTCGTTCCACCGGTCATGCGCACCAAGCCGGTCCGCTTGACCGAGGTGGTGCTCAGATAGGTGCTCATGGTCGGACGGATCCGGATACTCGTCTTCGACGAGCCCGCTGAGTACCAGACCGTCGGCACGGTCGAGGCTGTGATGGTGGCATCGATCGGAGCCTTCACGTAGCCGGTCGCGACGCCGTCCGGTCCGGTCGTCACCACGATCGGCGCAAACGTCGGGCCGAGCTCTGGCCGCACGCTCAGGCTCACCTTCACGCCAGCGAGCGCTTGACCGGTGACAGGTCGCTGCACTTGCACTTTCACCAGTGCCGACGTGTAGGCCGAACCGGTGGCCGATGTGACCACCGACAGGGTCGGCACGACTGGGGTGATCACGGCCAAGGGGTCAACCGGTTCGATGGTGAACGGGCTCGGCGCCGACGCCGGTCCGACGCCCGCGATGTTCTCGGCGCGCACGGTGAACGTATGGGCACCTGGTGCCAGTCCGACGGCCACCATCGATGCCGTCGGAGTAAACACTTCAAGACCGGAGTCGACCGAGACGCGATAGCGATTCACCGGAGATCCGCCGTTGTCGCTAGGCGGAGACCACGTCAGGCCCGCAATTGACGAACCCGAAATCGCGCTGAGGTTAAGGGGCTCTGACGGCGCCGAGATACCGCTCGTGCGTCCATCAGCGAACGCACGCAACGCACTGATCGTGCCGTTGAACAGGCTTACATCACCGGCACCAACGATGCCAGCGGTGTTGGTCGTGGAGCTGTACTGCCACATCGTCCACTGCTGCCAGCCACCGGGAATCATGCTTGAGCTCGGCATCACGCTCGTGTAGCGCGCGTACCAGAACGGGTAGCCCTTGAAGGCGGTCGTGTTGCCGAGGGTGTTACGGACGAACGAGTCGTACGAGTAGAGCATCGGCGTGCGGCCGGTAAGAGCGCGCGCGGTCGTCAACCACTTCTGCGTCCACGCGATGAGCTCGGTGCGCGAGAGCCCGCCGGTCTGCTCCAAGTCGAGCACCGGCGGCAGTGTGCTCGTGGCGCGGAACGAACCAGCGCTCTGCACCATCGAGACGTAGTACTTGGCTTGGTCGGACGCGCTGCTGAGCGGCAACTTGGGTCGGGCGAAGTGATATGCGCCGACGATCATCCCGGTCGCCTTGGCCTGCTTGTAGTCGGTGACGAAGTAGGGGTTCTTGTAGGTGGTGCTCTCGGTCGCCTTGACGATGGCGAACGAACGGCCCGCACCCTTGACCTTGTTCCAGTCGATGGCCACGCCATTGGGGTGATCCCAACGCGAAACGTCTACACCGCTGATGGTCGAGGTGGCGGCCTGGGACGAGAACGCCCCATCGATCATTGCGATCGTGGGCACGACGACGGCGGCAGCCAACGCTGTCACCAGCACACGCTTGACCGTGGTGCTGGTCACTGGAGCAAAACGCATTGATCAACCCATCGTCTACTGATCGTGTCGGTTTCTGGACCCTGACTCGCTCCCACCCGATCACCGGATCGAGCGCTCACGGGCTCCACTAGAACAAATGGATCGACATCCGTCGACCCCGGGTGAAGGCCAGGCACGTAAAGCCTCGGAAATTTCCCGAGTCCCCGCACATCTGCTGCGCAAACAAAAGTGGACCGGGGATCAACCCGGTCCACTTTTCTTTGTGGAGCTGAGGGGATTCGAACCCCTGACCCCCTGCATGCCATGCAGGTGCGCTACCAGCTGCGCCACAGCCCCGATTCGGCGAACCGAATCTCTCCCCGAAGGGAACGCCGAATCATAACCAGTCGTTGCTCACGGGACTCAGGGGCGGTCGGACGTCAGCGGTCGTCGCCAATCACCGGTGTCGGCAGGCTTCCGGCGTTGTACTCGAGCAGGCGCCACGACGAGGCTGGCTCGGACAGCCCCGACTCGGCCATCAGCGACCACGAACAATTCGCCAGCACGCCCAGAGCTGACCACGTCGACGCGGGCAGTCCGAGCATCCGGCCGATACCGACTCGCGCCGCACCACCGTGAGTCACGATCACCACGGTGTCGTCGGCAGCGGCAGCGGCCAGGCCATCCACCACGGCGGACTGCACTCGATCAGCCACCTCAAGCTTGGTCTCTCCCCCACCCGGACGCACATCAGCGCCGGCCGACCACAGGTCAAGTGCGTCGCCGAACCTCTCGCGGATCTGCACATGGGTCAGGCCTTGCCACTCGCCAGCGTGCGTTTCGCGCAAGCGTTCATCCGTGCGGATCGACAGGCCAGCAAGAACGGCAAGCGGTTCGGCCGTCTCGACGGCTCGACCAAGGTCTGACGCGATGATCGCTGAGGGTTGCAAGTGCACCAGCAGGTCTGCAGCGCGACGCGCCTGCTCGCGACCGACGGCATCCAGCGGCACATCGGTCTGGCCTTGGAATCGTCCGGCGTTGTTCCATTCCGTGCGGCCGTGTCGCAGCCAGACCACACGCTTCATCGGGGGCGCTGCTCTCAGGCGTCGGACGTCGAACCGGCGCCAGCGGTGACGGTGGCGGGGAGTTCGACGGAGGGGCAGTCACGCCACAAGCGCTCGAGATCATAGAAGGCACGCTCTTCGGCTAATTGCGCATGCACCACGATGTCGCCGAAGTCGAGCAAAATCCATCGGCCCTCGGTGTGGCCCTCGCGGCGCAATCGCTTGACACCCATGCCGTGCAGTCGCTCTTCAACGGCGTCACAGATCGACTTCACCTGACGCTCGTTGTTGCCCGAGGCGATCACAAAAATGTCGGTGATGACGAGTTGATCGCTGACATCAATGGCGACGATGTCGCCCGCGAGCTTGTCCGAGGCCGCCTCGGCAGCGGCGACAGCCACTTCAATGGCGCGCGGGGTGGCGGTCACTCATCCTCCGGATGGATCGGGTGTGGTCGGCCAGTCTCTCACGACCGGGCACCCGCTCAGCCCAGTGGAGGTCAGGCGCCGAAGTCCTTGCCCAAGATGACGACGAGGTCGGCGACGGACTGCCCCTGGCCAGAGACCTGCACGGCCGAAGCCGGCAACCCCAGCGTCTTGGCTACATCAGCGCCTCGACGAAGTGAAGCGCTGGTGTCATCGGGCACGACGACCGCAGTGGTGGCGCGGCCAAACTTCGCCGCGTTGCCACCGTTGACGAAGACGTAACCAGCCTTGACGAGCTTGGATCGGGCAACATCGCCCAGGCCCGGCGTGCCCACACCGTTCTGAATCAACACCCGAACTTCGCCACCGGCTCGGCCCTGCGGGCGCGAGTCAGCAAAGGCCTGATTCACCAGTGCCCTGCTGGCTTCTTGATCAAGTCGGAACGACGGCGTCGCACTGCCGGTGTCGATGACTTTGACCGGAAGGTTGGTCAACAGCAGGTCGTCGGCACGAGCACTTGCCGAAAGTCCCACCAGGAAGGCCGATACCTGCGCCGGGCTCCACGTGGAGTTCGCATCTCGACCGGGCTTATTGACGACGGCATCGAGTTGAGCCTGATCGGTCGGCAATGCCTTGAACAACGCCATCAGCACGTCACTGAAACGAGCCGTGCGGGTCTGCTCCTGATCGCGAGCGCCGCGGTAGGCCGCGTACGCAGCCGCGGATCGGCCATCGAGTCGTTGACCAGCGCCGGCCGCCACCACAACAGCGCCCTTGTCGTTGGTCACATCGCTCGCCACATCAATCGTCACTCCACCTACGGCATCAACCAAGGCGGCTAAGCCGTTGGCGTCCAACCGCCAGGTCGCGTCAACAATCACGTCGAGCTGATCAGACAGTGCGTTGCCGGCCGATGAGGGGTCAGAAATCCGCGCGGTCTGACCGAAGGGGATCGTGCCGACGCTGGGGGTATCGGTGACCAAGTCACTGGGAATCAGAAGACCTGAGGCCGACGTGTCCTTGGTCGAAAGACCGAGCAGGACGTTGCCGGTGGCGACCGAGCCAGCACCGGTCACCTGAATCAACAAGGTTTGCTGGGCACGAGCTGGCTCACCGGAGGCCGACGTGCCTGATCCGCGCGCTCCAAGAACCACGGCCGCACCGACCACAAGCGCCAGAATGACGGAGACCGGAATGGCCACCTTGGCGCCGCTGCGCAGGACGTTGCGCCGATGCTCATGAGCGGCTTGGGCCCGCAGTGCTTTTCGAGACATTCTTGAGCCTGGGGCGTCGGGCTTTGCGGTTGAAGGAGCCGAAACCGTCGAGGGCTGTGCCGCCAGTTGGGC
>Ga0105047_10010917_pt1 | contig 14794 bp, 10 predicted proteins | sample MAT04_FD_78384 | JGI IMG/M metagenome (GOLD analysis project Ga0105047, IMG submission 78384) | Freshwater microbial communities from Lake Fryxell liftoff mats and glacier meltwater in Antarctica - MAT-04 (megahit assembly) | ecosystem: Environmental > Aquatic > Freshwater > Ice > Liftoff... | reverse complement strand
TGAACATCGCGAGGCCGACGACCGACGTGAGGACGCCCTGGCCGAGAAGTAGGGTCGAAGGCATGACCATGAGTGCCGCCGCGGGGCCGCGGGCGCTGCGTTTAAACTTATCGCGGACGGCGCCGAAGACCGGTTTGTTCTTCTGCGCGAGCTTCTGTTCTTCCTCCGATTCGGTAACAACGCCGTACGCCGAGATGTCGTCTTCATCGTCGTCGGCCGGCGGTTTGGCCGGCGCCGGGGCGGGCACCGATGCGAGGGCCGGCTTCGGCTTCGCCGCAACCGGTTTGGCCAAGATTTTTTTCGGTTTGTCGTCCGCCATGCCCATCCCTTTCACTCGTCGGTGCCGGATGGCATCGTACCGGATTTCGCGGGAGAATTCTAGCGAATCCGAGGTTGAGGCGGTGGATTACTCGCCGATCCCTAGGACGCGGAGGAAGTTGCCGGCCTCGCCGGCCATTTCGACAGTGGCCACGGTAACTATCCTCTCCGGATTACTTATGGTTTATTGCAGCAAGCTACATTTACTCCCCGTCGCCCGTCGGCATCGCGCCGTATCCCTCCGGTTTTTGCCAAACGCTCATCACGGCCGCTTGACCCAACACTCGGCATTTCAATTCCCGCGTGGCCTTCCAATCGAACGGCTTCACCGCGGCCCGAAGTTCGTCCTGCTCGGCTACCAGAATCACAGCCCGGCCGCCGGGTTTCAACACGCGGTCCCATTCCTTCGCCAGGTCGACGTACAGATCCGGGATCTGCTCCGGCTTCAACATTTGCTTGCCGAAGGGCGGATTACAAACGATCCGGTCGACGGTCTCGCCGGTCAGCGGCAACTCCATGGCGTCCCAGCGCTCGATGACGGCACCGCCGCGGTTGCCGAGGTTCTCCTTGGTGCAGTAGACGGCGTTCGGGTCGATGTCGCCGCCCCAGTATTTCACGTCACGCATCCGGCGTTGTTCGCACAGCGCGATGGCTTCGGCGAGGATTGTGCCGGCGCCGCAGAGCGGGTCGAGCACCGTCATGCCGGGGGCGATCCCCGCGAGGCGCACCATGGCCGCGGCGACCGTGGGCCGCAGCGACGCGGCCACGTGGTCGGTTTTATAAGTGCGGTGCCGCATGGTGCGATCCGACAGCCGCAAGCCGCTGACGGCGGTCTTGCCGGTGATCGTCATCCAGATTTCGAACCAAGCATTTTCCTCCGCGGGCAGCCAGCCGACAGGGATGATGCCGTGCAGGCCGTCGGCCATGGCGTCCAGGGCGTCGACCCGGCGGTAGCCGTGCTCGCCCGTCATTTGGGCCACGAGGTGGAAGGTCGGTTTGCCTTTGACCTTCGGCCGGATGCTGTGGTGGATGCGGAACAACTGCGGCCAGTCGGGTTTCTTCGCCGTCCACTTCTTGATCTGCTCGAGGTCGTTGGCTTTGTACGTCAATGAGCCGGTGCCCCACGCGAGGAGGTAGATGTCTTCGGTCGTGCGGAGCCTCAGCACGTCGGCGTCGATGGAGCGCAACCGGAAGACGACGAGGCCGCGCTCGGTGCGTTTGATCTCGCCTTGCAGGTCGCGCATGATTTCGTCGGCGGCGATCGACTCCAAGCCGGGGTGCACGTGGGCGTACAGGGCGGGCAACTCGGCATCGGCATCGGGGGCACGGCGGGCCACGGCGGGCACTCCTCGCAAAAGGCTATTGTATGCCGGTGCGGAGTGCTGGGCGAATCAACGGATTTCGGTTTGCGCAGGGCGCTAAAGAGTCGACCTGAGTTGTTCTGCGCAGGGGGAGCCCGCCGCGCGGAGAGCGATGACGCGCTCCAAGCTTCGAATTAGCCGCTGTGCATCGCGAGGAAATTGCACAATTCGGTCAAGTCGCGGTGGAACGAACCGCCTCGCACGGCGTTCGTTCGGTCGCTGGACGCAAACGCGCCGACCCGGGTGTCGTACAAGTGCTTCGTAAGAATGACACCGCCGGGGGAAAATTTGCCTTCGGGGAAGCCGCCGGCGATCCCGCACACGAGCGACCACGCTGGCTAAAAATCGTTCCGGATGGGTGCGTTGCCAAACGGTCTTCACCCCTTCTTCGCTCGGATCACATCCTTGCCGATCCACGGCTTCAGCACTTCGGGCACCTTCACGGTCCCGTCGGCTTGCTGATAATTCTCCAGAATCGCGATCATCGCCCGGGTGCAGGCCACGGCGGTGCCGTTGAGGGTGTGCACGAACGGCAGGCCCCCCCCCTTCTTCTCTTTGGGCCGGTAGCGGATGCCGAGGCGGCGGGCTTGGAAATCGGTGCAATTGCTGGTGCTGGTGATTTCGCCGTAATCGCCGGCGGTGCCGCGACCGGGCATCCAGGCTTCGAGGTCGTACTTGCGGTAAGCCGGGCCGCCGAGGTCGCCGGTGCAGGTGTCGATAACGTGGAACGGGATACCGAGGCCGTTGAAGATTTCCTCTTCGATGGCCCGAATTTCCTCGTGGATCGCCTCGCCCTGCTCCGGGGTGCAGAACGTGAACATCTCAACTTTGGTGAATTGATGCACGCGGTACAGCCCCCGCGTATCGCGCCCCGCAGCCCCGGCTTCGGTGCGGAAGCAGTGCGACAGGCCGACGTACTTCTTCGGCAGATCGGCTTCGTCGAAGACCTGATCGCGATGCATGCCGCCGAGGGTGATCTCGGCCGTGGCGATCAGGCACAAATCCGTGTCGGCGATGGTGTAAACCTGCCGGGTCTCGGCGTTGTCCCGGGGCATGAAGCCGATGCCTTCCAGAACCTCGACGCGGGCCACGTCGGGCGTGATGATCGGCGTGTACCCGTGGCGGATGAGCGTCTGCATCGCGTACTGCACGAGCGCGAGTTCGAGTAGCACGCCCTCGTTCTTCAAGAAATAGAATCGCTGTCCGGCCACTTTGGCCCCGGCTTCCAGATCGGCCAAGTCGAGTTCGTGGATGAGGTCGTAGTGATCCTTCGGTTTGAAATCGAAGGTCGGCTTAATGCCGAATTCGGCGACGACCTTGTTCGACGACGGATCGCTGCCGACCGGCGCGGCCGGGTGAGTCATGTTCGGTACGGTCATCAGCGCCGCGTGCAAATCGAGCTGAACCTGCTTCAACATTGCGTCGGTCGCGGCGACTTGTTCCTTGAGTTTGCCACTTTCCTCTTTCAGTGAAGCTTTGTCCTCCGGCGTCTTGGCGCTCGGGAACTTCTTGCTAATTTCGTTCTGTTTCGCCTTGGTTTCGTCGGCGACGCGCTGGAGTCGCTTGCGGTCGTCGTCGAGCGCCACGATGCGGTCGAGGTCCGGCATGACGTTGCGGTTAACGCAGTTGGCCTTCACGGCCGGGAGGTTGTCGCGGATGAAACCGGCATCGAGCATGGAATTCGTTCCGGGTTTGAAACTGATTGCTGTTCGGTGATACCCGACGGATGATGTAAGAAAGTAGCTGTCGGTCGTCAGAAAGCGAGAGTCAGTTATAGGAAACGTTCACGTCCGCATCAGGAAGTAGACACCGGCCATGCTGCGGCGGAAGTTCAGGTTGCTGAACCTCTCGTGGTGGGAGTGGGGTTTATCGCGTACTCCCCACAAGTCGAATCGAATTCTCGATTTCCTGTCACACCCCGCTGAGCCGTTGGTAGGGGGGTCTGTCTCCACGAGACATTCACGCCCTTCAACCGGAGCTTCGCCATGAGTCACACAATCCGCAGCCTGTTCGCCAAAGCCCTCGTCGGCGGAGCCTTGTTGGCCCCGTTCGCGGTCCCGGCCTTCGCCCAAAACGCCGCCCCGCAAAACGCGGTTTCGCAGGGGCAAAAGAAAACCGCCAAGGAACTCCACGCCGTGCTCTTGAAATCGACCGGCTGGATCCAAGCCCGCAACGGCGACCAAATCCTCAGCCATGGCACCGGTTGGATCGTGGATGCCGAGCGGAAACTGATGGTGACCAACGACCACGTCGTCGAAGGCCAAGACACCGTCTACATCGTCTTCCCGAAGTACGAAAACGGCAAACTGATGCGGGAAGAGAAGTCCTACAACGGCGAGAAAGGCGTTAAAGCGGTGGTGATCGACCGGGATCGCAACCGCGACTTGGCGGTCATTCAACTGCAAACTCTGCCGGAAGGGCTCGTCGCCCTGCCGGTGGCGAACGAGGAACCGGAAGAAGGGGACTCAATCCGCACCATCGGCGGTTTCACGAACGGCGGCGACGGGTTAGTGTTCGGCGGAGTCGGCGGCGAAGTGCGGTCGGTCGGCGACACCGGCGGCCTGCACAAGCTCGGCAAAGTCCGGACCATCACTTCGACCGTACCGATCAACGGTGGAAACAGCGGCGGCCCGCTGATCGACGAAACCGGCATCCTCGTCGGGGTGAACTCCTACAGCGTGCTGCGTGGGATCGGCGGTCGGGAAGTGATCGGGGTTTCGGGGCACATTTCCGTGGCCGAATTGAAGGGGTACTTGAAAGAAGTCGATCCCCTGGTTTCGCCGAAAAACGCCGGAGAATTCACGAAACGGGGCGAACGGAAGTTGAACGCTTCGCGGCTCGACGCAGCGATCAAAGACTTCTCGGCCGCGATCGAAAAAGAAGGGGCGAACGCCAACGCCCTCTATCTGCGGGGCAAGGCATTCACCAAGATGGGCGATGCTCGTACGGCACTCGACGATCTGAACGCCGCAATCAAAATCGAAGGGAAGTACGACTACCGCATCGCCCGGGGGGACGCTTACCGCGTGCTCGGCAAACAAGACGAGGCGATGGACGACTACAGCGGTGCGATCCGCACCGACCCGTCGTTGCCCTTGGGCTACAACCAACGCGGCGTGAGCTACTGCTCGCTGAAGAAGTTCGAAGACGCCGAAGCCGACTTCCAACGGGCGGTGGAAAAAGCCCCGAATGTCGCACTCTTCCTTTCGAACCGGGCCGAAGCCAAGTTTGGCCAGAAGAAGTATGAATCGGCCGCTCAGGATTGGGCCAAGGCCGCCGAACTCGAACCGTGGAACCCGGAGTACCCCTCGAAGGTGGGCAACGCGATGTTCAACTTCGGCAAACCTCTGGTCGCGGCCGAAATCTACCTCGGAGCCGCTCAGAAGTTCGGCAACCCAGTGTTCCTGCGGCGGGCCAGCGCGGCATTGCTCGAAGCGAAAGAGCACAAACAATCGGCGAAGATCGCTTCGGAGGCTTTGAAAGCCTACGGGGATAAAGGCGCGGCCTCGGAATACGCCTTGCTCTACTGGGTCCGCGGCGTCTCGCAACGGGAACTGAAAAACGCCAAGGACGCCATCGATGACCTGACCAAGGCGATCGACTACTCCGGCGGTAAGAATGGGATGATGTACCTGGATCGGGGCTTGGCCCACCAGACGAACGGGGCGTCGAACGCCGCCGAGGACGATTTGAAGATGGCCGAGAAGCTCGGGGTGAAAGTCGGCGAAGTCAAGGCGGCCGTCAGCCCGATCGCCGGGAAGTGGAAATGCACAACCTTCATCAACGGGGTCAAAATGGTCGGGGAAGCCGAGTTCAAAACCAACGGGACGTTCGAAGGGGGCTGGACGGCCAGCAATCAGTTCGGCAGCCAAACCAGCACCGACACCGGCACTTGGAAGTTGGAGAAAAATAAGTTGACAATTAAGTGCAAAGACACCGGGGCCGTGATCCGAACGGTCGAGATCAGTGAAGATGAAGTGACGATGTCTATCGAAGAGTTCGGTAAGAACGTCACTTTCAGCCGCGAGAAGTAATCGGCTTGCTCGCCCCGAAGCCCCCGGATCGCTCCGGGGGCTTCGATCATTTTCGGTGCAGGTTTTTTTCGAGCCGCCACTCAAGGGCAACGAGGGCATGAAGCAGCAAGAGAAGATGATCCCGCCGGCGGGGTTATGCTTTGTGCGATTCGACCGTGTTCCGACCGGCGTGGACTTCGACTTGCGACCGAAAAGGTGACTCCTTTTCACCGGGCTTCTTGGCGATAGACCCGACCCTTCCTGGGCGGCCAATACATCGACCACTCCGGACACCCGAAACCGGCGTTTTAGTGGCGACCCACTCAGTCGCTTGTAAGATTGCGGCGTAACAATCTTTCCTGCAGTTTTCACACCCGGTATTGGCGAGCGATTTGCTGCGAAAATCGGGATTCATTCAACAGTTTCGGAGCTACCATGTCGGCCGATTCCGCGATTATCACCGGTATGGGCGCGATTCCCCACAGGGGCGGAATCGCCTTCCGCGTCTGGGCGCCGCACGCCAAAGCTGTCTCGGTCGTCGGCGACTTCAACGACTTCCAACCGACCACGAACCCGATGGCGCAGGAAGCCGAGGGCTTTTGGTACGCCGATGTCCCAGCCGCGAAAGTGGGGCAGGAATACCGCTTCTGGCTCGACACTGAAACCGGCCCCATCACCCGTATCGACCCGTACGCGCGCGAGGTGACCAGTTCCATCGGCAACGGAGTCGTTCCTGATCCGCACTTTGATTGGGGCGATGATCTTTTTGAAATCCCGAATTGGAATGAACTCGTCATTTACGAACTCCACGTCGGCACCTTCAACGCCGGCCAGCCCGATGTCGACGCCCCCGCGAAGTTCGAAAGCGTCGTTCGCCGCTTCGACCACCTCAAGAAAATCGGGATCAACTGCATCCAAATCATGCCCATCGCCGAGTTCGCCGGGGATCGCTCGTGGGGCTACAACCCGGCAAACATTTTCGCCGTCGAGTCGGCCTACGGCGGGCCGAAGGCTTTCAAGGAACTCGTGAAGCAGGCCCACAAAAACGGCATCGCGGTGATCCTCGACGTGGTCTACAACCACTTCGGCCCGAGCGACCTTGACCTCTGGCGCTTCGACGGCTGGAGTGAAAACGACGGCGGCGGCATCTACTTCTACAACGACTCGCGCCGCTCGACACCGTGGGGTGACACCCGGCCCGATTACGGCCGACCGCAGGTGCGGCAGTTCATCCGCGACAATGCCATGATGTGGCTCGAAGAGTTCCGCGTCGACGGTCTGCGGCTCGACATGACTTTGTACATCCGCGCCGTGGATGCCTCGGCCAGCCAAGTGCTGCCGGACGGTTGGAGCCTCATGCAGTGGGTGAATACGGAAGTCCGCAAGAAATTCCCCAAGGCGATCACCATCGCCGAAGACCTCCAAAATAGCCATACCCTCACGGACACTGCGGAGAACGGCGGTGCGGGTTTTGGCTCGCAGTGGGACGCGCAATTCGTCCACCCAATTCGCGAGGCAGTGATCACAGGGGCCGACGAACACCGGTCGATGGAAGCCGTGAAAAACGCGATCTTGAGTCGGTATAACGGCGACCCGACCCGCCGGGTGGTCTACAGCGAATCGCACGACGAAGTTGCGAACGGCCGGGCTCGCGTGCCGCAAGAGATCGACCCGAACGGGGCCTCGAACTGGTTCGCCCAAAAGCGATCGACCCTCGCCGCGGCCCTCGTGCTCACCTCGCCGGGCATCCCGATGCTCTTCCAAGGGCAGGAATTCGTCGAAGGGGAATGGTTCCGCGACAGCGTGCCGCTGCACTGGGAACAGACCGAAACCTTCCGCGGCATCGTGCGGATGTACCGTGACTTGATCCACCTGCGGTTGAACAAAAAGGGAACGAGTCGGGGTTTAACTGGGCCGAATGTCGCCGTGACACACGTCAACGACGACTCGAATCTGATCGCGTTCCGCCGCTGGCAGGAGGGCGGGTCGAACGACGAAGTCGTCGTTGTGGCCAATTTCCACCGCGACCCGCGCGAGGGTTATTCCCTCGGCTTCTCCCAACCGGGCACTTGGAAGCTCATCTTCAATTCGGACTGGAAAGGCTACAGCGAACAGTTCCAAGGCTACGCCAGTGCTGGTGTGACGGCCGCCGCCGGGGAATATGACGGCTTGCCGAACCGGGCCGACGTGAACATCGGGGCGTACAGCGTGTTAATTTTCGGGCAGGCTTAATCAAAATCCGACACGTTGAGAAGCATCTCGCCACATAACTAAAAACGACCCGGGCGCATGCCCGGGCCGTTCCCATGTCAACATTGTCAAATTTACTTGGCGGCTGGCATGAGGACGGTGTCGATCACGTGGATGACGCCGTTCTTGCACTTGATGTCGGTGACTTTGACGGTAGCGTCACCGATTTTGACGATCTTGCCATCGACGTGCACTTTGAACTTCGTGCCTTGGAGCGTTTCGACTTCTTTGCCATCGAGGGTGACGACTGTTGCGGCCAAGACGGTGCCCTTGACGACGTGAGCCGTCAGGATCGCGGTCAACTTTTCTTTGTCTTTGAGCACGGCGGCGAGGGTTTCCTTGTCGATCTTGTCGAATGCGGCATTGGTCGGGGCGAACACGGTGAACGGGCCTTCCCCGCTGAGGGTTTCGACCAAGCCGGCCGCTTTGACAGCGGCCACGAGGGTGCTGAAATCCTTGTTGCCGACGGCCGTTTCGACGATTGTCTTTTCGGCCTTGTCATCGGCGAAGGCGGGGGTGGACACGAACAGGGCGACGACCAAGGCAAGCAACTTCTTCATAGATCTCTCCGCGATGCGGGTGAGGAGTGCGAGCGGGAAAACGTTTCCCACCCGACACCAGATCCTAGTTAGCAGCGCCGGGGCCAATTCCACTCGATGGGCCGAAAAACCCACATTTTCTCTCAGTCCACTTTTTACGCCCCACTCCCTACAATCGGAGTATCACGTAAATGGGTGTCCACGGAATCGGCCATGCAACGTATCGCCAGGGAGTGGCCTTCTTTGTTCCTGCCTTGCACCGAAAGCTACGCTGGGTTCGGCCGTAGCTTGTTCCACACGCCCTGTGCCGTCCCGCGCGGCCGCGGGCTTCGCGAGCGTTCCAGTGGGAAGTTGAAAGACTTCGTTCGGGCCGAGGCCCCGCGTACTCCCGGCATTTACGCGATGCTCGGCCCCAAGGGGCACGTCATCTATGTCGGCAAAGCCAAGGATCTGCGGTCGAGGCTGTTGTGCTATTTTCGGGAGCAGAGCCGAGATCCGAAAGCCGGGAGGATTTTGAAGCACACTCGTGAACTGCACTGGGAAGAAAACGCTGACGAGTTCGCCGCGCTGCTGCGCGAACTTGAATTGATCCGTCGCTTCCGACCGCGCTTCAACGTCCTGGGCCAGCCCGGCCGGCAATCGTATTTCTACCTCTGCCTAGGCCGTGGTCCCGCCAGTACCGTTCACCTCACCCGCGAACCGACAGGCAAAGAAATGGCCGCCTACGGCCCGTTCGCCAAGCGCGGCCGCACCACCGACGCCATCCGCCGGCTAAACCACCACTTCGGCCTGCGCGACTGCGCCTCCAAAACCGCCACGAACTTCGCCGACACCGGCCGGCTCTTCGACGGCGACCGCGCAGCCCAATGCCTCCGCTACGAACTCGGAACTTGTTTGGGATCGTGCGCCGGTTTCTGCACGTCCGGTGAGTATTCCATCGCCGCGAAGGCGACCAAAGCGTTTCTCGACGGGCGCTGCCGCGGACCGATCCTCGACTCGCAGCGGAAGATGGAGTCGGCTGCGGCGGAATTCAAATACGAGCTGGCGGGCGTGCAGCGCGATAAGCTCGTTCTCTTCGAATGGCTCGAAGATAAGCTGAAATTCCTGAGGACCGCGCGGGCGAAGAACTCGTTCGTCTACCCGTTGCTGGGGGCCGACGGCGCCTCGCGCTGGTACCTGATTCACACCGGCGTCGTGCAGGCGGTGCTGCCCATACCGACGGATCCCGCGACGGCGGCCTCGGCGTTGAAAAAACTCGAATCGGTCTTTTCCAATGGCATTGCCGCGACCCGGAAACTGGAGCGCTGCGTGGATAGTGTGCTCATCGTGACCGGGTGGTTTCGCAAACGCCCCGACGAGAAACCGAAACTGCTGACGATGCGGCAAGCGGGGAATCTTTGCCGGGCGATAATGGAATCCGAATCGGCCGACGGGTAAACTGCGGCACTCTTCCTACCGGCGCCGCCCATGTCCGATGAATCTGTCCGCCCGTCGAACTGGCGCTGGTGGATCTGCGCGGTGCTGCTGCTTGCGACCACCCTGAATTACATGGATCGCATCGCGCTGAACCTTCTGTCGAAGGAGATCATCGACGCATTCCGGATCGGAAAAGTCGCCTACGGCATCCTCGAAAGCGGCTTCCAAATCGCCTTCGGTGTCGGCGCGGTCACTTTCGGCATTCTCGTCGATCGCTACGGCGTCCGCCGTGTCTATCCCGTCGCCGTCGTCGGGTGGTCATGCGCCGGCTTCCTCACGGGCTTCGCGGATAGTTATTGGGCGCTGTTCGCTTGCCGGATGCTACTTGGCATTTTCGAAGCGGGGAATTGGCCCTGTGGCATCCGCACGACGCGGCAAGTGATGCCGGCCAACGAGCGGGCGCTGGGCAATTCCATTTTCCAAAGCGGCACCGGCCTCGGGGCGATCGTGACACCGTCGGTGATCGCGGTCGCTCTGGCGACCATGGGCACCGGCGAAGCGCACCCGTGGCAGGTTCCCTTCCGGCTCATCGGGTTGATCGGCTTCGGCTGGATTGCCCTATGGCTGTTCACGATCCCGAAGCGACAACTTGTCATTGTTGAAACGACAAGCGACGAACCGGGATCGTTCTGGGCCGTCTTCCGCGACCGCCGCTTCTGGATTCTCATCGCCGTGATCATCGGCGTCAACACGACGTGGCATACTTTCCGCGTTTGGCTACCGTTGTTCCTGCGCGAAGAGCAGGGCTACACCCGCGATGAAATGTTGGAGTTCAACACCGTCTATTTCATCGTCGCGGACATCGGTTCGTGGACGGCGGGCCTCGCGGTGGTCTTGCTTGTGAAGCTCGGTTGGCCCTTGCACCGGGCGCGACTCTGGACCTTCGCCTGTGGCGTGGCCCTGATTCTCCCGGCCGCGGCCATCCCGTTCGCCACAAAGGCTTGGCTCTCCGCGATCATCCTCGTCACCGCCTTCGGTGCGCTCGGGATCTTCGCGACGTACTTCGCCCTCAGCCAAGAAATCTCGGGCCGTAACCAAGGCAAGATCACGGGGACCTTGGGCCTCATCAACTCGATGTATCTCGCGGGGCTCTACTGGGTCCAAGGGAGCATCGGCGAACTCCTCGGCGGCCTCGGGCAGGTATTGGCACTGGCCCCGATCCCGGCGATTCTGGCGCTTGCGGCAGTGGGGCTTTTTTGGCCGAAGGTGCAATTCAAGGAATAGCGCCGACTCCCTTTGGTGGCGGGGTTGGCCGTCCCGAGCTTTTCCATTTTCGATCCGTCGTTTGCGGCGGGGCCACCTCGCCTTGACCCATCCGGCGCCGAACGTACCATGTTCCAACCTGGCAAGGACTGCCGGGCTCCACGACGTTCAGCACGGAGGCTCCATGCGTTGTCTCGTTCTCGGCGGCACCGGCCGCATTGGTTCGGCCTTTCTTACGGCCTGCGCCCAACGCGGCCTGTCCCACCTCGGCACCTATCACCGCTTCGTCGAAACCGGTCTCGATCCGGTCGAACTCCGGGACTGCGACTCGATCCGGGATTTGATCGCCGAATACGAACCCGATTCGATCGTCTACGCGGCCCCCGTCGGGATCGCCGGCGCGGTGACGAGTGTCATCGCGGCCGCGAAAGAGGCCGGGAGCAAGCTCGTGTATTTCTCCGGCGATGGCGTCCTCGGCGAATGTCGCTCGGCCCGCCGCGAAGACGATCCCTTGAAGCCGATCGGCGAACTCGCGCGGTTGCAAGCCGCCGACGAACGGGTGATCCGCGAACAGCTCCCCGAAGCGCATTTGGTCGTCCGGACTAGCCGGGTGTACGGCGGAGCGCACCGATCCGAACCAGCTAAGTTCATCCGCAAGACACTCGCGAAAGGGCAGACGTGGGCCGCCGACGCGGTGCGCTTCACGATGCCGACCTACGCCCCGGATTTGGTCGAGGTCACCCTAGACCTTCTGAAACACCGGCAGACGGGAACGTTCCACGTCGTCGGACCGGAGCGGCACACCGATTTCAGTTTCGCCCGCATGATTGCCCACGTTGCTCACCTCGACGCCGACCTGATCGAACCGCTGACTGAAGAAGGCGATAGCCGCCCGACGCAAGTCTGGCTCGACCGCTTCAAGATCCGGTCGCTCTTCGGGGCGAACGCACTGCGTCCGGTGGGTGCCGCCCTCCGTCTGATGCGCGAAGAACAAGGTCAACTGCTACCGCTGCGGATCGCGGCGTAGTGGTTGGTGGATCGTGGGTCGCGGATATAACAGAAGGCAACGCAATCCACCGACCCACCGATGTCCTATGCCCACAACCCTCGCCGACCGGTTGGCCACTTACGCCGCCGGGTTGTCCTTCGACAAGCTGACTCCCGCCGCGGTCCACGAGACCAAACGGCGGTTCATCGATTCGTTCGCCACGGCGGTCGGGGCCATGCCGAGCGAAGCTTACGCCGTCGCCAAGAAGTGCGCGGCCCGTGTCAGCGGCAACCCGTCCGCGTCGATCCTCGCCTCCGGCACGTCGTCGCCGGAATGGGCGACGTTCGTCAACGGACTGCTGATCCGCTACCTCGACTTCAATGACACCTATTTGTCACTGGAACCGGCCCACCCGAGCGACAACCTCGCCGCCGTGCTGAGCGTCGGCGAAATCGAGAAGTCCGGCGGGCGGGATCTGATCGTCGCCGCGGTGTTGGCGTACGAAATCCAGTGCCGGTTCTGCGACGCCGCGAGCCTGCGGCAACACGGCATCGATCACGTCACCTACGGGGCGATTTCGAGCTGCGCCGCCGCATGCAAATTGATGAATTTGACCGTCGAACAGACGACCCACGCCCTCGGCATCGCCGGAGTCTGCAATACGGCCCTGCGGCAGACGCGCTCCGGCGAACTGAGCATGTGGAAGGGATGCGCCTTCGCCAACGCCGCCCGCAATGGCGTCTTCGCCGCGACCCTCGCCGCCGAGGGGATGACCGGCCCCGCCCCGATCTTCGAGGGGGATTTGGGCTTCTTCAAACTCGTGGCGAAGGAGGCGTTCACCCCCGCGCCGTTCGGGGCCGAGGCGGGCAACGCCGACGGTTTCATGATCGACAAAACCTACATCAAATTCTGGCCGGCGGAGTACCACAGCCAGAGCGCTATCGACGCGGCGATCCAACTGCGGGCCGAGTTGAACGGGGATGTGTCGAAGGTGCACAGCATCGACATCCACACCTTCGAGGCGAGCTACAACATCATCGGCAAATACCCGGAAGCGTGGGCGCCGCGGACCCGCGAGACGGCCGACCACAGCCTGCCGTACTGCACCGCCGCAGCCCTCCACGACGGCGACGTGACGCTGAGCACCTTCGACGATGCGCACTTCACGAATGCCGCGCTCGTGGCTTTCACCGGCAAGGTCAAAGTGCTGCACGACGCCACCCTCGACCACCGCTACCCGAATGGCATCCCGAACCGGATCACGGTGACCCTGAACGATGGCACGAAACTAACGAAGGAGGTCGAGTTCCCTCGCGGCCACGCCGGGAACCCGATGACCGATGGCGAAGTGGAAGCTAAATTCCGCGGCACCGTCGAACCGAAGTACGGCAAAACGAAGGCCGACGCGATCTTGGCCCGATGCTGGGATCTCGAGAATCTGACCAGCGTCACCGACTTGATCCAGATGTTCGCAGAGTGACGGACTCACCTCAATCGGGCAAGCCGGCGACCTCGCCGCCGGCGCGACTGGCGAGAGCCGGGAAGACGGCGTTGCCCGAGTAGGCGGGGAACCGGACGCTGCCGTCGGCGAGCGCGAAGTTGGCCCCGTCGCCGTGCGGGCTCCAGAAGTGGAACATCCCGCAGGGGTCGTCGAAGCGGCTTTCGCGGAACGGGTAGGCCCCCGGCCCGCACACCGACCCGCTGACGATGGGCTGAAGATTTTGCTCGCGGACGCCGAGGATCAAATCGGCCGAGCCATCAGCGTATTGCCGGTGCCGTCGGTGATGGCCAGCAGGGGGAAGCGACGATCTTGCACCAGCACGCCGTCTTTGGATTGGTAATCTTTCCCCGAAACGCCGAGGTAGCTCGTGAAGGCGACGGTGTTCTTCGTTCGCGCGGAGACTTGCGGCGAACCCACTCGACCGTCGGCCGGGCAAACGTACGCTTTGACCACGGTCGACAAGCCGGGGTGCGGTGGCGAGAACGCGAGCGGTTGCCGGCGGAAGTCGGCCATCGATTGCGCGTGCAACGCATCGGCTTCGAGGAAGGGCAGCAAGTCGAGCGTCCAGCCGGTGAACGGCCGGCGGTCCGCCTGAAAGAGTGAACGGTGACCGATGGGCAAGGTTTGGTTGCTGTCGTGATAGTTGTGGAGGGCCAGCCCGATTTGTTTGAGGTTGTTCTGGCAACTCCGCCGCGCCGCCGCGGCCCGGACCCGCTGGACGGCCGACAGCGTCAACCCGACGAGCACCGCGACGATGGCGATGACGACGAGCAATTCGATCAGGGTGAACCCGCGTCTATTTCGGAGCACGTGCTGCCTCCACCGCGGTGCCGGTGATCCGCAAGGTGACCGTCCGGATGCCGTTTTCTTCGAGATAGATTTTGATTTCGACATCGAACGCTCCCGGTTCACCAATGAGAATTTCGCAATTCCAAACAATCGATCCTCCGGGATTTACTGCGATGGGAGCGCTTCGCAAGGACTCGAAACAACAATTCCCTTTACATTGATCTTGCATGCCGAGTACTCGACGCGTAACCGTTCACGGGGTGCTGAAAGTTGGCCAAAACTACCCGCCCTTCCAGTCAGTGGCAACGAGTTGCGCACCGAATTGGCCAAAACTGCCTGCCAATATCAGGCGACTT
>Ga0105047_10010916_pt1 | contig 14795 bp, 13 predicted proteins | sample MAT04_FD_78384 | JGI IMG/M metagenome (GOLD analysis project Ga0105047, IMG submission 78384) | Freshwater microbial communities from Lake Fryxell liftoff mats and glacier meltwater in Antarctica - MAT-04 (megahit assembly) | ecosystem: Environmental > Aquatic > Freshwater > Ice > Liftoff... | reverse complement strand
TTACGCGTATCAGAGATGGTATGCGAGCTGCCAGCATTGACGGAAATGGATATCAATCCGCTGATTGTCGATGAGCACGGTGCGCTCGCAGCCGATGCACGCATCGTAATTGCCTTGCGTCAGCCCAGTGCTGACCGCTATGCACATATGGCGATTTACCCTTATCCCACACATCTGATCAGCACTTGGCAATTGGCTGACGGCAGAAATATCACCATAAGACCAATCCGTCCGGAAGATGCGGAGATTGAACAGGCTTTTGTACGTGGCTTATCGGAAGAGGCGCGTTATTTTCGTTTTATGTTCAGCGTGCAGGAACTCAGTCAGGCTATGTTGTTACGCTTTACGCAAATCGATTACAGTCGTGAAATGGCGTTAATCGCAGTAACCTTCGAACAAGACAAAGAAATCGAATTGGGTGTTGCACGTTTTGCCATCAGTCCTGAGGGGGAAAGCTGCGAATTTGCGCTGGTTATCGCGGATGCCATGCAGGGCAAAGGATTGGGACAGAAACTCATGACAGCGCTGATGGATGCTGCCCGCGCCAAGGGATTGAAAGTCATGGCCGGTGAAGTACTTAAAACCAATACCAATATGTTGAAACTGATGAACAGACTCGGTTTTAGCATTGAAGATAGATTAGACGACGACAACATCAAGCGTGTCAGAAAAATATTATGATGAATAAAATCAACTCGTATTGGTTTAACAGCAAACAAAAAGAGTAAGCACCTATGAAAACCGCCTACCTGACTCATCCTTCCTCGCTCAAACACAATATGGGAGCGGGCCATCCCGAATGCCCTGCGCGCATTCAAGCCATCGAGGATCAGCTCATCGCTTCCGGGTTGATGCCTTTTCTGGATCGGCAAGACGCTCCCGCCGCAAGCAAGGAACAACTGCAGCGCGCCCATTCGATCGATTATATCGAAACTATTTTCAGGGCTTCACCCAGTAATGGGCTGGTTTATCTCGATGCGGACACGGCAATGAATCCGTATAGCCTGGAAGCTGCTCTGCATGCTGCTGGTGCGGCGGTCAAAGCGGTTGACTTGGTGATGTCGGGCCAGAATGAAAACGCATTCTGCAATATTCGTCCTCCCGGCCATCATGCCGGGCGCAGCAGCGCTGCGGGATTTTGCATATTCAATAATGTAGCGGTCGCCGCCGCCCATGCGCTTGCGCATTACGGTCTGAGCCGTGTGGCAATTGCCGATTTTGATGTGCACCATGGCAATGGGACTGATGAGATTTTCAATGGCGATAGCCGTGTCATGCTGTGCTCAACATTCCGGCATCCGTATTATCCTTACGAAGGTGTTGATAGTAGCAATGAGCATATTATCAACGTGCCGCTTGCCGCTGGTGCAACGGGCACGCAATTTCGTGCTGCCGTGACAGAAAATTGGCTGCCTGCTCTGGAACAATTCAAGCCAGAGCTGTTGTTAATTTCAGCAGGATTCGACGCACACTGGGAAGATGACATGGGCGGGCTTGCGTTGCGCGAAGAAGATTACATGTGGATTACAGAAACACTTAAGCGTATCGCCATCCATCACACCAATGGTCGAATTGTATCCGTTCTAGAAGGGGGCTATGCTTTGCATGCCTTGGGTTGCAGCGTATTGGCTCATATTAAAGTACTTAGCGGACTTTAAAGCAACAGATGTGGTGGATAGCATAAGGATCTGGTACTCGATGCATTGGAACAAGCGCTGTGGTCTCGGACAGTCTCCTAGTATGCCTGTCAACAATTGCTTAAACAGCGTGGCATGGTGTGTTCAATGAATCGGAAGGGAAACCTGTTGGAAAAATTCTCCTACTGAGCGTTTCCTCAGTTGCTTGAAACGGGAATGGCTGATAAGTATTTGTTTTATCAAACCAGAGACTACTATTGCCGATATTCATGCTTACATTGGTTACTATAACACCCAGCGTATTCATGTAAAGATTTTTGATATGACGCCAATAGAGTTTGAAAAAGGACTTAGTTAACTGTCCGGTTCTATTTGATCACAGCAACTTTACTTGATCGGATCGCTAGTAAACTGTTGAGAGGATTGTAATTTGTTAAAAAATATACTTATTGTCTGTGTCGGAAATATATGTAGAAGCCCGATGGCCGAAGGATTATTCAAACACGCACTTACTGAGGTGAATAAGGTAGATTACTTCGTAAGTTCCGCTGGTCTTGGTGCATTAGTGGGTCATCAGCCCGATCCTATTGCTTGTCAGCTATTATTGAAAAGAGGTATTGATATTTCGGATTATCGTGCTTGTCAGTTAAATCGAGAAATGATTCGCAAATCGGAACTCATTTTAGTAATGGATCTGAATCAAAAAATAGCGATAGAAGAAAATGAACTGAGTGCAAGAGGGAAAGTTTTTCGCTTGGGTGAGTGGGGAAAATTTGATATTGATGATCCCTATAAGCAAGATCTTTCTGTTTTTGAAGAATCATTGGCATTAATTGAAAAAGGTGTATCAGAGTGGGTGGCAAAACTATCATAGATAGAGTCCACTCAGAAACTGCAATCCATTGATTATATAATTTTATTGTTCTGTCATTGGTATGGTAATACAAGCAGAACAACAATATGCTCTCAGAAAGCTTGTACATAGGATTAAGGTACCCCCTGTTTTCCGTCTTCCAACGGGCTAACAATTTTTGTTAGCAACAAATAGGAGTATCCGCTTTTAATTAAAACGCAGTAGATTCTGATTTATCAGCTTTAATTGCAAGGAGAAAACACGATGTGTGGAATAGTTGGTGCAGTAGCCAATGATAATTTTGTTCCAATGTTGCTGGAAGGATTGCTACGCTTAGAGTATCGAGGGTATGACTCTGCCGGACTGGTTGTCACGTGTAATGGCCTGCAAAGATTGCGCACGACGGACCGCGTAACCGAATTGCAGAAGCTTGCAATTAAGCAGAAGACACAGGGGCTTGCGGGCATTGCCCATACACGCTGGGCGACGCATGGGGCACCGTCAGAGCGTAATGCGCATCCCCATTTCTCCGGAACTGTAGGAACAGATACTAGAATCGCTATCGTGCATAATGGAATAATTGAAAACCATGAAATAATGCGCAAGCGCTTACAGGCGGAAGGATTTGAATTTATATCGGATACCGATACCGAAGTTATTGCACACCTCATAGCATTTAATCTTAAGCGGACCGCTGATTTATTAAAAGCAGTTTGCGAATCTATTGCTGAATTACAAGGTGCTTACGCAATTGCTGTGATGGAAGAATCTCGACCTGAAAAGCTAGTTGTTGCACGTAACGGAGCGCCATTATTGCTGGGTTTGGGTGAAAGTGGGAATTATGCGGCTTCTGATGCATCTGCATTACTAAAAGCAACCAGGAATATGATTTATCTGGAAGAAGGCGATGTCGCTGAACTGACATGCAACGGATATCGCATTGTCAACTGTCTTAATGGCAGTTTAGTGCAAGAAGTGGAACGCACGGTTCATGAAAGTAATCTAGCGAGTGAAGCAATAGAAATGGGGCCGTATGCACATTTCATGCAGAAGGAGATATTTGAACAACCGAGTGCTGTGGCAAATACGCTGGAAATGGTATTTAGTGCGCAATCTATTTCACCCAATTTATTTGGAAGCGAAGCTGAGAAAATATTTAATAAAACCAGCAGCATTCTGATACTAGCCTGCGGAACCAGCTATCATGCAGGCTTAGTTGCTCGTTACTGGCTGGAAACTGTTGCTGGATTGCCATGTAATGTTGAAATAGCGAGCGAATACCGTTATCGTGACCCCATTGCAGACCCAACTACTTTAGTGGTTGGCATTTCCCAATCGGGAGAAACTGCAGATACTCTGGCGGCCATGGGTTATGCGAAGAAACTGGGCCATCAATACAGCCTTGCCATTTGCAACGTACCGGAAAGTGCTCTGATACGTCAAACTGATCTGCGTTTTCTCACTCGTGCAGGTCCGGAAATTGGTGTGGCCTCGACCAAAGCGTTTACTACGCAGCTAGCATCACTTTTACTGCTAACGGTGACACTGGCTAAGATGCGCCATAAATTATCTATCGAAGATGAACAAGAGATGATCATGGCGCTACGTCATTTACCGGTAGCTCTGCAGCATGCACTACAAGTCGAGCCGCAAGTGAAGATTTGGGCAAAAAGTTTTGCACAAAAGCGCCATGCATTATTTCTTGGACGCGGTGTTCATTATCCTGTTGCTATGGAAGGCGCACTTAAGCTCAAAGAGATTTCTTATATACATGCTGAGGCCTATGCGGCTGGAGAATTAAAACATGGTCCGTTAGCTTTAGTAGATAGCGAAATGCCAGTTGTTGCAATAGCGCCGAATGATCAGCTGTTGGGTAAACTGAAATCGAACTTGCAAGAAGTGCATGCGCGAGGTGGTGAACTCTATGTGTTTGCGGATGCAGATTCCCAGATAGCGCAAGGTGAGAATCTGCATGTAATCCGATTAGCAGAGCATGCTGGTTTACTCAGCCCAATTCTTCATACGATCCCGCTTCAGCTATTGGCTTATCATGTTGCCTTAGAGAAAGGAACTGATGTTGATAAACCACGGAATCTAGCTAAAGCAGTAACGGTAGAGTGAAGTGTGGGCGTGCCCATGTCGGTACTATTTAGGCTTGGCTCCAATATCCTGGAAACCTCCGCCGATACTTGGCACTAAGAAGTTTGTGGATTTCGGATCAGTGCTAATGAAAGTAACCTTGCCGGAACGTTGCCACGAATTGTCTACTTCTACGCTGCCACCCGACCTTAGGGACTCCGCTGAGATGTTATATTCAAGAACGGTATCTGAACCTTTATAATAGCTCTGCTTATTGTTCCATGTCGTGTTGTTAATCATAGTGACGCTCGCGCCGGCATTATAGTCTATTCCAGTCGCCTTGTTTGAATACACCAAATTGTGTTCTACTATGGTGCCCCGGCTAGGTGATATGCCGCCGGCCTTAATGCCGTTACCATTTCCATTAGCAATGCCGTTTCCGTAAGAGATGTTGTAACCAAAATAAGTGTCTGTAGATCGCCACGCATCAATCCCATCATCGGAGTTATGGTACACAAGGTTGTTTTCTACACGATTGTTTGCGCCGCTTGAAATGGATATGCCATCGGCGTTTCCACCATTTGCGAAGCCTGATACCATGGTCCCTTCATCAAAATTATCATGTACGATGCAGTTCTTGATAACGTTTCTGGAGCCGTAAGTATTGTAGGGGAAGCTATCGTACGGGCTGTATACCTGAATGCCAGACAAACTGTTGTGGTGAATGTGCAGGCCATCGAGCACATTATCGGTACCTTGGATCCAGAAACCTTGCATGGGCATGTTTTTCACTTCGAAGTTACGCAGCCTTATAAACTTGCCACTTACGTTGATGGCGATTTTCGCGCCCTTCGGGTTTGCAATACCATCGAACACAGCGGATTCGCCAGGATAGCTTTCGTAAATGATCGGTGCGCCTGCGCTGCCCACGTTCCCAAATGTGATAGTCTTGGAAACGGCGTATGTACCCCCGCGCAGGAATACCACGGAACCGCTCTTGGCTTTGCTGATCACAGTCCAGATGCTGCAAGGCGAAGCTAGTGAACAAGTCGTGCCACTTCCTGTCGGTGATGCGAACAGAGTACCCTTGGCGAGCGCTGTCGCTACAAAGGGTTTTGGCCCAATTTTTATACTGACTTTTGTGCCGTCAGAAGCAATTGTACCGGCGTGTACACTTGTTATTCCAATTAACGAACCACTGATTAAACTTGCTAAAAAAATTAGACTGCTTAATTTCATAATAACTCCTAGGTTGTTGTAAACTAATAATTATCTAGATAAGAATTTATAGAAGATCGACATCTTGTTTTGTTTACTGCGGGTGGAATAAATAAAACTTAAGCGTTATCGCTATTTGAGGGTTGTTTACCCTTCTGTTCTATTCGTATGCTGCCAAGATCGCTTTAATTAAAGGCATTATGTGTGTGATTATTTCCCGCATGTAATGCATTCTACGTGGGAAATACTTCCATGTAAATGCCTTGTGTAATATATTCCCACGAAATCTTTGTAGATCAAAACCGATATTGATGTTGTGTTAATAGGAAGCATTTAACAAATTTTTCTCAGATGATCCCTGTAAAATTTCGGAGAACGTATTTCTGGTGATGGTTTGCGACAGAATAAGAAGCTCACCCATTGGGTGAAATGAAATCAGAGAAAAGAACACTGATAAAGGTGATCAACACTTCTTTGCTGGAGATCGGACAGATAGCAGTTGAGCTGAGCGTCGCTATCCCCAGTGGCTGGTTTTACCTTTGCTGGGACGAGGGCGGAAGCCCCGCGTTATTGGGGTAGGTGGATGTCTGCTGGATTGCACCAGCTCCATCCCACCGATGAAATTGTTCCCCAGTAATCGGCATGCGCAAGACTATCAGCAACGAAAGTGTACTTTGCAAGCCGGCGCGCCTGACACCGAACCAATCCAAGTGTTGTTGCGAAGAAGAGGGCGTTACCCACAGTCCAATTGGTGATGAGCTAAGCCGGAATGGATCCAGTCCTCTATGCGAGAGTGTCCAGGAATCTGTTTTTTTGCACTATAATTGCGCACACTGGCTTCTGTGTGTATGCAATAGAGGTAAGTGTTGCCAATTACCAAAAGAACAAAAAAGGAAATGTTTCATGAGTACTATTTGGTTTAAAGATTACACCATTGCGTATCTGGAAGGTTTACGCAATGCCAATATGGGCGAACATATCGGTATTCAGTTTACTGAGTTGGGGCTGGACTTCTTGAAAGCGCGTATGCCTGTCGATAAGCGTACAACGCAGCCATTCGGTATCCTGCATGGCGGTGCCAGTTGCGTGCTATCTGAAACCTTGGGCAGTGTGTCAGGTTGGATGACAATCGATCCGGAAAAATACCGTGCGGTTGGTCTGGAACTTAATATCAATCACATTCGTGCGGTTACCAAGGGTCATGTTATTGGTATTTGCACACCGTTACATACCGGTCGCCGTACACAAGTCTGGCAAACAGATATTGTTGAAGAAGCTACTGGCAAGCGCGTGGCGGTTTCACGATTAACATTGGCGATCATTGAACAAGGCACGCTCAGTGCGCAGAAGGAGCATGTGATCGTCGAGAGAGAGTCATAACACAGTGATCCAACAAAAAACCCTCATACTTCCGGTGTGAGGGTTTTTTTGTTGATGTGGAACGAAAACTTGAGCCAGCGTTGTATATGCGCTTTTTAAGTTCCCTTGCTGTCTTTACTCTTGCTGGTTTCCACTTCTTTATTGACTAATTTTTCATCTGACGATTCAGTATCTTCGGATTGCACTTCTGTCTTTTGGTCATTGGTTTCAATGGAAGCCGTTTCGGTAGAGCTCCTGTCATCGTCTGACGAATTGTCGCCGGCATGATCATTATCTTTGCTTTTGCTGTTCCACATGAAATAAGCTGCACCCAGCGTAACGACTACAACCGGCATAGTAATAAATACCAGCAGTGCATATTCCACTGTGACATCTGAACCTTGAGGAGGGGGGCTATTCACCAAAACGTAAGCATGCGTCAAGGCAACCCCATAAACAGGCAGCAATGCAGCCATATAACGGTTAGTAATGAACGGACGAACTGTCAGCATATTCAAAATATTGGAACCGTAGTATCCAATGAAATAAACAAAAATATAAAAGAAGATGGCGCCCATGGGTTTTCCTATTTAAATCAGGTTTATCGGTTATAAAAATCAGGTTTCATAAAAAAGCTAAAGAATCTTTGGTCTTATGATACACAGATCATCATCAAAAATGTACTGATAAAAATGAGCGAGAAATTACTGATTCTATGTAAAATATGGAATGTATTTCTATTTTATGGAGATATCGGATGGGCTATACTGCCCTTTTGAATTTTAAATCCAATCATCAAAGGAGTCGCGCATGAATCAGGAAATACCACCGTTAGACCCACATCCCTTGAGTGAATATGTTGCCTGGGCGGGCGGGCGTAATCGTGAACCCATATTAGGTGTGTTGAAAGATAAGCTACCAAAAGATCCCGAGCGCGTTCTGGAAATGGCAAGTGGCAGTGGTATGCATATTAATTATTTTGCGCCGCATTTTGAGCATCTGCATTTTCATCCGACTGATAAAGACATCGAGGTTCTTGATAACATCAAGAAATTGACCGGCGATCTCGGCAATAACAATATTGCAGATCCAGTTCATTTGGATTTGACAGATCCACAGACATGGTTCAATCCAGGGCCAGAAAAAACATTTGCTGCTATTTTCTGCATCAATATTTTTCAGGTGGCGCCAATTTCAATTGCCGATGGCATGATGAAATGCGCTGCGCATTTACTCAAAGATGACGGATTTCTTCTGATCTATGGGCCCTTCCAGATTGAAGGGCAATTTTCTACCGATTCCAATAAATCTTTCCATGAAACATTAAGTTCTGTGGGTGTACCCGAATGGGGATTAAAGGACATTGCCGATTTAAAAAAAGCGGCTGCCAATCATGGATTGGAGTTGAAAGAAAAGATTGATATGCCTAGCAATAATTTTTCACTCATCTTCGGTAAAATATAATGATCAGTCAGTCCGGCTCAGCGATGGTTGTCGGTGTTGGACCTGAACGGGGGCTGGGGGCTGCATTGGCTATGTGCTTTGCTGAAAAAGGCCTGCATGTTTTTATGATCGGACGTAGTGAAGAAAAGCTAAACAATATTGTGAAACTGATTCAAGAAACGGGGAGATCGGCAACAGCCATTGTTGCTGATGTAACTGTTGAGCAGGATGTTGGGCGATGTTTTGATGTGCTGCGTGAACGCGGGGATATCATTCAGGTTGCCGCCTACAATGTGGATAGCAATATCCCTGCCCCGTTTTTGCAGACTGACGTGACAACATTCACTACTTTGTGGCAACAGAACTGCCTGGGCGCATTTTTGTTTGCCAAAGAGATCGTCGCGATCATGCAAGCTCAGCAACAGGGAACTGTATTTTTACCGGAGCAACCGGCTCACTAAGAGCCAAGCCACCTTTTACTGCATTTGCATCGGCCAAGGCTGGATTGAGAGCATTGGCGCAAGGATTGGCGCGAGAATTCTCACCGCTGGGTGTACATGTAGTGCATACCGTGATTGATGGTGTGATTGATGGTGACCGTGCACGTAATCAGTTTCCCGAGTATGTCGAAGCCAAAGGTCAGGAAGGATTGCTGCAATTGGAAGCTATTGCGCAAACCTATTGGGCAATACATCAGCAACCACGCTGTGCCTGGACACATGAACTGGATTTGCGGCCTTTCAAGGAGCCGTTCTAAAATATTAGGAAATATTATGAATACAACAACTAATTGGAACCTGCAGGGTAGTTATTTTGAAACTTGTAATTGTGAAACCGCTTGTCCATGTGTCTGGCTTCAGCCGCCTTCTGAAGGCGATTGCAAGTTACTGGTCGCATGGCATATTGATTCCGGTTATTTGAATGACGAAAAATTGGATGACCTGAATGTTGCATTAGCATGCTATTCACCGGGCCATATGAAAGAGGGTAACTGGCAAGCGGCACTCTATGTGGATGAGCGCGCAACGGATGCGCAGTTCGACGCCATCACGCAAATCTATGCGGGAAAACTAGGTGGGCATCCAGCCATTTTGATGAGTTTTGTCACCGAAGTTTGGGGCATCAAAAGAGTGAAGATTGATTTTAAAATGCAAGGTAATCAGCGGCGATTGATTATTCCTGATATCGCACAAGCAACGATTGAGAGCATTCAGGGTATTAAAGGCGGAGATGCGACCATTGATAATCCACCCTTATGTGTTGTGTCAAGCCACCCGACGGTAGTAGCAAAATCCAGTCAATATCAATACCAGGATTATGATAAGGCCTGGAAATTTACCGAACGCAATGGGTATTACTCGCCGTTTACTTATCAGCCCTGAAACATTAAACAACATTTCTGAAATACCTTATTCGTGGATAATCTCTAGACATAGGGGTTATCCGTGGCCATTCTAATGCCTAAAAATCAATTGGCTATTTGGATAGCCTTGTTGACAGTTATTGCTGTTGCCTGGTTTTATCTATTTTATCAAAACTGGCAAATGACATCCCTGCCCATGTCTGAAATGTGGATGCCGCCATCTGAAACATTTGCCTGGCAATGGATGGATTTTGGTCTGACTTATCTGATGTGGGCGGTGATGATGGCTGCCATGATGTTGCCATCTGTTATACCAATGATTCTGGTGTATGCCAAGATCTGTCAGCAACGCAAGCAAACAATCAATCCATTTGTTCCATTGTTTTCACTGGCATATCTGCTGGTATGGATGGTATTTAGTATAGTGCTGACGTTATTGCAATGGCAAATGCACGGACTGCATTTTTTATCGCCAATGATGGACAATCAGAACGAAATCATAGCGGCAGCTATTTTTATTTTCGCAGGTATTTATCAATTCACGCCATTAAAGAACAGTTTTTTGCAAAACTGCCGTTCGCCCATGGGATTTCTGTTAATCGAATGGCGTGAGGGTGCCATGGGATCTTTTCAAATGGGACTAAAGCATGGTGGCATGTGCCTCGGGTGTTGCTGGGCGCAGATGATGATTATGTTTGCTGTCGGCGTGATGAATTTGTTGGGGATGGTATTGATCACTCTACTAGTTTTAATTGAAAAAGTTTTGCCCATGCATCAGCAGTACTTTTCTAAAGCGGTCGGTACTTTATTTTTTTTGTGGGGAATTTGGCTTCTACAGTTTTTTGATCAAAATAGATTTTTATAACTTCAAGATTCACGTTTTTTTAATATAAATTCGGTATGCTTCAGTTTGATTAAATCTTGCCAGGTAATTTATGGATTCCCCTACAACGCTATCTTCTTTGACTACTGAACCCCAGAATCTCCTTAGAGAGAAATTACTGGCTATCCCTGAATATTCGCAAAGACAGGAGTTGCATAATGAGCTCAATTCGGTTGCGTATGAACTTTTGGCGCCGCCTGTTCAGCTTTCTCATTTGGTATTAATGTCCGAGCGCCACTGGATTGATCAGGAACGTAAATTGATCGGTGAGTTATGTGATCGTTATGGCATTACTCCGCCCAATACGCACGAAAATGATTTTAGTGCGGATTTTGGCGAATTCCGCCTTCGCTGGGAGCGGCATACCGAATACTCTACTTATACCGTTTATCGCGCAAAACCTTTTGTAACCCCTTTTGAGCAGCCGGCAATTGAATTCGTGCCGCAGGAGTGGTGGATTCGCTTGCCCGGTGAATTGCTGGTGGCGACGCATATTGCTTTGGATGACCGGTCGCGACCCAAGCGCAGCTTGCATGAACTGTCTATTCTATTTGCTTCCGGAACAGTGATCGGTTCCAAGGTGGCGGGAGGTGCTGCCAGTGTGTGGAGTGATAATCAGATACATCACGATAATTTTGGCCGCATACTGATCCATGATGAAAATTTGCGTAGCCGCCAGGTAGGACGGCTGGTGCAGCGCCTGCTTGAGATCGAAACCTACCGCATGCTGGCGATGCTGCCCTTGCCGATCACCCGCGAGATCATTCCACAATTGGCGCGTGCCGATCAGCGTCTGGCTACGCTGATTGCCAACAATGTGGAACTGACCAGCATCGAAGATGAGCAGCGTTTGCTGGACGAGCTGACGCGTTTGGCGGCGGAAACCGAGCGATTGTCCGCGCAAACCAGTCATCGTTTTAATGCATCCAGAGCCTATTACGATATCGTGAAATTACGCATTACCGAATTACGCGAAGAGCGTATTGAGGGATTGCAGATGCTCCAGGAATTCATGATTCAGCGATTGTCGTCGGCAATGGGGACTTGCGAGTTGGTGCATACAAAGCTGGAGACGTTGTCGATGCGTCTCGGGCGTGCATCGGCCTTACTGCGCACACGGGTTGATCTGTCCATGGAAGCGCAGATTCGCGATTTGTTGAAATCTATGGATCATCGTGCCCATGTGCAATTGCGCATGCAGGAAACGGTTGAAGGTTTGTCCGTTGTCGTGCTGAGCTACTACTTGCTGGGTATTCTGGGCTATGGCTTAAAGGCACTCCAGGCAGCGGGTCAGGATATTAATGTTGAATTACTGACCGGTATTGCGATTCCTGTCGTGGTACTCAGCGTCTTTTTTGTTGTGAGCGGTTTGCGCCACGTGATTAGAAAGCTGCATCGGGATAAGTGAGCGCTGATTAACATTCGGTGATACTGACTGCCAGCCCGCCCAGGGAGGTTTCCTTATATTTCACCGACATTTCCAGCCCAGTTTGCTTCATCGCAGCGATGCAATTATCCAATGACATGAAATGCTGGCCATCGCCACGGATGGCCAGTGATGACGCGGTATAAGCCTTGATGGCGCCGAATCCATTGCGTTCAATGCACGGCACCTGCACCAGACTGCCTACCGGATCGCAGGTCATGCCCAAATGATGCTCCAGTGCGATTTCTGCAGCGTTCTCAATTTGTTCGGTAGTGCCGCCTTTAATTGCACATAAGCCTGCAGCCGCCATGGCTGAAGCAGAGCCTACTTCGCCTTGACAACCCACTTCAGCACCGGAGATTGAACTGTTATGTTTGATCAATCCGCCGATGGCACCGGCTACCAGCAAGAAATCACGCACTTGTTCCGGTGTTGCATCCTCATGTTTCACTGCATAATAAATAACTGCCGGTATGACGCCTGCTGCACCGTTGGTGGGTGCTGTCACTACCATATGACCCGCAGCATTTTCTTCGTTCACTGCCATGGCATAGGCGCACAGCCAGTCGTTCAAATTAGCTTTTTGCGGATTCTCCTGTAATTGCAGGTGCAAAGAATGCGCGCGCCGTTTAATGTTAAGACCGCCGGGTAACCGGCCTTCAGCTACGAGGCCATTTTCCAGGCAAGTGCGCATTGCATCCCAAACGGCATCCAATCCAGCATTCAATTCTGCTTCACTGATGCGTTCCAGCTCATTACTGCGCTTCATCGCAGCAATCGATAGGCCGCTGTCGGCTGACATTTTCATCATCTGATTGGCCGAGTCAAACGGAAAACCGCATGAACTGGCTGCCTCCATTTTAATGGGCGCAACAATTTGGCCGATTTCAGGCAATGTGGTGATAAAACCACCGCCAATTGAAAAATAAGTTTCGGTCAACAGGGTCTTTCCGGTTTCGTCCAGCAACTGAAATATCATACCATTTGGATGTTCCGGCAGCGGTTCTCCGCGATCGAAGATAATATCTTCAGGCGGATTAAAGTGGATCACTGTCGATTCGTTGATGCGGATGGTGTTTTGTTGCCAAAGCGTTTGGAACAATTCATTCACATTCAGTTTCGCCAATCCTCGCGGTGTGTATTCATGCATGCCTAAGGTCACTGCACGATCGGTGGCGTGACCTTTGCCAGTGAACGCTAAGGATCCCCGCAAGGTACAGCGCACCTGCAGGAAAGATGGCGCGGGATGACTGGAAATAAAAACCTCGATACGGTCGCGAAAATCCTTGGCTGCAACCATAGGACCCATCGTATGCGAACTGGATGGGCCGATACCTATTTTAAAAAGATCTAGAACGCTAATGAACATTAGATTGCCTATGAAAATTCGAAATTCTTAGAAGATCAAGACGAAGTTTTGTGGAAAATGCGCGTTGAAAATTATAGCGCAGCTAGTATGCTATATGTCATGCACTGACTCAATAAATTTTTTGAATATCAAAACTTGCTGGGTTTATTAGCCGGCGTGAGCCAACGAATCTTCATGTTATTTATGGCTATGTAGCAATTAGCTGTTGAAATTAATTTATTTTTTCAAGTGACATTAGGACCGCGGCTCATCCTCTCAATCGATTTTATCCAATCTTTGAATTTAGATGCTTCCATGATGCATACCTCTTCTACTACATTTCGATGCATATTCGACTGGCAATTCAACAATAAATTGCTACTGAGCCTTCTTATTCTATCTGGACAGCCTCCTAGTCGAACAGAACAGACAGATCAAGGCATAAGAGCTACTGCCGCAGATCCTGATCAATCCGGTTTCATGTTATGGAGTACCTATTCTCAGCAAAATTGTATTTTCCTGTAACCGGCTCAAGCCGCGATCTTGAAAGCGCGGATTTTGTTCGAGCACATCCTGCTGTGACAACAAGGTGATTTCGGCGTGTGGTTGATAGAGCGAAGTAACTTCATCCATGGAAACTGCAAACGGCGGGCCGGGCATTTCATGCTGCGGGTAGTCGAGTGTGACGAGCAGGATTTGTGTTGCTGGAGGAAGAATATGCAAAAGGTGATGTGTATAGCGTTTACGCATTTCCGGCGGTAATGCGATTAATGCCGCGCGGTCGTAGACCGCAGTAACTTTTGCTACAGCATTTTTATCCAAATCAAAAAAATCACCGCACAGAATGTGAATATCATTTGCTTCCAGATGGGTGAATTGATCACGCGCGCTGCACTGGGGTGTCAGGCCATTCTCTGTAAAGAATGCTTGTGCCGCAATCCCACTTAATTCGACACCCAGAACTGTATGTCCTTTTTGACGCAGCCAAAGCATATCGGTGCTTTTGCCGCACAATGGCACAAGCGCCGTATTACCCGGAGCAAGCTGTAAGCGCTGCCAATATTGACCCAAATACGGATTGGTTTCATTCTGATGAAAACCGATATCTTGCCGTTCCCAACGATTCAGCCAGTATTCTTTCTGCATTATGGATTCTCTTGCTGTCGTAGGTGGTTGTACTAGCGAT
>Ga0105047_10010915_pt1 | contig 14796 bp, 17 predicted proteins | sample MAT04_FD_78384 | JGI IMG/M metagenome (GOLD analysis project Ga0105047, IMG submission 78384) | Freshwater microbial communities from Lake Fryxell liftoff mats and glacier meltwater in Antarctica - MAT-04 (megahit assembly) | ecosystem: Environmental > Aquatic > Freshwater > Ice > Liftoff... | reverse complement strand
GCGCGGCGTACAACGAGATCCGTCGGGCTGCGGGTCACGAAGAAGTCGATCCCATGGAATTCCTCGATCTGGTAGAGCAAAAGCTCAAGCTCGTCGACATGGAAGCGTCGATGCTCAATCGGTCCGTCAACATGGGGTTCTCGGGCGGCGAAAAGAAGCGCAACGAGATTTTGCAAATGGCCGTGCTCGAACCCAAGCTCGCGATTCTTGACGAGACGGATTCTGGCCTCGACATCGACGCCCTGCGCATTGTGGCCGACGGCGTGAACTCGCTGCGCCGCCCCGACAACGCCGCCATTGTTGTCACGCACTATCAGCGTCTGCTCAACTATATCGTGCCGGATTATGTGCACGTGTTGGCGGGTGGTCGCATCATCAAATCCGGCGACAAGTCACTGGCACTGGAACTCGAAGCGCGCGGCTACGATTGGCTGCTGGAGCCGGCGGCGTGAGCGCGACTGTTAATACCGCACTGCTCAATCTGGCCGACGCGTCGGCGGCAGCATCATCGACGCCAGTGATAACCTCGTTTCGTGCCGAAGGTGCCGCGGCGTTTGCACGTCTCGGTTTGCCTACGACGCGCAATGAAGACTGGCTGTACACCAGTGTGGCGATGCTCAACGAACGGGAGTTCACATCGGCCACCGGTACGGCGCGTGTCACGGACGCCGATCTCGCGCCATTTCTGTTTGGCAAGGAGGAGTGGCCTCGCGTCGTGTTTGTCGACGGCCAGTGGTCCGAAACGCTGTCTACGCTGAACCATTTGCCGGAAGGTGTTCGCGTACAGTCGCTGGCACAAGCGATCGAGACGAATTCCGAGTTGATCTCGCGTTATCTGGGAACGGTCGTTCCAGCTGCACGTGACGGTTTCGGCGCGTTGAATGCCTCGGCCACCGGGGTTGGCTCGGTCATTCATGTCGCGAAAGAGATGGTGAGCGACATTCCGGTACACGTGCTTCACGTGTCGTCCGCGAATGCGAACGATGTGTTGTCGCAGCCGCGCCACCTGATTGTGGTTGAGCCGCACGCGAAAGCCAGCGTCATCGAAAGTTTTGTGGCGTTGGGTGATGCCGCCAACTTCACGAACAGTGTGACGGAAGTAATCGTGGAAGATGGCGCGACGCTCACCCATTTGCGCATTCAGCTCGAAAGCGCGAACGCCACCCACATTGGGACAGTCGAAGCGCGTCAGGGTCGTGATTCGCACTTCATTTCCTTTTCGCTGATCTCAGGCAGCGCACTTTCGCGCACCAATGTCTACACGGTGTTGAACGGCGAAGGTTGCGGCACGACACTGAACGGATTGTACCTGCTGGACGGCACACAACACGGCGACACGCAGACGCGCGTGGAGCATGTGGCCCCGCGTTGCTTCAGTCGCGAAATGTACAAGGGGCTGTTGGATGGTGCGTCGCACGGTGTGTTTAACGGGAAGGTATACGTGCATCCCGAAGCGCAGAAGACCGACGGCAAACAGACCAATCAAACGTTGTTGTTGTCGGATAAAGCCAGGATCGATACCAAACCGCAGCTTGAGATTTTTGCGGATGACGTGAAGTGCACACACGGCGCAACCGTTGGGCGCATTGACGAAACCGCGCTGTTCTATCTGAAGAGCCGGGGTGTCGGTGCCACGCTCGCTCGTCAGTTGCTGATGTACGCGTTTGCGGCCGACGTGCTTGAGTCCATCGAGATTGAAGCGGTCCGTGACGAGTTGGAACGCATGACGCTGGCGCGGTACACCGGCGCACCAGCGGCATCGACCACCGTCGATCGTTAAGCGGGCCGGAAGAACATGTCAGACCTGCAAGAGTTGTATCAGGCCGTCATTCTGGATCACAACCGCAAGCCCCGCAACTACGGCGAGCTTGAGGGGGCGGATCATCGCGCGGAGGGGAAAAATCCGCTGTGTGGTGATCATGTCCACGTTGAAGTGGTGATGGACGAGGATGTCATTCGCGACGTGAAATTCACGGGACATGGCTGTGCAATTTCTCGCGCGAGCGCATCACTCATGACGGCCGCCGTGAAGGGAAAATCACGCGCTGATGCCGATGCGTTGTTTCATCGGTTCCATGCGCTGGTGTTGGGTCAGGACAAAGGGACCGGACCAGATCTAGGTCAGCTCGTGGTGTTTTCGGGGGTGTCGCGGTTTCCGGTGCGAGTCAAGTGTGCGTCGCTTGCTTGGCACACACTGCAGGCCGCGCTGGAAAGCGAGGCGTCCGACATACCGGTCACCACACCGGTCAGCACAGAAGGATGATGCTACCGCCAATCAGGCTCGCAAAGGCCGAGTGACAGCAGAGGGATTTCGTCGCGCATTGTCATTGTCCGAGTTGGAGCCGACTGTACCGAAGGCGTGTTTGATGGCCGATGGTGAACGCCTCTGCATCGTGCGCGACGGTGATGACGTGTTTGCGATGGTCGATCGCTGCCCGCATCGCGACTTCAATTTGTCCAGCGGTGATATGGTGGCCTCTGGAGTGATTGAGTGCCCGTGGCATGGCGCACAGTTCGACTGCCGAACCGGTGCGGTGTTACAGGGCCCGGCGACGGATGATTTAACGTTGTATGCGGTTCGTATCGAAAATGGCGAAGTGCTGGTTGGACCACACAGGAGTTCGACATGAATTCGCACGTGTTGCAAAATTCGCCGATCACGCACGACGCGCTGGCTCCGCGCTCAGATTTTCCGCTGCTCGCCAACAATCCACAGCTTCACTACCTCGACTCGGCAGCGACGTCGCAAAAACCTCGTGTGGTGCTGGATGCGCAGCGCAATTTTTACGAACAGCACAATGCGAATCCGCATCGCGGAGCGTACGCGCTTTCCGCCGCCGCGACCGACGCGTATCACGACGCGCGTGCGAAAGTGGCCAGTTTTCTCGGATCGTCTGATTCGGACACGCTGATCTTCACGCGTGGTACGACGGAGAGTTTGAATCTGGTTGCGACCGCGTGGGGACGATCCAACGTGAAGGTGGGCGACGAGATCGTGGTTACGGCGATTGAACATCACGCGAACTTTGTGCCGTGGCAGCAACTCGCGTTGACAACGGGTGCGACGCTCAAGATCGTGGAGTTGACGCCGTCGTTGGAGATTGATCTGGACCAACTGCGCTCGCTGGTGACGCGCCAGACAAAGGTGGTGGCACTCACGCATGTCTCGAACGCGTTGGGAGCGATCACGCCGCTTGATGAGGTGGTGTCAATTGTGCGGGCACAATCGGACGCGATTCTCGTGGTGGATGGTGCGCAGGGTGCGCCACACCTGCGCGTGAATTTTGATGCGCTTGGTGCGGATTTTTATGCGTTCAGCGGCCACAAGATGCTTGGGCCCATGGGCATCGGCGGGTTGATCGGTCGTCGCGCGTTACTCGAATCAATGCCGCCCTATCAGTTTGGCGGCGACATGATTGAATGGGTGAACGATCGCGACAGCACCTGGAATACGGTGCCGCATAAGTTCGAGGCCGGCACGCCCAATGCGGCCGATGCAGTGGGACTCGGAGCGGCCGCGGAGTATCTCAAGGCGCTCGGCATGGACCATGTGCGCGCGCATGAGGAGACATTACTGGAGTACGCGATCGCCCAATTGGCGGAGGTGCCGGGCTGTGAGGTACATGGGCCAATCGCGGAGCGTCGCAGCGGTGTCGTGAGCTTCGCGATGCAGGACATTCATCCGCACGATCTCGCGACGATTCTCGACCAGCACGGCGTGTGCGTGCGCGCCGGACATCATTGCGCGCAGCCGTTGATGCGGCGCATGGGCACCAGTGCGACGGCGCGGGCGTCGTTTTATGTGTACAGCGACAGCGCGGATGTGGACGCGTTGTGTGCGGCGTTGGTGACGGCGCGCGAGGTGTTTGGGGCGTAGGCGAAGCTGGCAGAGCCGCGTAACAGCCGAACACCGATCGGATGGGTCCCGCTTGCGTTGCAGGTCCTGGGCTGTCGTTGACGCTCCAGGACACCACGTTGCTGCTCAGGCTGTCGGTGGAAAAGGCGCAGGTCCAGTGTCCCCGTGCCAAGTCGCATGCTGTAGCCCGTACCGCGACCGAGCTGCGCACTGTCTGGTGACGCGGTCCACTCCCGCTGCATCAGCGCGATGACGCTCTCCATGCCGACGATGGAAGCAGGCGTGCCCTGCCGGAGCGATTCTTTCAATAGGCGGCACGTCGGCCCCGACGGCATCGGAACGATGGCTCGCTGTTATGTTGAGCGAGTGACAACCAAATACTGGCTGATTTGCCTCGTGGCGGCGATGTCCGTACCGGCGATGTCCGCATCGGTGCTGGCTTGCGGTGGCGGCGACAAGCCCAAACCCGCAGTGCCTGCGGCGCCGCCTTTGCCGCCCGCATCGACCGGACCGTCTGCGTCGCTGTTGTCGCCCGATTCGGCGGCACTGGCCACGAAGGCACCCGACACGTTTTCAATCGTGTTGAATACCAGCAAAGGTGAGATCGAGATTGAGGTGAAACGCTCGCTCGCACCGCGTGGCGCGGACCGGTTGTACTATCTCGCGAGCAACGGATACTTCAATGGTTCGCGATTCTTTCGCGTGGTGTACGGCTTCGTGGCGCAGTTTGGATTGTCGGGCATTCCGATGATCGATCGCGAGTGGGATACGCGCACTCTCATGGATGATCCGCCAAAGATCAGCAACACCAGAGGAACTGTGGTGTTTGCGAAGAACAAACCAAACGGACGCGCGACGCAGTTATTCATCAATCTCAAGGACAACAGCGCGGCGTTGGACAAACAGAAGTTCACACCAGTCGGTCGCGTTGTGCGCGGCATGGATGTGGCCGCTCAACTGCTGTCGACGTACGGTGACCTCCCAAATCAGAAGGGACTGATCATGTCGCAGGGTAACAAGTATCTGCGCCAGCGGTATCCCGAGCTGGATACGATCGCCAGCGTCACGGTGAAGAAGTAACGCGCCCGCATCACGATCCATCGCACCACGCTCCGTCGTATGTCCTGATTCGCCATTCACGTTTCGACACACCTTATTCGATCATGTACGCCATCGCACTCATTCGGTATCGCCGTCCGTTCGAAGAAATCGCTCCGAAGGTTGATGAACATCGCGCCTACTTGCGTGAACTCAAAGCGGCGGGACTGTTGCTGGTGTCCGGGCCAATGGATCCACGTGCGGGTGGAATGTTGCTCTTGCGCGTGCCGGACGAAAACGCATCCACCACGCTTGACACCATTCGCGACGGCGACCCGTTTACGAAACTCAATCTCGCGCAATATGAAATCATTCCATGGGTGCCAGTTATTGGCAAGGAAGATCTCGACAAGTTTTGTGTGTGAGCTGAGCGCGGTGTGTGAACGCGGGGGCGCCAATGCCTGAGCGCGATGCTTGAGTGCGTAGGATGAGCGAAATGACGCCGCCGCCTGACACGGTGCGTTTGGCTGCAACAGCGAGCACTGACGCACGTCCGTCACGCGCGGTGCGATTGTTCCGTACGATGGAACGCTGGGCGAACGCCGGTTGGGCCAACAGCGTGGTGTTTGGATGGAGCCTGTTGCAAGCGACGTTTGTACCGGGATTCGTTGATGTGCTGTTTGTTCCGCTCGCCATTGCCAAGCCACAGAATGCGTACAAACTCGCGATGGTGGCAGCTGCGGGGACGATCATAGGGAGTGTTTGTTTGTACTGGGTGGGTGCGGTGGCGCTCGCGCAATTGTCGGGCCCTGTAGCCAGCTGGTTGGGTGTTGGTGCGAATGAACTGACGGGCATGCATCAGCTATTGGACCGCTACGGATGGCTCGCGATATTTGCGAGTACCATGAGTCCGTTGTCGACGAAACTCACGAGTGTGGCATCGGGTGCGTTCGACGTTCCGCTGGCGGCGTTTGCAGCAGCGTTAAGTGCCGGGCGACTCACTCGCGTGTTTGTCTTCGCGTATCTCGTGCGACACGGTGGCGCGAAGTCGGTCGCACGTTGGTTAAAGGTGCCGCAGTGACCTTCGCGCACTCGCACATCACGGCTGGAACATGACGAGTGCTACGTCGGTGTTGCTGTACGACGGACTTTGCGGATTCTGTGATCGCACGATTCAGCTCGTTATGACACGTGACCGCACTCGGACCCTGCAGTTCGCGGCACTGCAGGGTGAGTACGCGGCGAAATTGTTCGATCAGCTACCAGATTTGCGGCAGGTAGATTCGTTGATATTCGTGCAGCACGCAGCAAACGGAACGGCGCAACGCGTGTTGGTACGTAGCGATGCCGTGATCGCGATTGCCGCGTATCTGGGCGGTTTGTGGCGTGTGGGAGGACTGTTGTTGCGCGTGATCCCGCGGCCCGTGCGCGATTTGGGGTACAACGCATTGGCTCGGCGGCGCTTCCGCATTTTCGGGCGCCTGGACGCCTGCCGCATTCCGACGGCGGAGGAGCGAGCGCGGTTCCTGGACTGAGACCGGTGCTTGCGCAATCGCACTTTGTCCCATAAAGTTCTCCGCATGAATGGACTCGACCTTACCTCGGGGGCGGATTACTCCGCCGCGCGGCGCCTGCTATTTCGGGACAGTTACTCCATTGAGTCGCCCAGCCAAATAATTACCTGGTGGGAAAAACGACGGCTGCCATTCAACATTGCCGTTGGCGCCACCGGACTGTTCTCACTCGTCGGGATGGCGATGGCAAACTCACTCGCGCGCGGTGAATTCTTTGCCGGGCCGCCGCTGCTCGCGATCTTCGCGTGCGGGGTGGCCGCGAACATGCTGTACACGAGCGGATGGTTTATTGAACTGTTGCTGCGTCCGGTGTTCGTGCAGCGGACCGGCACCGTCGGTGCAGCGCTGTTTCGGTATGGGCTCGCGTTTTCGGTGGGATTGACATTGCTGCCGGCGGGGTTGTCGGCCGTGAGTGTAGTGGCCCAGCTGGTGTCACGCATCCTGTAGACGACTTTGGCGGACGGCCGGGCTCCGGGCGTCGCGGATCGCGAGCGTGACAGGCTGAAAAGCCGACGGGGCGCTGGCCTGAATTCGAACGTGACTGTGCAACTCATTGCTGGGTGATTAGCCCGAGAGAGGCACCGGTGAAGTCAACCGACCAACTGACGAACGTGACTGATTTCATCGCTGGGTGATTGGCCCGAGAGTGGCAGAGGTGAAGTCAACCGACCAACTGCCTTTGGACTTTTCGGACTTTTACGGACTTTTCGGACAGCCGGAGCGGCTTCGGCCAGTCGAGTGAGACTCCAGCGTTCTTTCTTTTAGGTTTTTTGGATTTGCACTTCGAACCTCCCATGGCGTTTCGAATCATTCAAATCAATGAACCCCGCCCTTGAGCTGTGCCTGCTTCTCCTGACCGTTACCCGACCTCCCACCGAGGCTATCCGAAAAGTCCGAAGCGTCCGTAAAGTCCAAAGGCAGTTAGTCGGTTAGGGATCTCCGCCCGCAACGAATGGTCGCCGCCACACCTCAAACTCGCTACGAAGCGTCCGACACAGTCCCCCACAAGCGTCGGCCACCACAGTGATAGTTCGGCCCCAAGCGTCCGACACTTCAAAGGATGCGAAAGCTCTTCCTCATCCTAAGCCTCCTCACGGTTGCCACGATCGCTGTCGTTGCGCGATACTGGCCGCCCGTCCTTTGGTCACTTCTGCTCGTGCTGCCGCTGTTTGCCCGCGGCGTTGCCGACATGGTGCAGACCAAACAAGCCATCCGGCGCAATTTTCCGGTTATTGGACATGTGCGATACCTGCTGGAAAAAATCCGGCCGGAAATCAACCAATACTTTGTCGAGTCGAACAGCGACGGACGACCATTCAGCCGCAACGATCGCTCGGTCGTGTATCAGCGCGCGAAAGGCGACGTCGACACATTGCCGTTCGGCACGCAGCGTGACGTGTACGCGACCGGCTACGAGTGGATCAATCACTCACTCGCACCCGTGCACGCCGACCCCGAACACTCGCGCGTACTTGTTGGTGGCCCCGACTGCACACAGCCCTACTCGGCATCGATGTTCAATGTGTCGGGCATGAGTTACGGTTCACTGAGCAAGAATGCCGTGCTCGCACTCAACACCGGTGCGAAAGCGGGAAACTTTGCGCATAATACCGGCGAAGGCGGTCTCAGCCCGTATCACCTCGCGCCCGGCGGCGACGTCATTTGGCAGATTGGCACTGGCTACTTCGGATGTCGCGACAAGGAAGGCAACTTCAATGTGGACGAATTTCGCAAACGTGCGACGCTGCCAAACGTGAAAATGATTGAAATCAAACTGTCGCAGGGCGCAAAACCCGGACACGGCGGTATTCTTCCTGCGCAAAAATTGACACTGGAGATTGTCGAAATCCGAGGCGTCGAAATGGGGAAGGACGTTATCTCGCCGCCCGCGCATTCAGTGTTCAATACGCCGCTTGGTTTGCTGCACTTCGTCAAACAGCTGCGCGACGCGTCCGGCGGAAAACCTGTCGGATTCAAGCTGTGCGTGGGCAATCGCCATGAGTTTCTTGGCATCGTGAAGGCGATGCTGCTCACGGGCATCACACCAGACTTCATCACGGTCGACGGCGCCGAAGGCGGAACTGGTGCGGCGCCACTCGAATTCTCCGATTCCGTCGGAACACCGCTTAACGAAGGACTGTCATTCGTTCACAACGCGCTCATTGGCTCCGGCGTACGTGACCGCATTCGCATTATCGCATCGGGCAAGATCAACACCGGGTTCCAGATGGCGACAAAAGTGGCGCTGGGTGCCGACCTGTGTAACGCCGCCCGCGCGATGATGTTTGCGATTGGGTGCATTCAAGCGCTCAAGTGCAACACGAACGAATGTCCAACCGGCGTCGCGACGCAGAATCCAGACCTGGTGAAAGGATTACACGTGGGCGACAAGTCGACCCGCGTGACACGTTACCACAAGGAAACGGTCAAGAGTTTCTTCGAAGTGCTAGGCGCCGCCGGTCTCAGGAAACCGTCGGATCTCAAGCCCGCGTTCATCATGAAACGCGTGAACTCGATGGAAATTCGGAGTTATCACGAACTCTATCCGCCAACGGCACCAGGCACACTGCTGGCCGAACAGGTTCAAGGGCCGATGGCCGAGGCGTGGCAGATGGCGCGTGCTGAGAGTTTCTAACGGAGAACACGCAGCGCAAGCGCAGCGGATTGCGGGCTACCCCGAAATGACCGCCGCCGCGCTTCCCTTCGTGAACAACATGGTGCGACGGGGCGCCGGCGGTTCAAGCTGCACAATATTCACCTGGTCGGCGTGCAACTCGGTTAACATCTGGTTGCGCAGACGCGCGCCTTTGCTGCCGCTGGGAAATGTCGCTTTAAAACACAACCAATACAGTTCGTTCGCGCGCTTCACGCCGCACGATTCAAGCGCGACGGGTTTTCCGCCGGCATCGAAAATGGTGAAATACTTCTGCGCGTAACGCAGCACGTCCGCACTGGGCGCCGACGAATCAGTTGGCGGAGTGCGTCCGGCAAATCGGGCAACCGTAAACGAGAAGTCGTCGGCAAAGGCGCGCACGTTGAACGTGATAATGCGGTCCTCGACGGACACTTTCGTGAGCGTCGTGTGAATCGGATGCGCGTAGGCAGCGCGGCTGATCGCCAGGAACAACAGCAGTCCCAAAGCGCGAATCGTTGGCGGTTTCATCGCGGAAAACGCTCCCAGGCCCAACCGGTGGCCACCACCGTCACGAGCGCTGACACGCCAATCAGTCGAATCTGAAATGGATCGGGCGATGTCTCACTGCGCGGCAACGAGCGAAGCACCCGATCAATCAGCCAGAAGAGCGCGGCCGCAAACACCAGCACCACAATCTGACCGAGTTCGATGCCGATGTTAAACGCAAGCAACGGCACGGCGATTCGTTCAACAAACAAACTCTTGAGGTAACCCGCAAATCCGGCACCGTGCACGAGCCCGAAAATTCCGGCAAAGATGGGGCGGTGTTTTCCCTTTGCGCCTGACGCGGCTCGCTCACGCAGAATCAGGTTCTCAATACCGGTCGCCACGATGGTGACGGGAATCAGGAACTCGACGATGTTGGTGGGCAACACCAGCACCCCCGTAACGGCCAGTGCGAGCGTTACAGAATGCCCGACAGTGAATGCGCTGATGACCCACAATGCGCCACGCCAGTCACGTCGGCGGTAAATTGCCGCGAGCGCCAGCAGGAACAGGATATGGTCGGCGGCGTCGAGTGCGACAATGTGCCGAAAACCAATTTGCAGGAACGCCCAGAATTCGGAAAACATGTCAGCGAGACGCGGCTAATGTCAGGAACGCCCAGAATTCGGAAAACATGTCAGTGAGACGCGGCTAATGTGGGGAGCGCCTTGGCAATGGCCGCCTGATGACGCAGCAACAAGGGATCGGGCGTGTTTAACCTGAGCGCCTGCTTCATCATGGCGTCGGCCTCAACGTTGCGTCCGGACTTGTACAGCGCCCACGCAACGAGGTCATACCCATAGATGTCCTTGCGCTCTTTCAATTCATCCTGCGCCTTCCCCAACACTTCGTTCACGCGCAAACCGTGGTCCAGCAGGTACAAACTCCACGCGCGATGAAACGGACCCGGCTGCGCGGTCACCGCCACTTCGAGTGTGTGAAAGTACTCGGTCGATTTAGCCGTATCACCAATCGCGGCGTAGGCATCACCCACAATGCCCAGCGTGCCGGGATCCAACTGCTCGGCGATTGCGCGCTCGCCCCATTCGATCGCATCACGGTACTCGCGATTTTCAGATGACAATCGCGCCATTGCGGCGAGCAGACGTGGATCGTTGGGTTCGATCGTTAAACCGGCACGGAATGCCTGTTCCGCAGCGCGCGGATGTCCTGCGCGCATTTCGAAATCACCAACGCGCAGCTGGAACCACGCCTGGGTCTCCTTCGTGACATCGCGCCGAGCGAGGGCTTCGTTGCGCGCGTCGACCAGAATGCGTCGGGCCTCGCGAATGTGACTGTTCAATTCCAACCATCGCGCGAGTCGAGGCGCATTGGAAAGGTGCGTGCGCTCGGACCACAACGAATCGAACATGACACCGGCCGTCGCGTAGTCGCCAACTTCGATGCTCACCTCACCCAACAGCGAACGATACTGCGGAATGTCGCCTTCACGGTCCACCAGCTCGCGAGCGATGTCGCGTGCTTCGAGAAACCGATGCTGAGCCATCAACACTGAAACGAGTGTGACGGCTGTTTTTCCGTTGCGGTTCACACGCGTGCCCAAAGATTTCCGCGCAAACGCTTCCGCTATTAAATAGTCTTCGTAACTGCCGCCCTCGCGAGCTCGCTGCATGTGCAACGCGGCCAGCTGCCCCATGGCCACCGCGCTGAGCGAATCGGCGGTAAGTGCCTGGTTCCAGACTCTGATCTGCTCATCGCGTTGCGCCAGTTCGCTGAAACCCGATGGAAGTGCTGCGGACGCCGCGGCTCGCGACGTCCGCTGGTGGCGAGTGTACATGAATGCACCCGCGGCCGCTCCCGCTGCCAGCAGAATCCCACCCACGACTACCCGCCGAGTGATCATCGCGCGGCTTCCAGGTACGGGAAGGTCGTGCCGTACGTGCGCGTGCTCGTGCTGATGTTATCCGATGTCAAGCCCGGTAAAACGGCGGCCGCCGGATCGAGCAACTTGCCGAAGATGGCGGTGAGGCCCGCATCGACAACGTCGTCGTTCAGCTTGCGCCCGCCGTAGCCGTTGGCCAACGCCCAGCTTAACCAACCCGCGGTGTTGGCGGCGCGGTTTGGATACACCAACAGCATATCGGGAACAAGCACGGCCGCCAGAGTGTTGGCGATGGTGGGTCCACGATTGAATGCGTTTGTGAATGCCTTGATCTTGTCGCCAAAACCATTCGCGACGTCTGTTGCCGGCGCGGTGTTGTTGTGCAGTCCGTGATCGCGCTTCATGAAGAAGACTTCGCTCACGAGCGGATTGCCAAGGCGTTCAATCTGCTGGTACGTGCGCGTGGTCGTTGGACCAGTGGTGGTCGTGCCGTTGTCGTCGTCGCTGCAAGCCGCAAAAAGCGACAGAGCGAGCGCAGCGCCAACAAGGCGCGCGGTGTTGTGGAATCGCATGGAGATGATTTCCTGAGGAAGAAATAAGGTAGTGTGAATTTTTCAGTTACGACTGCTCGCTTAGCGGCTGATCGTGCCCCACACGCCGAACTTGGCGGCGGCATCAGTGCTGGCGAGGACCATCGATCGCGGCAATTCAATGACGATGCCGAGTGCGTTGAACGGCTTCAGGAAATCGATGCCAGGCGTGCGAAACGCCGTCGCCGTTGGTGTCGAAGGACCGGACAATGATCCTGTGGACGGACGACGGTCGGGGATAATGTTGAAGAATTGCTCGAGATCGATGACGAACGGATCGGCGCGAATGCCGGCAAACGTTTGCACACCTGTAGCCGATCCCGCGATACTGCCAACGGTTCCTGTTACTGTCGTACCGGTGGTAATCAGAGCCGTCTTGGTTCCGGTCATGCTTGGGGTCACTGGCCCGCGCACCGTGTACTTTTGCGCTGGGCCTACACCGTCATCGAATGTGACCTGGAACACCAGGTCTTCCACGGCATCACCTGTGTTTTCGATTTTGATTTGATACAAGAGATTCGGATCGAACGACGCATTGGAGCCCGCGATGGGGCTGGATGTCGTGACGATAAAGGCGATGCGATCGGCCGTCGCGCCGGGAAATGCGTAGACATCGTTGATGTCCATGCGCGGGTTGAGTTCAACCTCGGGCGTGTCCTGGTGGTCAGAGGCGTAGACACGAGCGCCTACAGCGAGGACGGCGACGCCAAGTGCGGCAAGCAGCGCGGCTCGCATTGGACGTCTTGGGCGTGGGGAAACGGACATGCGATTGCTCCGGGTGCGTTGAGCGTTCGGGCTCGGTGAGTGCCAGCCTGTTGGTATGGATTGGCTGGTCGTGTGGCTACGCCCCGGATCTGCAATCGGATTTATGCACTTATACCGCAACCTCGTCCGTTTGTTACGACGCGTCCGCCTGTCGGCTCAGCGGCACGCTGCGCACTCACTATTTGATCGCATAAGGGTTACTTCGCGCTACTGCGCGATTCCCGTTACCCACGCTTTCCGAATACGCGCGCCGCACAACGCCGAGGCCTCGCCGCCACCCGCGAGACCGAGCCGCGCGACAACCCCATACAATGATTTGCTGGCGTTGATCCACGGATAAAAACCGAAGGCACCGGCACTGCTGAATGAGCCGTCGCCGGTGGTCGGATCGTCTTCGACCCAATGACCAATTGAGTAGTGCCAATTCGCACTGCCATCAATGGGTGAGTTGACGGCGGTTGGACAAGTCGCAGGATTCGTGCAGGTAGCATTGCCGCCCAGCAACGAGCTGATCCGAAGATTGCCCGCCAGAATTTTTCGCAGGAATACCGCGTAATCGGCAGCGCTACTCCGAACTCCACCCGCGAGTTGGGGCTGTGTGTACGTGATTCCAATTTCCGTACCCAACACACGACGGATTTCGGTGGCCAGCGCCTCATTTGCCATCGCACCAAGATTCATCGCCGGCGCGGCGAGGCTGGCGTGTTTCTGCATGTGACCGCCATCGTACGCAAACTTGCCAACGTTGGCGGGTGTCAGAATTCCGTTGGTCGATCGTGCGACACACTGGCTGACGGTATCGCCGTTGTCACAGCCACCAAGCGTGAAGTTCGTGTAGCCGCTGCGGAACGTGAGAAACTGGATGTCCTCGACGGTCAACAAACCAGCACGCCTCTCGGCAACGTATGCGCCGTAGATCCACTTGGACGCCGACGCGATCAGCATCTGCGTTTGTGCAGTGTATGTCGTCGCAGTGCCTGCCCTGTTGACAGACCCGCTGCCAAGCTGCGCGGTGACGTCCCCAATTTCCCAATAGAACGGCTGGATGTCGGCACAAAGCCCGGTGGCACGTTCGGCGGTGGTTTTTGCGGCCGCCGCACGGGTTGCCACGGTGACACCACCCGGTGGGTTCGTTGGCAGATTGCTGCCGCCGTCTCCGGAGTTGCACGCGATCAAAATTGGCGCCACTATAACGCACAAGCCCTTGGTTGCGACTCGCGAGAAATTGTTCACGACAGAATGATAGGGGGGATGCAACTACAGATCTCCATTCAGGAAATACGTCACATCCTCGCGGGCGGGTGCGGCAAGCATTTCGGCGGGGGGGCCGCTCTGCACAACTCGACCGGCATCCAGCAGGACCGCTACGTCGGCGCGACGCGCCTCCACGCTGTCGTGAGTCACCATCAAGGTGGTAAGGCTCCACGCGTGATGCAATGCGCGAATAGCTTCGCGTGTGGCGAGCCGTCGACGCGGATCAAGCGCGCTGAAAGGTTCGTCCAACAGCAGCACCGCTGATTCACCACGGTCGAGACAGGAACGCACACGAATCAGTGCCCGTGCCAACGCCACCAGTTGTCGTTCCCCACCGCTCAATGCAGCGACCGGTGTGTTGAACAACGCGGAGATTCCCAGTCGGGCAATGATCGGTTCCCGCAACGATTCGGATGGCGCGGACCAGCTGATATTGTCGGCAACACTCCGATGCGGGAACAGTGCGCCCCGCTGATACACGAGTCCCACCCCGCGTTTTTCCGGCGGCCATTCTGTTACAGTGTGTTGGTGCAGGACAATCGTGCCACTCGTAACGCTGCGCACTCCAGCGATAACTTCCAGCATCGTTGTTTTTCCCGAACCCGCAGCACCCACGACCACACCAAACGCACCCGCCGGAATCGTGAACGTCACGTTTGCGAGAGTAAATGCACCGGCACGCACGCCAACGTTGT
>Ga0105047_10010913_pt1 | contig 14796 bp, 7 predicted proteins | sample MAT04_FD_78384 | JGI IMG/M metagenome (GOLD analysis project Ga0105047, IMG submission 78384) | Freshwater microbial communities from Lake Fryxell liftoff mats and glacier meltwater in Antarctica - MAT-04 (megahit assembly) | ecosystem: Environmental > Aquatic > Freshwater > Ice > Liftoff... | reverse complement strand
GCGTCCAAGGCCAAGGGCATGTGGATGGGTGGCAGCCTGCCGCTCGGATACGACGCGCCGACCGACCAGGCCACACGGGCGCTCGTCATCAATGTCGAGGAAGCCAATACGGTTCGGCTGATCTTCCGGCGGTTCCTGGAACTCGGGAACTCGCGGGCGCTGCAGCTATGGCTGGAGAGCGAAGGGATCCGCTCGAAGCGATGGGTGTCGACGCGCGGCCGGCTGATGGGCGGCTACGCCTTCAGTCGCGGTGCGCTCCTGCCCATGCTCAAGAACCGAACCTACCTCGGCGAGATCCCCCACAAGGGTGCCTCCTACCCAGGCCGCCACGACGCCATCATCGATCTGCAGACGTTCGATGCGGCCCAGTCGCTGCTGGCGATGAACTCGCGCAGGCGTCTTGAGCATGTCAGTCGCGCTGATCGAATGCCGTTGAACGGGCTCGTCTTTGATGCTGACGGCCAGCCCATGCTCCCGGTCTTCGGCCGCACAAAGCAGCGCAGCTATCAGTACTACGCATCGGCGCCGATCATGCGGGGCGACCTAGCCAATGATCGAGACGACGCCATCCGAAGAGTTCCGGCTTCGGCGCTGGAGCCGATCGTCGAAGCTCTGGTGGCGAAATTGATGGGGACAAACGAAGAAGCCGCGGCGGTCAGTATCCGAGCCGTGGTCGGTCGCATCGAGGTCCACTCGACATCGCTGCATCTGGTCATTCGGACTCGGACCATTCCCGGGAAACCGACACTGCGGTTCGCCATGGAACTATTGCGGGATCGCCTGGAGCCGGGCGAGCAGGTGCTGAACGATCCGTCGCATTCGGGTCTGCTTCGAGTGGTCCTTCCGATCCGGCTGATTGTGCGCGGGGGTCGGACGTGGGTCACCGGATCGGACGGGCGTCCGGGGCCAACCGTCGGCGCGGTGGACCCGCGGATGGTCAAAGCCCTGCGTGCTGGCCATGCCGTGCTGCGCAGGTGCCGTATCGACCCTCGCTCGCTCGATCTGTCAGCTTGGCGACAGGCCGGCGTGCCGAAGACGGGGCGGGACAGATGGCTCGCGCAGCTTGCATTCTTGGCGCCTGACATTCAGCGGGCCATGATGCAGGGCAATATGGTGAAGCCCTGGAACAGTCCCCAGTGGCGGAACCTCCCGATGTCCTGGGCGGCTCAACGGGCCATGTTCCTGGCTGCGCCAACCGTCGAGCCACGACCATCCACATCGTAGAGTCTTCGCATATCCGGTCTGGAGCATTTTGCTGACTGAGCGGGGGATCTCCAGTTTGGCGCAGCAACGGCAGGTGCACCTGGCGCTAGCCCATGACGGCCCGCCACTCAGCCAAAGCGGCTAAGCTTCGTTCGCGTTAGATGCCCCGGCTGATGAGGTGGCGTCAGATCATCGGCGGCTGAGCCATGAAATTTCGGATCAGCCCGTGCAGATGCGTCACCGGCACCCCACGTTGAGCCTATGAGAACCTTGACCCTCGGTCGCGCTGGCCGCGTCCTGCGTTGGCCGGTATGAGGCCGCGTCCTGATCCCGTCTTCGCCGGCCAGGAAAGCGTCTGGTCCTACCCCAGACCGCCGGTCGCCGCGCCCTGCCAGGCTCACATCGTGATCGAGCATCGGGGCGTCATGGTCGTTGATACGAAGGCGAGCATCCGGACGCTCGAAACCAGCCATCCGCCCAGCTACTACATCCCGCCGGCCGCCATCGCTGCGGGCCTGCTGCGCCGCGCAGACGGTAGTTCGTTCTGCGAATGGAAGGGCGTGGCGACCTATTGGGATGTGGTGATGGGCGACCTCGTATTGCCGCGCGTCGGGTGGAGCTACGCTGATCCTAGCCCCGGGTTTGCGAGCCTTCGCGACCACGTCGCCTTCTACGCGGCGGCGTTCGAACGATGCTGCGTCGACGGCGAACCGGTGACGCCGCAACCCGGCGGCTTCTACGGCGGCTGGATTACCAGCAACCTTGGCGGGCCGTTCAAAGGCGTCCCCGGAAGCGGTGGCTGGTGAGCGGCGACCCGCCTTCTCATCCCGCATCGAAGGCGCGTCCGGTTCCCAACGGACGGCTGACGCGAATCGGGCAGTTCGGGCGTCTGGCCGGCGGGGTCATGGGCGGCATGCTGGCGGAAGGCGCGCGGCGGATCGCGGACGGCGAGCGTCCTCGCATGAGCGACATGCTGCTGACCCCCGGTAACTTCTCACGGATCGCGGAACGCCTGTCGCACTTGCGCGGCGCCGCCATGAAGCTTGGCCAGATGATCTCGATGGACGCGGGCGATCTGCTTCCGCCCGAACTCACCGAAATCTTGGCGCGGCTGCGCCAGGATGCGCACAGAATGCCGCCCCACCAGCTGGAGCGGACGCTGGCAGGGCAATGGGGCAAGGACTGGCGGAGACGGTTCGTCCGGTTCGACCTCACACCGATCGCCGCAGCTTCGATCGGCCAGGTGCACCGCGCGCAGACCCACGATGGCCGCGATCTTGCGATCAAAATCCAGTATCCCGGCGTACGCGAAAGCATCGATGCCGATGTCGATAATGTCGCGACCCTGTTGCGGCTCTCAGGGCTCTTGCCGCGGGACCTCGACATCGCGCCCCTGCTCGTCGCCGCCAAGACGCAGCTCCGGGAGGAAGCCGACTACCTCCGGGAGGGCGAGCAGTTGGCGCTCTTCGGACGGTTGCTGGCCGACGCGCCAGACTACATCGTCCCTGACCTCGACACCGAATTCACGACGAGCCAGGTGCTCGCCATGGGCTACGTTCGGGCTCGTCCCATTGAGAGCCTGGTCGATGCTCCGCAGCGCGCGCGTGACGCAGCGATGCGGTTACTGATCGCGCTGGTGCTGCGTGAGCTGTTCGAATTCGGGGTGATGCAGACCGACCCCAACTTCAGTAACTATCGCTATCAGCCTGAGACGGGACGACTGGTGCTGCTCGACTTCGGCGCATCGCGACCGGTCGCTGCGGAAACCTCCGAGGGCTATCGCGAGCTTCTCCGGACGTCGATGGGTGGAGACCGGATTGGCGTGAGGGATGCGGCGCTGGCGGCGGGCTTCATCGGGCCTGGTGCCCTGGAGCGGCACCGTCCGCGAATTGAGCGGATGATCGACGTCGTCATCGGCAAGCTGCAGGGCCCTGGCGCCTTCGACTTCGGCAACCGCGCCTTCGTCGAGGTGCTGCGTGAGCAGGGGATGGATATCGCCGCGGACCGCGGGGCCTGGCATGTCCCGCCGGCGGACATCGTGTTTGCTCAGCGCAAGATCAGTGGCGTCGCGCTGCTCGCCGCCCGCCTGAAAGCGAAGGTCGACTTACGCGCCATGGTCGGCCCATACCTCACGCTGGCCGGGATCCGATAGGCAGCCGCTGTCGATATCTCAGGGAACGACAGGAGACGTCACAGCCCTTTCAGGTTTTCCTGGCCGCGCCCGCGGCGGAGCCAAGACCATGCACATCGTAGAGTTTTCGCATATCCGGTCTGGAGCATTTTGCTGACTGCGTGGGGTGGTGTCAGTCGAACGGCAACCGGTCTCCAGTTTGGCGCAAAGTCCCCATCCCGGGCCTGGCCCTAGCCCATGACGGCGCGCCACTCAGCCAGGGCGGCTGAGCGTCGGCGCCGATCTCCTTCAGCGCTGCGCGGTAGGACCGCAGTCCATCAGTCACGATGGCGCCCGTGCGGCCATGGCGCTTCAGCGCCTTCTTGATGAACTTCAGCGCCGCGGCCTTGTCCCTCGTGGTGGTGACGTAGGATTCCAGCACCTCGCCCTCGTGATCCACCGCCCGCCACAGGTAGCGCATCTCGCCGTTGATCTTCACGTAGACCTCGTCGAGATGCCACCGCCAGTGGGTGTGGGCCCGCATCCTGTCGACCCGCTTCTTGCGGATCTCGGAGGCGAACATCGGCCCAACCCGGTTTCACCAGAGCCGCACCGTCTCGTGGCAGATGTCGATGCCGCGCTCGAACAGCAGGTCCTCGACGGTGCGCAGCGACAGCGGGTAGCGGACGTACATCATGACCACCAACCGGATCACCTCCGGCGACGAGTCGAACCAGCGGAACGGGTCATGGGTCTTTTGCTGACGGGCCATTTCACCCGACTAAACTCGTCCCCTTACTCGGCGGTGCATTTCAGCTGACACTGCCGGCAAATGGCTTTGGTCCGCTCAGGGTCGAACCCAGTCGCCAGCGTCACGCCCGATATCGGTCATTCGAACTACCTGCCCAAAACCGGAAGCTCCCAACGCCTCTAAAGGGGGACAGCGGACATGCGGCATTCCGACTGGGACACCAACTAAATAGCTTCTGGGCGATCACGTCTATGTCGGCAACCATCAAGGCCAGTCCTGCCAGGTTGATCCAAGCGCTATTTCGAAAACACCGTGGCTCATCGACTTCTTGCACCCGCGAGCGTGGTGTCAGACTGACGGCTACCTCTCTTGGCTTTTGCCGCCCCGGCCTGGCCAGCTTGTCAAAACTTCCCGCCGTGCCAGCGGGACGCGGAACTCGATGGGCACCCGGGAGTTCTGTTGAGCAATTCATATGCGTTGGATTGTGGAACGATGATCACCTTCAATGTCGTCGAGGATCAGCGCGGCTGGACCATCAAGGTGGGGGAGCGGATGAGCACGCCCTTCTGGTCAAGGGCACTGGCGATCCAGGAAGCCAATTGTCTTGCCGGAGCCATTCGCCGCCACGGCCAGGGTACCGAGGTCTTGGTTCATTGCTCGGATACTCTCCGGATCGATGAAACCGGACCGAAACGACTGAGCGAACTTTTGCGGTCTCGCGCGCAGAACACCTAGTCATATGAGCCCTTAGAAACCCGTTGAGGGGCCGTTGAACTTGATGCTGCAAAAGGCCGGCGATTTCGTGGAGGGGCAAAGTATCTTCGACAGCGCAGAGCCGGGTTCGCCCGTGCGCCGCTTCCTCGAGGGTGTGCGAAAGCGATCGCCGTGGGATGACGGCGTACCGATCCGCGACGAACTCCTCAGCCTGGAGCGGCTGGAGGAATACGCTCGCAGCCTCGCCGCTGCACAGACTGTCACTCATAAGGAGCTCAGGGGCGGGCTGCTCCGGCAGCGTCTCGCCGACAATGAGGCCGTGCTGATGGCGGCCTACCGAGATGTCGCCGAGGCGATCGATGTGGGCGTCGCGATCACGCCCGCGGCAGAATGGCTGATCGACAATTTCCATCTTGTCGAGAAGCAGATACGCGAAATCCGCGCTGACCTGCCTGCGGGCTACTACCGCCAGTTACCCAAACTCGCGGGCGGCATGTTTGCCGGCTATCCGCGTGTGCTGGGGGTGGCATGGGGGTTTGTGTCGCACACCGACAGCCTGTTCGATCCCCACGTTTTGAACCGATATCTGCGCGCCTATCAGAAGGTTCAGCCCCTAACTATCGGCGAACTCTGGGCCGTGGCGATCACCTTGCGTATCGTCCTTGTCGAGAATCTCCGGCGGATCGCAAAGCGTGTCATGGATAGTCGCACGGGGCGCCAAACGGCGGACGACCTCGCGGACCGATTGCTCGGTGCCGGCAGGCGCGCCATCGAGGAGGCGACCGCCGTGTTGCCACCCTACGCCGGATCGAAATTTTCGGATGCGTTTCTGGTGCAACTCGTGCACCGGCTGCGCGATCAGGATCCCAGTGTCGCCCCAGCCTTGGCCTGGCTGGACGAGCAACTCGCACGGCAGGGTATGACCGCCGACGCGGTCGTCCGCGACGAGCACCAGAGGCAGGTCGCCGCAAGCCTTACAGTCCGCAATATCATCACCAGCATGCGGCTTATCTCTGACGTCGACTGGACAGAGATTTTCGAGCAGGTGAGCCTTGTCGACGATCTCTTCAAGGCTGGAAGTGCGTTCGCAGACATGGATTTTCCGACGCGAAATCTCTACCGCGAGGCGGTTGAGGGCTTGGCGCGAGGTTCGAGCCTGACGGAATTGGACGTCGCCGGCGCGGCCCTGGAGACCGCCCGGCATGCCCTGCCACCGGCTCCTAGCGGCGACGACGCCCGCCTTGCAGATCCCGGCTACTATCTCATTGCCGGCGGCAGGCGGGCGTTCGAGGCCGCCATTGGCTACAGAGCACCCTTCAGGGCCTGGCCCGGACGCTTCTATCGCGCCCTAGGAATCGGCGGCTACGTGAGCGCAGGGGCGCTGACAGCGGCGCTGCTTCTTTCGGTTCCGTTGTTGATCGCTGCGGCGAGTGGCCTCGAAGGGTGGCGGCTACTGCTGCTTGGGTTGCTCGGATTGGTGCCGGCGGTTGATGTCGCGGTGGCTATCGTCAATCACATCGTCAGCCGGGGCTTCCGCGCCACCCTGCTGCCCGCGTTGGAACTCATCGGCGGGGTGCCTGAGCATCTTCGTACGCTCGTTGCGGTGCCGACCCTGCTGACCTCGGTCGCAGGCATCGAGGAGCAGATCGAGCGGCTCGAGGTCCATTATCTGGCGAGTCTTGAGGGCGACCTCTACTTCGCGTTGCTCACAGACTGGGCCGATAGCGCCAGCGAGCACGCTGATGGCGACGAGGCGCTGCTCGCGGCTGCCAATGAGGGTATCGTTCGCCTCAACAGCCGTCATCCGCCGGGCACGGGTGGCGCGCGATTCCTCCTGCTGCACCGCCGGCGGGTTTGGAATCAGGGCGAGGCGCGGTGGATCGGCTGGGAGCGCAAACGCGGCAAGCTGAGCGAACTTAACCGGTTACTACGCGGCGGTACGAACACCACCTTCCTCTCGCCACCGCCTGTGCCCGAAAACGTTCAGTACGTGATCACACTCGACTCTGACACGCGGCTTCCACGCGATACCGTCGGAAAGCTGATCGGCAAGATGGCGCACCCCCTGAACCGGCCGCGGTTCGACGCGACACTCGGGCGTGTCGTTGAAGGTTACGCGATCCTGCAGCCTCGCGTGACGCCGGCACTACCCGTTGGCCGTGAGGGATCCCTGTTTCTGCGCGTCTTCTCCCGGGCCACCGGTATCGATCCCTATGCGGCGGCAGTTTCCGACGTCTATCAGGACCTCTTCGGCGAGGGCTCGTACACCGGCAAGGGCATTTACGATGTGGACGCGTTCGAGGCAGCGCTCCGTGATCGGGTTCCCGACTCGACCCTCCTGAGCCATGACCTCTTTGAAGGCGTCTTCGCGCGCGCTGGCCTTGCGTCAGACATCGAGGTCGTCGAAGCCTTTCCGGCTCGCTACGACGTCGCCTCTCTACGTCATCACCGTTGGGCGAGAGGCGATTGGCAGCTTCTGCCGTGGGCGCTGGGTCCGGGCCCTGAGGGTGCCGTTCGCCCGGCGGGGAAAGGTGTGCCAGCGATTGGCCGCTGGAAGATGCTCGACAACTTGCGGCGGACCCTTTCGGCACCAACGCTGGTTCTGGCCCTGGTCGCCGGCTGGCTGATGCCCCTCGGCGCCTCTGCGCTCTGGACCAGCTTCATTGTGTTCACGATGGCCCTGCCGCCATTCATTCCAGTCCTGGCCGATGTCGCGCGCCGACGCCCCGGTGTCGCCATGCGGACGCATCTGCGGACGCTGAGCTACGAGTTCGGCCTGGCGCTCGTTCAGGTCGCAATGATGATCACATTCCTGGCGCACCAGGCCTGGCTGATGAGCGATGCTGTCCTGCGCACCCTCTATCGGCTCACCGTGACGCGCCGCCACCTTCTCGAATGGGTCCCTGCGGCCCAGGCTGCGTTCGACAGCCGTGCGACGACCCTTTCGTTCTATCGAGGCATGGCTGGCGCGATCGTCGTGGGACTGGTTGCCGTAGGCGTGGCTTGGTACTTTGGGGGCGGCGCATGGCCATTGGCGGGCGCATTTTCGCTGGCCTGGTTCGCCTCTCCGGCCATAGCCCTCTGGGCCAGCCGGTCGCCACGTATCACAAGTCGGCGTCCCCTCGCTGCGGCAGACGCGCAGGCCTTGCGACTGCTTGCCCGGCGAACTTGGCGTTTCTTCGAGACCTTTGTCACGGCGAACGACCACATGCTGCCGCCCGACAATTTTCAGGAGACCCCTGAGCCGGTAGTCGCCCATCGGACGTCTCCGACCAACATAGGACTGTACCTGCTGTCCGTGGCCACAGCGCGCGATCTCGGATGGATCGGAACCGACGAAGCTGCCGAACGGCTGGAGGCGACACTGGCGACCGTTGCAGAGATGTCGAAGCACCGCGGTCACCTCTACAACTGGTACGACACCCGCGATCTGCGTCCGCTGGATCCCCATTATGTGTCGTCGGTCGACAGCGGCAACCTGGCGGGCCACCTCATCGCGCTGGCCGGCGCGTGCCAGGAATGGCGGCTGCGGCCCCTGTCCGTCGACGACACCCTGCGGGGCGTCGCAGATGCTCTCGACCTTGTTCGAGACGAGGCCCGCCGATGGAACGTTCTACGTGGCACGCCGACCGTCGCCGGGCGACGCGTGGACGATGAAATCGGGCGCATGGCGGCGGGGCTGGCCGGATGCCTGTCAGGCGGCGAGAGTTTCGAAGCGGCGCTCGGCGCGCTGGCCGACCAGGCGCTGATCCTGTCGGATGCGGTACGCGAGATCGCGCTTCAGGACCCGGGTAGCGGCGTCGAGGACCTGCAATTTTGGGCGGACGCCGTGGGTGAGTGCATCGCCAGCCATCTCCGGGGCATTTCCGGGAGGGCGGGCGAGCCGCTCAGCGCCAGGCTGCAACGGTTGGCGGCCACGGCACGCGATTTGGCCATGGCGATGGACTTTGCGTTTCTTCTGGACCCCGACAGGATGCTGCTGTCGATCGGGTATCAGGCGTCGGAGGGTGTGCTCGATCCCAGCTGCTATGACCTGCTCGCCTCGGAGGCGAGACTTGCGAGCTTCCTGGCAATCGCCAAGCGTGACGCTCCTGCACGCCACTGGTTCCGCCTCGGACGTGCCGTCACCCCCGTGGGCAAGGGGGCAGCGCTGATTTCCTGGTCTGGCTCAATGTTCGAGTACCTGATGCCATCGATCATCATGCGGGCACCAGCCGATACCTTGATCGAACAGACCAACAGTCTGATTGTCCGCAGACAGATTGAGTACAGCGCGGCGCTGGGACTACCGTGGGGCGTCTCGGAATCCGCCTACAATGCACGCGACCTGAATTTCACCTACCAGTATTCCAATTTTGGCGTGCCGCGGCTGGGTCTGAAACGGGGTCTGGCCGACAACACGGTGATCGCGCCCTATGCCACGGCCTTGGCGAGCATGGTCAATCCCGAGGCTGCGGTGCGCAATTTCGAGCGGTTGGAAGCCTTCGGCGCCCGGGGGCGATATGGCGACTACGAGGCTCTCGACTTCACCCCGGCCCGAATGCAGGAGGGTGAGTCCGTGGCTGTCGTGCGCGCGTTCATGGCCCACCACCAGGGCATGACGATCACCGCTATCGCCGACACCTTGCTGGACGGCAGAATGCGCCAGCGCTTTCACGCCGAACCCATCGTCCAGGCTACCGAACTGTTGCTGCAGGAACGTATGCCGCGCGAGGTCACGGCCACGCCACCGTCGGTTTCCGAAACCTCGTCCGCCGCCAGGGTGCGTGAGGTCGAGGGCCCGGCCGTCTGGCGAAACGCCAGTCCGCACAGCGCCACACCTACCACGCAGTTGCTCTCCAACGGTCGCTACTCGGTCATGGTGACGGCCGCCGGCTCGGGCTACAGCACCTGGCGCAACATTGCCGTGACCCGCTGGCGCGAGGATGCGACCTGCGACGACTGGGGGTCCTACGTCTTCCTGCGGGACACAGCGAGTGGTGAAGTCTGGTCGGCGGCCTATCAGCCCCTCGGTCCGGAACCCGAATCTTTTGATGTGACCTTCAACGAAGAGCGCGCGGAGTTCGCACGTCAGGACGGAGACCTTTTGACCTGTTTACAGGTCCTGGTGTCGGCCGAAGATGACGCCGAGGTTCGTCGGGTCTCGATATCCAACTCCGGCGATCGTCCGCGCGAGATCGAAGTGACGTCCTATGCCGAGCTCGTGCTCGCCCCGCAGGCTGCAGATCTTGCCCATCCGGCCTTTTCCAAATTGTTCGTCGAGACCGAGCACGTGACCGCCAGAGGCGCAATCCTTGCGACCCGCCGGCGGCGCACGCTGACCGAGCCTGAAATCTGGGCCGCCCATCTTGCGGTCGTCGACGGCGAGATCGTCGGCAAGCACGAGTTCGAGACCGACCGTGCGCGGTTCCTAGGCCGGGGCGGCAGTGTGCGCGCACCCGGTGCGGTGCTCAATGGTCGCACGCTTTCGGGCGCGAGCGGCGCGGTGCTTGATCCCATCTTCGCCATTCGACGGCGAGTGCGGCTGGCACCGGGCGCGACGGTGCACATAGATTTCTGGACCATGGTCGCGAGCTCCCGGCACGAAGTGCTCGGCCTTGTCGACAAGCACCATGATGCAGGTGCCTTCGAGCGTGCAGCGGCGCTTGCCTGGACCCAGGCGCAGGTCCAGTTGCACCATCTGGGGGCCAACCGGGCGCAAGCCGCGCAGTATCAACGTCTCGCTGGACACCTGATCTACGCGGCACCCACCCTTCGCGCTTCGTCGCAGGTGATCACGGGTGGCCGTGGCGGTCAGCCGGACCTGTGGCCGATGGGCATCTCGGGAGATCTGCCGATCATGCTGGTCCGGATCTCCGACCCGGATCAGCTCGATCTGGTGCGCGAGGCGCTTCAAGCGCTGGAGTACTGGCGGATCAAGCGTTTCGCTGCAGACCTGGTCATCGTCAACGAACGGTCGACGTCCTACGTCCAGGACCTGCATGAGGCGATCGAGACCATGGTTCGTGCCAGCCAGTCCCGCCGGCCCCTGGGAGAGGACGGGTTGCCCGGCCATATCTTCATCCTACGTGCCGATCTGACCCCGCCGGAATCTGTGGCGCTCGTCGCCTCGGTTGCGCGGGTCGTCCTCGTTGCCAGACGCGGTCGCCTTGTCGACCAGCTGGAGCGCGCGCCGGAAGCGGTGCCGACGCCCCGATCAATGCCCGGACGACCCAGGGGCGTTTCCGAACTCCAGATTTCACCGAGGCCTGCAGGGGTGGAATACTTCAATGGGCTCGGCGGCTTCGCCGATGGCGGACGCGAATATGTGACGATCCTCGGCCCAGGCCAGTCGACGCCCGCCCCATGGATCAATGTGATCGCCAATCCTGACTTTGGATTCCAGACGTCAGCGGAAGGTGGTGGGTACGCCTGGTCGTTGAACAGTCGCGAGCATCAACTCACCCCCTGGTCCAACGACCCCGTGGTCGATCAGCCCGGCCAGGCTATCTACCTGAAGGACGAGCATACAGGCGAGCTCTGGAGTCCGACGGCACATCCGATCCGGGACGAGACCGCGACTTACGAGGCGCGCCACGGTTGGGGCTACAGTCGTTTCGCCCACTCTTCCCACGGGATAGCCGCAGAACTCATCGAATTCGTGCCGCTAGCCGATCCTATCAAGATCTCGCGCCTCACCCTGCGCAACCTGTCCAATCGGCCCCGACGCCTTTCGGTGACGGCCTATGTCGAGTGGGTCCTCGGTCCATCCAGAAGCGCCGCTGGACCCTCGGTCAATACACGCCTTGACCCGCAGACTGGCGCGATCCTAGCGAGCAACGCGTGGAGCCCGGCGTTCAGTGATCGCGTCGCGTTCGTGGATATGGCGGGCCGCCAGTCGAGCTGGACGGGTGATCGGCGTGAGTTCATTGGCCGTAACGGAGGCTTGGCCTGGCCCGCCGCGCTCGCCGGGTCAAAGACACTCTCGGGTCGGTTGGGTTCGGGCCTGGACAGTTGCGCCGCCCTACAGACCACGATTGACCTTGCCCCGAACGGCGTCGCGGAAATCATCGTCTTCCTGGGTGACGCGGCAGATGAGGCGAAGGCGCAGGAATTGGTCGCCCGCTACCGGGCTGCAGACCTCGACGCCGTGCTTGCCGACGTGCGCGGGTTCTGGGACGAGGTTGTGGGCGGGATCCAGGTAAAGACTCCCGACCGGTCAATGGACATCATGCTTAACGGCTGGTGCGTTTACCAGACACTGGCCTGCCGCGTCTGGGCCCGGTCCGGCTTCTACCAGGCCAGCGGAGCCTATGGCTTTCGTGACCAACTCCAGGACTGCATGTCGCTGGCATCGATCCGCCCGTCCCTCACCCGAGAGCACCTGCTCAGAGCCGCAGGCCGCCAGTTTGTGGAGGGGGATGTCCAGCATTGGTGGCTGCCGCACTCCGGTGCCGGCGTACGCACCCGCATCTCGGATGACCGAGCCTGGCTGGCCTATGCCGCCGCGCACTATGTTCGGGTAACCGGTGACTCTGCCGTGCTCGACGAGCGTGTCCCGTTCATTGCTGGTGATCTGTTGAAGCCGGACGAGCACGACAGTTTCTTTTCGCCGACCCTTTCCGGAGAGACTGCCAGTCTCTACGAGCACTGTGCGCGCGCCCTGGACGCAAGTCTCGCGGTTGGCCGCCACGGTTTGCCGCTCATCGGCGGTGGCGACTGGAACGACGGCATGAACCGCATTGGCGAAGGCGGACAGGGCGAAAGCGTATGGTTGGGCTGGCTTCTGCATGCGGCGCTGGGCGGCTTCGCTGACGTGGCTAAGGCCCGCGGAGATGAAGCGCACGCGACGGCCTGGCGGGCGCACATGCGGTCGCTGGTCGATGCGCTGGAGGGTCAGGCTTGGGACGGCGACTGGTATCGCCGCGCTTGGTTCGACGATGGCGAACCGCTTGGCTCCGCCTCCAATGACGAATGCCGGATCGACTCGATCAGCCAGTCCTGGGCGGTGCTATCGGGTGCCGCCAGGCTGGACCGCGCGGCGCGGGCGATGGCCGCCGTTGAGCAAGAACTGATCCTGCCGCATGATGGACTGGCCCTGCTATTCACCCCGCCGTTCGACCGCACACCGCTCGATCCAGGCTACATCAAAGGCTATCCGCCGGGCCTGCGCGAGAACGGCGGGCAGTACACCCATGCGGCCCTGTGGTCGGTGATGGCGTTTGCCGGACTCGGCGAGGGCGACCAGGCTGCGGCGCTCTTCTGGATGCTCAACCCGATCAACCATGCGCGGACCCGCACCGATATGCATCGCTACAAGGTTGAGCCCTATGCGGTGGCGGCCGATGTCTATTCCGCGACCGGCCATGTGGGGCGTGGCGGTTGGACCTGGTACACCGGCTCGGCAGGCTGGATGCAGCGCGCTGGCGTTGAATCCATCCTCGGGCTGCGCATCGAGGCTGGCGTACTCCAACTGGACCCCTGTATCCCCAAGTCCTGGCCCAGCTATGAGATGGACGTGCGGCACGGCGCATCGCGCTACAAGATCATCGTCGAGAACCCACAAGGCGTGAACCAAGGAATCGTCGTCGCCGAACTCGACGGGGAGCCGATCGTGGAGCGACCGCTAAAAGTTGTTCTGAGCGATGATGGCGCAGTTCATCAGCTGAACATCCGTCTCGGCTGATTGGCGTTCCAGGCGAGATTCGTGAGTTCATTTGGGTATGATCCAAACGGGCATTGGAACTCAGGCGTCGACCCGGCCTACTCAATGTCTGCGTAGGGTCGAACCCGGTCGCCAGCGTCACGCCTGAAATCGGCCATTCAGCCTATCTGCCCGAAACCGGACGTTCCCAACGCCTTGAGAGGTGGTGCACCGCCACTCGCGCAAGAGCAGAGAGCCGACACCCAGAAGGGTCCGTCGATGTCCGCTTGCGTGCAGCGAGGCTGTGACTGGAAGGCCCGTAGGCCGATGTTTGGCGCTTAGCCCTCGGAGGGTGCTGGCAGGCAAACTGTAAAAGGTCTCCAGTTTGGCGCGGTCAGGCGCCGAGGTGGAGATATTCGTGAAGCCGATCTCATTCAAACGCCATCGGTTCCCGGCGGATGTGATCCGCCAGGCCGTATGGTTGTATTTCCGCTTCACGCTCAGCATTCGGGATGTCGAGGAGCTGCTCGCCCAGCGCGGAATCGAAGTCAGTCGCGAGACGGTTCGATGCTGGGTTATCAAGTTCGGCCCGCTGATCGCGGCGAACTTGCGTCGGCGTCGCCAGCCGCCGACCGGCCGCTGGCATCTCGATGAGATGTACGTCCGCATCGGCGGGCGGAAGATGTGGCGGTGGCGCGCCGTCGACGATGAGGGCGAGGTTCTCGATGTCCTGGTCCAGAAATGTCGGAACAAAGCCGCTGCGCTGAAATTATTGCGGCGGCTTTTGCGAAACCAGGGCGTCCATCCCGAGACGATCACGACCGACAAGCTGGCGTCCTACGGCGCGGCCGTCCGCGAGCTCGGGCTGAAGGGCATCCATCGACCGGGTGGGATGCAGGCGAACAATCGCGCTGAGAACAGCCACCTTCCGATCCGACGACGAGAGCGAAAGCAGCAGAAGTTCAAATCGCAGGGCTCAGCCCAACGCTTCCTTTCCGCCCATGGCGCCATCTACAATAACTTCAACCTCCAGGTACATCTGATCCGCCGATCCACGCTGCCGACGTTCCGGGCGGCGGCTCATCAGGCGTGGGTGGAAGCAACGGTTGCCGCCTGATCGAGGGTAGGGCAGGGCGGCTTGCGGCCGGGCGGAGTTAACCTGCCAGTCCCGATTGTGCCGTTGTCTCTGTTTGATCGCACAGTGCCGCCAACAAGATAACCATGGACGGCATTGGCCCACCAGATGCAACGGCTCAGCCGGTGTTGCGGAGTCCTGCAGCTACCCCGTTGATAGTCAGATGAATCCCGTCGAGTACTGACTGCGCCTGATCTCCAGCCCGCCTTCGCCGGATCAGTTCGATTTGCAGGTGGTTGAGTGGGTCGATGTAGGGCATG
>Ga0105047_10010911_pt1 | contig 14796 bp, 13 predicted proteins | sample MAT04_FD_78384 | JGI IMG/M metagenome (GOLD analysis project Ga0105047, IMG submission 78384) | Freshwater microbial communities from Lake Fryxell liftoff mats and glacier meltwater in Antarctica - MAT-04 (megahit assembly) | ecosystem: Environmental > Aquatic > Freshwater > Ice > Liftoff... | reverse complement strand
GCCGTTACAGGTTCGAGCCAGCGGGCCGAAACGTCGATTTCGGGTTCCGTTGTGCCGGGGAATTGCGTTAAGTGTCTAGTGTCTTGAGTTTATGAGGGGGGTTCAGGGGGGACACTTCCCCCCTGACGGATTTTTTGCGAGGCCCGAACCTAGCCCATAGCGTAAGCTATGGGGTGGCTTGGACGCACGGAAGCATAATGCCACCCCATAGCTTACGCTGTGGGCTAGCCAGGGGCGGCGTGGGTGGGGGTGGGCGAGGGAAGTATGAATAGCGAACCGGCGGTGGTGGTGCAGAAGGCTTACGACTGGACGCTGTGGATTGTTCCGAAGGTGGAGAAGTTTCCGAAGTCGCACCGGTTTCAATTGGGGCAGATGCTGGTGACGGCGTCGCTCGAGCTGTTGATGCATCTGGTGGATGCCACCTATCAGATACGGAATGCAGGATCGCTGGCGGAGGCGGTGCGGGAGGTAAACCGGATCCGGTATCTGATGCGGCTGGCGAAGGATTTGAAAGTGATCAACCTGGAGGCGCACGAATTTGCGGCCAAAGCGCTGGACGAGATGGGGCGGATGACGGGCGGTTGGCTGAAGAGCGTGCGGGAGAAGGCGCAGCACCGCCAGCTTCCATCGCCGCCACCGTCCTCGCAAAGGCCCGGTCTTCGGGTTCACTCCCAAAATCCACCACCTCCAGCTTGCGCCATCAGCGACTGGATGTACGATCTTTCCGCGCATTCGCATAACTTCCAAGGAACTCCCGAACCCCTATCCGGACTTACCTTTACTCTTCGGCGCCGGTAACTGTTTCACTGTATCTTCTAATTCCCGCAGTCCGTCCTGTTCGCTCTGTTCCCGGCGGCGTTGCGCAAACTCTTCGTTAAGCCGCGGCAGCCTGCTCATCGGCGGCTTTCCGGCTCACCCGTCCCGCGTCGGGCAGCACCTCTCGATCATTGAACCGTAGAAACTCGTCTAAGCGGGTCTGCCAATCCCGCAGAAACACCTGCTTCCGTCGCCGCGCCTGATCTTCGGCAAAATCGAGGAACATCACGACGATCCGGTTCAACTCCTCGATCTCGCCCGCCTGCAGATAGTTCTTTGCTTCCGTGACATCGCCCTTGCGCACTACCTCGCCCTTCCAACTGCTGAGCCCCATGTTGGGCTCGGCGGCATTCGCGCGCTCGGCGATCAACTCGGGAGCCGTCTTGCCGGTGGCGGCGAAGTGGAGCTTGTTCTGGATGGTTTGGAAGACGACCTGGGTTTCTGGTTCCGAAGGCGCATAGTCGGCAGCCAAGGCCAGGATTTCCCGCACCCGCAGGTACATGCGGCGCTCACTGGCGCGAATGTCGCGGATGCGCTCAAGAAGTTCGTCGAAGAAGTCTGGCCGGTTCGGTCCTGGGGTTCGGAGCCGCTCGTCGTCCATGGTGAAGCCCTTCACCAGGTACTCGGACAGCCGTTCCGTAGCCCACTGGCGGAACTGGGTACCCCGCGCGCTGCGCACCCGGTAGCCAACCGCCAGGATTGCCTCCAGCCGGTAGTGCCTTAGGCTTCGGGAAACCGCCCGGCCGCCCTCGGGTCGAACTTGTAAGTAATCCTTACAAGTTGCCCGCTCCTCGAGTTCGCCCTCGGCGAAGATGGCCTTCAGGTGCAACGTCACGTTCTGCGGAGTCGTTTGGAACAGCTCCGCCATCTGCGCCTGCGTCAGCCAAAGCGTCTGGTCGTCAAACCGGCATTCCAGGCGCGTCTGTCCGTCGGCGGTCTGGTAGAGGATCAAGTTCGAATTTGGCGGCAACTCGGGCATTACGCGAGGTGGCATCGAGAGTTGGGCAGGGCTTGGGAGATGATCAATTCTAGCCCGCAGCGTGACAGCTGTGGGTGACGCCGGATGCACCAACCCCAAAGTACCCCATGGACCACAGCGCCCTCGTCCCATCCCCATCATCGGCCAAGTCGGAAGCCAACCCGGCCAAGCATTGATGCCAGGTATGGTCCCGGGGCGCGGCGCGGTAGGGACATCTGGCAAGATAGACCTATGCTGCTGGTGATTCTGACGCTGCTCTCCCTCTCGCCGCAACAGGCGCGGCAGAGGCCGTTGGGGTCGACGGTGGTGGTGGATGGCTTCGTGACGGTTCCCTCTGGTGCGTTTCGCTCCTTCCGCCAAGATGAAGGCTTCGTGCTGGGCAACGACATCACCGGGATCTACGTGGCCACGCAGAAGAAGGGTTACCGCAGCTTGGGCAGCGCGGTTGAGGTCCGCGGGCAGTTGGCCGATGACCATGGCCTGCTGATTTTGCGGGCCACCGACATCCGGCTGAAGAAGGGCCGAAGCTTGGTGCGGCCCCGGAAGATCACGCTGGCGCAGGTGGACGAAGCGCACGAAGGGCAGTTGGTGAGGCTGGAAGGCGAGGTGGCGCGGGTGCCGATGAACGACCTGCCCTCCGGCTACAAGCTCTTTCTGAAGGGCTCGCCAGGCGGCACACAAGTGTTTTTCCCGGCTACCGTGGTGCCCGATCTGGCGCTGTTGCGGCCCGGCCAGAAAATTCAAGTGACGGGCTGGTGTGGGCAATATGACCAGACCTATGAGGTGGTGGTGCGGACGGCCAAGGATGTTAAGGTCATCCGGTAGCATTGCCCTTCGGCTAAGAAGCACGCCCTTGTAACCGGTAGAAGGCTCAGAATGTGACGCCGAGGGAGGCCGAGAATGCGCGTGGCGTGACGAAGTGGGTGCCGCCGAAGGGGGAGAGGAAATTGTAGAGGCGCTGGGTGTTGGCCATGTTGACGATGTTGAATCGCGCCGTCATCTTCCAGCGTTCCGCGCGCCACAAGTTGTCGTTGCCCACCGAAAGCGTATGCAGATGGCGGGGCGCGACGCGGGAGGGGCGATGGTCAGGGTTGGCGGTGCCGTCGACCGGAATCCGGTAGCGGAGGGCGCCGAAGGGTTCGTCGTCGTCGCAATCTTTAATGCGCTTGTTGAGCGACGCAGAGGTAGTGCCGCAGAAGAGGCCGATAGCCGATTGCTGAGCCGCGGACAGGTCAAAGGCCGCGTCGCGGGAGTCAATGCCGCCGGAGACCAAGCCGGAATCGTAGCGCCAGGTATAGGCGGCGAACCAGTCGGTTTTGGGGACCTTATAGACGACGTGGCTCGTCGACTGGAACGCCTGGTCATGGTCGATGCGGAAGACGCCTTCTTCGAGCGAATCGGGGAAGATCAGGCCGCCATTCGAGGGGCCAAAGAAGCGCGCTTTCCCTTGGCCGACGAGCCAGGAGCCTTGGAAGCCTTTCCAGGCGACCGAAGAGAGCCGCAGCGAGAAGCCGCTGATGTTGCTTTTGTACCAGGAGATCGGGAAGACGAGCGGGGTGGTGAGCACGGCACCGAAGTCATAGGCGTTGCGGGTGAACTTCCAGAAATAGTCGCCTTCCATGATGAGGCGCGAGCCCAGGGCCTGCTGGAAGCCGACGTTGTACTGGTTGCGATTGCCGGGGCGGATGGGCTCGACGGCATCGGCGCCGACGATGTTTTGCGCCAGGCCGCCGCCCGCGCCGGTGGAACTCGACAGGATCAGGTTCTCGTTGTAGGGCGTCTCAAAGGTACGCGAAAAGGCCGCGCGGAGGACGGTACCGGTCTGCCGGATCTGGTAGGAGAGGCCGACGCGGGGCTGGATGCCGTTGGCGTTGACGAGGCCCTGATAACGGTCGTAACGGAAGCCGAGCGTCACGTTCAGGCCGCCGATGCGGTATTGGTCCTGCGCGTAGAGGGCGTTTTGGTTAATGTTCTGGCGGCCGTTGAAGCGGAAGAGGCGTCCGCCGCGGGTAAGGTCGAAGGGCACCAGGCCAGGCTGCAGGCTTTCGTTCGGCAGAAAGCCGAGGCCGCTGCAGCGGGCCGGGTCGCGGACGGTATTGGGTCCGGCGGCGTCGCCATCCTTGTCGACGCAGATGGGGTTGAAGCCGTTGTCGGTGACGCCCAGGAAGAAATTTTCGACGAGCCGGGTTTGCATGCCCTGGTAGCCGGCTTTGAGGGTGTGGCGGCCTTTGACGTGGGAGAGGTCGACGCGCGTGCCCCAGTTGGTGAGATGACGGTCCTGCCCCAACGTGATCGGCGAATCGTCGGCGGGGTTGGGGCTGGCAAAGTAATGCACGCGATCCTGCCGCACGAAGGGGTTGACGGTGAGCAGGGTGGAGGGCGAGGCCGAATAGATCCAGCCGAAGCCGACGTTGCCGGTGGTGGAGCGCTGGCGCTGGTCCTGGTCCGGCTGGTCGAACGTGTTGGGGACCTGGAAGTCATTGCGGCCGCCGAGGATATTGAGGTGGAAGGCGTGGCGGGCGTTAGGCTGATAGTCGACGCGATCGAAGATCGTCTGGTGGGTGCCGATATTGTGGATGGGCCGGAATTCGGGTGAATCGAGAAATCTTCCGCTACGCCCGGCGGTGACGGCCAGGAAGTTGCCGAACTTGGCATTGCCCGCGCCCAGCGTGCCTTCGGTAACCGTGGTGCCGAAGGAGCCATAGCCGGTCTGCAAGCTGCCGTAGCCTTCGGGGCGCGCTAAGCCCGACTTGGTGGTGACGGCCACGACGAGCGCGGTCTTATCGCCATACTCGGCGCCAGGCGCGCCGGTGATCACTTCCAGCGACTGGATCGCGTTCACGGGAAGCTGGGTAGAAAAGGCCTTCGACTGTTGGTCGTTCACCGGCTGGCCGTCGATGACGAAGCTGGTTTGGGCATGGTCGCCAATGGGGTGGAAGAAGCCATTGGCGTCGGCGACGACGCCGGGCGAGCCCAAGGTCAAGGCGTCGCTGAGGCCGGAGGCCGGCGAAAACAAGGCCATTTTCTCGAGTCCCTTGGCGTCCATGTCATTGTGCGCATAGTTGACGTTTTCGAGCAGGTCAGCGCCGAAGGCTTCTACCTCCACGCTGGTGACACCCGTGGCCAACTTGAGTTGCACGGGAATCGCGGTGGCGACCGCCGTGCGCACGGCGATGTCGCGGGTGAAGGTGGCGAATCCGGCGGCGGTGACCTCGAAATGGTACTGGTTGAAGGGCAATTGGCGGAAACGATAACTGCCGTCGGCCTCGCTTTTCATGGCCTGGCGATAGTTCGTGAGTGGGTTGACGATTTCGACCTGGGCGCCAGCGACGGCGGCGCCGGAAGGGTCAAGCACGCGGCCTTCTACGCGGCCAGCGTTGCCGAGCGACTGGGCGAAGAGCGAAGTGGTGAGAAGCAGGAAAGCGAGGAGACGATTCATTATTCATATGATAATGAAAGCGGACTCTCAAATGCAATGATGACGGCTTCTTAGAGACCCCCGCCGTGGACGATGGTCCGTGGTTTGGGCTGCCGGGCGAGGATTCGTTTGGGCGACAAGGTGGGAGTCGCCAGCGAGGTGATCGAACTGGAGCGGCTGACCGGGATGGCCCCTGGAGCCGGCAAATGATCCACCAAGGCGGCCAGGAAACTGCGCCCCAACGGGGAGCGCAGGATGTCGCCGCTTTCGAGGTGATAGGCATCGGAGAGCAGCGACGAATTGGAGAGCACGACGAGGTTGGCGCGCAGGCCGGGAATCTTCACCACCAGGCTGGAGCCATAGCCATTCAGCTGCCCGTAGTGCCACACCACCCGTTGGCCCAGGTAACTCTGCGAATACCAGCCGAGCGCATAAGGCAAGCCGGCGCCCATCGGCATCCACATCCATTGCTTCTGGCGTTCGCCGAGCATCTGGTCGCCATCGAGGGCCGCCATGAAGCGGGCGAGATCTTCCACGTGGCTCACGACGCCGGAGATGGAATTGGTGCCCGGCCGGGTGCCGCGCATGCCGGCGGGTGAGAAGACGCGGGCTTGCAATAAGCGGGCGAAGCTTTGGCCGGTGCCGCGTTCGAGAATCGCGGTGAGCGCCCCATAGCGCAGATTGTTGTAATGAAAGATTGCGCCCGGTCGGCCGACGCTGGTATGCGATAGCAGGTGCCGCACCTGGACGCCGGGCAAGCCGGGCACCGCGTCCTGCAGGCCCAATTGGCCGCGCTCCACCTGCTGCATGGCAATCACGGCGGCCATGGTCTTGGTGACCGAGGCGACATCGCGCAGGCTGGTGGTGGTCAGGTTGCCCCACTCGCCCCGCCAAACCATCTGCCCGTCAATGACGATGGCCGCGGCGAGGCCCGGAATCGCCAGGCGGGTCCGCAATTGACTCAGTGAGTCGACCACGGGCGCGAGATTGGGCACCGTTTGTAGGCGAGGCAGGCTGGCGGCCAGGGCTAGGCCCGGCAACAGGAACAGGATAATGGCGCGGCAACCCGTCATAAGTGTTCATCGGCCAATCCTGGGATGAACTTCAGCGGATTGTTTGCGGGGGGGGGATTCCCCTTATTTGAGCAAGCCTTCCACCATAGCGGCCGCAATCGGATGGTAAGACGAGCGTGCGCGGGAGAACAATTCGCGCGCTTTCGCTTTACCGACCGCAGTGCTCGCCAGCTCAGTGTAAAGCGGACGTAACATCTTCTGCCGGCCGACCGACAACAAGAATGGCTCCAGGCGCCCGAGTCCGGGCTCGTAACCCGTGTGGATCGACATCTTCAGCCACTGGGTGAGAATCTCGGCGTTGCCGGTGGCGGAGAACCGATAGGCCTCGTCGAGACGAGCCATGTCCTTGAGGGGCAGGCCGGCGGGCAACTGGCGCAGAAAGCGGAGCCAATCCTGCGTGCTCCAGCCGTTGGTCGTGAAGGTCTGGCCCTGGGCGAAGCTCTGGCCGGCCTGGTCGATCGCCGCAAAGACGCCAGCCGGCGGCAGGGCGCCGCCTTCAGGCAGGCCGGGATCGTAGATCCAATGGCGCACGTCGACGGCCTGCGCTTCGGGCAGGCGCAGTCTTAGATAGTCGAGGAACTGGGCCGTGGTGATGCTTTCGAAAGCAAAGCGGGAGAAGTAGCCTTGCAGGAAAGCGTCCCACTTTTTGCGGCCTACTTCGCGCTCCAGGGTCCTCAGCAGCAGCGCGCCCTTCACATAGGGCACTTGCGTAAAGCCCTCTTCGGGGTCGCGGTTATCGAGATTCACCCACAGAATCTGATCGCGCGGCGCGAGCTTCTTGAGCTCTTCGCGCAATTCGCCGAGCTCAATAGTAAACTCCTTGTCAGCGCGCTCCTTGCCGTAGAGTTTCTCCTGGATGCGATTTTCGAGATAAGTGGTAAAACCTTCGTTCAACCAGAAGTCGCGCCAAGTGGCATTGGTCACCAGATTGCCGGACCAGGAGTGAGCCAGCTCATGCGCGATCAACCCGACCAGGCTCTTGTCACCGGCGAGCACCGTGGGCGTGGCAAAGGTGAGGCGGGGATTTTCCATGCCGCCGATGGGGAAGCTGGGCGGCCCGACGAAGATGTCGTACTGCTGCCAACGGTAAGGTCCGTACATTTGCTCAATCGCTTGCACCATGCGTTCGGTATCGGAGAATTCACGCGCGGCCGCCTCCACCGTGGCGGGCTCGGCGTAGACGCCGGTGCGGTTTGAAAGGGCCCGGTAGTCAATGTCGCCAACGGCCAAGGCCAGCAGGTAGGGCGGGATGCGCTGGGGCATGTTGAAGGTGTAGTCACCGGTGCGGGCCGTGTTCTTCGAGTTATCGGCGCTCATGACGGCATAGAGTTCGCGCGGCGTGTGAATGCGGGCCCGATAGGTGATGCGGATGCCGGGCGAATCCTGCAAGGGGACCCAGGTACGCGCATAGATCGACTCGGACTGCGTAAAGAGCAGCGGGTATTTCTTGCCAGCCGTCTGCGGCGGATCCAGCCACTGGAGGGCGGTCGCTTTGGGACTGGTGCGGTAGGTGACGCGCACGCCTTGGTCCGGCATCGTAAGCGGGATTTCGAGGGCCGCGCCGAGCACCGGGTCCGCTTTGCCCAGCGTGAAGCTGCCGGCGTCCCAGGTGCGGCGGATGGGGTTCCATAGCTCGACCCGCTCGATGGTGAGGTCGTGGGTATCGAGCGTAAGGGGTCCAGCGCCTTCCACGCTCAAAGTGGCCGTGCCGGCGAGTTGGCGCTCGCCGAAAAGGACTTCGAGGTCGAGCTCCAGGTGGCGGACGCGGGCCAAGTCCGGCTGCGCGTAGGAATGAATGTCTACGCGGGTGGGCGTCTTCTGGCAGCCGGCCAGGGCGATCAACGCCAGAACAGGAACTACTGCACGCATACGGACTCCTCTAGAAAATCGATCGAAATGCCCCGGGCGGCCAGTTCTTCGAGCAAGACGCGGACGGCCGGGCTAGGCTCAGTTGCGGCGGCCAGTTGCCCGGCCCACGTCAGATCTTCGCGAAACTCGCGGACCGAGATTTGCCAGCGGTCGAAGTGGCCGGAACGGTCGAGCCGCGCCTCGATCCGGGCCAGCGACAAGCCGAAGTGGCGCACGAGTGCCAAGGCTTCCGCGCGCGTCGGCCGGGGGCCGCGCAGGATTAAATGATTGTCGCCGTACACCAGCAGGCCCAATGACATCTTCCGATTATCCAGCCTCCGGTGTGGGCGTGGCCACAAAAAAGTCTATCCTCAGAAGAATGCAACGGCTGGTTTCGCTCGACGTCCTGCGCGGCGTGACGATCGCTTCGATGGTGATGGTGAACAATCCCGGATCCTGGGACCACGTCTTCGCCCCCCTGCGCCACGCGGTGTGGCATGGCTGGACGTTCACCGACCTGGTGTTCCCCTTCTTTTTGTGGATAGTCGGCGTCTCCCTCACCTTCTCCTTCGCCCGGCGCATGGAAGCCGGGGCGGACCGAGCCCAACTCTATCTGCACACGCTGCGCCGCGGCGCGCTGATCTTCGGCTTGGGGCTGTTTCTGAATCTGGTGCCGCAATTCGACTTCGCCCACGTCCGCATTCCGGGCGTGTTACAAAGAATCGGAATCTGCTACTTACTCGCGGCGGCCATATTCCTGGTAACTTCGCCCCGCGGATTGGCCGTAGCTACCGCGATGTTACTCGCCTTTTACTCCGTGCTGATGCTAGGCCATGGTTACCCAGACCCTTGGGCGAAAGAAAACAACTATGCCCGCTCGATCGATACCATGTGGCTGAGTGGCCATATGTGGGTATCGACCAAAGTATGGGACCCGGAAGGGATCGTCAGCACCATTCCGGCCATCGCCACCTGCTTGATGGGCGCGCTGGCCGGCTATCTGCTGCGGTCCGCGCGTCCGGCAGCCGAAAAGATCGTTTGGCTCTATTTCTCTGGGAATTCGTTGATTTTTGCGGGCTTGCTGCTGAGCCCTTGGATGCCCATTAATAAAAGCCTGTGGACCGTTTCCTACACGCTCCTGATGGCGGGGCTCGCCTCAGTGGCGATGGCTTCTTTTTACTGGCTATGCGATGTGCAGGGTGCCCAAAAATACTTTGAGCCTTTTCGAATTTATGGCACCAATGCGATTCTCATGTACGTCTTGTCGGGCATGTTAGGCAAGATCCTGTCACTCACTGGGGCAGGGCATTGGCTCTGGGAGCACATTTACTCGGGAATCTCTACCGACTTACGCTTCGGATCGTTAGCCCTGGCATTGACCGAAGTGATTGTACTCTTCGGCGTTGCCTGGGTGCTCTACCGAAAGCAGATTTTTGTGAGGCTATAAACCCATGCTCATCCTGACTGCCGATGATATCTCCCAAGCGCTCACCATGCCAGAGGCAATTGCCGCGATGCGCTCGGCCTTCCGGCAGATTTCCTCGGGCGCGGCGCCCGATGTGGCTACCGTGCCGCCCCGGGTAGCCACGCCGACCCCTGCGGGCGTCACGCTGTCGATGCCGGCCTATCTGCCCGAGCAAGGCGCGTTGGTGGTCAAGGTAGTCTCCGTGCATCCGGGCAACGCGGCTCGCGGGCTGGCGACGATTCAAGGCGCGGTGCTCTTGCTCGATGCGCATACGGGCGAACTGAAAGCGCTGCTCGACGGGCGAAGTCTGACGGCCTTGCGAACCGGCGCGGCCACGGGTCTCGCCACCGGGCTATTGGCGAGGCCCGAGGCGGCGGTGCTTACGATCTTTGGCGCCGGCGGGCAATCGGCCCAGCAGATTGCCGGTGTCCAGGCGGTTCGGGCGATTCGGGAAGTGCGAGTCGTGCGGCGGGGCGATCCGGCGGCGGTGGCCCTGGCCGGGGCCGATATCGTCGTCACTGCCACCAACTCGGCAACGCCGCTCTTCGCTTTCGAAGATCTACCCGCTGGCGTCCACATCAACGCGATCGGGTCTTACCGGCCGGACATCCGCGAACTCGACGCCGAAACCATGCGTCGCGCAACGGTAGTCGTGGACGCGACCGAGAGCGCCCGGGCTGAAGCCGGCGAACTCCAGGGCGGCGTCACGATTCACGCCGAGTTGGGCCAGATTGTGGCCGGCCTGCATCCGGGGCGCACCCGCGCTGACGAGGTGACCGTGTTTAAGTCCGTCGGCCATGCGGCGCAGGACGCGGCGATCGCCCACGCAATTGTCCTGGCCGCCGAAGTGCGCGGCCTGGGTCAGATCTTCGCCTTCGGATAACGCGCGCGGAGCCACTCTACGAAGGCATCCGGTACGGCCATGGTGGAGAGTCGGCTTTGGCGCACCAGCGCAAAGTCAGCGAACAGGGCGCTGGTCTTCACGTCGGCCAGCGTGGTGGGCGGGTCCAGTTGGGCGGCAAATTCGAGGTCGACGATCGCGAGCTTGGCATCCTGAGGGTCCGGCCGCGGTTCGGAGGCGACTTTGGCCAGGCCGACGACGGACGATTCGCCGGTGCTGTGATAGATAAACACCTTGTCGCCGGGGCGCATGGCGCGGATGGCCTGGAGAGCTTGGGGGTTGCGAACGCCGTCCCAAGTGGTGCGTTTGTCGCGCGCTAGGTCGGCGATGGAGTAGACGGAAGCCTCAGTTTTGGCAAGAAAGTACGGCATGTTCCATTAGTACCGCATGAGGTTAGACCACCCGCAAAGACGGGGACTTCCCACGGCTCTTTAAAATTAGATAAACTGGATTATAATCAATGCGTTGTACCCAACTCAATCGGGTCGTAATCATGATGGTGATGACAAAATTGTGAATGTGGGCGGAGGAGTATTGCCGATGAGGATCTGTTCTGGTCGTTTTGTGGCCTTCAGCTTGGCCTATTGCGCTGTTTTAGCGTCGACCTGCGTCTGCCTGCCAGGAGCGCAGCAAGTCGAAAAAGCTGATAAAAACGAGAAGAAGAGGCCGGAGGTCACTCCGGCTGCGACTACCCTTCCTGATTTGGACATCAAGAAGGACGACATGACCAAGGCCGCCGGAGCGTCCGTGGATCCGCGTTCTTACGTGATCGGTCCGGAGGATATCATCGCGATTCGCGTGTGGCGCGAACCCGAGATGTCGGCCCTGTACGTGGTCCGCCCGGACGGCAAAATCAGTATGCCGTTGGTCGGCGAGATCGAAGCGGAGGGTGCGACGCCAAAAGAGCTGGAAACCAAAGTCGTCACGGCGCTCGAAACCGTGATGAACCGGCCCCAAGTGGCGGTTTCCGTCCAGGAAGTGCGTAGCAAGAAATACTACGTACAAGGCCAAGTGAACCGCGCCGGTTCGTTTCCGCTGATTTCGAGACTCACCGTGCTCGAAGCGCTCGGCTTATCGGGCGGCCTGCAGGAGTTCGCCAACGACAAAAAGATCCGGATCATTCGCAAGGGGCAAGTGATCAGGTTCAATTACCGGGAAGTCACCAGAGGCAAAAAGATGGAGCAGAACATCGAAGTGATGCCCGGTGACCAGATTATCGTCCAGTAACGCGGAGAGCTCTCAAATGCAACCTTTACAATCTCAAGATCCATTTTCAATTCCGCGACGAACGCTGGACATGGAGGATTACATCGACGTGATCCGCCGCCACCGGGCCTGGATGCTGGGGCCGATTTTCGCCGCCCTCGTGATCTCGGTGGTGGTCGCCTTCCTCTGGCCGGATACCTATGTGTCGAGCGCGATGATTCGCGTCACCCCTTCGCAGGTTAGCGAGCGGATGGCACCGCAGGTGATCAACGCCGAAATGTCCCAGCGCGTCAGCAGCATGGCGAACGAAATCCTCAGCCGTACCGCGCTTACCAACATCATCAATTCACTCCAGCTTTATCCTCGCGACCGCAAGCGGTTGCCGAACGAAGACGTGGTGGAAATGATGCGGCGCGACATTAAGATTGGCGGCGTCGGCTTGCTGGCCACCACGCAGACCGAGCGCGTGAACGCTTTCCGCATCTCCTTTTCTTACAGCGAGCGGATCTTGGCCCAAAAGGTGTGCCAGGAGTTGGTGACCAAGTTTATCGACGCCAACCTGCGGACCCAGCAAACGCAGTCCATGTCGGCCGATGATTTCTTCAGCGAGCAGCTCGACACGCGCAAGAAGCGTCTCGAAGAGATCGATTCCCGTTTGACCTCCTTCCGCGTGCAGAACCAAGGCCGTTTGCCGGAGCAGATCGGCACCTCCGTCAGTCAGCTCGGGGCCCTCGAAGGCCGCATGGGGAATTTGAACAGCGGCATCCAGCGCGCCACGCAGGACAAAATGCTTTTTGAGAGCCGCTTGAGTATCTTGAAAGATCAACTGCGGCAGTCGAGCCAGCCCATCGCCTTGCAGACCGAGCAGCGGGAACAGCGCGAACGCGCGACGAGCGACCGGCTCGGGCTGATCGACCGCGACGTTCTGGCGATGGAAACCAATCTAGCCGCGATGTTGGAGCAATACCGCGACAATCATCCCGACGTCCAGCGCCGCAAAAGCGAGTTGGCGGTGATGAAGCGGCGTCGCGAAGTTATCTCGAACGAAGACGAAGCCAAGAAATCCGCGCCCGCGCCCGTGGAAAAGCCCCGCGGCATGTCTGGCGTCCAGGTCCGCGAGGTGCGCGAGATTGAGGCGCAGATCGCTTCGACGCAGAGCATGATCGAAGCCAAGCGGATGGAGATCGACACGTTGCAGCGGGATTACAATTCCGCCACCAGTCAGTCCCGTGGGTTGCAGAGCCAGATCATGGCCACGCCGGTCGGCGAAGCCAAGTATGACGAACTGCTCCGCGAGCGCGCCTTAGCCAAGGAACAGTTCGAAGAGACTTCGAAGAAGTCCGAAATGTCCAAGACCCAGATGCAATTACAGAATCGCAAACAGGGCGAAGCGCTGGAACTGCTCGATCCGGCGAACACGCCGCAACAACCGACGGATCCCAATCGCTACTTCATTGTGGGTGCCGGAGTCGGTATCGGCGCTTTGATCGGCATGTTCATCGTCGCGGCCCGCGAGATGAAAGACACCACACTCAAGAGCTTGAAGGATGTGCGAGCCTACACGCAGTTGACGGTCTTGGGCAGCGTGCCGCTGCTCGAAAACGACCTGGTCGTGCGCCGCCGCCGGCGTCTCACTTGGTTGGCGTGGTCGACGGCCTGTCTGGCCGGGATCCTCATCATGGCGGGATCCGTGGTTTACTACGTCACGAATAAAGCCTAGCGCTTGCAGCCAAAAGCAAAAGAATTGATAACGGAGGAATCATGAGTCGAGTTCACGATGCGTTACGCCGGGCCGAACAGGCCGGGAGCTTTAGCCCCACGGCGGTAGCGCCCATGGATGGTACGCGCCGGTCAGTGATGATGGACACGTCCTTGTCGGCCGAGCAGTCTGCCATGCTTGCGGGCTTATTGGAAAAGGTTCAGGAAGTCCCCTTTAACCCGGCTCCCGAAGCCCACCTGATCGATGCCGCCCGGCCGCACGAAGCGCCGACGGAAGAGTTCCGTACCTTGCGGACCCGGCTCAACCACATGCAGAGTCTGCAGCCCATCCACTCGATCGTCGTGACGTCACCATCGCCCGCCGAAGGCAAGAGTCTCGCGGCCGTAAATCTGGCTCTGGCCCAATCGCATCTGGCGGGCAACAACACCCTTCTGTGCGATTTCGACTTCCGCCGCCCCATCGTCCATCACTTGTTCCAAGTGGACCGCACGCCCGGTATCACCGATTATCTGATGGGCAAAGCGACCCTCGAAGAAGTCATCAAGCGCGTCGCCGGCACCAATCTCTACATCATGCCGGCTGGCGAAGCCGTCATCAATCCGCTCGAATTGCTCAATCTGCGCGAAGTGAAGCAATTGCTCGACATGCTGCCCAAGCTCTTCAGTTGGGTGGTGCTCGATAGTCCGCCGCTGCTCTTCGCCGCCGACGCCAACCTGCTTTCCACCATGTCCGACGGCACGGTGCTCGTCGTGCGCCTGGGCCACACCACCATCGACTCGGTGACGCGCGCCATGCAGTCGCTCTGCCAGAACAACATGCTCGGCATCATCGCCAACGGCGCCCGCCGCGGCGAACTCTACTCCAAGTACACCTACTATCACAGCTATTACTACTCGAAGCCTGAATAGGCTTTCTCCGAAACAAAAAGGGCGAGAGGTTACCGAACCTCTCGCCCTTTCCCTTTTTATGCCGGTTTCCTAGCCCTTAGCGGCCAGCATCGCGGCGTTGTACTCGGCGTAAGGACCCTTAAAGTCTTCAATCTGGCCGCCGTGCACGTGCCAGATACGCGTCGCCACTTCATCGAGCAGATCTTCGTCGTGGGTGACAAAAAACACGGTGCCTTCGTACTTTTGCAGCGCCACATTCAAGGCGTTGATGCTTTCAAGGTCCAAATGATTGGTAGGCTCGTCCAGCAGCAGGATGTTGGGCTGTTGCAGCATCAGCCGGCAGAAGATCAGCCGCGCCGCTTCCCCGCCGCTGAGCGCCATAGTCGGCTTCAAGGCCTCTTCCCGAATGAAGAGCATCTGTCCCAGCAACCCGCGCAAGGCTTGTTCGCCCGCCTGCGGATCGATGTTGTGCAGCCATTCGAG
>Ga0105047_10010910_pt1 | contig 14797 bp, 20 predicted proteins | sample MAT04_FD_78384 | JGI IMG/M metagenome (GOLD analysis project Ga0105047, IMG submission 78384) | Freshwater microbial communities from Lake Fryxell liftoff mats and glacier meltwater in Antarctica - MAT-04 (megahit assembly) | ecosystem: Environmental > Aquatic > Freshwater > Ice > Liftoff... | reverse complement strand
GCCGTATCCGCACAACAGGACCAGCGCCGTGATGCCCAGGACGAGAACCGAGATCGCTCGACCAGAGTTCTGGGGTCGGTAGCCGTACCCGTATTGGGGCTGGCCGTACTGCTGCTGACCGTACTGCGGCTGCCCGTAAGGAGGTTGCCCGTACGACGGTTGCCCGTACTGCGCAGGCGGATAGCCCGGCACGGGATAACCGGCTCCACCGGGGAAGCCCGGAGGCGTAGGTGGCATCGGTGGTGGCATCGGAGGAGGTGTCGGCGAGGCCGAGACGCCCGATGAATCCGCCGGTGGTTCGGTCGGTTCTGTTGGAGTAGTCACACTCAGCCGATTCCTGATCCAAGGAAGGGCACGCCGGGAAGATTGCGGACCAGCCAGAAAATGAGCACAGCCACCAGGACGCCGTAGAGAACCCAGGGTGAAGCAAGACGTCGTGGCTGAGGCACGCCGGTGCGTGAGTGCACGTAACTGCGCTTGGTCCAGGTGAACCAGCGCCAGACCAGGAACGGAACGGCGATCACCATCAGGAGGTTCTGATCAAGTGCGGTGCGAAGGTCGAGATGCGTGAGTGCATGCATCGCTCGCATTGACCCGCAGCCCGGGCAATCCCATCCGGTCAACGCTCGGAAGGGGCAGAGGGGGTAAGAGCCCGCATCGTTTGGATCCCGCACCGCGACACACACGAGGGCGGCGGCCGCCGCGGCCGCGATCAAGATGGGTCCACCCATGAGATGTGTGGATGCCCGGATCAGCCATGACGGCCGATCCGGGACGACCACGTCATCGTGATCAACCGCCTCGCGGTTGAGTGGTCCATCGTTGAGAAGTGTCATCGTGAATCGACTCAGTAGTTGCTCGTCGATGTGCTGCTGGCGATGCCCAGAACGACGACCAACAGGACATACAGAAGGACGGCGACGAACGAACCGATCACTGCATAGATGGCGAAGTTCTTCGCCTTACGAGAGGAATCCTGTGCGCCGGCGTAGTCTCCCATCGCCCACTTGGAATTCACCTGGGTCGAGAAGATGATCGACACAATGCCGAGCGGCAGGCAGCAGAGCACTGTGCTGACAATCGCCCACACAAGGTAGTTGTCGGGCGGCGGGCCAGCGGCGTATCCGCCTCCGTAGCCAGGGGCACCGCCATACGGCGGCTGGCCAGGGGGCGGACCAGCAGGAGGTCCGGGCGGGGGCGGCGGCGGACCGGGCGGACCCGGGGGCGGCGGCGGGGGTGAATCGAAACTCATCGTGGCTCCACTCTGTTCCCTGCGGTCACTGTCGCATGTGCAGGAGCTGATCGTGTTCGCGTTCGCACGCGGCGGTTCCTTTGACCTTACCCAGACAGGTGGGTCGCGCGTGGGCGTTCGACCCACCGTGTCGCGGCGCCGCGAATATGCGGTTCTCTAGCGGTTGGCACGCGTCGGGTGATTCATGCCGACATCGAGCGAGGCCGGCAACCGCACGGCGAATCTCGCGCCGCCCTCAGACGCCGTCCCGGCCTCAGCGATCCCGCCCAATCTGGCGGCCAGCGTGCCGACCAAGGCCAGGCCCACACCCGAGCCGACCTTGCGCACTCCCTTGTATCGGGTGAACAGCGCGGCCGGCTGGAAGGCCACGACCAGGTCGTCGGCGGTGAGTCCGGGTCCACCGTCGCGCACCTCGACAATCACGGTGCCCGGTTCGCGCCGCAACGCCAGCACAATGGGTGCACCCGATGGGGTGACGCGCAACGCGTTCTCCGACAGGTTGTCGATGATCTGACGCAATCTCGTGGGATCGGTGCGTAGAAGAACCGAGGGGTCAGGGGCCTCAACGCGATAGTCGACTCCGACCCGGCCCGCTCGGTCGCTCCACACCGTTCCCGCATCGCGCACCAGGTGCGCGAGGTCAACCTCGGACAAATCAAGACGCAGATCCTGGGCGCCGAACCGAGCAAGGTCGAGCAAGTCGCTGACGAGTCGTTCGAGTCGACGTGATTCATCCAGCACCGTGGCGCCGGTGTGAGCCACCTCGTCGGCCGGCACCACACCGTCAGCCAGTGCTTCGGCATAGCCCTTGACCGCGGTCAAGGGCGTACGCAACTCGTGCGACACCGACAACAAGAAATCGCGCTGTCGTCCCTCGGACACTTCAAGCGCGGCGGCCAACTGGTTCAAAGCCTCCGCCAATTCGGCCACCTCGCGAGCCCCCTCGGGCTTCAAACGAACATCGCGCGCGCCCGTAGCAAGTCGCTGAGCGGCTTGCGAAGACCGCTGCAGTGGCCGGGCCAGCCGTCGAGCCAACAAGACGCCGGCGGTTGCACCGATCCCGAGCCCCAAAAGCAAAGCCAGCAGCAACCGTTGAATCAGAAGACCTTCACCTACTGCGCCGCGAGCAGTCGCCACCGACTGCTGAAGCACCAGGGTGCCACCCCCCGACAGTGAGCGGGCCTCTACGAGAGTTCGAGTGCCGTCAATGGGGCGCAGCGTCGACAACTGTCCGCTGCTTTGCAACGTCTGGAGTTCGGTGGGCGTCAGCATCACCTGCCCGGTGCCCCCGGCCGGAACGAGTCGGAAAACGATTCCTTGTTGCTCAAGCTGTTTGCGCACCCGCGGGAGTCGAAGCTCACGTCCTGCCACGCTGGACTTTTCAATATTGTCAGCGACCACATCGGCCTGACGTTGTAGCGACTGCTGGGCCTGGCGTTCTGAGGCCTGCCGAGCCAGTGGCACGGCGATGGCCCCCGCCACGATGACCGCAAGCACTGCGACCAGGGTGGTCACAAGGGCCACTTGCGTGGCTAAGGATCGGCGCACGATCAGTTCTCTCGGCCCACGTCATCGATGGCGTAGCCCACGCCGCGCACCGTCCGGATGGGGCTGGCATCACCGAGTTTGCCGCGCACCTGCGCGACGTGAACATCGACTGTGCGGGTGCCCACAGCGGCGCCGTATCCCCAGACCTGCGACAACAACTGTTCGCGCGAGAACACCCGACCGGGAGTCTTCATCAAGTGGGCCAGCAGATCGAATTCCATGGCCGTGAACACCACCTCGACTCCGCTCACCTCGACCTTGCGAGTGGAGGGATCGAGCACGACGGCACCCGCGACCAAGAGTCCGTGATCCTCGGCTTCCACCGGACCTCGACGCAGCACCGTGCGTACCCGTGCCACGAGTTCACGGGGGCTGAAAGGTTTGGTGATGTAGTCGTCGGCCCCCATCTCGAGCCCCAGCACGCGATCGACTTCGTCATCGCGGGCGGTGACGAAAAGGATCGGGGTCCAGTCACCCTCTGCGCGTAACTGACGACATACCTCGGTGCCATCGATGCCGGGCAGCCCCACATCGAGAACGATCGCGACCGGGCGCAGCGTGCGAGCGGCCGAGAGGCCGACGTTTCCGTCAGATTCGACGTGGACGCCAAAGCCTTCACGTGAGAGGTAGAGGCGAATCAGATCGCTGATGGGCTTCTCATCCTCGACGACGAGGACAAGACCCTTGGCTTTCACCTCGGTCATGTCACGTCCTCAGTCACGTCCGGCCCTTCGTCGCGACCCCCGCCACCTGACGAAGAGTGTCACGCAGGGATGAACGCAACGGTGTGGCGCGCCGCGCAGGATCCAGTGGCTACGAACAAACGTAAGCCCGCGAACGTCTCATGCAACGCGCCTTGCCTGCTGCTGGGAAGTCTGGACGTCAGGCTGCTGGGCGCTCCGCCGAAGCACTGTTGTCGTCAGCGCCCGCCGGCACGGCACCCATGCCCATCATCTGCATCACCTTGCCGACGACAACGCCCACGACGCAGATGATTCCGCCAACCACAAACAACGGAACGTTGGCGACGATCATGCCGAAGCCACCGATGGTGAATCCGACGATGATGATCGCGACCGCGGTCCATGCAGCCGGCGTGTTGCCGTGATCCTCGTGTTCGCTAGACATCGGGTGAGCTCCTCATCGTCGTTGGCCGCCACGTTCTCGCCCCCTCAAGGGCTTGGCGTTCACCCATTCTTACAGGTACTCGCCGCCAAGGCTTCACGACACCTGCCCGGCCGGAGCGCAACGATCAGCCGTCACTAGAGCGTGGGATCTTCGCCACGATCAAGGGCATCCCATAGACCGGTTCCTCTCGGTGGGCTGCCCTCTTGATCATCGCCATCCTCGTGCGTTGACCCTTCCCGCGGCGTTCGCTCGAATCGGCGACCAGCGGCCGTCCAGCGGCTGGCACGCGCGAGCATCCACGCGCCACCCACGGCGATAAGCGCGCACGCGATGGCGGCGATCGTGGGCCACACCGACACGTCAGCGGTGGCGACGACGACGCGCGTGAGCCCCACCGCATCGCTGAGTGGCCCTTCAACAGCCGACTTGGGCCCGGCCAGGAGCGACAGGACACCCCAAACAGCTGCGCCGCCCGCGACCAGGAGCATCCCCCCAATGACTCGACGTGCCCACACTCCAGCGAGCAACGAGGCCAATCCGCCGGCCAATGCCAGCAGTCCGGCCGCTGCCACCAAGGGCGCCACCGATCGACCGTTGACTTGAAGCGCAACCTCGGGCAACCCCTCGTCGCGCACTGTGGCTGACACCCACGTCGGAGCCGATGAGAGCAAGGCCAACGCTCCGGCCGCAATGACCAATCCCACGACCATCGATCGCTCTTGCGCCATCGGCGAGCCGCTCACGTGGCAGGAGTGAGCGAGTTGGCCGATGCAATGGCACGTAACACTGCCGCCGCTTTGTTGTGGCATTCGATGTCTTCGGACACCGGATCAGAATCGGCCACGATGCCGGCACCGGCCTGCACGTGCGCCACCCCGTCACGAATGACGGCCGTGCGGATCGCGATCGCGGTATCGAGGTCACCAGCGAAATCGAGATACCCCACCACTCCCCCATACAGACCACGCCGAGTGGGTTCGAGCTCTTCAATGATTTCCATCGCCCGCGGCTTGGGTGCACCCGACAACGTACCGGCGGGGAAACAAGCGGCGAGAACATCCATGCCAGTGCTGGTCGATGTCACTTCACCCACCACCGTAGACACGATGTGCATGATGTGCGAGAACCGCTCGACCGCCATGAACTCGACCACTTCGACCGATCCAGGCTGACACACGCGACCCAGGTCATTACGCCCCAGATCCACGAGCATCAAGTGCTCGGCTCGTTCCTTCTCGTCGGCGAGCAGTTCAACCGACAATGCTGCGTCCTGCTCGGGAGTCTGCCCTCGAGGGCGGCTTCCGGCGATCGGGTGCATCAGTGCGCGTCCTGCCTTGACCGTCACCAAAGCTTCGGGGCTGGAACCCACGACGTCGAACCCAGGTTTACCGTTCACGCCATCGAAGCGGATGAGGTACATGTAGGGGCTGGGGTTGCTGCCCCGCAAGATCCGGTACACGTCCAGTGCCGACGCCGGACACGGAACGCTGAATCGCTGACTCACCACGATCTGGAACGCCTCGCCAGCCTTGATCTCCTCGCGCGCGGCCTCGACTGCGGCCATGTACTTCTCGCGCGTGGTGTTCGACGTCGGCTCGGGCGGTTCGGCCGGAACCATGAGCGCCGCGGTGGGAGGCACCGGCAGTGCGAGGTCGGACTGCATCGCATCCAAGCGCGCCACCGCGTCTGCCCACGCGTCATCAACGCGTTCGTCGCTGCCGTCGTGATTGACCGCATTCGCAATCAGCAACACCGTGCCATCGACGTGATCGAGGACGGCGAGATCAGTAGCGACGAGCATCGCCAATTCGGGCAGGTGAAGGTCGTCGATCGCCAACTCGGGTAAACGTTCGAGCCGGCGAACCGCGTCGTAGCCGATCATGCCCACCATGCCGCCCGTCAGGGGGGGAAGACCATCGAGGGCTTGGGTATGAAGCACTTCGAGCGTTGCTCGCAAGACGTCCAGCGGGTCACCTTCCAAGGGCACGCCAGCCGGCGGCTCACCCACCCAGGTAGCTGCCCCATCGATCTCGGTGAGCATCGCCATGCTGCGCACGCCGACGAAAGAGAATCGACTCCACACACCGCCATGCTCGGCGGACTCGAGCAAGAAGGTGCCGGGTCGTTCGCCAGCAAGTCGGCGGTAGAGACCGACGGGAGTTTCGCCGTCAGCCAGCAATCGACGCACGACGGGAATCACCCGACGACCACGAGCCAGCGTGCGAAAGCCCTCAAGTGAGGGGGTGGCCGACGCGCTCACGCCTCGATCACCACCGTCAGGTTGTCGTCGTCGAAGCAGGTGCGCGATCCGGTGTGACACGCCGGACCGGTTTGATCGACGCGGAGTAGCACTGTGTCGCCGTCACAATCCAGCCGCACCTCCCGGACGGTTTGGGTATGACCTGAGGTGTCCCCCTTGCGCCAGTACTCCTGCCGACTACGCGACCAGTACGTGGCGCGACCTGTCGTCAGGGTGCGGTGGAGCGCTTCGTCGTCCATCCAGCCGAGCATGAGCACCTCCCCGGTGTCGTACTGCTGGGCGACGGCAGGGAACAGCCCGGCGCTGTCTCGCTTAAGGCGAGCAGCGACCTGAGGATCCAGCGGCGAACGCGGCGTCGATGGCATGCCGCACATTGTGCCCGCTCCCACTCCTGCCATGGCTTTCAGGCGGCGAGCCCCCGCCGATGTGCCATCGAAGCAAGTCGCTCCTACTGTGGTTCACATGACTACTCAGCCAGCCGCCCTTGCCACCAACCACTGGGCACGCGCCGAGCGCGCCGCCCTCTGCGACCTCTTCATCGCCGTGGGTCCGGATGCTCCGACCTTGTGCGAGGGGTGGAACACCCGCGATCTCGCCGGTCACCTCATCGTGCGCGAGGGCCGGATCGATGCCGCGATGGGCATCATGGTGCCGGCCCTGGCCAGTTACGCCGACAAGGTGCGGCTCAAGGCCCAGGCCGGCGATTGGGCCACCGTGGTCGACAAGGTGCGCAACGGACCGCCCAAGACCTCGATGATGCGCCTCGCGCAGGTGGATGGCGCGGCCAACACCATCGAATTCTTCGTCCACCTCGAAGACGTGCGCCGCGCACAAGCGGGGTGGGAACCGCGGGTGCTTGATGCGACGTTCGAAAGTGAACTGTGGAGCCGACTGGCCAAGTTTGCTCCGCGGTTGATGAAGGGATCGCCAGTGGGGATCGTGCTGGCCACCCCTGACGGGGCCACCTTCACGGCCAAGGAGGGTTCGAACCCGGTGACCATCACCGGCGCCCCCGCCGAATTGACCATGTACGCGTATGGCCGAAACCAGGCTCGAATCGAACTCACCGGGAGCGACGAGGCCAAGGCTGCGGTCGCCGCCACAAGCTTCGGCCTGTAGGAGCGACGTCTCACGAGCAGACATGAAGGTACGGTCTGCTCGTGAAATGGACGCAGAACCTCGCCCCCGAAACCCTCGCCGACTTCGAGGCATTGCTCGATCGCCTGATGCCGTTGGCTCAGGCGCGCCTTGAAGCTGAGGGCGTGTGCTGGCCAGTGGCTGCGGCGTTCGATCGCAAGGGCGTCGCCACTGATCTGATTGACCCCGTGGATGGCCCGACGTCGGTGCGCAAGCGGCTCGACATGGTCTACAACACGTTGCGGGATCGAGCCGAGTGGCTAAGGGCGGTGGGAGTCGCCGCCGACGTCAAGGCGATTGGTGTCGATTCATTGCGCATTTCCCTTGAACACATGGACGGATCCTCAGCCGACGTGTTCCTGTCGCACGGCACCACCAAGTGGCGCAAGAAAGTTGTCTACGGAGACTTACGCACGGCCACCGGACACACCTATGTGTGGGATGAAATCGAGTAAAGCCAGCACGTCGACGCGGTGTTGCGTCAGTGCGCAATCCGTGGCCGACGCACGATGCATCCTGCGTCGGAAAGCGCGTCTTTGATGTCGCCTATGCGCAACTCACCAAAGTGCAGCACGCTGGCCGCCAGAACCGCATCGGCTCCGGCTTTCACCGCAGGAGCGAAATCGGCCACGGCCCCCGCTCCCCCTGAAGCGATGACCGGAATGGACACCTGCGCCCGCACTTGTTCGATCATCGCGAGGTCGTAACCGGCCTTAGTGCCATCAGCGTCCATCGAATTGAGCAGGATCTCGCCCGCTCCACGTTGCGCGGCTTCTGCGGCCCAGGCGATCGCGTCAATTCCTGTGCCTCGTCTGCCTCCATGGGTAGTCACTTCGAATCCAGAATCCGTGACGACTCCATTGGTGCAGCGGCGCGCGTCAACGGACAACACCAGCACTTGGGCGCCGAAGCGATCGGCGATCCGGTCAATCAGTTCGGGGTCGTTGATGGCGGCCGTGTTGACGCCTACCTTGTCTGCGCCGGCTCGCAGCAAGGCATCCACGTCGTGCACCGTACGAACTCCGCCGCCAACGGTGAGCGGAATGAACACCTGCTCAGCCGTTCTGCGCACCACGTCATACGTAGTAGTGCGATCGCTGCTACTCGCGGTGATGTCGAGGAACACCAGTTCGTCGGCACCCTCGGCGTCGTAGAGCGTCGCCATCTCGACCGGATCCCCAGCGTCGCGCAGATTCTGGAAGTTGATGCCTTTGACGACGCGGCCACCATCGACATCGAGGCACGGAATCACGCGAACAGCCACAGACATGACAGTCACCCTAAGCGCGCCCTAGGGTGTTGAACATGACTGGGTTCAGCGATGCCATCACCTCAAGTCGGTACGTCCGACTCACCACGTTTCGCCGGAGCGGCGAGGCCGTGCCGACTCCCGTGTGGGCTACTCAGGACGGCGACACGCTCACCGTGGTGACCCAGGCACCCTCGGGCAAAGTGAAGCGACTACGCAACAGTCCTGTTGTCGCCATCGCGCCTAGCGACTGGCGCGGAAACCCCAAGGGTGACGAGATGCGTGGCACGGTCGAAATCATTGACGACTCCGACGCGCTTGATTCGGCCCAGCAGCGGTCGAAGAAGCGGTTTGGTTTCGAATTCACCATCATGGATTTCATTGGCAAAGTGCGTCGTGACAACGTGCCGCGTGTGGTCCTTCGCATCACGGCCACAACCGACAGCGAGGCTCCGGAGACCGCGTGAGCACTCCCCCTGCGTACGCGATTGCTGGCTCCAAGTACGTCAGCCTCACGTCCTACAAGCAGGACGGCACACCGGTCTCCACCCCGGTATGGGTCGTTGCGCGAGGCGAGTTCCTCTTTGTGTGGACCAGAAGTGACTCCTGGAAAGTGAAACGCATTCGACGCGACCCCGTGATTCGCGTGGCGGTCTGCGACATGCGAGGCAACGTCAAGAGCCCTAAGTGGCCTGCCACCGCCCGGGTCATCGGTGGCGGTGGCGAAGCCATGGTGCGCGAGCTGATGGACGACAAGTACGGAGCCTTTCGGATCAAGGCGTCGATCTTCTTCGAGAAGTTGCGCCGTAAGCCCACCGATCGGGTGGCTCTGCAGATCACCCTCGGTGGCGACCTTGCCGAGCACGATGACTCACCGGTCTTTCGCGATCCGCCGACTGTCTGATCGTTTTAGACGACGTCGCGCCGCTCGACCGTTCGGTACCGCTTCTCGGCACCCTCATTGATTCCCCAGCTCCAGATCACTTGCGGTGTGATGCGCAGGCGCAAGCCACCTTTGCCTTCTTCGATGGCAACTGATCCGCGCACCTTGACACCCCTTGGTGCCCAGGGATCGGTGGAGATCAGATCATCGATCACGATGACCGCCCGCGGGTTGGCCAACAAGTTCTTGTAGCGAACCGTCTTGGTGATGTCGTAGCCGCCGGTCATGACTGAATCACCTTCGAGACTAAACGTCACCGCCGCAACATCGGGCTGACCGGACGCCGATGACGTGGCGAGGCGGGCCATCATCTGAGACCCGAGGTAAGCGACCTCAGCATCGGTGAATGCACCCATCACGATTCCCTTCGTCAGCCGCGGCGCCTACGCAATGGCTGCCTGCCCGAGATAGCAGTCTGCCGCGGGGCGGGTGGATATGCCATCGCCTGGAGCAGGGCCAAGGAGTGCTGTTGGGTGAGAGGGACGTCCTCGGACCCGTCTGCGTGTGCCACCATCAAGGTTGGAGTACTTCAAGGGGGATGCAATGCGTCGGTCGGTGATAGGTGCAGGGCTTGTGGTACTGACTCTTGCCGTGTCCGGTTGCTACGGACGAACTGGTCCGGTGGCGGAGTCATCGGCGCCCCAAGGAAACGTTCAGGGCCGACTCGTGGCCGTCGGCGGTCCGTATGGCACACCTGATTCACCGATGGCCGGAGTCATCACCTTCACATCGGCCACAGGGAACACGGTGAAGGTGACCACTCCGGTAACGGGCTCCTTCAACGCGCGGCTTGCCGTTGGGTCCTACGAAGTGATTGGCACCAGCCCGCAGTACAACGGGGGCGGGCCATGCACTGTCCCCGCGCCGGTCGTCGTGACTGCTGGGCAACAGGTGACGGTTGACGTCGTGTGCATCCGAAGGTAAGTCACCGCCGGCCAGTGGGCCATCAGCCCTCGGCCGTCACCAGCCACCTTCAGCTCGGCGGTCGTAACGGACCTCACTGTCACCGAGGTCGAAGACGAGCAGTTTCGACTCGGTGAATGTTTGCAAGAACCATTGAGACAGTTCACGACCGACGCCGCTTTGCCCGCTACCACCAAAGGGCGCGAGCTGATCCCAGTAGTTCGAGGTCTCGTTGATATTCACGCTGCCGTGCTGCAGCGCTTCGCCCACGCGCCATGCAGACGCGAGGTCACGCGTCCACAGTGAGGCGATGAGACCGAGCTTGCTGGAATTCGCGATCGCGATGGCTTCATCGGTGGTGGAGAACTTGATGATCGGGGCGACCGGACCGAAGGTCTCTTCCTGCGCGATGCGCATGTCAGGCGTCACGCCGGTCAGCACTGTGGCCGGGTGAAAGAGCCCGTGGCTTGGGCCGAACTGCTCAACATGAGCACCCATGGCGCGTGCGTTCTCGATGTGGTCCACCACCCGGGCCTTGGTCGCGTCGTTCCGCAGGGGGCCCATCTGAGTTGCAGGATCTGCTGGGTCGCCGATCACCAGCGCCTTGGCCCGCGCAGTCAATTTGGAAACGAACTCGTCGTGAACGCTCTCGTGCACCAGCAGCCGCTCGGCCGAAGTACACACCTGACCGGCGTAGTAGAAACAACCGTTCATCGCCCCCTCGACTGCCGCGTCGATGTCGGCGTCGCTCAGGATGATGAAGGGTCCATCGCCGCCTAGTTCAAGCAGGTGTGGGCGCAGCGCCGCCACTTCGGCGATCTTCTTGCCCGTTGCGGTGGAGCCGGTGAAGAACATGCCGTCAACGTCGTCGTGCGCCACAACCGCTGCGCCCACATCGCCGAAGCCATGCACGATGTTGATGACACCAGGCGGCAATCCCGCCTCGGTAAGGATGTCACCGACCATGGCACAACTGATGGCGGAGTACTCCGAGGGTTTCCAGACCACGGTGTTCCCCGCCGCGACGATGTGTGCCAAGGCGATGGAGGCAATGTCGGTGGGAAAGTTGTAAGGCGTGATTACGCCGACGACACCTAGCGGACGGAAGCTCTGCACGAGGCGTTTGTTGTTGGTCTGCTCTTGCGTGGACGGGAACGACAAGCCGCGGTGGCGCAGCACTTCCTCGCCGGCCTTCTGCCAGGACGGAGCCGCGTATTCGTGAACCTCCTCGCGGGCCTCCTCGAGAGTCTTGCCGATCTCGCGCACGAGCATCATTGCGACGGGTTCGGCTCGCTCGGCAAAGAGCGCGTGGACCCGGCGAAGAACTTTGACGCGTTCGATCAGTGGCATCGAGGCCCACGCCGGTTGCGAGGCGCGTGCTGCACGGACTGCGTCGTCGACATCGGCACTGTCGCACTGTGCGACGGCTCCGATCAGCGTGCCGTCCTGCGGCGAGGTGACGTCGAACGTGCCTGCCCGACCCTCGACCGGGCGTCCGGCGATGAGTGCGTGCGTCAGCGGTCGAGCATCGGCATCACGTCGTCCCGCTTCGGTGGTTAGCGAACTCGTCACTGAGTGCTCCAGACGTCGTATGCGGGACATCGCTCTGACGTGACTCAACCTACGTTCTTGAGGGGTCGCACGCACCACACTCGACCGCACTCGTGATCTGCTTAGGTGCCCCAAACGGGCGCCCAAGCCTCCAGCCCCCGCTTGCGTAGTCATCGTTCGCGCCGTTGGGATTCATAGGGATCGGTGAGAAGGATGGCCACGAAGTGATCGCGCAAATAGACCTCTGCCCGTCCACATAGCCGAGTCGTGACGGCGGATCTCGACGCAGGTGTTCGGCGTCGGCGGCAGCTCGTGCGGCAATCAGTTCGAGTTCGATGGCGCCGTCGTAGGTACGAAGAGGTCCGCTAACTGCCACGCGACCCGGTCAGAATCGCGGAATACAACTCCCCCCCACCCGTGCCGAACCCGGCAGTATGTGCGGATGACCACCTGGGATGGCGTCGTGATTGCGAGGACGCCACGACTGGTGTTGCGCACCTTCAAGCTCGACGACCTGCCGCTCTACGCCGCGCTAAACGCGGATCCAGCGGTGTACGCCACCCTCTCGGGCTCTCCGTTGAGCCGCGAGGAATCGGACAGCATCGCCGCGTGGGCGCAAAACCTGTACGCATACAAGAGCATCGGGCTACTTGCTATCGAGCGTCACTCCGATGGCGAGTTCTTGGGGATGTGCGGGCTGCATCACATGGAGTCGCACCCCGACGACGTAGAAGTGGGCTGGCGATTGGCACCAGAGCATTGGGGGCACGGTTACGCGACCGAAGCCGCTGCGGGGTGGCTCGACCTCGGGTTTGGGCCGCTTGGACTCACGCGCATCGTCTCGATTACCGACGAGGACAACCATCGAAGCCTTGCCGTGATGAGAAGGCTTGGGATGGAGTTCGATCACAACGCCCGCATCGTGGATGACGGGATCGAGTTTGATGCCTCGGTGTACTCCATCTCGGCAGATCAATGGGCGAGCGGCCCCCTCGCTGAACACGGCGTCTGACACCAGAGCCGACCTGGTGGCAACAGCCTTCGTCGGAGTTGACGGCTGCTGATGCGCTGGCAGGATGACGGAATGGAACACGTGCTTGGAATCGGTGGCTACTTCATCCGTGCCGCGGACCCGGCGGCTATGAGTGCCTGGTACCGCGATTGCCTCGGTCTCGATGCCGATGAGAATGGCGCGTGGCAACAAGAGGCGGGCCCCACCGTCTTTGCTCCGTTCGAGGTCAGGACCGACTACTTCGGTTCCCAAGCCCAACAGACCATGCTGAACTTTCGAGTCCGCGACTTGGACGCCATGCTCACGCAACTCCGCGCCGAGGGCGCAGAAGTTGCCGACGAGACGCAGGACATGGACGGCGTCGGCAGGTTCGGTTGGGTCACCGATCCCGAGGGCAACCGCATCGAGCTCTGGCAGTGCCCTTAGGTGCCACGCACGGACCCGATCCGCAGCGTCGGATCGATGATTCGGCGCCCGATCGCTGTCGAAGCACGCCAATGACCAACCTCGTCAACACCGAAGGCAACCCCTGAGGACTCGGCTGAAACGAGTTGATGCGATCGCTCGCCTGTTCTGGCGTCGATCGGGCACGATCTACAGATGGACTCTGACGTTGTGAAGGATGACCTTCACCGATATCTGCAAGTGGCTCGCGACGCTTTGCTCTGGAAGTTGGAAGGCGTGTCCGAGTACGACGTTCGACGCCCCCTGGTCCGGACTGGAACAAACTTGCTCGGAATCGTGAAGCATGTTGCCAGCGTCGAAGCCGGGTACCTCGGGGATGTGTTTGGCCGACCGTTCGGTGAGGCCTTGCCCTGGCTCGACGATGACGCCGAACCTAACGCGGACATGTGGGCCACGGCGGATCAGAGTCGGGCCGACATCGTCGGGCTCTACCGTCGGGTTTGGGTTCACTCCGATGCCACGGTGGCAGCGCTGGACCTGGACGCCGTCGGTCAAGTGCCGTGGTGGTCACCGGAGGCTCGTGAAGTCACACTCCATCCCATTTTGATTCACACGATCGCCGAGACGCACCGCCACGCAGGTCACGCCGACATCGGTCGCGAACTCATCGATGGTGCAGCAGGATTCAGGAGCAGCAACGACAACATGCCTGCCCTGGATGAGGCCTCCTGGCAGGTCCACTGGGACCGCTTGGAGCGAGTGGCAAGTCAGGCTGATTCAGGGTCGGGCGCTCGCTGACCGTGCCGCCTGTGTGCAGCCATCGGTCAGTGACAGCGACCAACCCTCGTCCACTCTTAAGGGGACCCCTCGTCAAAAGTCGGACTCTCTGCCCGAGAAGCCCTCGCGCACGCTGTCCCGCTCCCGGCGTCGGGGAAAGGACTCTCGCCAATTCGCAGTTTGCATCCACAATCCGGCCGCAACAAGGGCCAGCCCGAGGACGAGACCCACAGCTCGAAGCCAGCTCGACGTCGACAACAGGGACCACACAGCGAGGCTGCAGCCAGCCCAGATGGTCAGGTTGAACATGATCGTGAGTGTTTCCCACCACCAGAACGCGAAGGCCGACCACCAGTCGGCAATTGCACTCGCTCGGCTTCGGGACACCACGTGGACATTCTGCCCCTGGATCGGGTTCGAGCCAGACTCCCCACCGAGGAACCTCGTCAACTCTTAAGGGGACCTCGCGGGTGTGGCCCGAGGAATGGCCAGCAACCACTTCAAGTGCTAGCAACCCAACTTCCCGTCAAGGGCCGTGGGCGTCGTCCTTCCAGTTCAGCGGATCTGCTTCCGTGACAGGTGCCCAGTCAGTCCACCCATCGTCGTATCGGCGGCGAAGCAACTGCCCCGGC
>Ga0105047_10010909_pt1 | contig 14798 bp, 9 predicted proteins | sample MAT04_FD_78384 | JGI IMG/M metagenome (GOLD analysis project Ga0105047, IMG submission 78384) | Freshwater microbial communities from Lake Fryxell liftoff mats and glacier meltwater in Antarctica - MAT-04 (megahit assembly) | ecosystem: Environmental > Aquatic > Freshwater > Ice > Liftoff... | reverse complement strand
TCGTGTAGATTTTAATGTCCCTCTCAACAGCGAATTGGAAATCACCGACGATACCCGTATGCGTGCCGCCATTCCTACGATTGAGAAAATATTGAATGATGGTGGCAATGTGATCCTGATGTCGCATCTCGGCAGACCAAAGGATGGCCCTGTCGATAAGTATTCATTGAAGCATATTCTCTTTCATCTGATCAAACTATTGAACGGACGAACCGTAAAATTTGCAAAAGACTGCATCGGTGAAGAAGCGATAAAAGATGCCGCAGGTTTATTGCCCGGTGAGGTTTTACTTCTTGAGAATCTTCGTTTTTACAAAGAAGAAGAAAAAGGTGATATGGAGTTTTCTAAAAAACTGGCTGCCTTGGGTGATGTATATGTCAACGATGCTTTTGGAACTGCGCACAGAGCCCACGCCTCAACTGCTGTCATGGCGTCTCTTTTCCCCCAAGAGAACAGAATGTTTGGCCTGCTAATGGAAATGGAAGTATTGAATGCGGAGAAAGTATTGCATAATGCAGAGCGACCATTCACGGCTATTTTAGGCGGCGCGAAAGTGAGCGATAAAATACAGATCATCGAAATGCTGATGAATACCTGTGATAAGATTATTATCGGTGGAGGCATGGCGTATACCTTTTTAAAAGCTCAAGGCAAACAAATAGGTTCGTCGCTTTGCGAGAATGACAGGCTTGATCTTGCCAATGAATTGATTCAAAAAGCAGCCGACAAAGGCATAGAATTCCTGATCCCGGTAGACAGTGTGATCGCCGATAAATTCGCCGCAGATGCGAATACCCAAAACGTGGAGAATGATGCCATTCCGGAAGGTTGGATGGGACTGGATATCGGAGAAAAATCGATTGCGTTATTTAGCGAAGCCATCAAACAATCCCGCACTATTTTATGGAACGGCCCTATGGGTGTTTTTGAAATGGAGAAATTCCAGGAGGGAACTAAAGCCGTCGCGCTGGCGATTGCAGATGCTACAAAAAACGGTGCCTTCTCGCTGATAGGTGGTGGGGATTCCGTTGCCGCTATCAACCAATTTCATTTATCAGAACAGGTATCCTATGTCAGTACAGGCGGCGGCGCCTTACTTGAATATTTCGAAGGGAAGGATTTGCCGGGTATAGCTGCGGTGAGAGAATAATAGAAATTACTATTATAGTCTTTCAGGAATGCCGAATTATTCGTTGATTCCAACGCCTTGAACCCGAAATTTCTATACAAACTCCTGATTGTTTGGACAGGCACTAATTAAGCGGATTCATGTTACCATATTCTTTAAAACAAGTATCCTCTCATTCATCTTTTTAAAATTACCATAACGCAACAATTGTTAATGTTATGAAATTTCGAAATTAAGTTCTATATCTTCATGGACTAAAACCAATATAATGAAAACCAACTACCTTTTAGTTCGCAGTACACAGCTCGCAATAGTGTTATGTCTTATTCTGCAATTTATGTCAAAGCAGGTATTAGCGAGAAACAATTTTACTTTTGGTGTTTCGGCCGCTACTGCCTATAATGGGCAGGTAGTTTTGGAAGGCGATTTAAATGGCGATTTAAAAACTGATATTTTGCTTTATAATGAAAGTAATGGGTCTATTGAGGTGGGTGTCAATCAGGGAAACTTTAATGCGAATACAAATACAATATCTGTGAGTAATATGTCTTTTAACTATAGCAGTTGGTTGGCAGCAAATAGTATTTTAAACATAAATGGTTGTATTCTGAACCTGGTGAATGTGACTGGCAGTATTTTGCCTGACCTTGTTGTGTATGTTCCCGGAGTTAGTAACGATAAAATATATGTTGCCGTGAATAATGGTGGAAGTTTTGGCACACTTACTTCCTGGGCTTCAACTTTACCGCATGGTAATTATGCGATTTTTGCAGCAAACTTCGATAATGATATAAATGGGCGAAATGATATAGTAGCTTTTAATAAGACCACCGGGGATATAAATGTTGGAATTAACAATGGTTCCTCTTCGTTTGTCTTTTCCTCCTGGTTAACATTAAGCAATGCAAGCACAGCAAAAATCTACCTTTCGGATTTTACGAATGATGGTATTGTCGATTTAGCGGTATATAATAGCTTAAGCTATGATATTAAAATACTTGCAAATAATGGGTTTAATTTTACATCACTCACTTGGCTTTCAGGTATAAATAGCACTGGGAACTGGGAATTTTTTGTGAGCGATTTTGACAATGACACCAAAATTGATCTTGTGGGGTTTGATGCCACTAATGGAGACATAACGCTTGCTCAAAATACCGGAACTCTGTTTGCGAGCAGCATATTATTTCATTCAGGAGGCTTAACGTTAGCCTTAACCGATCCCGAAACTTTTAAGCAACCGGATATACAGAATTGGAAATTAGCAATCGGGAATTTCAGTGGGTCTGTCAAACCTGAAATTATGGCATATGATCCATCAAATGCAAAAATATGGATTGGATACAATAACGGTGTGGATATTAAATTTAATTTGTGGCTAGAAGACAATACATTAAGCTCAGGTATAAATTACGAATTTCTGGCAGCTGACTTTTATAAAGATGCCAGGTGTGATATATTATGTGTCGATAAGGGGAGCAATTTTTTGAAATTTGGAATCAATGCGCCGCATTTAGAAGGATATTGCTGGCCTTTATCAGGATATTCTAACCAGTCAATTGAATTTAAAACCAGTGGAAATGGATTGTTGAAAATAGAATTTGAAAGATATACCTCGACTGATGCTACAGTAGTTGCGTCGCCAATGTTAACCATCCCGAATGTAGATCATAAAGCACAATATATTTCTGAATTGGCCTGGCAGGGTGGGTGCGGATGGAATACCATCTACACATTGACAATACCCTCCAATTGGAAAAGCGGCTATTATGGAGCTAAGTTAACATCAATTGATGGCAGTGTTGATTATATATCATTTATTGTTAAACCAGCTACTTCTTCCTGTTCCAAAATATTATTATTGGCAAATGCCAATACGTGGCAAGCTTACAACACCTGGTGTGGCTCAAAATTTGATGGCCTGAATTATTATAATACCGCCGATAATAATGATACGAGGTCAAAATACTCGCCTTATAATAGCAGCAGTGGCCCTATTCATAATTATTCTAAGTTTAGTTTTTTTAGGCCCAACCCTGCAATTAAACCACTGCAAGTCACAAGTGATCATTTATTAAGAGCAGAGTTATGGGTATATACCTGGTTATATAATAATGGATACGAACCGGATGTGATTACTGATTTAGATTTACAAAACAGTCCAGGTTTAATAAATAGTTATAAAACATTGATATCAAGTACACACCCTGAATACTGGACACAGGAAATGGTTACGAGTGTTTTAGATTTTATGAGTAACGGAAGTGGAACTAATGGGGGAAATATAGTTTCCATTGGAGGCAATAGTATTTATGAAAAGGTTGAATATGATAATAACAGCAACATTACTCAATTGAAATGTTATGGTGGCATAGATAACTCAGACAGAAACAACTTTTTATTGGCCGTGGCAAATCAAATAACAGGAGAATCTTCAACTAATCCTTTAGCTAATCAAACAACGCCGCAAGCCGCGTATACAATCCCCGTGGGGGTAATTAATCCGATTTTAATAATTTATCCCCAATGACCATTGGAAGTTGCGGATATAATTATTATAATAATATAACTCCAATAACACCGGGAGGTGCAGCAGGTTGGGAAACAGATTATAATGATGTCAATAATATTTTGGGTACACCAATTCAGGTACTAGGACAAGACCCCGGGGGCAACACACAGATTATTTATGCACCATCAAGTACAGGCACCTCACATCATGGGTTTGTATTTGCTGCAGGATCCATTTGTTTTGGAGGAAGTCTTGCTTGTGATCCGGGACTGCAAACAATGATGAAGAACGTATTAAAAAGCGATGAATCCTATTTGACAAATGTACTGGCAAGCCAATTCTCTGGCAGCACATATACAGGTAATACGTTTTGGGTTTCCGGAACATTCACCATCGACCAAACTATGACCTTTACAAGCTGTACATTTAATCTTGCACCCAATTCAAATATTGTGCTTACGAATAGTTCTTCCCTGATCCTGAACAACTGTACTTTACAAGCAGGTTGTGACGCCATGTGGGATGGTATTTATGCTGACAACCCGCTTGAGCAAGTTATTATTACCAACAGCACATTAAGGGATATGATAAATGGGGTGTTCATTTCAAATAATGCTAAAATAAACTCCGGTGGCAGCTCTTACGAGGATAATTATACCAGTATTCAACTCAGTAAAAACACAATTGCCAATACATGCCTTATTACGAATAATACATTTAAACAACAGAACGGCTTAAAAGCACCTTATGTATCAGAAATTAAACCAAGGTATGGTATCAGGATGTTTGATTGCAACAATCTATCAATAGGAGACTTATCGAGTTCAGGTTCTGGCAACCATTTTCATACGTTGTCCACAGGTATTTACGTAGAATCTTCAGCAGCGGCAACATTTACATCTGCAAATAACTACTTAAACTATAATGACTTCAACAATATTACAGGAAATGCCAGTAGTTGGGCATCACAGATTAACAAAACATCAAGAGGATGGGCTGTGTATGCCTTCAATGGCAACTACAGCTCAAATGTGTCTGTGAACGTTAAAGGATATCCTTCGTCGAACACAGTAAATTTTCAAAGTTGCGATAAAGGAATTCTACTAAGAAAAGTAAGCGGTACTGTCTCGAATCAGAAAATGGATAAAACTATTGTAGGTGTATCTATGACCGAATGCCAAGGACGTTCTTATCGGATTTTAGGCAACAGCATTCAAAGTGCTGAACTTGGTATTTCCAAGAATGGTGATGAGAATTCAACAGGGGTTTATATTAGTGGAAACTCAATACTGTTGGACAGGCCTATTCCCGAAACCCAGCTTATGATTAGTTCCCCGACAGGAATTTTAAGTAATTACAGCAGTACCACCAATATCGGCACCTCCCATATCATAGGAAATACCATTGAAATTCCATTGCCGGACAAAGCCATTGGAATTTCTCTTACCAATGGATCGCGAGACTTTATCCAGGATAATCGAATTCACTTAACTGCAACTACCGGTGTAAATGGGATAACAATTCCTGAATTGGCAGGGATATTTTGCAATAAAAGTGAATCACCGTCTATAACAAGGAATGTCATTGATAATAATTTCCTGACCAACGGGAATACAAACTATGTGCCTGGAAGTAATGCAGGAATCTATGTAACAGAATGTGGAAATAGCTTGTTACAATGCAATATAAGTAACTTTCTGACCTATGGTATTTTTGCAACGGGAATCAATGGAAGCTTTACTGATTATACTCGTACTTCTGGAAATACCATGAACTCTTTAGGTGCAAATTTTATGTATTGGTTTTTAGGCCCTGAAGGCACACTGGGCCAAGTCGGCCAGGTACTTAGCCCTTCTAGTGCTTACAATGCTAATAATATATTTCAAGTACCATTCCCAGAGCCATTACTAGCCAGAATATTCAGACTAACACCATGTGGTTTTACATGGCATGATAAAATTGTTACCACTAACGCTCAGTTAGATCAGAGCAAATCGTTGGCTACAACAACCCCTCCAATACCTCCTAGTTCACCTACGTATTGTGAGACTACAGTGATCAATCCTACGTTTCCTTTCACAAATACATTTGTATGTCCGGACAACCAAGAGTCTATTCTGCCTGATAATGAGGGTATGGATTACTATCTTGCAATGATGGTAGCCCAGAATGAAATTGAATACGATGATTTTGATGAAGGAGCCCGGAGAGCCCATGAGGAGATGATCTATAATTGGCTGGAAGCTCATGATAGTATTCGGCTTAGCAGTCCTGTGTTAGACAGTTTTTATCTGAACAGGTATTCACAAATAGTAGGAAGTATCAATCGTCTTGACCAGGATATTGCTTTGCTTAGTGATAGTACTTTACTAGCCGATTCAGTAGCTTGGGCTACTCAAATGCAATTAGCCAAACTACATAATAATAACCTTGGTACTCAACAGGTGTTTGAAGCGAATGCAAAATCAATTAATACGCTTTATCTACGGGCCATGGAATATGGAATAGACAGCTTGGATCAGGAAGAGATTGATGAGGCAGAAACCTTAGCAAATTCCTGCCCCCTGCTTGGAGGGAATGCAGTGTTCAGGGCTAGAGCTTTGATCGGCATGTTAAATCCTGGGACACATTATGATGATATCATTATTTGCAATAGCCAGGGAGTGTATAAGAATGGAAATAGCAAACTACAGAATCAGATCAAGATGTTGCAAGATGCAATTAAAAGAAATGAACTTGATGATACGGGAGTAAGCATTTATCCCAACCCAGCTTCTTCGGATATAGTGATTGAATATTTATTGGGTGAATATGAACAGGCAGATCTCACATTCTATGATCTATTGGGGAATAAGATAAAAAATGTGAAGCTTTATAGCGATGCAGTGAAAAGAACAATCTCCGTTGATGAACTTGCCAGTGGCTTATATGTCTATCATTTTATTACTTCATCAGGGAAACGGTATGTTGGAAAGTTAATTAAGGAATAATATGAAGAAGTTATTATTTTTCAATATGATAATTTTATTTGGGTTTCATTCGATAACCTATTCTCAAAATTATAAACGAAATAATAATTGGATTACTGGTTTTGCCCCTGTGGTCAAATTTGCTTTCTCCCCGTCATTCGTAATTGATACATTTTCTAACTCTTACTTTACAACCTGTAGCTCATCAATTTCTGATACAAACGGGGACTATCAATTTTATTGTACAGGTTATTTTATGATGGACAAGTTAGGTGACATAATGGAAAATGGAGATAATATTAATTGTCCAAAAGGCCATATACTTTCTGATTATTACGGGGGAAGCAGTCTTTTTGATCAAACTTCCATTATCCTTCCCAAAAAGGATAATACCTATTATGTATTCTGCACTGGTATGAGTGATAGCGTAGCATTAAATTACTTGAATCATATCTATACTGAATTTGATGTGCTGAATTACAGCGTTGTGGATATGGACAGTAATGCAGGAAAGGGAAAAGTAACTGTAAAGAATAAGATACTGACAGAGAACCAGCATTATGTTAATTGCGCTTTAACAGCAGTAAGACACGGAAACGGAAAGGATTGGTGGCTGGTGAAATCTGATTGCTGGAATCATCGGTTACAATTGTTCCTTGTGCAGGAGGATACGATCCTTGGACCACATTATGTTGATATTACAGATACAGGAGATTATTGTGTGTTTGATAGTCAACTTTATTTTAGTGATGATGGGACAAAATTTGCTAGTTCTATGTATGGTAATTGGATCGATTCTGCGGGTTTCTACACCTATAATCTGAACAGAGTGGATGTGTATGATTTTGACCGCTGCGATGGAAACTTTACATATCGAAACCAGTATGTAGTTCCTTTTGATTCCACAACTTATACTGAGGACGATTACAAAATGGGGATCTGTTTTTCTCCAAATGGAAAGTTGATCTATATGAGTGCACGGTATTCAATTTACCAAATAGATGTTGAAGATACAAGTACTACGAATGGCATTTATATCACTGGCCCCGATACTGTTTTAGCAAACTTTCCACGTTACAGCCTGATGGCATGCGGCCCGGATGGAAAATTATATATAGGAAATAGAAATGGCACACGTCCATTTATGAGCTATATCGATAAACCGAATATTCGTGGTTTGGGTTGTGATTTCATGGCGAATGGATTATGGCAGCCTTATACAAATCTTTTATCACCTCCGAACATGCCGAATTATGGTTTGGGTGCGGCACCTGTGGGTGGTAACTGCTGGCCTTTAAGTAGCAATGAGATAACAGATAGGAGTAGTGATTTAGTTGTTTATCCTAATCCAATAAGCACGCTACTATTTATCAAAACTTCATTAAAGAATAAAAGGGAATTGTATAATGCTTTAGGCCAATTAATTATAAACACAGATAAGAATGAAATAGATGTGCGTACATTAAGTAAAGGGTTGTATTATTTAAAAGTAGGGAATGAGGTGAGGAAGATTTTAATTGAGTAAGGAAAAAGGAATGTAGAATGGAAATATTTACAAGGGCACAAGTTGCCAACGCTGCGAAGCCAACGCCTCAAACTTGCGCCAGTGGATTACGTCGATATATGCTGGCCACTTTAGACGCTCATGGATTGTATGCGCAATTTGGATTTACCCCTCTTTCTATTCCAGAACGTATCATGGAAATAAAGAACAACGATGTTTATGTACCACCTGCTTTATAAAGAATTTATTCCTTAAAAACTGAACCACATTCCCTTCCCTGATTATCTTTAGCAAAACTTATTATTATATGAAACTAGCTGGCATTTTACTCGTTTCCTTTTTTATAAACATGCTTGCATTTGGACAAGGATCTTTCACAGCTCCTCGCTTTACAAAAACCGCTATCGGTAATTCTGGTTCCTTTGCTTATCTGCCAGAAACGAAAACACCCCAAACATTCGACATGAGTTATTCGCCTGATAGCGCAAGACTTTATACATGTGATATCGCTTTCGGAAATTTTAATTATAGTGTGATTGTCGTTAAGCTAAACGATGTGATCCTGGAAACAAATGAAGATAAAGAGAATATGATTATTTCGTATCTGGACTATCTGAAAAAGAATTTCGATATAGTACAATTTGCCGGCTACGGAAAAGGGCATACGCTCGAAAGCAACCCGCAAGCGATTGGAATGATCGATTATTGGGAAGATAAGGATAAACAACAATGGTCTGTAAAGGCATGGGCCGATGAGAGTACGCTTGGAGTCATGCTTGTCTACGGTGCTACAGAATATCCAAATGCAACTACACTAGGTATGTTTTTGAATGGTTTTCGGTTCAAGTAAAATAAAGTTGATTACCTGTTAAGCCAATCAAGTGCTTTCAATCCGACCTCACCCCCGGCCCCTCTCCTTGAAGAGAGGGGTGACTAAACGCTTACTGGCAGTAACTTTGACGAAGGCCTTGTATTTTGTAAAGATTATTAAAATCTGTCATTGAGTATTGTTGCAGAAAGTCATTAAGATAATATTCACGCCCCCCATTCGTTCATCTCTTTTAATAAAGACTAAACTGATTTCTCCCTTTCTGGAAGTCGTATTCTTTTAAAAAGGGCCTATACCGACGACACATTCCAGTTAGTCCAAAATTAATTGTCCGAATTCTGTGTATGTCGGCATTTTAAAAAGAATATTTTGACCAATGAAATGTATAATAGGTATTACATTTACAACCGCCTGTATCAATATTCAGGCATTGAATTGTCTTCATTTACCAGAAAGTATATCCATGCTATTTAAAAATATTACCCCGGTCTTCTTTTTATGTTTTGTAATGTTGCTAATGTCAACAAGAACGGCTAACGCCCTTCATGCCACCATCATCGAAAGCCAGTCTTTTACCACCACAGATATAATGGACATCCGTTGGCAGACTACCTTGACAACAATTGGATATACATCTACCATAGTTCCGCAGACGACGCTTAACAATACATCCTTTTTTGCGTCAACCGATTTGCTAATCATCTCCTCAGGTTCTATTTATCTTCCACCAAACAGAGTGAACACCATATTGCAATTCCTTCAATCCGGAAAACCTGTTTATCTACAAGGAGAATATAATTGTAGTTTAAGTAGCAACCAGGCATTTTCATATTTTGTCAATACGCTGGGCGGCATCTTTACATGGGGAGGAACAACATCGGATCCGGCCTTTCAATTAAATATTCTTGGATCCTTTGCAACGACCCAACTGCCAATTCCGGGTGCTACCCTTTCATCCTTTAATTATGGTTGTCATGGTTCGGGTTGCGGAATACAGTATTTCCTTGAATACACTGGCAATTTTTACGGATACTTTTTTTGTCCGCCGGCACCGGGTATCGGAAGCCTGATTCATGTTACCGATCAGGATTGGATCAAGGATAATCTGAATGATACACTCATGAAAAATATCATTACGCATCTCACAGACTCTACACTATGCAGCTCTACTAATTTCACCCCTACGAATCTTGGCAACGATACGACTTTGTGCAATGGAACAGCATTCACACTCAACGCAACGAACTCAAACGCTACGTATCTCTGGCAAAACGGAACGACCAACCCAACCTTCAATGTAACAACAGCAGGCACTTACTGGGTACAGGTAACGAATAATTGCGGCATATCTTCAGATACGATTCATATCAACTATGCACCTTCGCCAAGCATTAATCTTGGAAATGATACCATGGCCTGCGCAGGTCATGCTGTTATATTAAATGCGACTACACCCGGAGCTACTTATTTCTGGCAGGATAGCTCTACCAACCCTGTATTTATTGCTATTTTCTCTGGCATTTATTCAGTCACTGTTTCTATCGGAGGCTGTTCGGCAAAGGATACGATTATTGTCAATTTCATGCCCTCACCACTTCTTCAAATCGGAGGCGATACCACATTATGCGAAGGCCAAATTATTATATTAAACGCGTCTACGCCAAATGCAACCTATCTCTGGCAGGATGGATCTTCTGCGTCGACATTTGCGGTTACACAACCCGGATTTTACAAAGTCAGTGTTACGACTTCGTGTGGCACAGCGAGTGATAGTATAACCGCCATCTACAAAGCGGCTCCCGATGTGAATATTGGAAATGATACCAGTATTTGCGCGGGCTCTACTATTCAACTAAATGCGCAAACACCTAATGCTATTTATCTTTGGAAGGATCATTCGATAGGCTCAACATTCACTGTTTCCAACGCCGGTATTTATTGGGTTGATGTGGAAGTAGATAACTGCGTAACCAGAGATTCCATCACAATAAACATTTCAGAAAAACCTATCGTGAATCTGGGTGCTGATGTAAAACTTTGTAAAGGAGACAAACTCGACATCAATGCAACGACACAAAACGCGACTTATGCCTGGCAGGATAATTCTACAAATCCTACATTCACGGTCACCGAAAAAGGAAATTATTGGGTATTAGTTAATGTTGGAGGTTGTATAGGATCTGATTCAATCTTTGTAGATTACTACCCACAGAGTTGCAATTGCAATATGTACGTACCCAATGCATTTTCTCCTAACCGTGACGGGATCAATGACGAGTTTAAATTCATTGCTACGGAAGACAATATCGAACTAAAAGAGTTTTTGATCTTTACCCGTTGGGGAAAACTGGCCTTCAAATCGCAAAGCATTTTTGATAGTTGGAATGGAAATATCAAAGGAGAACCTGCGGAAATGGATACCTATTATTACCAGGTAAAATTCACCTGCAAATTCACTGGAGAAGAGCATTTCATGAAGGGAGATGTGATTTTGATACGGTAACTGCACAGATGATGGAGAAAATTAGGCCTTATTCCTTACCACTAAATGAAGGATCATAGTGAGTGCGGGTCGAAACGGGAGAAAGTTTTTTTGTTAAAAGTTTGACAATCAGAAATATTTGTTTAACCTTTAGTTTCTAAATCTCTAAAAACAAAAAAATCATGAAAAAACCAACCGGGGATTTTACCCCCCCCACACAAACAAAAATTATTCTTAGTTCTCCTCTTCCAGCTCCTAACTTTAATGGTGTTCGCTAAAGACCCGGTGCAGATGCCTAAAACCGATAAGCAGTTCTTTATTGAGAATAAGGGACAATGGGATAAGGAAATTTTATTTTCTACTCGTCTTAACGGATTAAACGCTTGGATTACACGAAAAGGGATAGTATTTGATTTTTACAAATTGGTTAAGGAAAAACAGGGAGTGGCAATGAATTCATTAAGTTCGTTAAGTAACGATAGCGTTAATGTAGTTCGACACGGGCATATTGTGAAAGTGAATTTGGTTAATTGTCATGAAGAGTTCAAGCCAATTGGAAAGCAGAAAAATGAAGGGTATTACAATTATATGATCGGAAATAACAAGAGCGCGTGGGCTTCCAAGGTAGGTTTGTATAAGAAGGTGCTTATTAAAAGCAGGTATGAAGGCATAGATTTACAATACTACTTTGATGGTGATAATATCAGGTATGATTATATAGTAAACCCTAATGCATTGCCTTCAGCTATTGAAATAGAAATAGAAGGCGCAGAAAAGAATTATATTAATGAACAAGGAGAATTGGTTTTTACTACTGAAGTGGGTGATATAAAGCATACTAAATTACTGGGTTATCAATTGATTGAAGGTAAGAAGGAAATTGTTCCTGCCAACTTTAACCTGACAAATGATAAAACGATTGGTTTTGATGTTGGACACTATAATAAAAACTATCCTTTAGTGATAGATCCAGTAGTGTATTTCTATGCGATCATGGGATCGGGAATGGATAAAGGTCTGTCTATTGTAGCTGATGGTAGTCAGAATACTTACGTTGCCGGCTTCACAGCGTCTTCTAATTTCCCAATTACAGCAGGTGCTTACCAGACAACTTATCCTGGACCAACCTGCGGATTCGTTTCTAAAGTTGATGCATCCGGATCGACACAGATATATTGTACTTTTTTAGGAGGTACATTTGGCAATGTATTGTACGGAATTGATATTGACCAGGCTACTGGAAATGGGTATGAACTTGATGTAAATGGACAGATTTAGCAACAAGGAACTCCCTTCGATGCTATTGATAACCAATGGCTGGGATACTTTACCCCCCACCGGTGGACATACCAGAGTAAGCAATGGCAGCAACGCTGCTGGTTCTATTTTACATGTAAGAAATTTAGGATTTTTGCCCTATAGCCCTAGCTGTAAATTCAGGGATTGGGCCAGATAGTTATAATTTGCTTGGTAATTTAGTGAACGCGACTCAGCCAAACCTTCCTAAAACTTGCGAAGGTGAAGGAGGAGGAGGCTCTATTTCCATGGAAGATTTTATGGTCATGATGGAGGATATTGTATTGGATAGCGTGGATTATGGTATATATGTAGATGAAAGCCGGTGGATGGCCAAGCAAAGAGTATATGAGGCACTGAAAGCAGACAGCAACTATGTAGATTCAAGTCTTGTACTTCAGAATTTTTACGACTCCACCTGTCCGGCAGGTATCAGGATCACTCATACTATAGAAGATAGTATAGACGCCGGAAACTACTTTACAGCACAGACACTTGCGGCATCGTATGTACCCACTAATGGTATAGAAACAAATTATCAGACCTATTATGCGATATTGTTGAAGTACGTAACCACGGGTATATGCGACAGTAGCGACAGTACAACACTTAACCAGCTTGCATGGAAATGTCTTTTCATAGACGGCCCTTCTGTAAGCAAGGCCAGGATATTATTTAACAGTATTTTCAGGCAGCAATTCACTGTATTTGACGATAACTGCCGTACAGAAGGAGAAGGAGGTGGCGGAGTTGGAGAGGAACAACAGAGGCATAATTATACTGGTTTAAAAGTCGGAGAGGACTTCCTTGTTACTGTTTATCCTAATCCCGCAACTAAAGGATTTTATTTAAAATCAAACTGTAAAGAAAATTGTACCGTAAAAATAGTAGTGAGCAGTTTAATGGGGCAAAAGCTCATTGAAAAAACATGTAACCTACAGGAAGGCAACTGCTTCGTAAATACCGATCTTGCTAATGGTACTTATATGGTAAGCATTACTAAAACAGCAACGAATGAATTTGTAAACCGAAAATTAATCATCACAAAATAATGAACATATTTAAACTCAAACAGGCAACACTTTGTTGCCTGTTTCTTCTGATTGCTATATCAGCTAAGGCGCAGTTAAATCTGATACCTGATCCTTCCTTTGAAGAAATAACTAGTATTGTAGATGGTTGGGGAACAACCTCTCTCAAAAGATGGCATAATTTGGATTCTAATAACTACTATTGCGCACCATTTACATACTTAAGCTATATCACACAAAATCCGCCATATTCTCTACCTGATAATCAGTGGTGTTATCAACACTCACGCTCAGGGGGGGGTAGCCACACTAGATTTTATATGGTTCTATAATCCCGGATGGAAAAGATCAATTGCCAGAACAAAACTTAGACAATCACTGACTCCCGGTAAGACTTATTGCGCTAAAATGTATGTGAATCCCTGCGACAAATATTTTGGGAATTTTACGGATGGTATCGCTATGTATTTTGATAACGGGCAATTGGATACTATAGCCACTATATGGCATGATACGAGCGGTGTTTATCCCTTCGTAAACCCTCAGGTAAGCAACCCCACAGGCAATGTATTGAACGATACAATGAACTGGGTGGCGGTAAGCGGCACCTTTGTAGCAAACGGTACGGAAACTTTTTTAACTATAGGCAATTTCAAAACAGATGCAGCCACGACGATCGTATTTAATCCTGCTACTTATATACCACCCGATACTATTTATGGTAGTAACCTTTTAATCGATGATGTCTCTGTCATCGAAGTCAACGCTGCCAACTGGCTGCACGATACTACCATCGTTATCGGGGATAGTGTGTATATAGGCTTGCCAATCTATGAAGTTCCCGATGCCATGTGGTATGATATCAATATGAATTATATTGGAAAGGGAAGTGGCATTAAAGTAAAGCCTGTGCAATGGGCTACGCAGTATATACAGGCAATTGATGTATGCAGCAGTATACGGTATGATACGATGACGGTTTGGGCGGCGCCTTTATCAATGAGCCAATATGATGATGTGCTGATGAGCGAATTGAATACATATCC
>Ga0105047_10010907_pt1 | contig 14799 bp, 14 predicted proteins | sample MAT04_FD_78384 | JGI IMG/M metagenome (GOLD analysis project Ga0105047, IMG submission 78384) | Freshwater microbial communities from Lake Fryxell liftoff mats and glacier meltwater in Antarctica - MAT-04 (megahit assembly) | ecosystem: Environmental > Aquatic > Freshwater > Ice > Liftoff... | reverse complement strand
CGCTCACCGGCGACGGGCTGGACGGCATACGCGACCGTGCCCATGCCCGCGATCGTCCCGGTATCCCGGTACAGCGTCCGGCCGTCACCCATGTCCAGGTCCAGCGCGGCCCGGGCACCGGTGCCCAGTTCCGTTGCATCCCCGCCCGGGCCCACGACATAGATGCGCAGGTCGTCGGCCGAGTCGGCCGCCAGCGCCCGCAGCTCCACGATGAGGTCCCCGAGCGCGCCCCCAGCACCCCGGCCCCCGAATCGGCGTGCGGAGGAGGCGAACAGCGCGGCGGTATCCGCGAGCCGGGCGCTGGCCTCCTCGCGGTACAGGTCGCGCAGGCCCACGAACAGCGATCCGCCCACGGCGAGCAGCGTGGCCAACCCGAAGAGGACGAGCGTGAGCGCGATGCGGCCCCGCAGCGTGCGCATCAGGTGCGGTCGCGCGCCGGTGGCACGAGCCGGTAGCCGACGCCCTTGACCGCCTCGATGGCCGGGCCATCCGGGCCGAGCCTGGCGCGCAGCGCGGACACGTGGACATCCACCGTGCGGGTCTCGCCCGGGAAGTCGGTACCCCAGACGCCCTCCAGCAGGTCGTCCCGCGTCCAGACCACGCCCGGATCACGGGCCAGGGCGGCCAACAGATCGAACTCGCGGGGACGCAGATCCAGCCGGCGGCCGGCCAGCGTCGCCTCGTGACGCCGGGGGTCCACCTTCAGGTCGCCGACCTCCATGGGCCGGCTGCCGCGGACCGTGGGGTCCGTGCGGCGCAGGATCGCCTTCACGCGTGCCACGAGCTCCCGCGGGTTGAACGGCTTGGGCAGGTAGTCGTCCGAGCCGAGCTCCAGTCCGATGATGCGGTCGATGTCCTCGCCACGCGCCGTGAGCATCAGGATGGGCGTCTCGCCGCGGCGGCGGATCTCTCGCGTGACCTCCATGCCGTCGAGCTCGGGCATCATCAGGTCCAGCACCACGAGGTCCGGGTCGAGCCGCGCGTGCTGCTCCAGGCCCTGCTTCCCGTCACGAGCCTCGGCGACCGTGAAGCCAGCCTGCTCAAGGTAGAGGCGCACGAGCTCGATGATGTTGCGTTCGTCGTCGACGACGAGGATCGTCCTGGCCACGGTCGGAGGATAGCGGCGCGGGGTCAGCGCGGACGTCGCCCAGGGTCAGGGCGCTGTAAACCAACCAGGCCGTCGCGGTCGGGATGGGGCACGAGTTCCGGTGCACGCGTCGCGCGGCCGGGTCGCGCCGGGATCTGAGGCCGGGCCGGCCTCAGCGACGCCCGCTGCCCAGCCATGCGGCTCTGGGCATGGCGGCCACGTCCCGAGCGCCCGCGAGGCGCCCCTGACAGATGACGCGGATGGCGACGCTCCGGGGGCGCCCGTCACGACCCGGGGCCGGCACGGTGATGGTGCCGACCGTGGATACGGTGTCGATCGGCTCGTGATGCCGGTCAACCATCGACATGGTGCGACCGTTGCCGGGGAGCACCCCGGCGAGTGTCGGACCAGTGCGACCGATGGCAGGGAGGATCGGGCGTTCGGGGCGGACACGGTCGCCCTGGGCGACGCATGGCCGGCGGTCGTGCACAGACGGTCGCGGTGGGCGACTTCTGGCAGGGGCCGGTGGGCGAGCGTAGGAAACGCGGAAGCGCGGGTGCGGAGGCGAGTCACCCCGACCGCCTCGACCACCCGGGAACCATTGACAGAGTGAAGAACTGACTCCAGAGTGAAGATGTGGCCTCGGTCCCCACACGCGAGGACCATACCGGGTACATCGCCGAGGGCCTGCGGGACCCGGTGCCCGACCGCGGACCTGGCGCGCCCCCCAGCCCTGGCTCCCCCGGCATCTGAGGCCGCCCGAGCCCCGGCTGGTCTGCTAGCCTCGGCCGACGATGACCGAACCGACGCCCTCCCTCTCCACCCGATCCGCCGCGTCCGGCCCGGAGGCGGGCGCCGACCCTGGCCCGCTGGTCAGCGTCGCGTGGCTCGCGGAGCACCTCGCGGACCCAGATCTGCGGCTGATCCACACCTCGTCGCTGCCCGAACGCTACCCCCAGGGCCACATCCCGGGCGCGGTCTGGGCGGACCTCTACAGCGAGCTCAACGAGCGGGGCGAGGACCCCGCTGTCCCGGGCGTGGAGTGCCACTACCTCGTGCCGTCGCGGACGTCCGTGGAGGCGTCGCTGGCCCGCTGGGGCGTCGGACCCGATGACCGTGTCGTGTTCTGCGATGACTGGGCGCGCAACCGCCAGGCGATCCGCGGCGTGTGGCTGCTGCGGTTGCTCGGCTGGCCCGCCGATCGCCTCCATGTGCTGGACGGCGGCATCACCGCGTGGCAGGCCGCGGGGCACGCGCTGATCACGGAGATCCCCGCGCCGCGCCGCGCCGCGCCCGTCCGACTGAGTGGCGGCGACCCGGCATCCCTGGCCACGGTGGACCAGGTCCAGGCGTGGTCCGCGGAGACGGAGGCGGGCGGCCCGATCCGCATCCTGGACGTGCGCAAGCCCGCTGAGTTCGCCGGCACGGACCTCCAGAGCAGGCGCGGCGGGCATGTGCCGGGTGCCGCGAACCTGGACTGGGAGTCGTTCGTCAAGGACGACAACACGTTCCGGTCGCCCGCCGAGATCCGGGCACTGGTGGATGCCGCGGTCCGCGAGGCCGGCGGCGAGGACGCCACCAGTCTTCGGGCGGCGTACTGCCAGGGCGGCGTCCGCGCGGCGGCGGCGTGGTTCGCGCTGAGCATCCTCGCGGACGTGCCCATCGCCAACTACGCCCGCTCCTGGGAGGAGTGGGGCAACCGCATCGACACCCCCATCGAGGTCTGACGCGCGCCGTGCCCACGCCCATCATCCTCGACTGCGATCCGGGCCACGACGACGCGCTGGCCATCCTGCTGGCGCTGGCCCGACCCGAACTGCGGGTCCTCGGCCTGACCACGGTGGCGGGCAACGCGGGCCTGGAGGCGACGACCCGCAACGCCCTGTCCGTGCTCACCCTGGCGGGCAGGACGGACATCCCCGTGGCGAGTGGCGCCGATCATCCCCTGGTGCGACCGCTGCGGACCGCGGCGCAGGTGCACGGGACGTCCGGGCTGGAGGGTGCCGACCTGCCGGCGCCCGCGTTCGCACCCTCACCGGAGGGTGCCGTGGCCCTGATGGCGCGCCTGGTCCGGGAGTCGGACGAGCCCGTCACGCTGGTACCCACGGGCCCGCTCACGACCATCGCGCTGTTCCTGGGCGCCCATCCGGAGCTGCGTCACCGCATCGCCCACATCTGCCGCATGGGCGGCGCGATGGGGGAGGGCAATTGGACGGCGAGCGCGGAGTTCAACATCTGGGTGGACCCCGACGCCGCGGCCCGCGTGTTCACTGCGGGCATCCCGCTGACCCAGATCACGATCGACGTCACCCACCAGGCGCGCGCCACGGTCGCCGAGAGCGACGCCTGGGCGGACATGGGCACCCGCACCGGCGCGGTGTTCGCGGAGCTGTTCCGGTTCTTCGCCCGGTGGCACGACCGGCGCTACGGCTGGGACGGGTCGCCCATCCATGACGCCGTGGCGGTGGCGCACCTCGCCGCGCCTGGCCTGGTCACGGTCGAACCCTACCGGGTCGACATCGAGACCGTCTCAGAGCTGACGTTGGGGCGGACCGTCATCGACCGGGAGCGACTGAGCGGGATGGAGCCGAACGCGCACGTGAGCGTCGCGATCGACCGGCCGCGCTTCCTTGACGTCATCCGGGAGGCGCTGGCGCAGTACCCATAGGAGCAGGGGGAGGTTCCCGGTGACCCCTCCATCGCGGGATCGGCCCGGCGCTGCTTCAGCACAGGCTGGGTCACGGGTCGGTGGCGACCGGCTTGGCGATCCTGCCGGCGCGCGGGACTGAACCCGACCGCAGCGCGATCGTCGCGCAGCGGTCGGGTAGATGGTGGCCGGAGGCAGGTCTACGCGACGTGCCTCAGCGCAGCGTGCCGGTGCGGTCGGCCTTGGTCGAGAGCCGGGCGCACACCAGCGGGGCGTGGAGATCCCGCGCCAGACGATGGGCTTCGGCGTTGGGTGGAACGGTCCGTCCTGGTTCTGCTTCAGGAACGATGCCACGAGGCCCGTGACCAGGCTCTCCGACTGGTTGCAGTAGCCGCGCGTCAGGAACGCCGGCGACGCCCCGACGACGCGCCACCGGTACGCCGCTGCGGCGTCGCGGACCTTCCGGTTGAGCCGACCATCGAGCTGGGACAGCCACGTCCAGGTCTGCTTGTTCCAGGCGACCGCGAACGTATCTCCGTTGCTGGTGTCGCAGTGATCACGGTCAGCGCCGTGCATGAAGTCGGGGTACAGGGTGATGAACACGCGGTTCGGCGCGGTCCTCGGGCGCAGGCGAGTCCTCGAAGTCGTTGGGCTCGCCGTTCGCCCAGTTGGTGAAGCCGACCGATTCGCCGGTCACCCAGCCCCAGCCCCGGCGGGCTCGGCGCCATCCGGGGCCTGCAGGAAACCGATCCAGGCCCCGTGATCATGTCGTAGATGTTCGGTTCACTCCACGCGCCCGGCACGTCGACAAGGCCGAACACGAACGCGTTCTCCTGGGCGCCGCCGATCGTGGCCAGATGACCTCCGGCCTTGACGGCCGCCGACCGTGCCTGGGCGAACGTCACCCGGCTGCACACCAGCTGGTACGCGTGCCCGCCGGGGCCGGCCTTGCGCCCCTGGTTGCAGCCGTTCGCTGCCTCCGCCGCGGTCACGCTCGCAAGCGTCCCGCCCACGATGACGCTGATCCCCGCGGTCAGGGCGGAAGACCCTGGCTCTGCCGGGCCGCCCGCCGCGGCCGTGCCGGGCCGCCCGCCGCGGCCGTGCCGGCCGACCCGCGGTACGCTCACCGGGTGAGCCGACCCTCCCATCGCGCGCCCCGCCCCGCGCGCCCCCATCACCCGACCCTGTCTCGCCGTGCGCTGCTGGCCGCAGGCGCCCGCGTGGGTCTTGCCGGGCTGGCGGCGACCGCACTTCCAGGGGTCCACGCCACGGCGATCCGGGCCCAGGGAACGGGCGCGCCGCGGGTGGCCCTCATGACCACGCGCGCGGCCGGTGACCTGGGCGCCGTGGATGACCTCATCGCGCACCTGGCGCGGGCGGAGACGGAGCTGGGCGTCGCCACGACGCATATCGTGGCGAGCGATCCTGCCGACTGGGAGCCGACCATCCGGCGCCTCGCGCAGAACGGCCACCGCATCATCGCGGTCACCTGGGATGCCGTGGAGGCATCGCTCGCGACGGCCGCGGCCGCCTTCCCCGACGTGCGCTTCATCGGCATCGACGGCGGACCCACGGTGCCCGCGCTGCCCAACGTGATCACGGTCGCGTTCGACACGCACCTGGGCTGCCACCTCGCGGGCGTGCTGTCCGGCGGCGCCACCCTGACGCGCCTCCTGGGCGTGGTGGGCGGGGTCGCCGGTCCGCGGCCGCATGCGAACGCCAACGCCTTCGCCGCGGCGGCCCTGGGTGTGGATTCGACCGCCGAGGTGACGGCGGCGTTCGCGGGCACCTGGACAGACCGCGCGACGGGCCGCGACCTCGCGACGCGCCTGGTCGATGCGGGCACGGACATCCTGCTCGCGAACGCCGGGGCGACGGACCTGGGCGTGGTCGAGGTGGCACAGGAGTCAGGGACGTTCGTCATCGGCGGGTCGGAGGCGATCGTCGCGGTGGCTCCCGCGACCGTCATGGCCACCGTGGCCGTGCTCCGTGGCCAGGCACTCCTGGAGCAGATCCGGGCCGCGCTGGACCCCGGCTTCACGGCCGGCCATCTGCGCTCCGGCATCGCGGATGGCATGGTGGACCTCGTCGTGTCCGACCGATTCCTCGCGGAAGGGCCCGCGGAGATGGTCGAGCGCGTGTCGTACGCGCTGCCGCTGATGGATGACGCGCGCCAGGCCCTCATCGCCGGGACGCTGACGCCGCGGATGGACACGCTGCCCCCGGAGTGACGGGCGGCGTGGCCTCCGGGCCAGCCGCGTCGGGTGCTACCGTTCCGGGATGACCGACCCATCCAGATGTCTCGCGCCTGCGCTTCGGACGAACCCGTGGCGGCCAGGCACCCGCACGCACGCGTCGCTCGCATGACGGCCCTCGTCGCCGCGTCCGCCCTGGTCACGGGCACGGCGCGCGGCATCGGGCGGGCCATCGCGGAGGCGCTCGTGGAGGCGGGCGCGCACGTCACCGCGGTCGATCTCGCGGAGCAGGCGCCGCTGCCCGGCGGCCGCACCGTGACGATGGACATCACGGACGAGGCGGCCGTGGTGGGGCTCATCGCGGCGGCGGACCCGCCCTTCGGCATCCTCGTGAACAACGCGGGCATCTACCGGGAGCGGCCCGGCCTGGACTTCTCCACCGACGAGTGGGACCGGATGTTCGCGATCATCGCCCGGGCCACGTTCGTGACGTCGCGCGAGGTGTCTCGTCGATTGCGCGCGGCAGGGCTGCCGGGCGCCATCGTCAACATCGCGAGCATCGCGGGCAAGACCGCCTTCGCCACCCAGGCCGACTACTGTGCCGCCAAGGCCGCGGTCCTCGGCTTCACACGGGGTGCCGCGCTGGACCTGGCGCCCCACGGCATCACGGTCAACGCCATCTGCCCGGGTACCGTGGACACGCCCATGATCGCGACCGTCATCACGGACCTCGCGCGCACCAACGCGATCTCCGAGGCGGAGATGCGCGACCGCCTCATCGCGGGCATCCCGCTGGGCCGGATGGTGCAGCCCTCGGAGATCGCAGGCGGCGTGGTCTACCTCGCCTCCACCGCGGCGCGAGCGATCACCGGTGAGAGCTTGACCATCGACGCCGGGCTGACCCGGGACTGACCGATGGCGCCTGCGGGCCCGATCTCCGGGCGGCCATGCGTCCGGGCCGGGGACGCCGCCCTGGCCTGGGTCCGGGCGCTGCCGAAGCGGAACTCCACGTGCACCTCGCGGGCTCCGTTCGACCGACCACGGCGGCGCGAGCTGGTCGACCTCCAGCGGCAAACACTGCGGTCCGCGTTCCTCCACCATGAGGAGGCGCTCCGGGCGCGCCTGATCACGGACCTTGACGCCTGGGCCGAGCAGCACGAGGAGACCCCGCCCCATGAGTCGCACCATCGATCTGACCGGCCGCGTGGCCCTCATCACCGGTGGCGGCGCAGGCCTCGGCGTGACGCTCGCGCGCACGTTCTCGGACGCCGGCGCGGCCGTGGCGCTCCTGGGTCGCACGGCGGCGAGCGTGCAGGCCACGGCGGACGCGGTCAGCGCGGCCGGTGGTCGGGCCATCGCGATCGAGGCGGACCTGCGCGACGCGGCCCAGGTGCGCGCCGCCGTGGAGCGGACCGCGGCGGAGCTGGGCCGGCTGGACATCCTCGTCAACAACGCGGGCGTCTACCCGCACTCATCGCTGCTGGACCTGCCGGACGCCGAGTGGGACGACGTGATGGCCATCAACCTGCGCGGCGCGTTCGTGGCCATCCGCGAAGCGTCGCGGGTGATGATCGCCCAGGGGGAGGGCGGCCGGATCGTGAACATCGCGTCCGTGGACGCGGTGGCGCCGGAGCCGCGGTTCAGCCACTACGACGCCTCGAAGGGCGGCCTCGTGGCGCTCACCCGGTCGCTCGCGCTGGAGCTGGGGCCGCATCGGATCACCATCAACGGCGTCGGCCCCGGGCTCATCGACGGGCCTGGCCTGGAGGCGAACGTGCCCAAGCGCAAGGCCGCGTTCCTTGCCCACGTGCCGCTGGGCACGATCGGGCAGCCGCAGGAGATCGCGGACGCGGTGCTGTTCTTCGCCAGTGACATGGCCGGCTGGGTGACGGGCCAGACGCTCTACGTGGACGGCGGCGTGATGCTCGCGGGCTATATGTGGGGCGTCGACGAGTGAAGGGTCGACCGACCGGGGCGGGCGCGCTCGCCCTGCTGCTGGTCGGACTGCTGGTCCTGCTGGCCGGGTGTTCGGGTGGGTCGACGCCGACCACGCTGCCGAGCGGGGTGGTCACCGACCTCGTCGTGGCCGTGGCCAGCACGGTCCCCGATGACTGGGACGGCGGCGCGATCGCTGTCGGCGAGCTCCCAGCCGAAGCCGTCGAGACGCTCGAACTGGTCGCCGACAGCGGCCCGTACCCGTATCGGCAGGACGACGGGATCTTCGGCAACCGGGAGCGGCTGCTGCCGCCGCGCCCGTCCGGGACCTACCGCGAGTACACCGTGGAGACGCCCGGCTCGCCGGACCGAGGCGCCCGCCGGCTGGTCATCGCGGACGGGCGCGACGTCTACTACACCGACGACCACTACGCCAGCTTCCGGTTCGTCGTGCCATGACCGATGCCCACGGGCAGGCCATCACGGACCCCATCCCGGACGACCTCGCGCCGGGCGTCCACCGCCTGCGCTCCAAGGAGCCCACCTCGGAGGTGGTGGACCTGCTGTCGCGCGTCGGCTGGGCGGTGCGCATCGTGGATCTCGCGGATACGGCCGACAAGGACGCGATCATGGACGCGTTCGTGGTGGGGCTGGGGCTGCCTGCCTGGTTCGGGCGCAACTGGGATGCGCTCACGGATGCGCTCCGGGACCTGGGCTGGTGGCCCGCCGGCCGGCGGGGCCGGGTCATCCTCGTCCGCGGCGCCGGCCGTACCGACACGAGCACGCCGACCGACCGCGCGATCCTGGCGGACGTCCTCGCGGTCGCGGCCGACTCCTGGAGCACCACCAACACGCCGCTCGTGTTCCTGCTGCGCCGCTGACGCGACTCGGCGTTCGCGGACGGGCCCGGGCCACGGCGTGGGCTCGCGGATCGACCCCGACCTCGACCGACGAGCCCGCGGCGTGGGTCCTCGTCGCTACGGCCGGCGGAGCAGGACCGCCTCACCCTGCCCGCCGCCGCCGCAGATCGCCGCGACCCCCAGTGTCGCCCCGGAGCGTGCCATCTCCATGGCCAGCGTCAGCACCAGCCGGAAGCCGCTCGCCCCCAAGGGATGCCCCAGCGCGATGGCACCGCCGTTGACGTTCACCCGGTCGTGGTCGATGTCCATGTCCGTCATCGACGCGAGGACCACGGACGCGAACGCCTCGTTGATCTCCCAGCGGTCCACGTCGCGAGGCGCGATGCCGTGACGTTCCAGCACCAGCCGCGCGGCGCGTGCCGGCTTCAGATGCAGTGACGGATCCGGACCCGCGACGGTCGCGTGGTCCACGATCCAGGCCAGCGGCTCAAGTCCCGCGGCCCGCGCCCGCGCGGCGCTCGTCAGGAGCCCTGCTGCCCCCGCGTCGGAGAGCTGCGACGCGTTGCCCGCGGTGATCGTCCCGTCGGGCGTGAAGGCCGGTCGCAGCGTGGCGAGCTTCTCGGGCGTGCTGTCGGCGCGGATGCCCTCATCGTCCGTCATCGTCCGCCCGGCGACGTCGAGCGGCACGATCTCGTCCGCCAGCCGGCCTGCGTCGCGCGCCGCGATCGCCCGCTGGTGGGAGGCAGCTGCGAAGGCGTCCTGGTCCGCGCGGCTGATGCCCATCTCGGTCGTCGTGGCGTCCGCCTGGGGGCCCATCCCCTGGTCGTCATACGCGCACCACAGCCCGTCCCGGATGAGCACGTCGATGAGCGTCGCATCGCCGTTGGGCACGCCGCCTCGCATCACGGTCGCGTGTGGCGCCCGGCTCATCGAATCGAAGCCTCCGGCGAGCACCACGCCCGCGTGGCCGGACCGGACGAGCAGCGCCCCCAACGACACGCTGCTCATGCCCGCGAGGCAGACATCGTTGAGCGTGATGCCGCTGGTGCTCGTGGGCGCCCCGCCACCGATGGCCGCCTGGCGGGCCGGGTTCTGACCCTGAGCGGCCTGGAGCACGCAGCCCAGCATCGCGTGGTCCGGCACCAGACCGTGGCCGCCGGCCAGGACGCCGCGCACCGCGGCGGCTCCCAGGGCGACACCGCCCAGCCGGGCCAGGCCGCCGCCGAACCGCCCGATGGGCGTCCGCGACCCGGTCGCGAGCACCGGCGCCGCGGCATCCGCTGCATCCCTGGAGAGTGACCGTCCACCCACGTGACATCGCCCCTTGCTGGTCCGGTAGTGTGCCCGTCCGACCGCTGCGGACCACGCGCGCCGGTCCCACGGTCCTGGAGGACGCACCCGGATGACCACGCCCACCTCACGCATCACCGATGAGTCGGGTGCGCCCCGTAAGCATGTCACGGCGGCACCCGACTGGACCAACCCCAATATCGGCATGGTCGCGCTCATCACCGCGTCATGGCACGCCTTCGGCGAGCAGGGCCTCGAGACGAGCAAGCAGGGCCTTCACACGCTTGGCCTCAAGACCGGCGAGTACATGCTCGCGGAGGGCCTGGTGCCCCGTGACTGCTCGCCCACGGACTGGGGTCGCTTCACGCTCGACCTGATGGACCTCACCGGCTTCCACCACCACGAGGAGCTCGAGGCCACTCCGGAGCGCTACCAGTTCCGGGTCACCAAGTACCCCTACCTGGAGCCGTACCGCTATCTCGACGCACCCCGCGACATCTGCGACATCCCCGGCTGGTGGGACCGCGGCTGTCTGGCGACCATCAACCCGCGCATCGCGATGTCCAAGCCGCTGTGCTTCAACTGGGGCGACAGCGAATGCCGCTGGGTCTACGAGCTGACTCCGGAGGGCCACCGTTCCAACCCTTGACATCGACGGGGGTCCCCCCGGTAGCCTCACCGGTGCCTCCGAGCGCGTGCGCAGGGGCCCGACGACGACCCGGTGCGAGGGGGTATCGTCGCGGCTCCACCGGATCTGCTGGAGGACCGGAGGGGCCGCGCACCGTGCGGTCGGATCCATCAGGCGCGTGACGCGGGGCGTCGCGTGACAGGGCAGAGGAGGTTCCATGTTCGGAAATCGGAAGGCCGCAGCCGTCGGCCTCGCGGGCCTCATGGTGCTGGGCGCGTCGGGCAGTGCCCTCGCGCAGGACGCACCCAGGAAGGTCATGCTCATCGGTAACCAGCGCTTCGGCGACCAGGGCCCCATGGACGCGTTCTCCGCGGGCCTGGACCAGTGCGCGAGCGAGTTCGGCTTCGAGATCGCCAAGCTGGAGTCGATCGACCCGGCCGGCTACGAGGACGACATCCGCGCCGTCGCGGCGGAGGGCTACGACCTCATCCTGACCACGTTCCCGCCCATGACGCCGGCGCAGGTCACGGTGGCCAAGGAGTTCGCGGACCAGAAGTTCCGGGCGATCTACCAGTTCATCAACATGCCCGGTGACGCGGAGATCCTGGCGAACGTCTCGAGCACCGAGTACCAGGGCCAGACCGTGGGGTACATCCTGGGTGTGGTGGCGGCCAGCCTCAGCAAGTCGGGCAAGCTCGGCGTCGTGGCCGGTTCGGATGACCCGACCGTGAACTCCATCGCCAACGCGTGGGGGCAGGGCGCGCTGTCCGTGAATCCGGACGTCAGCGTCGAGTACGGTGTCGCGGGCTCGTACGAGGATCCGGCCAAGGGCAAGGAGATCGCGCTCGCCATGGCCAGCCGAGGGGTCGACGTCATCGCCACCCAGGCGGCCCGGACGCAGCTGGGCGTCATCGAGGGTGCCAAGGAGCAGGGCATCCTGGTCCAGGGTGACGTGGCCGACAACTTCAGCCTGTATCCCGAGGGCTTCGTGGGCTACAACGCGCTGGACTTCAGCTCCGACGTCTACCTTGCCTGCAAGGAGGTCGCCGAGGACAGCTGGACCGGTGGTACGCACACCGTGCTGGACCTCGCGACCGACACGTTCTTCGTGCCCTGGGACGTGATCGACGCCTGGTCAGCGGCCCAGACCTTCACGGACGCAGACACCGCCGCCGCGGCGATCGCGGCAGGCAAGGCGGCCGAGGTCGCCATCCTCGACGGCTCGCTCGTCGTGGAGAATGACATGACCTTCCCGGTGAACATCGGCGGCTGATCGGTCGTTGACCGACAGGAGAGCGTCGTCGCGAGGCGGCGCTCTCCTCGAGGGACTCCCGTGGCGTACAGCGTCGAGCTGCTCGACATCACCAAGCGCTTCCCCGGCGTCCTCGCCAATGACGGCGTGACCGTCCGGTTCGAGGAGGGCGGCATCCATGCCGTCATCGGGGAGAACGGCGCCGGCAAGTCCACGCTGATGGGCATCCTGTACGGGCTCCATCAGCCGGATGCCGGCCAGATCATCGTGCGCGGAGCGCGCGTCACGGTGCCTGACCCCAGTGCCGCCATCGCGCTGCACCTGGGCATGGTCCACCAGCACTTCATGCTCGTGCCCAGCCTGACGGTCGCCGAGAACGTCATCCTCGGCAACACCCCGACCCGTCGCGGCCTGACGGATATCAAGGTCGCCGAGGAGCGTCTCAGCGCGCTCTCCGAGCAGTACGGCATGGCCGTCCGCCCCGGCGCCCGGGTGCGCGACCTGTCCGTGGGCATCCTCCAGCGCGTGGAGATCCTCAAGGCGCTCTACCGCGGCGCGGACGTGCTCATCCTCGACGAGCCAACGGCGGTCCTGACGCCCCAGGAGTCGTTCGCGCTGTTCGACACGCTGCGCGCGCTCTCGGCGCAGGGCAAGACGATCGTGTTCATCTCCCACAAGCTCAAGGAGGTGCTGGCGGTCGCCGAGCGGGTCACCGTCATGCGCGGCGGGAAGGTCACCGGCGAGCTGGCCACGGCGGGCACGAACGAGCGGGAACTGGCGCGGCTGATGGTCGGCCGCGAGGTCATCCTCACGATCGACAAGCAGGACCCCACGCCCGGCGAGGTGGTGCTGGAGCTCCGGGGCGTCCATGCCATCGACGACCGCCGCCTGCCGGCGCTGCGCGACGTGGACCTGCAGGTGAAGGCGGGCACGATCATGGGCATCGCGGGCGTGGAGGGCAACGGCCAGACGGAGCTCATCGAGGTCATCACCGGCCTCCGTCCGACCACCGGGGGCCGCATCTCCCTGGGCGGCACGGACATCACGGGACGCTCCCCGCGCGAGCTGCGCGAGGCGGGGCTCGCCCACATCCCCGAGGACCGCCTGGAGCGCGGCGTCTCGACCGAGGCGACGATCGAGGAGAACCTCATCCTCGACACGTTCCACAAGCCGCCGCTGTCCAGGCGCGGCTGGCTGGACCGCAAGGCGATCCGAAGCTACGCCAACCAGCTCATCCGCGACTACGAGATCGCCACGCCCGATGCCGAGACGCGTGCCGGATCACTGTCGGGCGGCAACATGCAGAAGATCGTGGTCGCGCGGGAGATCGCGGGCGGACCACCGCTGCTCATCGCGGCGCAGCCCACGCGCGGCGTGGACGTGGGCGCCATCGAGTACATCCACCGGCGCATCGTGGAGTTGCGCGACAAGGGCAGCGCGGTGCTCCTGATCTCGGCGGAGCTGGACGAGATCCTGTCGCTCGCGGATGAGATCGCGGTGCTGTACGAAGGCCGCATCGTGTCCGTCCAGCCGCGCGCGGAGGTCGACGAGTTGGAGCTTGGCCTGCGCATGGCGGGCGTCCACGGCGACGCAGAGCCCGACGGCGCCGGTGCCGCCGCATGACCCTGCCCCAGACCAGCACCCCCATCTTCTCGCGCAAGGCGCGGGAGATCCTCGACGGCACCATCCAGCCGGTGGTCGTGATCATCTTCGCGATGATCGGCGTCCTGGTGTTGCTCGCGGCGACCGGCTACGACCCTGCGAAGGCGGTCGATGCCATGGGTCGCAGCCTGGGCAAGGACCTCGGTGGCACCATCCGCTGGACCACGCCGCTCATCCTCACGGGCGTGGCGAGCGCCCTGGCGTTCCGGGCGGGCGTGCTCAACATCGGCGTCGACGGCCAGATCTATGTGGGCGGCATCTTCGCGTCCATGGTCGCCCTGGGCCCCGCGTCCACGATGCCGGGCATCATCGGCATCCCGGTCGTGCTTGGGGCGGGCATCCTGGGCGGTGCCCTGTGGGCGCTCATCCCGGGCACGCTGCGCGTGCGGTTCGGTGCGGATGAGCTGGTCACGTCGATCCTGCTCATCTCCGTCGCACGCCTGCTGGTCGAGTTCCTGGTCCTGGGCCCCATGGCCGCGGCGGGTGCCGCGAGCGCATCGCTGGGCACGGACCAGTTCGCGGAGGGCCTGTGGCTGCCCGTGATCATCCCGCGCTCCACGGCCAACCTCGGCTTCTTCCTGGCCATCGCGGTGGCCATCGGCATGGCGTTCCTGTTCTACCGGACCACGATCGGGTACGCGCTCAAGATGGTCGGCCAGAACCGCCGGTTCGCGGTGTACGGCGGCATCAGCCCCGTCAAGACGTTCATGATCGCGATGCTCGGATCGGGCGCCATCGGCGGGCTGGTGGGCAGCATGGAGCTGCTGGGCGTGATGCGCCGGATGCCCCAGGGCTTCAACCCGGGACTGGGTTTCGACGGCATCGTGGTCGCGCTGCTGGCCCGCAACCACCCCATCGCGTGCATCTTCGCGGCGCTCTTCTTCGGCATGCTGCGCACCGCGGCGGACAACATGGAGCGGTTCGCGGACACGCCCCGCACCGTGGTCCAGATCGTGCAGGCGATCATCGTGCTCGCGGTCAGCGCACAGCTCTCATTCGGTTGGCTGCGGAGCCGGATGAACCGCCGTTCCACGCCCACGTCGGGGCCCGCCAGCGATGAGCTGACCTCGCGCTCGGGCATCGACATGCCGGCGTAGGGAGCGGACATGGACATCCTCAACCTGTTCGACCTGGATATCCTCGCGGCGTCCATCCGGGTCTCCATCCCCATCATGCTCGCGGCGCTCGGCGGCCTGCTGTGCCTGCGGGCGGGCGTGTTCAACATCGCGCTCGAGGGCCAGAT